>Ga0126384_10000189_pt1 | contig 30978 bp, 39 predicted proteins | sample PanSoiMetPlot_36_FD_92543 | JGI IMG/M metagenome (GOLD analysis project Ga0126384, IMG submission 92543) | Tropical forest soil microbial communities from Panama - MetaG Plot_36 | ecosystem: Environmental > Terrestrial > Soil > Tropical forest > Bulk soil | place: Panama | collected 2016-02-17 | reverse complement strand
CTGAGACACAACTCATTCGGCCCGGCAAAGCCGGGCCTACCCGCAACGCTCATCTGCAGGGGGAACCAGGGTTCCCCCTCCGGACCCCCTCCCGGCGGGCATCGTTTGGGAGACCTGAGACACAACTCATTCGGCCCGGCAAAGCCGGGCCTACCCGCAACGTGTTTTTGATCCTGGCGGTCATTGGGGGCGCGACGTAGTGGTCAGGCAATCAGGCTCACGACCTTTTTCATCAGCTCGTGCGCGGCTTTTTCGGCCAGCCGCCGGCCGCCGGCCTCGGTGGGCTCGTCTTCAAGGCAGACCACGTGGCGCTCCGATCCGTCCGGCGCGGCGGCCGCCGCCAGCAGCGTCAGCCGGCTGCCCGTGACGCCGGCCAGCGCTCCCACGGGCGCCCGGCAGGATCCGCCGGTCGCCCGGAGCACCTCACGCTCTGTCAGGACGGCCAGGCGGACGGCCGGGTCGTCCAGCCCCTCGGCCGCCCTCAGGACGCGTGCATCCGCCGCGCGGCACTGCACCGCCAGCGCGCCCTGGCCTGGCGCGGGCGCCACGACTTCGGGTGGCAGGCGCTCGTCGATGCGCGAGCCGGCGCCGAGCCGGTCTAACCCGGCGGCGGCGAGGACCAGGGCGTCCACCTCGCCCGCGTCCAGACGTCGCAGCCGCGTGTCGACGTTGCCGTGCAGAGGCCGATTGCGAAGGTCGGGCCGCACGTGGAGCACGAAGCCGGCTCTGCGCGGGCTGTCGGTGCCGAACCACGCGCCCGCCGGCAGCGCGTCCAGGCGGCATCCGCCTGCAGCCGTGAGGAGCACGTCGCGCGGATCCTCGCGCTCCGGATATGCCACCACGATCAGGTCGTCACGGCTGGCGAGCGGCACATCCTTCGCACTGTGCACAGCCAGATCGATCTCGCCGTCGACCAGCGCCTCCTCCAGCGCTGTCACGAAGACACCCACACCGGGTGAGAGGTCGACAGGTCTCCGGTCGCCCTCGGTGATCACAGTGACCAGCTCCACTTCGTGCCCCAGCCGGCGCAGGCGCTCCGCGACCGCAGAGCTCTGGATCTGCGCCAGGCGCGAGCCGCGGGTGCCGAGGCGTAACCCTGCAGTCACAGGTCGAACAGCCTCCGCGCAGCTTCGTCCTGACTGCCGTCCCGGTCTGCCCGCAGTGCGCTGATGGGCTCGTGCAGCAGGTCCCTGACCAGCTGCCGTGACATCGCCTCCACCAGCTCTCGCGCGCGTTCGTCCAGCTCGGGCAGGCGGCGTAAGAGCCGCTTCACTCGAGCCTGGCGGCGCGTCTCGCCCCGGTCTCGCAGCGCCACCAGCGTCGGCACCGAGCCCCTGCCCCTCAACCAGCCCATGTATTCGGCCACGCCGTCGGCGACCGCGGCCTCAGCGGCGGCCGTCCACGAGGACTCGGCCGGCAGGCGCTGCCACAGCTCGTCGATCCCCAGAAAGTTGGGCCCCAGCGACCTCTGGACGCTCGCCGGGATGGCGGGCGGCACCGACAGGTCGGCGATGGGCGGCATGGGCGGTTGAGGGCCGGCCGCAGCGCCGGCCCGGGCGAGCTCTGACCACTCGCCGCGGAGTGCCACCGCGACGGCGGCCATCTCAGGAGCGCGCTGTGCGGCTCCGGCCAGGTCGAGCTGAGCGCGGATTGTGCCTGAGCGTTTAGCTGGGTCGTGATCGCGGAGGCGGCCGGCCACGGTGACTACCCCTCCCGCCGCGGTTGCGGCCGCCGCGAGCGCGACGCCCATGGCCCCCGTTCCCACCACAAGCACGGGCCGGCCCGACAGCTGCGTCCGCGCCGTCAACCAGCTCACCGCCCGCTCGGCCAGCCCATCTCGAGCCGCCACCTTGCCTGCTCCGTTCCCAGCCCACGCTCCAGGCTTCGCCAGGGCATCGTCCGGGGGGCCCATCAGGGATCGGGGAACCCCTTGAACACGTGCCGCACGCCCTGCGGCGATCGCGCACTCGAACATGCGGGCCACCCGCTCGTCCGTTCCCTTCTCTCGCGCGTGTGCCAGGGCGTCGCGAACCTGGCCGAGAATCTCGCTCTCACCGGCGACCGCGCTCTCCAACCCGGCGGCGACTCTGAACAGCTGACGCACTGCCCTATCGCCTTCCAGGCGCCTCATCTCCTGCTGCGCGGGGCTCTGACCAAAGCCGTACAGCTCGACCCGGTGGCACGTCGCCAGCAGTACCCATTGACGATGGAACTCGACCAGCTCGGCGAGCGCTGCGGCAAGCTCAGCTCGCCGGTTGACGTCCAGCTCACCCGCCTGGACGACCAGTGCCCAGGGCTGCCCTCCACTCATCGCCAAATCTATCTAAAGCTTACAAATCCCGCTCAAATCTGTGTTACAGCAGCGACCAGGCCTTCGACGCTGGGGCGTTCGGCCTGGGCGAGCACGCGGAAGCCCTTGTCGCGCGCCACCTCAGAGGTCGCGGGGCCGATCGTGACAGCCGGCACCCAGCGGGGGTCGTCGTCTGCCAGCCGCAGCAGCCCGAGCACGGCCGAGCCCGATGCGAACAGCACCGCGGCGAGCCCCGGGTCGGCCAGCGCAGCGGCAACGCCGGGACGCGATGACTCCGGCCCGATCACCGTGTGGTACACGGCCAGCTCAGTCACGACGGCGCCGGCTCCGCGCAGCGCCGCGGGAAGGTCCGGCGCGGCGGCGTCCGCTCGGGCCAGCAGCACACGCAGACCCGGCAGTGGTCCCAGCAGCCTGATGGCGTCGGCGATTCGCAAACCCTGGCTCTCATCCGGCACGGCGGCCGCGTGTATTCCAAGGGCGGCCAGAACCGACGCCGTGCGGGGGCCGACCGCAGCCCAGCGCGCTGATGTCTGCCTCGTCGAGCGTTCCATCAGCGCCTGCGCCCCGGCGGCGCTCGTCACCACGACCCAGTCAAACCGGGCAAGGTCGGGCGACTCGAACAGGACGGGCTCAATCGCGACGGTGGGGGCCGCGTGAACCCGGCGGCCGGTTGCACGCAGCTGGACCACGAGCGGGTCGCGGTCGCCCTGCGGCCTCGTCGAGAGCAGCGCAGCCTGGCTCATCCGTGCTGCCACCCCTCCATGAACGCCAGCAGGAGCTCGTCGAAGGCGCTTTCCGCGTCCACCAGGAGCCCGGTCGCCTCACGAGTGTCCAGGCCCCGCTTGCGGGCAGTCGCCGCCAGCTCAGCGATGAACGGCGCGCGGAAGCGCAAAAACGTCTGTACGCCCTCGCTCAAAGAGGCACCGAGCGCGGCTGTACCGGCACCATAGTCGGCAGCGTGGCCGGCAGCCTCGTGAAGGTTGGCCATCGCCGGCGCCGGGGCGTCGGCGTCCAGGTGCGCCAGCAGGCACTCGACCATGTGCCGGCCGCGTTCTCTGAACAGCTGCCGGTCGCTCTCCGGCAGCCGCGCCAGGAGCGACATCGCGCGTCCCTCGACTCCGAACAGCGGCCGGTAGGCGCGCACCATCCGATCGCTGGATGCACCCAGGTCGGCCAGGTGCGGGCGGCGAGCGCGGCTTGACGGCAGCAAAGCCATGATGGCGGCGCGTGGGAAACGCCGGTGGCCACCCGGCGTGGTGAAGCTGGCCACCTGGCCGCGATCGGCCCACCGCCGCAGCGTGCCCTGACTGATGCCCAGCAACCGGCTCGCCTCACCCAGGCTAAGCCACGAGCTGAACTCGACAGGAAGCGTTTCCCCTCCGGAATCTGGTGAAATCTTTTCGAGGCTGTCCAGAGCTTCCCCAATCTACCCCGGTTCGGCGTCCACCAGCGTGACACCCGGTCAACCTGAGCCTCAGATCATCCCGACCCACACAGCCGACAGCCTGGAGTGGATGCGCTCAGACGCTCTGTTGCGCCTGTTGCCGCTGACAGCGGCTGTGGCCGCGGTATGGCTGGTGGCCCACCCGAGCTGGCTCGGCGTGGCCCCTGGATGGCCCAGCGCCCAGCTCGGTTTCGGCCTGACAGGCCTCGTCGTCTTCTTCATCGCCGCCTGCCTGGTTCAGCTCGCCTTGACCAGGCGGCGCGGCTGCCTGCTGGTACCCGCCTCAGTCCCGGACGTGGCTCTGCAGACGGGCTATTACCTGATCAACGCCCCGATCGAGGAGGCATTTTTCCGCGGGCTCGTGCAGGGCGGCCTGATGGCGCTCGCGGGTCCTGCAGCGGGCATCGTCGTGGGCACCAGCCTGTACGTCCTGTACCACCGGCTGGGACGCTGGGGGTGGATGGACGTGCTGGCCACCTCGCTCGTCGGCTTGCCGATGGCGCTGGCCTACTGGCTGCTGCCGGGGCCTCCGTCGCTCGTCGGCGTCGCACTCGCCCACGCCGGTGCCACCTGCGGGTTCCTCGGCCCAGGCCCCTGGCTCCTGCAGCGGTTGGGCCTGCTTCGATCGCCGTCGGCGGAGCATCAACCGCCGTCCACGCAGCAGGCAGGGCCCAGCCCTCTCCAGGGTCAGCCTCGGAGTGGGGCCGGTGAGGGTCAGGGTGCGGGCGATCCATGAGGGGGCGGCAGACGCGGGTGCTGGTGCTGGCAGGGCTGGCGGTGCTGCTGGTCAGCTTTGACAGCTCCGTCCTGGTGCTGGCACTTCCGGCCATCGCGGCGGAGCTGCACTCCTCGGTTCCGGCCCTGACCGAGCTTGGTTCGGCGCTCGCGCTGGGCTCGCTCGCCGCGCTGCCGCTCTCGATGCTCGCCGACCGGCTGGGTCGCCGCGTCGTCCTCGCCTCCGCCGTCGCCGGCTTCTCGGCGGCAAACATCGCCAGCGCGCTGGCACCGACCTTGATCTGGTTGACGGCGGCGCGCGTGGTCGCGGTCTGCTTCGAGACGGTTGCGGCCAGCGTCGCCACTGCGCTGGTCATCGAGGAGGTACCGCAGGAGCGACGAGGTCTCGCGGTCGCCGCCATCACGGTGATGGCCGGGGCGGGCACCGGCTTGACGACGCTGATCTATCCGCTGCTGGCGCCTCGCTGGCGGCTGCTCTACGTGGCCGGCAGCGCAGGCGTGTTCGCGGCGCTGCTGCTGGCCCGCAGCCTGCCGGAGAGCCGGGCCTGGACCGCGGTCACGATCGCCCACAAGAGGCACTTCGCGATGCGGCTCCTGCTGACCCCGCCCTGGCGCGGCAGGCTGCTGGTCGTCGCGCTGGCCGCCGCACTCGGCTCGCTCCTGTTCCAGCCGGCGGGCTTGCTCGTGGCGCTGTTCGCGAGCCGGCAGCTGGACCTTGGGCCCGCGGCGATCAGCGCAGTCGTAGTCGTGTCAGGCATGGCCTCGATACCCGCTTTCCCCCTCGGAGGCGCGCTCTCCGACCGGATTGGCCGGCGCGCGGTGGGCGTCGCCCTGAGCGGGCTCACGGTGTGCTTTGCGGCGGCGGCCTTCTCCGGCAGCCGCACCAGCTACTGGGCGGGCAACGTCCTCTGGAGCGTGCTCGCAAGCGCCGCCTCGCCGGCGCTGGGCGCGTGGTACGGCGAGCTGTTTCCGACGCGCGCCCGGGCGACTTCCGAGTCCGCAGGCGCGGCAGCGGGCGCGTTGGGAGGCGTGGTCGGCTTCCAGCTGGTCGGGGCCCTCCAGCCCCACCTGGGCCTGGGGCCAAGCTTGATGGCGACGGCGGCTGGCGCGCTCGTCGGGGCCGCGCTATTGTTGTGGCTGCCGGAGACGCGTGGGGAGCCGCTCCCAGCCTGAGGCAACACTCCAGATCGGGCTGATCGACTTCGGTTGAACGTGAACCCTTGCTATCCGGCTAGAATGCAGTCAATCTGAAAGCGCACCGGACCGCGGTGCGTGGCCTTCACCAAGGCCCCCCTTTTAACGCCTTGATCCCACTTCAGTTCCCGCCACTGACGTGGCTGGCGAATCCAGCCCTATGAGCGCGCCCAATCCCGGCGACATCCTCCCGCTCTGGCAGCCCGAGATCCCGGGCGAAGAGATCCAGACCGGAAGGCTCGGCATCCGTGTCCGCCCCGGGACCCCGGCCGAGGCGAAGCTTGCCATCATCCCGGACGGGCCCGAGTGGCTGCGGCAGGCCCTCGAGGAGCGAGGCGAGATCGACGGCATCTACACCTGCACCCGTCCGGACAGGCCTCTCGACTTCACCGGGCAGGTCGATTCGACGCTCGTGACTGGGCGGCTGGGCCGAACCCCATTGGGCCTGGCGCTGGAGATCGTCGACATGCAGCAGCTGGACCGCGAGTTCGTAATGGAGAAGTCGCGTCTCAACTTGCTCTACCGCGAGCTGGCGCTGGTCGCTGAATGGGACGGCGAGCTCGAGGGGCTGACCGCCCTGGTCCTGCGAGAAAGGGCCAAGCAGCTGCCCATCCTCGACTCCACCCTGCGGTTCATCGAGCATCTACGTGACTACAGGGAGCGGCTGGCGGAGGCGACCGTCCGCCGCTACGAGGCGGTCGAGCAGTGGCTCGAGTGTCCACACTGCGAGACCATCGCCGCCACCTCCAACGGCATTCATTGCCCCGAATGCGGGGAGGACATGCGGGGCGGCGAGTACGTTCGCGCGGCACTGCGACTCGTCGACAGCAACGACGCCCGCATCTACAGGGGGATCGACTCGCTGACCGTCCGCTCGCCCGGCTTTCCCGAGTACCGGGGCATGACGCTCGACCGGGTGCAGGGCCAGACTCTGTGGGTCTCCTTCCGTCGCTACGACCCGTTGCCTGACGAGGGTGTGGTCCTGCCCACCGCCAGCGTGGAGATGTTCGAGGCGCAGAAGTCGGTCATCCGCCAGCTTCAGATCGGCTCACCGCGTACGGGCGCGCTTGCCGCGCAGCTTGCCGACCCAGGCTGGCTCGGCTCACCGCCGAGGATGCCGCTCGAAGGTCGTCGCGCTCACCACCTTCCAGACCCGAACGAAGAGCAGGCGGAGGCGGTGGCCAGGGTCATGGGCATGCGGCCGGGCCAGCTATACCTGATCCAGGGGCCGCCGGGCACCGGCAAGACCACGGCCATCGTGGAGTCGATCCGCCGCATCCTGGGCCGCAGCCCGAACGCCTCCATCCTGCTCTCCTCGCACTCCAACGACGCCGTTGACACCGGCCAGGAGCGCCTGCTCGGCTTCTCACACGTGCGCCAGGCACGGGTTGCGGAGCCCGGGAAGGTGCCGCGCCGGCTGCGACACACGCTGGTCGAGGGCGACGACCTCGAGCCGTTCAACCTTGTGGCAGGCACCGTCAACCGGCTCGCCATCGACTCCCGGCTCCGCTTCCGGGTGTTCGACTGGCTGATCCTCGATGAGGCCAACAAGGTTCGAGCCAACGAGGCGCTGGCGCTGATGCCGCTGGCGAAGCGCTGGGTCATGATCGGCGACCTCAATCAGCTGCCGCCCGTCATGGAGGAGGCAGCCCTCGGTTTCGAGATCGGGACACACCTGGATGAGGTGGTGCGAGACGACAGCTTCTACGGATACCTGTGGGACCTCGTGCCCGCCGGCTCCCGGATCATGCTGCCTCGCCAGTACCGGATGCGTGAGCCGATCGGTCGGGTCGTCTCGGACCTCTTCTATGAAGGCAAGCTGATCCACGAGGCACCGCACCAGCGGATGCCCCTACCGTGGCCGTTCGACCGCGAGCTGGTGTGGGTGGACACCGGCGCCCAGGAAGAGTATCGGGACGCCCAGAAGTCGGTCGCCAACGAGTTCGAGGTCGCGCTCTGCAAGGACATCACCTCGATCGTCCGCAAGCGGGTCCGGAAGGCCAAGCTGGCCGTGATCGCGATGTACAACTCGCAGGTCAACCGCCTGGTCACATCGCTGAAGGGGATCGTGCCGCCCGACGACATCGAGTCGGTCGATGCGTTCGAGGGCCGCGAGTCGGATGCCGTGATCCTTTCGCTGGTCCGCTCCAACGACCGGGCGGCCATCGGCTTTCTCAACGATGCCAATCGCGTGAACGTCGCCATCTCCCGCGCCAAGAAGCTCCTGGTGGTCGTCGGCGACTCCAAGACGGTGATCGGCGGCGCGCCCGAGCTCTTCGGGCCGCTCTTCGAGCACTGCCGGGAGGAGGGCCTGGTGGCAGGCGTCGGCGCGGTGGTAACGGCCTGCCAGCGCGTCGGCATCCGCTCGCAGGTGCAACGGCTGTCCAAACCCAAGCGGGGTGAACGGCGCCGCAACCGCCGCAAGCGGCGGCAGCGCGAGCTGGCTGCCGCTGCGGAGGCGGCTGCCGCGGACTCAGCAGTGGAGGCCGATGCCGCGGATGCAGCCGTGGAGGCTCCTGTGGACGGCCAGGTGCCGACCCCGGAAGTGGCTGCTGAGTTTGCAGTGGAAGAGCATGCTGCTGACCAGATCGTGCGGGCAGCCGATGACGAGACCGCCCAGCCCGTGGTGTCAGACGGAAGCGTTGCCAGGCCACGGCGGCGCCGCGTGACCGGCGCCGCGGAACCTTCCGAGCTGGCGGCAGACGGAGGCGCGCCAAACGGAGTGGCCGATCCGCAGGGAAATGGGGCCCTGGCAGCGCCTAAAGCGCCCAGGCGCCGCACGGCCAGGCGCTCGGGCGTCCAGCAGCTGGAGACTGTCTCCAACGATCTCTCGCCCGCCGAGCCAGCTCCGCCCCGCCGCCGGCGGACGGTCAAGAAGGCCGAGCCGCAACAGGTCGAGCTGCCCCTCGATATCAACGAGCCGGAGCCTTAAAGGGCCCTGGGTTCGCCGAACGAGCCGTTTACGACCGCATGGCCACGCGCCCTGGGCTCGCCGCAGTGGCGGCGCACCCAGGGCTCAACGCGCAACGAGTGGCTGTCAGGCCGACTCGCCGGCAGCCAGCGTGTCCGGCGCTACTTTTCCTCGAGCTTCTCCTTGACGACTTCGACGAATCCCAGGGCCTTCGCGATGTTCGCCCCCGCCGAGACCGTGCGCGCTGTGCCCGCAACCGGTGCTACAGCGATCAGGGTCCCGAGCATCCGCTCGGGCGGGATGTTGTGGCGCTTGGCAGCGCCCAGGTGTGCGAGCCAGGAGATCGGGGGCGCACCCATCGCCTGGAGCGCTGCGACGCGAACGAGATCGTAGGTCTCCTCGTCGAGGCCGGAAGCTTCAAAGTTCCGCTCGTGCATCTGTGCCAGCGCCTGGAGTGTGCGGTGATCCCCTCTTGCGAGGTCTCTCAACTTGGCTTCCGGGTCGGCGACTTGGGTGCTCACAGAACTTCCTCCTGAAGTTTTGGTCCAGTGGGCCTAGGCGCCCACGGCTGGTCTTTCACGCTAAGGCTCCTCTTCAATGCCGGACAATCGGCAAACGACAGACCCCGGTCTCCCACCCATGACGTGTCGCGAGCGGCAATCGTGTCCGGCGGCCTGATTCAGACTGCACACGGAGGTGCAGGAGAGCCTGACTCGTGAACTATCCTGCCCGCATGATCGCAAGAACCGTCGCGGTAATCAGCCCGGGCGAGATGGGCAGCGCCGTCGGCCGGCGCTTGCGCGAGGGCGGCCTGCGGGTGGTGACCTCGCTCGCGGGTCGCACGGGACGCACCAGAGCCCTTGCCGCCGATGCCGGCATCGAGGACGCGGGTTCTCTCGCGGCGGCCATTCGCCAGTCGGACGTCGTGTTATCGATCCTTCCGCCGGCGCGGGCGCTTGAACTGGCCGAGGCGGTCGGACGCGACCCGGGCCCGCTGTACGTGGACTGCAACGCCGTCTCCCCAGCGAGCGCCAGCGCCATCGGAAGGGCGGTGGGCGAGCGATATGTCGACGCCGGAATCATCGGAGCCCCCACCGCGCCGCGGTTCTACGCCTCAGGACCGCACGCCGCCGAGCTGGCGGAGCTGCCGCTCGACGTCCGGGTGCTGGATGGCGAGATCGGTCAGGCATCGGGTCTGAAGATGTGCTACGCCGCCCTGACCAAAGGACTGACCGCCCTCCTCACGGAATCCATGGTCACGGCTGACGTGCTCGGGGTATCGGAGGCGCTCCGGCTGGAGCTGGGCGACAGTCAGCCGCTGTTCCTGACCGGGGCTCGGCAAGGGCTGCCAGGCATGGTGCCGAAAGCCTACAGATGGATCGCCGAGATGGAGCAGATCGCGACCACCTTCGAAGCGGCGGGCCTCACCCCCCGGATGCTGCTGGGAGCCGCCGACGTCTACCGTCTCGTCGAAGAGGCGCGCGCAGCCGCGGGTGGCGACGGTCTGGACAGCCTCGACGGCGTGGTCGGGGCGATCAGGCTGGCGCTGGCGCCTGCCCGACCAGCTCGCTGATCGCAGCTGACAGCTGAGAGGGATTCGTCCTGGCTTTCAGCAGCGAGCGGCGAACGCCGGGCGGCGGCTTCTCGTAGCAGCCCTGGTCATTCGTGAAGAGCACGCATTGCGCCCCAGCCGCCGCGAATCGCTGCGCCAGGGCGGTGCCGGTGCCGCCCGGCAGCCACTCGTCGAGGCAAACTACATGAGGACGGTCCTGCCAGAATCGCTGGTCGGCCGAAGCAGAGTCGCCCGCCACAGCCACCGCATAGCCGTCCAGCCTCAGCTTCAGCGCGTAAAGGTCTGCAATCGTCGCATCGTCTTCGACCAAGAGAACGTCGACCATTCCTCCCTCCGTTCCGAATAGCATGACGCTGAAGTGCCAGACATACTCGCCGTTCACGCGACCGCGCACCCGGATAAGCCTGCTCTGATCTGCGGCGAAGAGATCGTTACGTATCGAGATTACGACGAGCGCGACAACTGTGCAGCGCGCGTCCTCGCCGGAATCGGCGTCCAGCCGGGTGATCGAGTGGCGTACATGGCGTTCAACTCCGTGGCCGGGTCCGAGGTTTCGGCCGGCCTCCGCAAGGCGGGGGCCGTCGGTGTCCCCATCAACTTCCGGCTCCGTGGCCGGGAGCTCGCGTATATCGTGCAGGACAGCGGTGCCCGCGCCGTCTGCGCGGGTCCTGACTACGTCGAGCACGTCGAGGCCGCACGCCGGTATCTCGAGAGCTCGCCCGTCTTCGTGGTGCTTGGCGGTGGAGAGGCCCCGGCCGATTGGATACGCATGGACGAACTGGCCGCCAGGCAATCTGCTGCGCCTCTTTGGGCGGCCGATGAGGACGCCACAGGCGCTGACATGATCTACACAAGCGGCACCACAGGGCACCCGAAGGGCGCGTACCGGCCGGATGGCGTTTCGCTCGAAGCGATCGTGCAGGTCATCCAGGTCTTCGGGATCCGCCCAGATGACGTTCACCTGATGGCCGGGCCGGGCTACCACAGCGCCGTGCTGGCCTTCAACGGGCTTACCGTGGTCTGCGGGGGGACGATCGTCATCATGCCCAGCTTCGACCCTGAGCAGGCGCTGGCGCTGATCGATCGCCACCGGGTGACCACGACCTTCATGGCGCCGACACTGCTGCACCGGATCATGGACCTGCCAGATGACGTCCGCGCCGGCTACGACGTGTCCTCCGTACGCGGCCTGTTCCTGGGCGGTGCGCCCTGCCCGTTCTCGCTGAAGGAGCGGGCCATCGCCTATTTCGGCGAGACCCTGTACGAGTTCTACGGAGCGACCGAGACCGGCTTCAACCTCGTCCTTCGCCCCGAGGACCAGCTGCGAAAGCCAGGATCGGCGGGCAAGGCGCTGCTGGGCGACCAGATCCTGCTGCTGGACGACGCCGGCAATCCAGTCCCGGATGGCGAACCAGGCGAGCTCTGGGTTCGCAATTCGTGGTTGGCGGGCTACTACAACAAGCCGGAAGCGACAGCGAAGTCCATGCGTGACGGCTTCTTTTCAGTCGGCGACGTCGCCTACCGCGACGACGAGGGGTACTACTACATCTGCGATCGCAAGATCGACATGATCATCTCCGGAGGAGTGAACATCTACCCCGCGGAGATCGAAGCCTGCCTGCACGGCCACCCGGCCGTGCGCGACGTGGCGGTCATCGGGGTGCCCGACGACCGGTGGGGCGAGACGGCCAAGGCGGTGGTGGCTCTTCAGCCTGGCGCAACCCCTGGCGATCAGGAGCTGATCGACTGGTGCCGCGGACGCCTCGCCGACTACAAGCGGCCGCGCTCGGTTGACTTCGTCGATGACCTGCCGCGCGACCAGGCCGGCAAGCTCCTCAAGCGGCAGATCAGGGAGCGTTACTGGGCTGGAACCGCGCGGCGGATCTGACCCGGCAGCCGTGAAAGCGGCTACCGCCCGCTATGCGGCAGCCATAGATCAGGGGACGACCGGGACCCGATTCATGGTTTTTGGCCGTGATGGCCGGCCCTTGTGCTCCGCCTACCGCGAGCACCGGCAGATCTACCCCTCGCCTGGGTGGGTTGAACACGACCCCATGGAGATCTGGCAGACGACCCAGGAGGTGATCGCGACCGCGCTGCGCCGGGGAGGTCTCAGTCCCGGCCAGCTGGCCGCTGTCGGGGTGACCAATCAGCGTGAGACCGCCGTCGTCTGGGAGCGGGCGACCGGCCGGCCCCTCACTAACGCGATCGTCTGGCAGGACACCCGGACCACCGACATATGCCAGCGCCTCGTCGACGAGGGTCTGGAGCCGCTGATCCGGCACCGGACCGGCCTGCTGCCTGCTACCTACTTCTCGGCGCCCAAGCTCATGTGGATCCTGGATCACGTCACAGGCGCCCGCGCCGCCGCCGAGCGCGGCGAGGTGCTCTTTGGCACCGTCGATACCTGGCTGATCTGGTGGCTGACCGGCGGTCCTCGGGGCGGAGTCCACGTCACCGACTGCACGAATGCGTCCCGAACGATGCTCATGGACCTCCGCCGCCTGGCCTGGGACGACGAGCTGCTGGCCCGGCTTTCAATCCCAGGGGCCATGCTGCCCGAGATCCGACCATCAAGCGATGCCGGACTGTATGGCTGGACGCTGGACGACGGTCCCCTGGGCGCGCGTGTGCCGCTCTGCGCCGACCTGGGCGACCAGCAAGCAGCCGTGTTTGGTCAGACCTGCTACGACGCCGGTCAGGCGAAGAACACGTACGGGACGGGCAACTTCCTGCTCCTCAACACCGGCGCGGAGATCGTCGCGTCGCATACCGGCCTCCTGACCACGGCGGCCTACCGCCTACGCGAAGAGGCATGCGTCTACGCCCTCGAGGGCTCGATCGCGATCACGGGTGCCGCCGTCCAGTGGCTGCGAGATAACCTGGGCATCATTCGGTCCGCTGAGGAGTCCGAGGCTCTGGCTGGAGAGGTGGAAGACTCTGGCGGCGCGTACTTCGTCCCCGCCTTCTCAGGCCTTTACGCGCCCCACTGGGATATGTACGCCAGGGGGGCAATCGTCGGCCTGACGCGCTACGTCGACAGGCGCCACCTGGCCCGCGCCACGCTGGAGGGGATCTGCTACCAGGTCCGAGACGTGGCGGAGGCGATGACTGCCGACTCGGGGATTCAGCTCACCACCGTCAAGGTCGACGGTGGAGCGACGCGCAACGACCTGCTGATGCAGCTGCAGGCCGATATCCTCGGCAGGCCGGTGGTGCGGCCGGTCGTCAACGAGACCACCGCGCTCGGCGCCGCGTACGCGGCGGGGCTGGCGATGGGCCTCTGGTCGGGACTGGACGAGCTCCGCGCCAACTGGCAGGCAGACCGAACCTGGCAGCCGACCTGGAGCGATGACCGCCGGGAAGCCGGCTATTCGACCTGGAAGAAAGCCGTGGAGAAGGCGCGAGGCTGGCTGGCGCCGGTAGAGAGCGGCGCCACCAGCGCTAGGTAACCGGGCGCTTGGTCGCCGGCTGCTTGTTGACGACGATGGTCGGAGCGACGTCCTCCCCGGTCTCTACCACCTCGGCAGCTCCCTGGGAACGCTCGTCCCAGTAGGCGCGGATCCTGGCTCGGCGTTCCTTGCCGCTCACGGGGTCGAGGAAATAGGCGAGGGCCGCTCCGGCTCCCGCCACCAACAGTGTTCTGGTCAGGCCCATTGCAAAACCTTAGCAACCGTGAATATCCGCTCGCCGGGATGCTTCGACGAGGTCAGGACCCGGGAGTCGAGACCTCCGTGTTGATCCCGGTGTAGGCGGCCGTGGTGCGGCCCGCGGCGGCGCGCGCGGCCACCGTGTCGGTGCCTGCCGCGATGCTGGCGTCGCACCACGCCTGGCTGCTGAGCGTCAGGAACCGCCTGCCCTCCTCGGAGGCGCTCCAGGCGGCCGCCTCGGCAGGGTCGACGCTCGCGCCGGACGCGAGGTGCATGGCCAGTCCGCTCAGCGCGAGCTCCCAGCCCACTCCGACCGCGCCGGGGCCGAACTGCGCCCAGCGCTCGTCGTCGACCTGCGCGATGTGCTCCAGCTCGAAGCGGGTGCGGCGCTCCGCCTCCGGCCACAGCCGCAGCTCGATCCAGGTGACCCCCCCACCGAACTCCCAGGTGGCGGCGAAGCTCCGGGGCGGGTCGCAGCGCTCGATCGTCCCGCCGGCGTTGCCCTCGAGCTGATAGCGACCCCCGACCCGGAGCTCGCCCGAGATGGGTAGGAACCAGCGCGGGATGCGCTCGGGATTAGTGCAGGCGTCCCAGAGGTCTTCGATCGGGGCGTCGTACGTCCGGCTGACGACGACCGTGCTGGCCGCGCCCGCGTCCAGCACGCGGGTGCCGACCCGCCGCTGGACCGAGTTGATCTGGTGGACGACATCGATCATGGGCTTCTTCTCCTGGAAGGGTTGTGGATGGCGTCTTCGCGCAGGCGCCGCTCGCGCCGGCCCCTGGCGAGCTCTGTCTCCAGCGCGTCGAGGCGCGGCGTCCAGAAGCGCCGGAAGCGCTCGAGCCACCGCTCGACATCCTGCAGCGAGCCCGGGTTCACGGCGTAGAGGCGTCGGGCGCCCTCGGGACGCGCGACCGCCAGGCCGCCCTCGCGCAGCACGCGGAGGTGCGCGGACACGCCAGGCTGCGAGATGCCGAACTCCTCCTGGATGACCGCGCACACCGCACCCGAGGTCTGCTCGCCGTCAGCAAGCAGCTCAAGGATCCGGCGCCGCACCGGGTCGCCCAGGAGGTCGAGCGCGTGCACAGCCCGCAAGATACCAGGATTTGTTTATATAAATCAAGACCTATAGATTAGCCGCCCGTCGCGATGAGTGAGGTCAAAGTGCCGGCGGTAGGACCTCCCGGGCGCTGCGAACAGGTGACCCCGCGCGGCAGTACGACCGGTCAGGTCTTCGCGCAGCCGTTCGGCCTAAGGGCTGAAGCTCACCTCGATCGCCTCACCGTGGCCCGAGCGCCATGCCAGCCGCAGGGCGGCCTGGTTCCCGGCCGCGGCCAGCGGCACCCGGACCGCCGGGATCCGCGCTCGAAGTGGGTTTGACAGCAACGGGTAGGGATCCAGGCGGCAGACCCCGTCTGGTCGCAGCTCTACGTGCAGCCTCACGCTCTCGGCGTCCCCACTGGTGTCAACGGGTGTCTGCGGATAGTTGCCCGACCAGCCGGTGAACCCGTGCCGGCAGACGTCCAGTGAGATGCGGTCCCACAGCTGAAGCCAGAAGTAGTTGCACATCAGCCTGCGGCCTCCAGCCTGATCGACGCCCAACCGGTCTCTGAGGCGCTCCTGGCGCGCCAGCTCGTGCACCAGGAAGCGGTCGACCGCCTGCTGCTCCTCCGGCGGCAGGTCGGACCGCAGGGCGAGCGGCGTCCAGCCCCAGTGGCTGGTCAGGAACCCCGAGAAGTGCAGGGACGTCAGCAGTCCGGCGTACGCATCGATCGCTTCGACAGCGTCGATCCCACGGCAGTACAGCCGTGTTGTAAGCGAGCGGCTGACCTCGTTGAACGCGTAAGGCCGGCCATCGGGACGGCACGGCAGGGCCTCGTCGAATGATGTCCACGCCAGATCGTGGAGTCGCGCCCCGACCACCGTGGACTCGAAAGGGTCGGCCGCGGCCCAGGGAGGGGCTCCCCAAGCAGCAGCCAGCCAGCCCGAAAGGAGTCCATGGTCGGCCTGCCGGACGAGGACGAGATGGTCGCCCTCCTCTCGCACGATCATTGGGGCCTCACCCGGCGAAGGCTACCGCGGCTGGCACACTTATCCGGTTATGCACGGGGCCGAGCGGAACGGGATGTGGGCCAACCTGGGGGCGAGGTTGACCGGCCAGGATGCAGGCGACGTCGTGGTCGAGGCTCACCTGACCTCGGACGCCCACGGCTTCGAGACCTCACGGGGGTCGATCGTGCACGGCGGCGCCATCGCCGCACTCGCCGATATGGCTCTCGCGTCGGCGGGGGCGTCGGTGGCCGGCGACGGGCAGAGTGTGACCACCGTCGACCTTCGTGTCGACTTCCTCCAGCCGGCTCGGCCCGGAAGGCTGCTGGCGAGAGGCCACGTGCAGCGCCGGACTCGGCGCCTGTGCTTCGCCGCGGCCTCGGTCGAGCAGGAGGACGGCACCGTAGTCGCGGAAGCCCGGGCGCTTCTCGCCTACGTGGGCGGCTGACAGCCTTGAACGACTTCGCACGCATGGAGGCCAATCGTCTCGACTGGGACCGCCGGGTCGCCGTTCACCAGCGCAGTGATTTCTATGACCTGGACGGATTCCGGGCTGGTCGCAGCACCCTCAGATCGATAGAGCTCGACCTGCTCGGCGACGTCGCCGGCCGCTCGCTCCTACATCTGCAGTGCCACTTCGGGATGGACACGCTGTCCCTCGCCAGGCTCGGCGCCAATGTGACCGGGGTTGACTTCTCCGAGCCCGCCGTCGCAGCAGCTCGATCGCTGGCGCGAGAACTCCAGCTGCCGGCGCGCTTCATCCGCAGCAACCTGTACGACCTGACCCGGGTCCTGCACCAACAATTCGACCTCGTGTTCACGAGCTATGGGGTGCTCTGCTGGCTGCCCGACCTGCCAGGTTGGGCGCGTGTGGTCGCGCGCTTCCTGCGCTTAGGAGGCAGCTTCGTGATCGTCGATGACCACCCTATGATCGGCTCGATGGAGGAGGCCGGCGGCCGGCTGGAGGCTGTCCACTCGATGTTTCGGACCGAGGCGAACGAGTTCGTCTCGACTGGAACCTACGCCGACCCGACGCTGCGCCTGGAGCCCCTCACGGCCTATGACTGGTCATGGACGGTGGCCGGCATGGTCAGCGCTCTGCTCGACGCCGGTCTGCGCATCGATCGGCTCAGAGAATTGCCGGTTTCGGGGTGGAAGTGCTACCCGAGCATGACGCTCGATCCTGAGGGCTGGTGGCGGCTCCCCGGCGACCCGCTGCCGCTGCTGGTCGCCTGCCGCGCCGTTAAGCCGGCCTCCTGAGCAGGTAGGCAGAAGTCGTGTCCGTAACTAGTAGCCCCGTGTCCGCATGATCTCGATCCGCAGGGGCACCGCCGCCGAGATCGCCGTCCTCTTCGAGTACGACCGGCGCACGGTTCGCCGCTGGATCAACCGCGACAACGCCAAGGGCGATGCTGGCCACCGCGTCCCCCTTCAACACGCCTTCGCTACCGCCGGGTTACGTACAGAAGTTGTGGAAGGCTGCTTAGGAGGATTCAACAGCCTCCTAGAATGGGCCACACCCGCGATGCTGAGGGTCGCCACCGCCGCCGACGCGCCTGCGATCGCGCGAGTCCACGTTGCGAGCTGGCGAACCACCTACCCAGGCATGCTTCCCGACAGTTACCTGTCGGCGATGGACGTGCAGGACTACACGAGCCGATGGGCCCGGGCGCTAAGCAACCCCGTCTCGCCGGGCGCCGTCACGGTCGTCGACGAGGACGGCGATGTCGTGGGCTTCGCCTCCTGCGGTCGCCAGCGAGACGGCCGCCAGCCGTATGAAGGGGAGCTCTACGCGATCTACCTGCTGCAGGAGGTCCAGGGTCGGGGCTACGGTCGGGCTCTGGTCGAGGCGTCGGCGACTAGGCTGGCCGGGCAGAGGATCACCTCGATGGTCGTATGGGTTCTGCGAGACAACGCCCACGCCCGGGGCTTCTACGAGCGGCTGGGCGGTGCCTATCTTCGGAAGCGTGAGCTGGACTTCGGCTTCGGTGTAACGGCCATGGAGGTGTCCTACCTCTGGGCGGACACGCTCGCAACGCTGCTCAAACGGACCGCGCCGGCCGGATGACCGGGAGTCCGAAAGGGCCTATCCGTCGGTCGACCGCTGAACATCACGACGGCCGCGGAAGGGTGACGGGCGACCAGTGAGCGCCTCCGTCGGTGCTGCGGATCAGGGTCAGCGGGGTGCTCGGAGTCACGACGTCGAACGGGCCGGTCTGGTACGCGGCGGAGTACAGCCCACCGTGGACGGCGCTGGCCAACCAGGCCGGCCGCAGCCCGGCCGGTATCTGGACCAGGCGCACCGTCCAGGTGGCGCCGCCGTCTTCGGACACCCACAGGTGGCGGTTGTCGAGCAGGAGAAGCCGGCCGCGATCGTCCATCGCGGGGAAGAGAGACAGATACGTCGGCTGCACTATGCGGGGACCGGCTTGAGGGAGGCTCCAGGTCTGGCCGCCGTCGTCGCTGACGGACACGAAGGCGGCAATGTCGACGGTTCCATTGGGCGCGGCCAGAAACCCGTTGGGCGACGCCGGGCCGGACACCTCCACCAACCACGCCAGCAGCCGCCCGGCGTGCCTCAAAAGAGCAGTGCTCGTCGTCGACGTGCCTGGGAAGGGCCCGTCGGGCCCTTTTACCACCTGCCAGCTGTCCCCCCCATCGGTGGTGGCGAGCCAGAAGCGAGAGCCCGCCTGGGAGGTGAACATCAGAGTACCGCGCAGTGCATCGACGAACACCCACTGCCCGGGGAAGCCAGGCTGGGGGAGGCCAGCAGCGGCCAGCCGCCGCCACGAGCGGCCACCGTCGGTTGTTCGCCACAGCGCGACGGGCGCTGGCGTGCGGGGGTCGCTCGTGGGGGGGCGCTCCAGCCACCAGCCATGCTGCGCGTCCAGGAAGGCGGGCAAACCCGGTCCCGTGAAGCCGCGGGGGTCTGCCAGCCTCCGCCAGGTGTGGCCGCCGTCGTCGCTGAGCCGTGTGGTCGTGGGACCGCCGCCGGTCCCGGTCTGCACCACGACAGTCCGGCGGTCGAGGAAGCCGGCCAGACCGAATCCGGTTCGGTCGCCGGCCGCCGCCCGCCACGTCCTGCCGCCGTCGGACGTCACAAAGGCGCTCGAGGTCGGTCCGGAAAGGCTGCGGTAGAACTGGATCGCGCCGTGGTCTACGTCGCCGAACGAGACCGAGCCTAGCCTCCAACCGCCCAGGTCCAGCGGCAGACGGGCAGATGTGGGGCTGGCGGCTGCCGGGGGTGCAAGGCTGGGCCGAAGGTAAACCACCCCGGCCACGAGCACACCCAGCGCCGCCACGCCGATCCACGCCAGAGCCCGCCGCGAGCGGTCCTCCGATGCGTCCACGGCGTCAGCTTAGGAGGCTGTTGAGGAATGGCGTCGAGAGATCGGGCGGCCAGGTGGTCCGAATGCGCCCGGGCCGCCGACTACCGGAGCACGCGTATTCGTGCAATACGCACGCGAGGAGCGCAGAAGGCCCGGATGCAGGCGGGTCGCATGGGCGTTCGAGATCCGGCGACACTTCTTCAACAGCCTCCTTTGGCCGCGCGAGGCCACCCGCAACCGGCTCAGTCGGAGATCTCGGCGTAGGCGAGGATCCTGGTCGGAGTGACACGCACCAGCAGCTCGCCTCTCACCGCGTTGCGCCTTCCGAACTCCTCTGCGCGGTCGACACCCATATAGCGGCCGCCGATCCTGGTGGCGTAAGCGAGCATCTCGTCCAGGTCATCGGTCATCGTCGCGCCCCCCTCGACCATGACGAAGGCAAAGGGCGGGGTTTCGTCATCCACGCAGATGCAGACCCTGGAGTCCCTGCGCATGGCGTTTGCCTTGGTGGTGCTCGCGCTGGTGGTGAAGACGATGTCGTCGCCATCGAGCACGAACCAGATCGGCACCACGTGTGGGCGGCCATCCCTGCGAACGGTCGCCAGCTTCCCGGTGCGGGTGCCGTGCCGCAGGAAGGCGCGCCACTCGTCTCCGGTCATCTTCCTGCTCATCCTGGGCACCTCCTCGGTGAAAGATGTTGAGCGGGCGGTGAGCGCAACATCATGCCATGGACCTCCAGGACCACCTCGACCTCGTCGACTGGCGCCGCCGCGTCGGCGATGCCTATCGTCTGCCCAGCCTCGAGGCCTGGCGAGCAGCCCGCGATCGGCTTATTCGCGAGCACCCTCAGTCGCCGATCCCGCCCGCCAAGCGCGCTTCGTTTGGGGGCCTGCGCTGGTTCCCGGCCGATGCCACCTATCGCGTGGCAGCGCGCCTGCTGCCCGGCGATGGGGAACTGGTGGAGATCGACACCGGCGGCGACGATGGTGTGATCCGGTACCGGCGGGCCGGCTCCTTGCACTTCAGCCTGCACGACCAGGCCTGCTCGCTGACGGTCCTGGCGCTGATCGGCTATGGCAGTGGGCTGTTCGTGCCGTTCCGCGACTCCACCTCCGGATTCGAGACGTACGGTGGCGGGCGTTACCTCGTGGACACCGTGAAGAACACCGACGCCGGCTGCCTCGAGACCAGGGTCGGCTCTCTCGACGTCGTCATCGACTTCAACTACGCCTACAACCCGTCCTGCGTCTACAGTCCGCGCTGGGCCTGCCCGCTTGCGCCGGCAGAGAACTGGCTTCGAGTACCGGTCCGCGCCGGCGAGATGAACTCGGCGGCCCAGGAATGATGCGCACGATGCCGGCAATCGATCTGAACGCAGACCTCGGCGAGAGCTACGGCAATTTCTCCCTCGGCCGCGACGCCGAGCTGATCCCGCTGCTGACCTCGGCGCACCTGGCGTGCGGCTTCCACGGTGGCGATCCAAGGGTCATGGACCGGACGGTCAGGGCCTGCAGATCCGCAGGGGTGGCGGTTGGCGCCCACCCGAGCTTCCCCGACCTCGTCGGCTTCGGCCGGCGGGTGCTCGACGCCACCGGCGAGGAGGTCGAGACCGATGTCCTCTACCAGGTGGCCGCACTGGACGGATTCTGTCGCCGCCACGGTGTGGCCATGCAGCACGTAAAGCCGCACGGAGCGCTCTACAACCACGCAAATCGCACCCCCGAGGTGGCGAAAGCGATAGCGGCCGCGATCGCCTCCTACGACGCCCGTCTGCTGCTGGTCTGCCAGTTCGGCACCGAGCTGGCGCGGGCCGGCATTGCGGCGGGGCTGACGGTCGCCTTCGAGGGCTTCGTCGACCGGGCCTACAACCCAGATGGGACGCTCGTCTCGCGAGGCGTTGAGGGCAGCGTGTACCACGATCCGGGGCGGGGGATAGAGCAGGCCCTGGGAATGGTGACCCAGGGCACGGTGGTGGCCATCGACGGCACACAGGTCGACGTCGAGGTGGACACCCTGTGCGCGCACGGCGACAATCCTGAAGCTGTGGAGTTCATCGCAGCGCTGAGGGACAGGTTGGCGGAGGCGGGTGTCGCCCTGAAGCCGATGCGCGAAGTAGTCGCGATGCGTGCGAGCGGTGCCTGACCTTCCCTGGACCTCCAGCCGGACGCCGGAGCACGACAGAGACTATCTCGTGCTGCTCACATATCTGCCGCTGAGACGTTTCCGAACTCTCCCGGCCTTCGTGCGACTCATCGGGGCAATCCGGCGACAGCTGGCCGATACACCCGGTCTGGTCGGCTACACACTTCGGGCGAGGCCATTCAGCCGGCGCTTCTGGACGCTCTCGGTATGGGACGGCGAAGACGCCTTGAAGCAGTTCGTCGTGGCACAGCCTCACCGCGACACAATGCGCGTGCTGCGCGGAAGGATGGGCGAGACGTCCTTCACCAGGTGGCAGGTGTCTGGATCCGACCTGCCCCTCTCGTGGGAGGATGCGATCAAGCGCGGCGCCGGCAGCTGACGTTTGATGAGGATCAGCTGATGAAGCTCAAGCCTGGCGATCCAGCCCCTTGGTTCACGCTGCCCGACCAGGATGGCAGGCCCGTCGACCTGACTTCCTATCGGGGGCGCAAGGTCCTCGTGTACTTCTATCCCAAAGACGACACACCCGGCTGCACCAAGGAAGCCTGCCAGTTCAACGACGCCGTCAGCGGCTTCGACGACGTCGGGATCGAGATCCTCGGCATCTCGTCAGACGGCGCAGCCAGCCACCGTCGGTTCCGGGCCAAGTACGGGCTGCGATTTAGGCTGCTCAGCGACGAGGGCCATCAGGTGGCCGGCCAGTACGGCGCTTACGGCGAGAAGCTGCTCTACGGGAAGCCGACAACCGGGGTGATCCGCTCGACCTTCCTGGTCGACGAGCAGGGCCGGATCGAGCGCGCATGGTACGGCGTTCGTGCCGACGGCCATGCGGCCAACGTGCTGGCTGAGGTCGGCGGCGCTCCTCGCCAACGGTAGGCCGCGGTGGGCGGCCAGCGCGTGCGGCCGTGGTCGGTCGTGATGCCGACGCCGCTGCCCGCGCACTTGCAGATGGCGCTGGACGAGGTGCTCCTCGACGCCGTGATCGCAGGTCGCCGCGGTTCCTTGCTGCGTTTCTGGGAGTGGTCGGAGCCGGCGCTGATCCTGGGCTCGAGCCAGGTGCTCGCGAACGAGGTGGACGCCGAGCAAGCGCGTGCGCTGGGTTTCGCAGTCGCCCGGCGGATGAGCGGCGGGGGCACGATGATCGTGGAACCGGGGCGCACGCTCACATACTCGATCTACGTTCCACAGTCGTTTGTCTCGGGCCTCAGCCTCGTCGAGTCATTCGCCTTCTTCGACTCCTGGGTCGTGGACTGCCTCCGCCGGCTCGGGGTCCCGGCCGACTACCGGCCGATCAACGACATCGTTTCGCCCGAGGGCAAGATCGGCGGCGCCGCTCAGAAGCGGAGCCGCGGGCACGTCCTGCACCACGCCGCGATCGCGCACGCGATGGACCCCACGCTGGTGCCCCGGCTGATCCGCATCGGCCGCGAACGGGTGTCGCCCCGTGGAGTGCGCAGCGCCGAGAAGGCCGTCTCCCCGCTGGACCGCTGGCTGACCCTGAGCCGGGATCAGGTCGTGTCCGCACTGGCCGCCTGCTTCGGCCAGAGGCACCCGGTGCTGCCCGGCCGGGTGGACGAGAGTGAGCTCGCGGCGGCTCGAGACCTGGCGGCCCACAAATACGCCACTCAGGCGTGGATCGACCGGGTCAGCTGATCGCGCGAGAGCGCCGTGAGCTTGAGGCCGAGGTGATCCATAACCACGGGCATCGCGAAGTCGAAGCGGTCCGCGGCCAGGCAGAGCGGCACATCTGAAGCCGGAAAGCCCGGCCAGCTCCCGGTAGAGATCTGCCGGTAGCGCTCGGTCGCGTAGAGCGGCTGCAGCAGCCGATCCAGGTCAGGCCGGCGCCCCTCGAGCAGCCCCTCCAGGTATTCGGCGCACGCACGATCTTCGGGGTGTTGATAGTCATCGCCGGTGGCGACCAGGGTGACCAGCGAGGGAGCGACGGCCCGGACCGCCTCCGCCGTCGCCGACGCGACCACCAGGCTGCACGCGAACCGCATCTCCGCGGCGGTGGCTGCAACCATGCCCTGAGTACCGGAGCTGGACCGCTGGACGAGTGTGCAGCCATGGAGGTCAGCCTCCAGCACCATGGTCGGTGAGTTGCTCATCGGAATTCCCTCGACCGGCAAGCCATCGACCTCTGCGGAGACCACGGTCCCCTCGAGCTGTGCGGCCAGCGACCGCGCCTCCTCCACCTCGGCTACCAGGCGGCACTCACGAGCGCCGCAAGCCAGGGCGTATGCGCTGACGCTGAACGCGCGGATCACGTCGATCACGACCACCGTGCCGGCGGCGGTACTAGCGCCAGCGACCCCGCCCGCATGGACGATCCGCATGTCAGGGGGGGCTCAGTCGACCGGCCTTCGGGCCTGCGGCCTGCTGGACCTTCGACCGGTACCGTCCACTAGATTGATACGCGCCGGCCCACGCCCTCGCGCAGTGCCCCCTCGTAAACCAGCCGGGCGGCCGCCGCGTCTTCAACAGCGTGTCCCATCGACTTGTAGACCGTGATCTCATGCTCGGCGGCCCTGCCGGGCGCGGCACCGCTCAGGACCTCACCCAGCTCCGTGGCGATCGCCGGGTCGAGGCCAACCAGCTCGGCCGACCCCGCCGGAGGCGGCGAGAACGCCACCCGTGACTCCACGAAAAGCCGGCCCTTAACGACAGTGTCCGGGTCGAGCTCGGGCCCAGCCGGGTTGGAACCGACCGACGTGACGTGCGCGCCCGGCTTCAACCATTCGAAGGCGAGGACGGGCTCGGCCGCGTCGGTGCAGCAACAGACCACGTCGGCGCCTCTGACAGCCTGCTCGAGGTCGGACATCGCACGGGCGCTGGCGTACGTGGACGCCAGGGCCTCGGCGTGGGCCTGGCTTCGCGACGCGATCCGGATCTCGTGGAACTTGCGCACACGGGACAGGGCCTCGAGGTGCGCGCGGCCCTGCACTCCAGCGCCCAGGATCGCCAGCACACACGCGTCAGGCCGGGCCAGGAGCTTCGCAGACAGGGCAGAAGCCGCAGCCGTACGCACCGCGGTGATGTAGGTGCCGTCCATCAGCGCGAGTGGCCGCCCGGTCTCCTCATCGAAGAGGGCGATCAGGGCCAGGTGGGACGGCAGGCCCAACTGATGATTGGCGGGGAAGACCGCGACCAGCTTGGACTCCAGGCCGGCGCCCGGCAGGTAGCCGGGCATGACGCCGAGGAGGCCCTTAGGGGTCCGGGCGGCGACGCGGGGCGGCACCGAGACGCGCCCGGCGCTGACTTCGACGAACGCTCTGGCCACCGCCTCTACCAGCTCGTCCAGGTCCACGAGGCGTTCCACCTCAGCCTGGCTGATGATGAGCAGCTCACTGGTCTCCTCGGAAGCCGTCGTCGCCACGCGCCGATGATAATGCGCCAGCGATGGAGCATCGGCCGCTTGGATGGGAGCAGATCGCCGACTGCAGCGCCATGCGCGTCGTCGGGCTCCGGCTGGCGCCCGGCCAGAGAGTGCCCGAGCACCGCAACGCCCTGCCCCTGGCGCTGATCGTGACGGAGGGCGTCCTGCGGTACAGCGAGGGCGACACGGCTGGCGAGGCCAGGGCGGGCGAGCTGGTCCTCATCAATCCAGGCGAGCGGCACACCTACTGGGCGGATCAGGAGACATCGGCCTACATGGTGTTCGCCGGGCTGCCCGGCGCCCGGGCCCGGCCATGGAGCCTGCGCCGGCGCTAACTACCCGCTCCGTAAAACTGTGCGATCGACTAACTCTGTAACCAGGCGAGGACGTCGTCGATCGACCCGAGCAAGTCGAGCCGGGCTAGCGGGAACGCGGCCACCAACTCGTCCGGAGTGGTCGCCCGCTCCAAGGCCTGGACGAATGCCCAGACCCGCGGCTCGTAAAGCCCGCCGTCTCCCCGGAGAAACTGACCCCAGAGCGACCCCGAGTTCAGATGGTTTCGCGAATCCGCCGGCACCGCCGATGCGAGGAATGACGGCGGGAACAGCGTGCGGTATGGGGCCAGGTGGTACAGCCACGAACCTCCGCGGAGCAGGTCAGGCAGCGGACCGCTTGAGCGAGCATCGGCGAGCATCCTGGCCAGTTCGCGGCGGCGCAAGGGGAGTCGGTCACGCGCGAGCACGCCGGGGCCCTCGACGTTGGCGAAGTGCAGCCGTAGCACACGCGGGTCGGCGGTCGGAGTCTGATAGAAGCAGCCGAACGTCGGCCTGGTCCGAGCGATAGGGCCGGACTGGTAGGCGCGCCACAGCCATTGTGCGTCTGGCGCGGAGCCGACCTCGGCCCAGGCTGCGGCGGCCTGTCGACCAGCCGGGGTCCAGTTCCGAAGGGCGTCGGTCAGCTCGATCCCAACGAGCCGACTGACTCGGTCGGCGAAGCGCAAATGGAGCGCCGCGAACCCCTCTGAGAGCAGCATCTCAGCCCTCTATGCGGGTCACGCTCTCGCGCTCGTCGCGCTCCGGCGGCAGCGTCCCGATGAGTCGACAGTGCGCAAACTCACTCGCCGACTGGGCCTGAGCTGGGGCCGTCACGCGCTCCCGTCAGCGAACGCGTTTATCCGTGGGAAGTAACCAAGGGCCGGTCAGCTGGCTCGGTGGACCAGTTCCAGCGCTGGATGACCCGGCCGCGCTCCCCTTCCCGCAGGACGTTGACGGAGGCGGTGTCGAGCGCCAGGACCGCGGCGGCGCCGATCTCGAGGCTCACCCAGGCGACGGCCAGAGCCCGCAGAAAGTGACCGTGCGAGAACGCGATCGCCGCCGCCTCCTGCCCGGCGAGCTCGCCCAGGAACGTCCGAGCGCGGGAATAGACCTCTGCCGGCGTCTCGCCGCCTGGGCAGCCGTCCACATAGATCTGCCATCCGGGCCTCTTGGCCCAGATGTCGGCGCTGGTCAGGCCCTCATAGTCTCCGTAGTCGAACTCCCGCAGGAGCGGCGTTATGGTGGGCCGGTCGAAGCCTGCGAGCTCGGCTGTGCGGAGGGTCCGCTGCAGGTCGCTCGAGTACACAGCGCCGAAATGGATCGCGCTCAGCGCCCCCCGGAGCCGGCGTGCCTGCTCCTCGCCCTGCGGCAGGAGCGGCAGGTCGGTCCGGCCGGTGTGCTGCCCGGTCCGCGTCCAGGCCGTCCCGCCGTGGCGCACCAGGTAAAGATCGAGCGCCACTCCTCCGGCGGGTCCCTACGAGCGCCCGAGAAACTCGGGCCGTCCTGACTTCAGTGAGCGGGCGGCCGCCTCGATCACCTCACCTCCGCGTACCCGTTGACCGTGCTGGATGCACACGATCCCGAGCGTCGCGCGCCGTCCGGCCGGAGCGAGAGCGCTGTTCACCGCCTCCAGGACACGATTGGCGGCGTGGGCCGTCCCTGCGACGTCGGTGTCAGGCAGAACAGCCAGGAGCGAGGGTGGGCGGTGGGTCAGCACGCCCGGGGTGTCCACGTCGCGCAGCGTCCCCGCGATGGCGGCAGCCATCATCTTCAGCGCCTCCTCGTCGGCTTGTGCGTCGGGCCGGCGGCTGCCGTTGACCAGTGGTTCGATCAGGACGATGCCGAGCGGCCTGCCGTAGCGGTGAGCACGATGCAGCTCGTCCTCCAGAACCGGTCGAATGAAGCGCTCGTTGAACAGCCCGGTGGCCCGGTCCACTATGTGGAGCGGTTGGGCCTCCGGCTCGTCGACCCGGATACCGCAGTTGGGGCAGAAGTTGGCGTTGTCGGGAAGCAGGCCGCCGCACGCCGGACAGCTGTCCATCTCCTGCGACCGGCGGCGAAAGATATCGCCAAGGGGCATTTCTGACGTAAGCGTAGCAGCGGTCAGTTTGGCCGAATCCGCACCGAGCTGTCAGGATCCGGCCGCTGATCCCGCTATGAAGCCACCGACGCGCTCGACGGAGGGACCAGCCAGTCAGCCGCCCACGCGTCCACGGAGGCGATCACCGGGCTCAGCGCACGGCCCCGCGCCGTCAAGCGATAACTGACACGGACCGGAGGACCAGGATCGACGAGACGCTCTACCACGCCCTCCATCTCCAGCTCCCGGAGGCGCTCGGTCAGCACCCGGTCGCTGATGCCCGGGATGCCGATCAGCAGATGGTTGAATCGGGCTGGGCCCGCCAGCAGCGCCCGGATCACAGCACCGGTCCAACGCTTCCCGATGAGCTCGATGGCACGCTGGAATGGCGCGCTGTAGTCGACTGCCTGGGAAACCATGGGCGGTAATTCTAGGTCTTAACCCTGGGTTATTCCAGCGCTTTCTGCTTGGACCGTATGGGCTTTCGACGCGGCTGACGGCCTTTTGTCCCACGTGATGACGCACCGCTGCTGCGCAGTTCCCGCAGCACCCAGAGTGCTGCCTCGTGCGTCCCCGTAGTGTCGCCGTCGGCAGCCAGGCCCGCCTCGGTGAGCGCCCCCATCAGTACCCGCGCGAGGGGTTCCGGAGGGCGGCGCTCCATCATCCCGGCCCGCATCACCAGGGCCAGCGAGGCCGCGAGCGGCCTCAAGTGGTGCGCCGCGTCGATCGTGTGCCACTCGTCCCAGCCAAGCACACTGGGGCCGTCCTGCAGCACGATCCGCCTCACCTCAGTCTCTCGGCACGCGCGAAGGTACTCCGCAACCCCCCTCTCCAGCCGCTCCCAGGCGTCCCTACCCAGCCTGGCCTCAGCCGCTACACGGCCGGCCAGACAGACCTCCACGGCCTCGAAAGCCGCCCGAAACAGGTCCGTCTTGTCGTGAAAGTGGTGATAGAGGGCACCAGAGGTGACGCCTGCACGCCGCACGACGGCCTCAGCCGGCGTGGCGTGGAATCCGAGCTCCGCAAAGAGCTCGCGCGCCGCGACGGTCAGAGCCATCCGGGTGGCGTGCGATCGGTCACGCTGTGTGCGGCGCCCGGTCGCTAACATAGACTGCCTATCTATGTTAGCGGTCAGCACTGCCGACTTGAATGCATTGCTCGACGCTCACGAGTTCACCCGGGGCCATGGTCTCCGGGTGGTGGCCCTTGGCGATGGCGAGTGCGAGGTAGAGGTGCCCTACCGGCCCGAAAACGATCGCCCCGGAGGCCTCGTCAGCGGCTACGTGTACATGCACGCAGCAGACGTCGCGTTCTGGCTGGCGATCAAGACGCGGCTCGGCCTTGATGACGCGTCCGTCACCAGTTCGATGACCACTGCCTTCCTCGGCAGCGCCAGAGCTGTGCCGCTTCGCTGTCGAGCACAGGTGCTCAAGCTGGGTCGCCGGCTGATCTACGGCAGCGCCGGATGCTTTGCCGGGGAGAGGCCGATGACACACCATACAGTCACCTACGCGCGCATGTAGCCCGGGTGAGGTGCCGGCGGCGCCGTCGACGACCCGACTTATGGAGTCGCGGCGACCTTCTTCGCTTCGGTCACGACCTCGTCGAAGTCGGGAAGCGGCTGCTCCTGGCTGCGTACCCAGGTCCAGCGAATGATTCCCTGAGGATCCACTATGAAGACCGACCGGTTGGGCATGCCTGAGTAGCCCGGCACGTCTTCCCGGCGAACCCCGTACGCGTCAACCATCTTTCGCTCGAAATCGGCGATCAGGTCGAAGGGGAGGCCGCCAAGCTGCTCGACGAACGCCTTGTGTGAGAAAACACTGTCGACGCTTATGCCGTAGATTCCGACCCCGGCGTCGCTCAGCTCATCCTGCCGTGACCGAAACTCGGTCAGCTCCGTCTTTCAACCAGGCGTGAAGTCGAGAACGTAGAAGGCCAGAATCGTCGCCTTATGCCTGGCGAACGCATTCGACAGCTGCACGTCGTCGCCGCCAGTACTGGGCAGCTTGAGGTCAGGAGCGGGTTGGCCAACTTGGAGCATGGCGGCGAGAAGTGTAACCGCGCTCGCGATCAGGGATGGGCTGTGTCACCGGCGAGCAGCTGCACTGCGTGCCCAAGGACAGGGAGGATGGCGCCGAGCGACTCCATTGCCCCCGGGACACTTCCTGGGAGGTTCACGATCAGCGTACGCCCCCGCACGCCCGCCAGTGAGCGTGACAGCGCGGCCCTCGGCGTCTTGCGCGTGCCCACCGCCCGCATCAGTTCGGCCAGCCCAGGCACCTCGTAGTCGAGCACCGATCGGGTCGCCTCCGGGGTGACGTCGCGCGGCCCGAGACCGGTCCCGCCGGTCGTGACCACGAGCTGATGGTGGACGGCTGCGGTGGCCAGGAACTGGGCGATCATGCCGTGCTCATCCGGCAGGACCCTGATCGCGCTGACTTCGAATCCGGCGTCCTCGAGCAGTAACCGGACCGCGGGGCCGCTCTCGTCACGCACCTGACCCGCCGACGCTCGGTCGCTGATGGTCAGGACCACGGCCCTCACTTGAGGGCTGTCTCCCGCCGCCAGTCGCCTGACTTGCCGCCGCTCTTGGACAGCAACCGAACCGATTCCAGGAAGACGCCCCTCTCGACGCCTTTGACCATGTCTATCAGCGTCAGGCCGGCTACTGCAGCTGCGGTGAGCGCCTCCATCTCGACGCCGGTCTGGCCGGTGACCCGCGCCGTCGTCTCGATCCGCACCCCCGCGTCGCCGACATCGAACTCGACAGCCACAGACGTGACGGGAAGTTGATGGCAGAGTGGGATGAGCTCGTGCGTACGCTTGGCGGCCAGGATGCCCGCGACCCGGGCCACGCCCAGCGCGTCGCCCTTGGCGAGAGTCGCATTCCGGAGTGCCCGGACCGTGTCGGGTGCCATCCTGACGAAGCACTCCGCGGTCGCTTCTCTTCGTGTCCCGGCCTTGTGCCCGACGTCGACCATGCGCGCCGAGCCAGTCTCGTCCACGTGCGTCAGCCTGTTCCGAGGAGTCATCGGAGGTCAGCATATGTCGTGTGGTTCGTGTCGTTCTCTTCGACTATGGGCTGACGCTGGTCACGTTCACCTTTCCGCGCGCGGAGCTGCTCCAGGTCCTGGAGCGAGTCCGGCCCTGGTTGGGCGCGGACGCCCCCGACGCTCAGACGCTGATGCGCGACGTGGTAGAGGTAGTCGAGGCACAGCTCCCTACGTCCGGCGACGACGAGATCGACTACATGGACCTGTACGACAGAGCCTGGCGGCGCGCAGGTCTGGTCGTGCCTCGGGAGACGCTCTACCGCATCCTCGACCTCGAGCAGCGGTGCTGGGACAAGACGATGCGCGTGGCGCCTGACGCGCTCGAGACACTGGAGAGCTTGCGGGCTCGCGGCCTCAGGACAGGCGTCGTCTCCAATGCGCCTTTCCCGCCGGAGTTCATGCACCGTCAGACCCGGCTCAGCGGCATCGCCGAACGCGTGGACGCGGTCGTCTTCTCGTCCGAGGTCGGACGGCGCAAGCCCGCGCCGGAACTCTACCTGGCGGCACTCGACCGCCTGGGCGCGCCGCCCACCGAGGCGCTTTTCGTCGGTGACAGGGTTCTCGAGGACTACGACGGCCCCCGCCGCCTGGGTATGCAGGCCGTGCTCTGCACCGCGCTTGCGCGCGAGCCCATCGGCGACGGCGTGCCCACCATCGCCCGCCTGGCCGACCTCGATGCGTACCTCGACCGCCTGACGTACCTGGACCGCCTGAGGTGAGCAGGCGCCGGCCGGGCCGCCTCTGGCTCTTCTTCTACGGCCGCAGACGGCGTGGCTTTCCCGGCTTGCTGGTCGGCCTCTTCGTTGCCGCGCTGGT
>Ga0126384_10000188_pt1 | contig 31013 bp, 20 predicted proteins | sample PanSoiMetPlot_36_FD_92543 | JGI IMG/M metagenome (GOLD analysis project Ga0126384, IMG submission 92543) | Tropical forest soil microbial communities from Panama - MetaG Plot_36 | ecosystem: Environmental > Terrestrial > Soil > Tropical forest > Bulk soil | place: Panama | collected 2016-02-17 | reverse complement strand
TGGACTGAGGAGCAACGCTCCGCCTTTATCGAAATGCAGTTCAAGGCACAGTCGAATCATTACCAGCAGCACTTCCCAGGCGCGACGCACGAAATTATTGTTAAGAATGGCGCCGATGTCGGCCGTTTGTATGTGCAAAGACTGGAACGAGAGATCGAGATCATGGATCTCACGATATTGCCTCGAGAACGCAATGCGGGAATCGGCCGAATGCTCATGCAAGAAATTCTTGAAGAAGCCGGGCAGTTGGGAAAGTCGGTGGGAATTTACGTGGAGACTTTCAATCCCTCAAAGCGCTTCTTTGAACGACTCGGGTTCAAGGAAACGGAACAGAGCGGCGTTCATGTCCATCTGCTATGGTTTCCGCCGAAAATTAACAGCACAGACTGAATGTTGGTCGGGTATGTGTTAGACACAAATCAACGCCCGCATCTCCGAAAAGATGCTAAGGCGTTTTTTATTTTGTGCGAATTGCTACAAGCAGCTATGGATACAACCGATTGACGATTGCTTCGTAGGCTGCGTGGTTGTTGTTCTTGCTGCGCACGGGTACCAGTAGAAATGAGAAAGTTCCCAGTTTCGCATGTTCAATTGCGTAGGTGTTCTGCGGCAAGGTGGACTCGGCTGGACCACGGAACAGAAGCGAGAATCCTTCTTTACCTGCACGTGCTCCACGACGATGGGCCAAATCTGATACGTCAACCAACTTCACAATCAACTGCGATCTACTGTTACTGATCCTGAACTCGGTATTAACCAGCGCCTTGAAAGCTGCTTTCGTAAGCTCTGGCTCAGCGTTCGCCGGAACAATCACCTCTCGCCGCGCCGCGCCCTGAGCGATACTTGCCGGCACAGCTGCCGCGACTGCGAGCAGTGAACCTTTCTTAATGAAATCACGACGCGAGGTAGCCATCAATATTTCCTCCATATGGAAAAATCTGGGCAAACAAAAGGCTGGACTTGTGACCGGGCCACAAGGACGCGCAGTGTAGGCGTTCTTCCAAAAACTTGCAACAAAAAAATCACATGGCTGTTTTTTTGTTGGAAGATCTTGCGAAGAACAGCAATTGGATACCAGGCAATATAATGAGAAAAACACAAATCAAAAAAAATCTTGCAATGTTTCCTGATCGGATATATAGTCTCGCGCCTTGCAGAGCGGAAGGGTTCGTGCTTTGACGCGAATCGTTGGGTTGATTTAGCGGTTCCCAGTCACCGTTCAGCCCAAGTCTACTTGTCATTTTGCCCTGGTTGCGTTCCGAAAAATTCAGCTGCTTCCGTAACACTAAAACTGAGGAGACTTCACTCATGGGCAGTCCATATGTAGGTGAAATAAGAATGTTTGCGGGGAATTTCAACCCGAATGGTTGGGCGTTTTGTGATGGACGGACCTTGCCCATTGCCGAGAACGAAGTGCTGTTTAATTTGATTGGCACTACGTACGGCGGCGATGGTCAGAATACGTTCAATCTGCCCGACTTGCGCGGACGGTTACCGATCCACCTGGGCACAGGGTCTGGGCTTTCAACTTATCAGATCGGGGAGAATGGAGGCGTTGAGGCGGTAACACTCACGACTCAACAGATTCCCATACACACCCATCCCGCGGCCTGCAACAACGGCGCTGGAGCCAGCACTGCGGATCCGACGGCAAATATATGGTCCAAGGCCGATGCGAATGATTACAGCGCGACGCTCCCGCAGACCGGTTTTATGGGTACGCCGGCGATAAATTCGTCGCCCGCGGGCGGAAGCCAACCGCACGACAACATGTTTCCCTTCTTGTGCATTAACTACATCATTTCGTTGTTCGGAATTTTTCCGACGCAGAATTAGGTTGAAACCCGTCCGTTACCTTGCTCGCAGCGAGTCATAGGAGATTAGAAGAATGAGCACACCTTTTTTGGGCGAATTAAGAATTTTCAGCTTCAACTTTGCTCCCAAGGGTTGGGCAATGTGCAATGGTCAATTCCTGCCCATAAACCAAAACCAGGCCCTCTTTGCACTATTCGGTACGATGTACGGTGGGAACGGTCAAACTACCTTTGCGCTTCCTGATCTGCGCGGACGAGTACAAGTGCATGTAGGGGGCGCGCTAAGTGTCCAGGGGCAGGCAGGCGGACAAGAATTCCACACGATTACTATGAGTGAGATGCCTGCACATACTCATACCCTCGTTGGGAATAATTGTCAGGGCGGCGCCAACGCAAATGCGTCACTCCCTACGCCTACAGGAAACTGGTGGGCCAATAAGGGGAAGGCGACCTACAGTACCGCAGGAGCGAACTCGGCGATGTCGCCGAAAACTGTAACCAACGTTGGTGGCAATCAGCCACATGAGAACCGCTCGCCGTATCTAACGTTGAACATTTGTGTCGCTCTTCAAGGGATTTTCCCGTCACAAAACTAAAACTAAAATTAAGGAGAAAAACTGATGTCATCACCGTTTGTGGCGGAAATCAGAATATTTGGATTTAACTTTCCTCCGAAAGGCTGGGCTCTTTGCGATGGCCAACTGCTTCCCATCTCGCAAAACACAGCCCTGTTTTCCTTGTTAGGGACGACGTACGGTGGCGATGGAAAATCCAATTTCGCGCTTCCCAACCTGCAGGGCAGTGCGGCTATGCAACCCGGTCAAGGACCTGGATTGAGCCTCCGCGATCTCGGAGAAGTAGGCGGCGAGGATTCGGTGACGCTGTTACAGACGGAAATGCCCTTCCATTCGCATCAGTTCGGTGGTTGTAATGACGGCGTAGGGGATGCTCAGGATCCGACTGGTGCTATTTGGGCGAAGGAGGCGGGCCGGGCGGTGGTGTTTCTATACAGCAACACTAATCCGAATGCGATGAATCCGAATGCCATGGCGATCACCGGCGGTAGTCTCCCGCACAACAATTTGCAGCCTTATCTGGTTCTAAACTTCTGCATAGCTTTGCAGGGTATATTCCCGGCGAGGCCTTAAGCCCGCTCGGCAAATGATTGCTAAAAATAAGTAAACCGGCTCGCAGTGGGGATCCAGATTCCCGATCCGCGATCTTCACTGCGATCCTTGAGCCCCAGAGTCCCGATGACACCAACAGAATGTTTTCCCGCCTCAAAGGGAAAGCTACCAAACCGGTCCTTATCAACGCACTGATCAAAAGGAGCTTGTATGTTTCAGTCCCCCTTCCAAAAAGCAAATCATAAGGTCTCAAACAAGCTATCAAGAGTCTTTTATGGCCTCGGCCTTGTCCTGATCGTTGCGTTGGCTGTTACTTCTGTATCAGTTCGGTCCAAAGCATCCTCTGAAAAACCTGTGCGCGGTCCCGCGAGTGTCGCGGCCGAACGAATCAATCATCGTGTAAGGCCCAGTGCGCCTCGAGCCATCGCTAAGACGGGCGCTCTTGGTCACACGATGGCGCCGTTCGCAACAATTACGGTGGATCGCACCGACGATGTATTTAGCGCCTCCGCGTGTACCGCTGCCGCGAACGACTGCAGTTTGCGCGGCGCAGTCGCATTCGCGAACGCAAATCCTGGAACGTCGATCGTCATCCCTGCAGGCACATACAATCTCAACATCCCTGGTGGAGCTACCGAAGGATTCAATGGTGACGACTCAATCGGCGACCTTGATGTAACGGCCAGTGGTACGTCGATTAGCGGCGCTGGTGCATCTACTACGATCATTCACCAGACTCAGCCGAATGATCGCGTAATCGAAGTCAATCCTTTTCTCGATGCGGGTTTCACCTTCAGCATTTCAGATGTGACTATCGAGAATGGTCACGAGACAACGGCGGTTGGCGGTGGTGGCATGATTGGCGGATCACAGAACAACGTGACCACGATCACCAATTGTGTGTTCTCCGGCAACTCGGCGACCGGCGCTGGAACATTCGGCGGCGGCGGTATCTTGATCACTGGCGGTGACCTCACAATTAGCGGAACCACCTTCAGCGGAAATTCCACCAGCGCTAGCGGCGGCGGTATCGGTTACTCCGCAGGTGATCCGGGAGGAAGGACGCCTTCGGCCGGCACCCTGACAATTACGGGTTCCGCTGTCACGGGTAACTCGGCGGCGTCGAGTGCTGCTGGCGGTGGCGGTGCCGACCTATTTGACTTCAATCTAAGCACCGGAACATACACCATCAGCAGCACGTCCTTCGGCACTAACAGTGCTTCGTCTGGCAGCGGCGGTGCCATCATCGTAGAGAGCGGCGGGCCACTAACTGTTACAGCCAGCTCGTTCACTTCAAACTCCGGCTCCGCCTCCGGCTTTGGCGGTGCGATCTTCGCCGGCGGCAACACTGCGTCTGTCAAATTCTCGCGCTTGATAGGCAATACGGTGTCGAACGCGGCGCATGGTCTGGACATCTTCAACACAGGGACGAGTTTTGATGCGAATGATGATTGGTGGGGCGTTAACACTGGACCGGCGGCGAACCGTGTAGTTGGAGCTATGCCGATCATCACGTGGCTGCAGCTCCAAAACAGCGCCAGCCCGAACACAATTTGCACGGGTGGAACTTCAACGCTGACGGCGAATATAAAGCGACGCAATGCCGGACTAGACTTAACAACTGAGTTGAACGGACTACCACCGTTCCCAGTTCCTCCAGCAGCAGTCTTCGGCAATGCAGTTCTGGGTAGTCTCTCCGCAGTCAGCAATCAGTACGTCAACGGTTCGGCTACTGCAACCTTCACGGCCGGTGGAACACCAGGAACGGGAGGCGCTGATGCTTTTGCGGACAGCGAGAGTGCGACTGCTTCCATCGTCATTCAAGGCACGACGGCGACTGACCCAGCCGATCAGACTGTTTGTCAGCCGGCGTCTGCTAATTTCTCGACGACCGCAGGCGGAACCGGACCTTTCACTTACGCCTGGACACTTGATGGCTCACCGTTTGACGGCAACAACGCGTCGATCACCGTTCCGACCGGATCTCTTAGCGCCGGTGCGCATACTGTGGCGGTAACCGTCACTGGTCAATGCGGAAGCGCAAGCCAGAGCGCAACTCTAACGGTAAACACCGCGCCTGTAGTTACGCTTAATCCAGTCTCGCAATCAGCAAACAGCGGCAACGTAACATTCACTGCAGCTGCGAGCGGTAGTCCAGCTCCGACGGTGCAGTGGCAGGTCAGTACCAATGGCGGCGCCACGTTTAACGACATACCTGGCGCCAACAGCACCTCTTTGACGGTTGCGGTTTCGCCGGCGGTCAACGGGAACAAGTATCGTGCTGTGTTTACCAACAGCTGTGGGACGGCTACCACAACGGCGGCCACGCTAACGACTTGCTCGCCGCCAGTCATTACGCTGAGCAACAGCACGTTCTCATTGGCGCCACCAAATCACGCGTATCACACGTTCAACGTAACTGATTTTGTGGCCAGTGCCACCTCTGATTGTTACGGTAACCTCACCAGCAGCGTGGTGATTGACAAGGTCACCAGTGACGAAGTCGAGAACGGCAACAACGACGGAAATACGTTGAACGATATCATCATCGCCGCCAACTGCAAGTCAGTGCAGCTTCGAGCGGAACGCGACGGCGCCGCTGATGGCCGCGTCTACACGATTACCTTCAGGGTCACAGATCCAGGCGGTATCACAACAACGGCTACTGCTACCGTAACTGTTGCGAACGGCGGCCCAGTTGTAGATAGCGGTCCGCACTACACGGTTAACGGAACCTGCCCTTGAGAGATTGAGGGCAAAGGAGCGTTAATTATTACCCGCCCACTCGGGAGGTTTTGAAAGATGGGAGACTCAGACCATGAGCGTGAAAGTTGCCAGGAATGAAAGGCGAACTGTTCGTTGGACAGTTCCGACTCTAGTTGTATTTGCGATTGGAGCCTCAATGATGTTGCTTGCGAGCGCACATGCTCGACCCACGATTGACATCACTATCACTAACAACTCGCAAACCCCAATTCGCCACGTCTACCTCGCGCCCGGCAATCCCGACGACTGGGGTCCGAATCAGCTGGGCGGTGGTGGCCTCGCACCAGGTGCGTCGGTCACGATTAACAGCGTCTCGTGTCAAGGATCGAGTATTCGCGTCATTGCTGAAGATGAGAATGGCTGCTTTATCTATCACAACGTTACCTGTAGCGGAAATGCGAGCTGGACTATCACAAACAGCGAAAGTCCTGACTGTGGTAATAACTGATTGTTGAAGAACTTCCCGGAGTGACCTCTTATGTTCTGAGGTCACTCAGGGATTGAACGTCGTTGAAACACCCTGCTGCAAAAACCTAGCGCTACAAAAGTCTCCTGTCCTCAACCTACTAAGCTCGCAGTCCCTCGACTTGTCTTTCAATCGCTTTCCGATGCTTCGAAACGTGTCGAGGATGCTTGGAAACGTTGTCAGAAAGACATTGACCGTATTACTTGCTCAAAGTAAAGTAGGTGCGTTTCTTTCGCTCCAAATGAAACAGCTTGCCAGTATCAGGTGCGCGTAGCCGCTCCTCATTGCAGTAACCGAACAACGTCCATCGAAGTGGACAAGTGAATTGTAATTGGGAAGGAGACTCACAATGCGTCGCATTGGTGTTACTACCACGCAGAATTGTCGTTTCGAAATCGCGTCGACGAGGAACATGCCCGCTAAACGGCTTTTGATCGTGATGCTGGCGACACTTGCAGGCGCAGGAATGTTGGCGCTGTTCGGCCACACTGCCATTGTGAAGTCGAGATCGCTCAATACAGTTCAAGCCGCGGCCCGAGCCAACAATTACTTCCACTTTAAGGACGGCCAGGAGATGCACGTCGCTTATCGCGGCGAGCAGAGTCTCATCTCCGCACTTAACTCTGGAGCAGCACAGGCGAGATCTATCGCTTCAATCGATTTTGATCGAGACGGCACGCCCGATGTTATAGCCGGGTATTCATACAATGGCGCTGGTGTGCTCGCGATTCAGCATGGCAATCCGGACGCGTTTGCGCCGAAGGATGAAAGTGTGTTCCCGCGTTTGAATCAGGGCTACAACCCTGATTCGTTGCTGTCAAATGGCGACGCATTCGAAGTTCCCGAGAGCGTTGATTTTCTGCAAGTAGGTGATTTCAATCACGACAACAATCCGGATGTTTTATTTGCGGCCCAGGGTGGCGGTCTGTTTCTGCTTGCGGGAGATGGCGAAGGTGGATTGGGCGCTGCGGAACCGATTTCATTGCCAGGGGCGGTAACTTGCATGAAGGCCGGAGAGTTTCGTGCTCCGGACGGATTCACCGACGTTGCCGTCGGAATCAATGGACCAACTGGACCAGAGTTGCTTATTTTTGACGGCGTAAATGGCGTAGGCTCGGAACCGATGACGTGGTCGCTGAGCGCTCCGGCTACAGCGCTTGAGTTCGGCGAGATGGATGCCACACCTTTCCACGGACTCGCGGTGGCAACCGGCGACCAGGTGGAAGTCATTCATGGCTGGGGTCGCAAACAGAATCCGACTCTGGCTTCGCGGGTTGAGACGATTGACACAGGTGGTGATGTTCGCGGGGTGGCCTCAGGTTTCTTTGTTTGGACGCGTGAAGCTAACGCGCAACTTGCTGCCCTTACGGACGACGGAACCATCCACATTCTCGAGAGAGGTCGCGCGAACACTCAGCCGTTCACCGATGAAGAGATTCAGGAGCGCGCTCGACTGAGATTGAGACAAACAAAGTCCAATGTGGATATCGAAACGGTTCCCGCCTGGCAGGCTTCCGGCAGCGAACAATGGACCAAGATTCAGGAGATCCCCACCGACAACGCTGACGGTCTGCTTCAGAATTCCCTCCAGCGCGCACATGTTTCGTTCATGTCAACGGACGACCTGTTGATACTGGGCGGAGCTAACCGTCAAAGACTGGACATCGTTAGGCAGTTTGATGCCAAGGCCGGCGCGCAGAGAAATATTCAGACAATCGCTGGTGACATGATCACCACACGGCTCAACACTGGGGCTACTACTGCTGACGTGATGGCGCTGCCTCAAAAGCTAAACGGCGAGCGCGATCTCTTAATGCTTCAAAGCGGCAGCGCTGCACCAACCGTAGTTCCGTTGGCCGTTACTGCTACGATCCTTGTTGATCGAACCGACGATACCGCCGCGGCTTCTGCCTGCACAGCCGCAGCCAGCGATTGCAGCTTGCGGGGAGCGGTCCAATTCGCGAATGCAAATTCGGGAACTGTGATTACTTTTCCGGCCGGAGCTCAGACTTACGTCCTGACTATCAATGGGGCAAACGGCTGCGTTAATGAACCTGCCGCAACCGGTAATACAATCGGTGACCTCGAAGTCAATGCCACCACCACCTTTACCGGAAACGGGGCAGGCGTCACGGTAGTTCGCCAGGGCGCGGCAACCAATGATCGCGTCTTGTGCATGGACGTTCCTTTGGCGTCAGGTCTTACGTTCACCTTTTCCGGCATGACGTTCACCGGTGGCCGCGATGTGAATAGTAATGTTGGTGGGGGCGGCTTTATCGGCGGTGCCAAGGGCACGACGCTGAACCTGACAAACGTAACCTTCGCGAATAATCAGACAACCGGCGCAAACATCTCGGGCGGCGGCGGCGTGGCGGTGACCGGCGGCGATATGAATGTCACGAACTGCACCTTTGGCGCAGCGAATGCCCCTGGTGCTAATCGCAATGATCTGACGCTGGCAAATGCGTCGAACAGCAACAGCGGTGGGGGACTCAGTTATTCGGCTGGAGATCCGGCTGGCACCGCTGGGGCCACCGGCACGCTGACAATTGCCGGGACCACCTTCTCTCATAATGCGGCCTCTGGTAATGGTGGTGGTGCTGCAACCGTCTTTTCGTTCAATACCGCAGTCACTACGATCAACATGGGCACCACGACTGTTGATAGTAATACAGCATCGGGAACGGCCAATGGCGGCGGTTTCTTCAATGAGAGTGCCAACAATCTGAACATCAGCACCACGACGTTTTCTAATAACACCGCAAGTCACGGAGGTGGGCTTTATTGCGGTGGCGGCGGTACGCTTCTTAATGGCACGAGTCCCACTATCACTTTCTCTAACAACAGCTCAACCGTTTCCGGCAGCAGCAGCATACTTATCGCCGCCCCGCTCAATCTTTCGGGTACGAATACGACTATAGGTGGTGACATTACAATTGCTCAAAATGGCATCTGGACCGATAACGCGGGCAGCACAATGCAGCCCACCAACGTTACGCTCACTGGCGGAACTATGACCTGCAATAACAGCACGATCAATATGGACGGCAACCTTGTGATTCAACCCGGAGCTGTCCAGGGTGCTATTTTCAACGCGAATACGAGCACGGTAAACATTAAAGGTAATTTCACGTTCACGAACGGCGGTGCGCCAGCCACGGCTTTTAATGCCGGCACCGGCACATTCAACTTCAACGGCAGTGGCGCTCAGAGCATAAGTAACGCTATAAGCATAGCCTTCAATAATCTTACCGATTCAAACGTCACTCAGCCGCTGACATTGAACAACAGCCTGGCTGTCAATGGAAATCTGACCATCAACGGCGCCAACGCAATTCTGGCGCCAGTGGCGGCGACTGTCATCAGCGGCGCAGGAACACTAACCGGAACCGGTACGGCTCGAGTCACGCGTACCGCAGCGACTCCGGACTTCCTCAGTCAGTACACCATCACCAACAAGACGCTTACCAACTTGACAGTGGAGTACATAGGCGCTGCAGCGCAAACTGTCAGTGCTCTGACATACAACAATCTGAAGATAAACAATGGTTCAGGAGCGACGTTAGCAGCCGGAACGACTACTGTGAACGGCACCTTGACTCTGACGAGCGGTGCTCTCAACGTCAGTACTAATACCCTGGTCCTAAACAATGGCACATCAGTCACCGGAGGGTCTCTTACTAGCAGCGCCACTGGCTTGGTCAACTACAATCAAAGCAGCAACGGCCAAAACGTGTTGGCCGGCACTTACGGAAACCTGACCTTCAGCAATTTCATGAAGGTTCTGCCGAACGGTGGCACTATCGGCGTGGCAAACGTGTTTACTCCCGGAAGCGGTGTTGGTCACACGATTACCGGCAGCACGTTTGATTTCAACGGGACCGGCGCCCAAACCGTTCCAGCGTTCAACTACAACAATTTGACGATCAGCGGTGCGCGGACTACCAATAGTGTCACGTTCGTGAACGGGGGAACAATTGGTATTGCCGGCGTCTTCATTCCAGGCGCAACGTTCACAACCGGTAATTACATACTTACCAACAACACCTTCGATTTTAATGGCACTGGTGCACAGGGTATTTCCGGCGGTTTTAACTACAACAATCTGACGATCAGTGGTAATAGGGGCGGAGCCTTAATAACGTTATCTAACGGATCAACCATTGGCGTCGCTGGAACCTTCAATCCCTCCGCTACAAACAATACCTACTCCGTCGTCGGCAACACGTTCTTGTTCAACGGCTCTGGCCCACAGACAATTCCGGCGTTTACCTTTAACAATCTGACGCTCAACAATGCGACGGGAGCAAGTCTCGGTGGCGCCGTTACTGTCGGCGGAGCGTTAACGCTGACGAATGGCACACTCGCCGTCGGGACAAATACCTTGACGTTAAATGGTGCAGTGTCTGCTGGCGCCGGCACTCTCAGCAGCGCCACAACCGGCACCGTTAATTACAATCAAGGATCCAACGGCCAGGCCACGGTCCTGGCGATCAATTACGGCAACCTGACCTTCAGCAACTTCAACAAGACGCTGGCGAGTACCGGCACGATTGGAATTGCCGGCACGTTCACGCCCGGCACTGCAACCGCCCACGTCATCACCGGCAGCACTATTAATTTCAATGGTGCAGCGCCACAGACGATTCCGGGATTCACGTATAACAATCTGACCAGCAGCGGCGGAGGTGTAGCTCGCACGCTCGACCCGGTGAACACTATCAAGATTGCGGGCACATTCACACCCGGCACCGATATCTACACGATCACCGGCAGCACCATTGAATACAATGGCACCAGTGCGCAGGCGCTGCCGGCTACCTTTACCACTTACAACAACCTGACGCTGAACAATCCAGCCGGCACGACCGGCTTCGCGGGCTTGATCGTACAGGGAACGATCGAAGTTAAGGCGGGCACGTTCACCAGCAGCAGTACCTACAAGAACGTCTTGATCGATGCCGGAGCCACGTTGGCTGCGACGGCGGCCAGCACGATCAACGTGAGCGGAAGCTGGACCAATAATGGCGGAACGTTCACGGCAAACACCAGCACGGTGAACTTCAATGGGTCTTTAGCTCAGGTGATCGGTGGCACAGTGGGTCAAACCTTCAATAACCTGACCAACAGCAACACCGCCGGGTTGACGATGAACTTCGATAACACGGTCAACGCCGCCCTTGCTTTGACAAGCGGCGATATCACGGTTGCCGCTACCAAGACCCTGACACAACCGGCAGCGGGCACAACCTCTGGAAACTTTGATGTTAACGGTCGAGTGCAACGTACCGGATTTGTGACGGGCGGCGCCGCCCTCGCATTCGGCAATCCATTCAACACAATCCAGGTAACGGCTAATACAGCGCCGGCAAACATCGTCGTGGATCTGTCTCGAGCAGTCCCCGGCGGTGCAATGGCGTTTCCAAACGCCGTGCAGCGCACGTATACAATTACACCAAGCGCCGGAGGCTTCACCGGTACGCTGAGATTGCATTACCTCGACTCAGAGCTGAATGGGAATACTGAGGCTGGCTTGTTGCTGAGAAGGTTCAACGGCACAGGTTGGGCACCTGTCGCTCCGACTTCTGCGGACACAACTAATAATTGGGTGCAGGCGACTGGAGTTACTACGTTCTCGCCATGGACGATGAGTTCAGCGGCCGTTCCGACTGCCGGTAGCGCTTCTGTGAGTGGTCGTATCACCACAGCCAATGGCGATCCCGTGGCGGGTGTGGTCGTGAACATGAATGGCGGACAAACAAGAAAGACAATTACAAACGCGAACGGCCTCTACAACTTCAACGACGTTCCGGTGAACAGCGTCTACACGGTTACGCCGGCGCGCGCCAACTATAACTTCACGCCGAGCACGCGAAGCTTCAGCGTGGAAGGCAATCGCAGCGACGCGTTGTTCACGGCTGCTTCATCAGGTGACAACGTCAATCCACTCGACACACCTGAATTCTTCGTGCGGCAGCAGTACGTCGATATTCTCGGTCGCGAGCCTGACGAACAAGGCTTCAATTACTGGAGCGATCACATTCTTGCTTGTGGAAACGATGCCGCTTGCATTCGCTCGGAACGCACTGGCGTAGCGGCAGCCTTCTTCGTCGAGAATGAATTCCGTCAATCCGGCGCGTTCATTTACGACGTGTATCAGAGCGCGCTCGGTCGCTCACCGGTGTACTCTGAGTACGCAGTGGATCGCGGCCAGGTCGTTGGTGGACCAACGCTCGATACGCAGAAACTGCAGTACGCTGAAGCTTTCGCGGGCCGCGCAGAGTTCGTGAACAGGTATGCGGACAGACTGACAGCTGATTCATTCGTTGACGCTTTGATTGGGGGCGCGCAGGATGCGGGAATCGACTTGAGCAGCCAGCGTGACAGTCTGATTAGCCGCTACAACGAAGGAACGAGTCTGACTGAGAGTCGCGGGCTCGTGCTGCGTGATGTTAGCGACAGCGCGGCGGTACGGGATGGACACTACAACGCCGCGTTCGTGACCGTCGAATACTTTGGCTACCTGCATCGCACTCCAGAGGAGGGTGGCTTCGTGTTCTGGCTGAATGTCCTGAATAACGGCGATCCAGGAAACTATCGAGGAATGGTTTGCTCGTTCATTACCTCGGCGGAATTTCAGCTTCGCTTCAGCTCGGTCGTCAGCCACAACAACACCGAGTGTAGTCAGTGATAACGAAGCGGATAGGGCGAGGCGAATAAGTCGTAATATTGACGCGGGGAAAGGGAGACACGGCGACACGGGGATGTGTTGGTAAACGTCCCCGTCCCCGTGTCTCCCTTTCTCCGCGTCTATTCTTTATCTGGTAGGCCAATATCTTAGAAAGCCCGGACCTTTGGTGGCTTGCGTTGTAGAGTCGTTATTTATCGCGAAAAAGTTGAAGAACGATGGAGATTAATACTTTCTCAGTTATTAGCTTGATTAGGGTGGCGAGGTTATGGCAGTTTTGTCAGGCCTGTATTGAAAAAGGCTCCCGTTGTTTCACCAGCCCACACGCGTTCACAACCAGGTATAGGAACAAATGAATCGAAACTTTGTTTTCGCTTCCGCCTTAATCGGTATTGTCTGCGTTTTGATTGTCGGGAGCGATGTCCGGCTCGCCTCCGCAAAGCGCAATTCAAATCAATCGCAGGTTTTACCCGGTGACAAGATCGATCGGCAGACTTACTTGCGTTTGCGGAGTGAGCACATTGCCCGTTTGCGCGGCCTATCGCCCGGCGTAACTGCCGATTTGCAGCTTCGAAACGCGGCACTCGCGGAACTCGATCGCACAGAGCTGGCGGTCAAGAAAGCAGCTACTAAAGGAAGCGGCAAACCGGCGGCCGAATTAATTCCAATCTGGAACGAACTGGGACCACGTCCGTTGCCAAACGGCGAGACCCAAGAGCCCGGAGTCACCACTGCCGTCAGCGGCCGCGCCACCTCCGTCGTGGTTGATCCGACCAACGCGAACAAAGTCTATCTTGGTACTGCGCAGGGCGGAGTCTGGCGCTCACTTGATGGGGGCGTAACCTGGACCTCGATTTTTGATACTGCACAGTCACTGGCAATTGGAGCGCTGGCGCTAGCACCATCTGATCCAAAGACTCTTTATGTCGGCACGGGCGAGCATCCCGGAAACGAAGTTCGCGACACGTATTTCGGCGTGGGCATCTATCGCATCGATAACGTCGATACTTTGGCGACGCTGGCGGGCCCGATCAACCCACCGTACAGCTTTACGTCAATTTTCAATCAGTCTCTGACAACTACTTGTTTTGGAGGCAGGGCCATCACCAAGATCGCCGTGCACCCGACTGATCCCGCCACCATTTTCGTATCGACCACGGGCAGCTTTTCCGGCATTAGCGGTCAAACGTTGGGTAGCGAAATTCCGCCATTGGGGCTGCGTGGCTTGTATCGCTCGACGAACGCAGCGGGACCAGCCGGCTCGGTAACTTTCGAAAAGATGGCGGTAACAACCGACGCGAGTTTCGATCAACCGGGCACGGGCAACACGGGCATCTGGGACATCGTCTTCGAGCCCGGGAACCCAAACAACATTCTCGTAACGGTTGCTGGATCCAGCCCGCCAGTGGGCGGAGTCTTTCGTTCGACCAATGCCCTGGCGGCTAGTCCAACGTTCACGCAGACGTTGACGCCGACACTCAACCCAAACGGCCTCGCGATGCATCTCGCGATTGCAAAGGTGGGTGCGGTTGTGACTGTCTATGCGACTTCCAACGAGCCATCGTCATGTCCGGGGGAAGATGGCCGCCTCAGAAAGTCCATTGATGGCGGATTAACCTGGACTGACGTGCCTGCTGCAGATGGCTTCTGTGGTGGCCTCTGCATCTTTGACGATTCCATCGCTGTAGCTCCAAATGATGCAAACCTGGTCTACCTTGGTGGCAGCAGCCGCGGAATTTGCGCAGACGCGCTGAAGCGTTCCGCAGATGGTGGCGCGACATTCGCTCGCGACGACACAGGATTGAACGCGAGTACGCATTGGATTGCATTCGATTCGTCGGCCATTCAGCCGATGATTTGGCTTACGAGTGATAGCGGTGTGTGGAAGCGGCAGGATGCGGCGCCGGGCACGGCCTGGATCAATCGCAATAACGCCGCGTTGGGAACGCTGCAGTTTCAAAGCATCGCGGTTCACCCTACTGCCGCTAACTTTACGATTGGCGGCACGCAGGACAACGGAACGCTGGCACAACCCACTGTACCGGGAACCTGGACCAGTGCTGAGGGTGGTGATGGCGGTTTTGCCCTCATTGATCAGAGTGCTATCAACACCACCAACGTCACCATGTATCACACGTTCTTCAACATCTCGAACGTTCTGGTTGGATTCAGCCGGACGAATTTGGGTGCTTGCTTGTCGGTGAAAGACTCGTGGGAGTTTCGTGGAGCTGGAATGGGAACCGATCCAAGTGCTTCGTGTGACGGCACTCCCAAGAAGGCGCTTAATGGCTTGAACATCGCGGACGCGGTGAACTTCTATGCGCCTATGGCGCTTGGACCAGGTACACCGAATACTTTGTATTTCGGAACCGATAAGCTTTATCGATCAACGGATAGAGGCGACACGATGAATGTCGTCAGTCAGAATCCGCTGGCAGCCGGAGTTCCTGTAAGCGCCATCGGCATCGCGCACGCGAACGATAATATTCGTCTGGTCGGCTTAAGCAACGGCCAATTGTTTGCGACGGTGACAGGCTCCACTACGCTAACTGACATCAGCCCGGCGCTGCCGGATGATCCGAACGGTAATCCCTCCCCGAATCTCAAGTATATTTCGCGAGCAGTAATCGATCCGTTAAATCCGAACGTTGCTTACATCACGCTCTCGTACTACACGCCTGCCGGTCAGGGGATTTTCAAGACTACGAATCTCAATCTAACCGGAACTGGAACGGTTACGTGGACTCCCGCTTCCAACGGTATCCCATCAATTCCCATCAATGCGTTTGTGATTGACCCCAGCAATCCAAATCGTTTGTTTGCCGGCACCGATATCGGAGTTTATGTGTCCGAAGACGCGGGTGCGAATTGGATGCCCTACGGTTCGGGCCTGCCCCGAGTAGCCGTCTTTGATCTGGCCATCCAGCCCACCAGTCGTATGCTCAGGGCAGCGACGCATGGGCGTGGAGCGTGGGAGATACCGGTATTGGCGCCGACGGCGACACGCGCAGGAATCAGCGGACGCATCACAACCTCGACCGGCGAGCCTTTGGGCGGTACAACGATTACCGTTACCGGCGGCTCGCCGACAATTCATACCATTACTGACAACAACGGCGGATATCGAGTGTTGAATCTTGAGATTGGGCATGTCTACACAGTGACGCCTACGCGGGCCAACTATACCTTTGCGCCTGCACAGCGATCATTCTCACTGCTCGCAGACCAGGCTGATGCGGGATTTACTGCGCAGGCTGACGCCGCAGAGTTGCTGAATCCACTCGATACTGCGGAATTCTTTGTTCGCCAGCAATATTTGGACTTTCTCAATCGTGAGCCTGACCAGCCAGGCTTTGAATACTGGAGCGATCAACTGAACCAGTGCATGGGTGACGCCGCCTGTCTGCGCTCCCGCCGCATTGGAGTTGCAAGCGCGTTCTTCATCGAGCAAGAGTTTCAGGACTCTGGTTCTTATATCTATGACTTGTATAAGGCCGGCCTTGGACGCAGGCCGATGTACGTCGAATACTCGGCTGATCGCCGGCGCGTGATTGGCGGTCCTCAACTCGACAATGAGAAAGCCGCGTTCGCGCAAGACTTTGTGCAGCGGACGGAGTTCATTGCGAAATATGAACAGCAAATCACTGCCGATGGTTTTGTGTCTGCTTTGCTGCAGCAGGTAATGCAATCTTCTGGAGTGGATCTGAGCGCACAGCGTGACAATTTTCTGAACGCTTACAACAGCGGCGGCAGTTTGAATGAGAGTCGCGCGCTGGTAATGAGAGCATTGGCTGATGAACCGACGTTGAAACAGGCTGAATACAACTCGGCTTTTGTGTTGGCAGAATACTTCGGTTATTTGCGTCGCGACCCCGACCAGCGTGGCTACGATTTCTGGGTGCAGGTTTTGAACAGCGGCGAAAGCTACCGCTCGATGGTCTGCGCCTTCATCACCTCCACTGAGTATCAGCGTCGCTTCGGCTCCGTCGTCACTCACAGTAATAGCGAGTGTAGTCAATAGCGCAGGTGAAAACCGCGTCAGTTCTTTACCACTTCATCAGCTGTGCGATGGTTCGTACGGCGGCGGGATCGTCGGGAAATATTACGGGGGAGTCCTGGGTGCGCTCAGTACGATCACCGACGCGCCGAGCCATCACTTTCACGGGACAACCACAAGCGCTGTAGACAAGCGTCACTTCGCGCTCAGCTGCATCAGGCCAAAAGTCGCGCACCAGGGTTGATGTGCCACGCAGCTTCGCATCAAGAAGCGATTTAGCTCCGGTCGAACCATCCACCATAGCGCTGCCACCCTTGCCATCACCGACATAGACCGTTAATGCTTTTTCCGCGGAAGCACCCGGCACCGGTGTGATGTTGCTTTTCCATAAGGTCTCACCGGTGCGCCGGAAGACAAGATATCCACGACCGGGCTTTTCACTGCTGACGTGCATGGAGATGTGCAGTTTGCCATTCGGAGTGGGTGCGCCATACGCGTCAAGGATCGCAAAGGTGCGTCCTTGCCCATCAGCGGGTTCGTAGCGGCGCTCGATTTCAGTCAAAGCCTGTGCGATGGAAGGAAGCTGTGAACCAAAGTCCAACTCAGCCGTTACCATCACTGCTTTGTTGACTTCCATGGTCTGCAGTTCGAAAGCAGGCTTAGTAACTGGTGGCGACAACGGCGCATCTGCTGTGATTGTTTCCGGCATGTTATTGGCCGCAGGTGTCGGCGCCGGAACAGGCCTCGTTGTTGTCTCTCCACCTTGTTGCCGCAGAAAAATTACGCCCACAATGAAGGCAAGCGCCACTAACGCGATCATGGGCAAGGCCCAACGTGATTGCTTCTTCTCAGGCTCAGGGGCTTGCCTGCCAGTTTTTTTGTTCATAGAGGTCTGCTAAGGGCAAAGGGCTAAGGGCAAAGAGCTAAGAGGTAAGAGGTAAGGGCGAAGAACCAAGGACAAACGGCAAGTTTAGTGTCGGTACTTCTTTGCTCTTACCTCTTACCTCTTTGCCGCCTTTAGGCTTGGCGTGCGGCTACGGGTTCAGGTTCCGGCTCCCGAACTCCGCGTGTAGCTTCAGTGGACAGAGGCGGCGGCGGGTTGGCTACCAGCATCTCGAGCGCGCTATCGATTACTTCATTTATACGCGACACGAATACGATTTCCAGTTCGCGACGCGCGTCCTCGGGAATCTGCTCCGCTTCGCCTTCATTTCGCAGAGGCATAATGATACGGCGAATACCCGCGCGGTGCGCTGCCAGCACCTTTTCTTTTATGCCACCCACGGGAAAGACTAAACCAGACAGAGTGATCTCGCCGGTCATCGCCGTGTCGGGTCGCACACGCCTTCCCGTGTAAAGCGATGCCAACGCTGCAGTGATCGTCACCCCTGCGCTTGGCCCATCCTTCGGTATGGCGCCGGCAGGAACGTGCAGGTGGACGCCGTAATCCTTGAAAATCGAAGAGCTAATGCCGAATTCTGCTGCGTGGGACCAGAGATAAGATTGCGCGGCTCGCGCTGACTCCTGCATCACTTCGCCCAGCTGGCCGGTGATGGTCAAGCCCCGACCGCCCGGCAGCAACGTTGCTTCGACGAACAGAACCTCGCCTCCAAGTTCGGTCCACGCCATGCCCGTGGCCACCCCGGCCGGTAACTCCTTGCGAGCCTCCTCAGGATAGAACTTAGGAGCGCCGAGATAATCGGGAATGTCTTTGGCATCAACCGTAACGGACTCGGTCTGACCTTGAGCGATCCTCAGCGCTACCTTGCGCGCGACGCTGCCAATGGTGCGTTCGAGTTGCCGCACGCCAGCCTCGCGCGAATATCGCGTTGCCATAAGCATGATGGCCTCGGGCGTGACAGTTAGCTGCGCAGGCGACAAACCGTTCTCGACCGTCTGCCGCGGCACGAGGTACCGCAGCGCAATTTGGAGTTTCTCCTGATCGCTGTAGCCGGCCAGGCGGATGATCTCCATGCGATCGCGCAATGGCAGCGGAATCGGACCAAGCTGATTTGCTGTCGCAATGAAGAAAACTCGCGACAGATCGAACGGCAGATCCAGATAGTGATCGCGGAAGGAATTATTCTGCTGCGGATCCAGGATCTCTAACAATGCTGCAGCCGGATCGCCTCGATAGTCGGCTCCCAGCTTGTCGATCTCGTCCAGCATCATCACCGGGTTTCTCACCCCGGCCCGGCGAATTGCCTGGATGATGCGACCTGGCATCGCGCCGATGTAGGTACGCCGGTGTCCGCGAAGTTCAGCTTCATCGCGCACGCCGCCCAGCGACATCCGTTCAAACGTCCTGCCCATCGACCGGGCAATCGAACGACCCAGGGAGGTCTTACCCACGCCTGGCGGTCCCGAGAAACACAAGATAGGACTCTTTGTGTCCGGTCGTAGTTTGATCACAGCCAGGAACTCGAGAATTCTTTCTTTCACATCCTCGAGACCGTAATGATCTTCGTCGAGGATGCGGCGTGCCTGGTCCAGGTCCAGCTTATCTTCGGACTCCTTCTTCCAGGGCAGCTCAAGAATGAATTCGAGATAGGTGCGGATGACGTGATAGTCAGGAGCTGCAGGTGGCAGCCTCTCCAAACGTTTCAGCTCACGTTCGGCTTCGGTGCGCACCTCCTCAGGCAAATCAGCTTTCTCGAGACGCTCGCGCAACAGTGCCGCTTCAGCAGCCTCACCGCTCTCGTCCTCGCCCAGCTCCTTTTGAATCGCTTTCAACTGCTGGCGCAGCACGTAGTCACGCTGCGCTTTGTCCATTTCCGACTGAGCTTCAGATGCGATCTTCGAACGCAGCTGCATAATCTCCAGCTCGCGACTCAGATAAGTATGAGCGAGCTTGAGGAGCTCATCCGCGGAATTCGCCTCGAGCATTTTTTGCTCCTGCTCGATGCCGAGATTAAGGATCGATCCCAGAAAATAAGCCAGACGTACAGGCTCAACCTGACTCATCATGATTGAGCGGACTTCGGGCGGTACCCCAGGCAGCAATGCCAGGGCCTGCTGAATCATTGACTGGACGTTGCGTTTGATGGCTTCGACTTCTTCGGGATCTATGACGATAAGGTCGGGAAGGATGCGCACCACGGCTCGCAGGTATGGCTCTTCCTGCTTCCAGCCAATGATTCGAAAACGCTCTGTTCCCTGCGCAATGATGTGCATGGAGTCCTCAACGCGCTCCATGCGCTTGATCATCACCAGAGTGCCGACCTCATAAAGATCGGTCTGTCCTGCGTCCTGCGACGATGTGGCGTCCGGCCGCACGGTGACGCAACCCAGTAACTTTTCAGGCGTCGACAGCGCGGCCTCGATGGCCGAGACGGAACGTAATCGTCCCACTGCCAACGGCACAACCGTTTCTGGAAACAAAGTTGTGTTCTGTAGCGGCAGAATCGCTATCTCGAAGGGTTCGCCTTGTTTGGTCTCCAGGGGCGCCTGAGCCTCAACGGGACCTTCGGGGGGCGGCACAATTTTGTCTGATGTTTCAACCATAGTATTTATCGCGCGCGTCAGATGCACCGCACTCTTATTATCAAGAGTCCGTCGTTGTAGTCTCGCTGCAAAGACGCTCCCTGCAACGTGCAGGGAAACTGAATCGACTTCTCAAAACGACTATAAGTAATCTCCATTTGGTGGTAGCTAAATCCCTCGCTGTACATTGTGTCGCGCCTGCACCCACCGACGCGCAACAGCGAATCGCGAACTTCTATTTCGATCTCATCTGCACAAACACCGGCGAGATCAAGCTTTACGATCCAACCGTCGTTGGTTTTGTAGACATCAGCTGCAGGATTCCAAAGACGTCCTGACGGGCGCACTTGTCGGTCCACGGAAAGCATGGATAAACGTCGATCACGATCTGCCATGGATGAAAGGATACGTAGAAACTGGAAAACGTGCAAAAGGGAAATTTCACACGTTTTTGTGTCTGCGCAATGACGCAGCGCGCGAACAGCTTGAATGGTCTGTTCGCGGGCAGTAGGGTTCCTGTCTTTCGGCGGTAACGCCGTTCGCGACTGATCCGTCTTTCGACGAGTTAGCTTGTCAGTTAACTCTGAATCTCCGCAACCAGCTGGACCCTGGAACTAATGTCGAGCGAGCCTACCTCAATAGGCGTACTTGCTTTCATCACGCGCACGCTTTCCAGGTCGCGCTGAATAGGTATCGGGCGCACGTAGCCTTCTTCCTGCACCTCGACGATACGAATCACCTTCCCGCCGAGTGCTCGCGCAAGCACGTCCGCTTTACCAGTCGCTTCACGAGTTGCCATCGTCAAAGCCTGATCGCGGGCCGCACGGTCCTGTCGCAGGGTAAATGAAATGCTGCTAATCTCATTAGCTCCAGCCTCACCGGCAGCGTCGATTACTCCCCCGACCTTTGTCAGATCGGACATCGTTACCACCACACTGTTTCGCGCTTCGTAGCCTACTATAGTTGGTGGTTGATTTTCTTTGAAGACGCGCTGCGGCTGAATGTTATAACCACTGGTCTTGACCTCGGCTCCGGGCCCAGCCGCCGTTTTCAAGGCGCGCACCAGTGCTTCGCTGCGAGTGGCGTTTTCCTGCTGAGCATCAATTGCCCGTTTGCCTTGTGTAATTACGGCAATCAACAGAATCGCGGTGTCCGGCTGCGCTTGCACGATGGCGTCACCACTGACCATGATGCGAGTCACTCCTGACCTTGTGCCGCCAGCTTCATTACTGTCTTGTGCTCGCACTTCTGCGTTGAGAGTCGCGAAAGTTGAAAGTAAAAGCAGGCTCAATCCGAGCAAAGCCCTTCTCATCATTTGAAATACCTCCCTATCGTCGTCCTTATTATTAGTACTTTACGTTTTTCGCCCGGAGAGAGTGAAAGATGAGCGCTTCTTAAGAACGAGGCCGGCTACAAAACTTGCCTTCGCCGTTCACCTGCGGTTTTTGGTACGATTTCAATCAATGCAACCCCCGGATGACAACACCGCAGATAGCGAGACCCCAAGGCCCGCTGCACAAACGATTATTGCCGGCCGAATCGAAGATTTGCCTTGCGGACGAGTGGCTACCGTCGAGACGCCTGCAGGTGAGGAAATCGCTTTATACAACGTGAACGGTGAGCTATATGCGAGCGAAAATTCCTGTCCGCATCGTGGCGCGCCGCTAGCCGAAGGCTTCTTGTGCGGTCATGTTATCGAGTGCGCTTTGCATGGTTGGCAATTCGACGTGCGCACCGGAGCATGCCTGACAGTGATGGAATCAATAAAAACCTACCCAGTCATCGTAGAGGACGGACTCATCAAGATTGCGGATTACTGAAAGCGGCAGAGGGCAAAGAGCAAAGGGCGAAGAGCACGAAGACTCATTTGCCATATGTCATTTCGCATTTTTCATTTGAGGTCCACTTAAGACCCCGACTGGGTACGTAAACAAGATAGGGTGCTGGCTAGATCTGGAAATGAAAAATATGAAATGTGAAATGATATATGAGAAATCACAGCTTTTTGCTCTTAGCCCTTTGCGCTTTGCCCTTCGCCGTCTTCGCCGTCGTTGCCGATGGCTTCTACGGGACAACACAAGACAGCCTCTTCGCATTTCAAGCGCTCTTCCTCGTCGGCGGGTTGTTTGTAGACAAAGGAATAGCTGTTCTCATCTGAGCGTTTGAAATTCTCGGGGGCGGTATCGCGGCATACGTCACAGTCGATACAAGAAGAATCGACGTAGTAAGCGCCGGGCTGGTTTTCTTTTACGCGGTCGTTACGGTCGGGCATAGGCGATGCGGATTGCTGATGACGGCTAAGAGCAAAGGGCAAAGAGCAAAGGGAAGGCGCGGTTATGGAGCTTTTAACTTGAACAGTTTCAGTGCCAATGACAACGAGATAGGCCTTCCCTTTGCTCTTAGCGCTTTGCTCTTAGCTGTTTTATGGGTGCGTCATTTCTTCGGGATTGACGTACTTGTCGAACTCTTCTCCGGTCAGGAATCCGAGTTCAAGCGCTGACTCGCGCAAGCTGATGCCTTTCTTGTGAGCGTTCTTGGCTACCTGCGCCGCCTTGTCGTAGCCGATGTATGGGTTCAAAGCCGTCACCAGCATCAAAGAATCCTTTACGTCTTTTTCAATCTGTTCCCGGTTCAACTCGATGCCTTTTATGCAGTACCCAACAAACCCGTGCGAAGAGTCGCGCAACAGGCGAATCGAATGAAGCAGGTTGTGAATCATCACCGGCTTAAAGACATTCAATTCAAAGTTACCCTGCGAACCTGCGAAGGTGATCGCGGCGTCGTTTCCGAAGACCTGTACGGCGACCATCGTGATCGCTTCACTTTGAGTTGGATTAACTTTGCCGGGCATTATCGACGAGCCCGGCTCGTTTTCCGGCAGCGTCAGTTCTCCCAGCCCACAGCGTGGACCTGAACCCAACCAGCGAATATCGTTGGCAATCTTCATCAGTGAAGCGGCCAGAGTTTTTAGCGCGCCACTGGCGAACACGATTTCATCGTGGGCCGAGAGCGCCGCGAACTTATTTGGATGTGATTTAAAAGGCAGTCCAGTGAGCTCTGCGATCCGTGCGGCAGCGCGCTCACCGAATTCGGGATGCGAATTTAAGCCGGTGCCAACAGCAGTGCCCCCGATAGCTAAGTCAAGCACACCCGGCAGCGCCATTCGCAGCCGTTCAATGTCGCGCTCGAGCAGGCTGGCCCAGCCGGACATTTCCTGGCCCACCGTTAATGGAGTTGCGTCCTGCAGATGAGTGCGTCCGATCTTTACTACCTGCGCAAACTCTTTCGCTTTCGCGCCGATCGCGTCGCGCACTTCCTCTATCGCCGGAATCAGTTTGTTCAACTCTTCCGCAGCGGCAATGTACATGGCCGTGGGAAAAGTGTCATTCGACGACTGGGACATATTCACATCGTCGTTTGGATGAATTGGCTTTTTGGAGCCCATGATGCCACCGGCCATCTCGATAGCGCGGTTCGAGATAACCTCGTTGGCGTTCATATTAGTTTGCGTGCCGCTGCCGGTTTGCCAGACGCGCAATGGAAAATGTTCATCAAGTTTTCCGGCAATAACTTCGTCGGCGGCCTGAGTTATGAGCGCGGCTTTGTCGTCGGAAAGTTTTCCCAGATCCTGGTTCACCAGGGCGGCAGCTTTTTTGAGGATGCCCAGGGCCCGAATCATCTCGCGCGGCATCTGGTCGTAGCCAATGTTGAAGTGCAGCAGGCTGCGCTCGGTCTGGGCGCCCCAGTATTTATCAGCGGGCACCTCAATAGCGCCCATGGAATCTGTTTCGCTGCGGGTCGGCACACTATTCTGTTTCAATTCTGCGGCATTCTTAGACATATCGGTTTGTTCATCTCAAACTTGCTGGACCGGGACGGCGAGAGTGTGACTTTCTCATCTGGCATGCATCAGCGGCCAGCTAGGATTGTATACCACTATGTCCAAAAGGATGAAGGATGAAGGACAACGGATGAAAAGAAGCGGGGGTGAAACCTTTCATCCCTCATCCTTCCGCCTTCATCCTTTAGATCTTCCCTTTTCCCAAAACACGACCGGGCGTATGATCGGCGGCGAAACTTACACTCACCCATCCAACCGCTCATAAGCACAAGGAGGCGCTAACCATGAGCAAACATCAATTCCTCAACACACGCCGGGATTTCCTAAGAACCAGCATGGCCGCCGTGGCCGGTCTGGGGCTGGCAAATCTCAACCTAAGAGCACCGCGCGCGTTTCATCACCAACCGTTGATGGACAATCCGACGACGCACAACATGATGATCGTAGGCACAAAGACCGTCTACCTCTCACATCTGCCGATGTTCGAAGGTGTGAGCGATGACGGCGCAGAATTTACCTCGCCCCACCGGCGTCAGGTAATACTCGAGGCTACTTTTACGCAGGCTGGACGTGACCTGAGCCCGACTTATTTCAAAGACCGCCTGGGCCATCCGCAGGAACGGATGTACACGCTCAAGCCGTCCGACTTTGTTTTGGGACGCGTGGATCCAAATGGAGAAGCGCTTAAGAAGTTCAAAGGCCAGGCTGTCTTCCGCGGCCATCTGGAGCGCGGCGGCCGTGTAATCTTTGGGCGGAACAACGTGAGTTCGTTCGATGTGAATGTCAAGAATGTGGTCCACTTTCACAAGTTTGATCCAAAAGGGACCAAGCCGGCGCACCTTGAGTATCTGCTCTTCGGAAAGGGGACGGAACTCTTTCTGGCGCACTTCATCACGTTGCCAGATGATTTCGATCAGATTATTTCGGTGAAGATTCCTGGCCACGGGCTGACGGACGCACAGCTTGGCAAGGGGATGCACATCGTTATTCCGGATCGCGACAACAAGCCGGTTGCCCGGTTAAAGGAAAAGCAAACTGCTTCCGGCGACCTTCAACTTCCCAGTAGCGGTCCGAAGAAGCTCCCACTGGAAGCGGTTCGTGAATTCTATTTTGAAGAAGGCGAGCTCGCTGCCAATCCGACCTTCGATGCTACGGAGGAAGAGAAAAAATCAGGCTTCCCCGAATAACGGCAAAGCCAAAGGGCTGAGCGCTGAGAGCTGAGCGCAGAGGGCAGAGATTCTCTTCGCCCTCAGCGCTTGGCCCTCAGCTCTCAGCCCTTCGCTCTCAGCCCTTCGCGCTCAGCCTTGCAAAAGGTTCCGGAGTGCAGCTAAATTCTCCGTGCAATAAGAACGTTTCACACACTGAGCACGAGTCGTGATGTTCTCCGGCCGAGAATTCAGGTCAAGGTCGGTCAAGTCACCCCCAACTACACCTACCGAATCCATTTCTTCAGAGGCTGCCGATGCGCGCCGCGCGTTGATCCTTGTCGTGGAACGCAATCCCGCGGTTCAAAAGCTCGAGCGCTTTCTCCTCGAACAAGCCGGATTTACGGTCGAGTTTGCCAACGATGGCGAAGCGGCCCTGCTCCGAGCGCGGGAATTAAAACCCAAGATTGTCGTAACGGAGATTCTGGTGCCGCGTCTGGACGGCCTGAGCCTTTGCCGGGCCTTGAAATCCGATCCGGAGACCGCGTCAATTGTCGTCCTGATATTCAGTCATTTGCAGGCTGAAGAACGAGCGCTCGAGGCTGGCGCCGACGCTTTCATGGTCAAGCCGATCGACGAGACGAATCTGATCGACACGGTTGCGAAGCTGCTAAAAATTCGTCGCAAGGACAGCGGAGGTTAATTTTGGCAATTGCACGCGTGCCAACCGGTAACCCCGGCCTGGACCAGATCCTGAAAGGTGGCTTTCCCGCCAACACGGTTAACGTTGTGATGGGACCTCCAGGAAGCGGTAAGACTATCCTCACTGAACAACTCATCTTTGCCAACGCCACTCAGCAATTTCCGGCCCTGTACTTGACGACACTTTCAGAGCCTCTCGAGAAGTTCATCACACATGGTCAGACGTACTCATTTTTTGACGCGACAAGAATTAATGAATCCGTGTTCTATGAGGATCTGGGCTCGATGGTTCTTCAGCGAGGCATCAGAGAGCTTCCTCAAATTCTCGCTGAGTTCATTGCCGAGCGGAAGCCGCGACTGATCGCGATTGATTCGTTCAAAGCGCTTACCGAGTTACTGGGCCCTGCGGTTGACAGGCGAACTATCCTTTTTGACTTGGCAAGTGTGCTGGCCGCTTATCAATGCACAACATTCCTGGTCGGCGAATACTCTGAAGCAATGATGACCGAGTTGCCGGAGTTCGCTATTGCGGATGGGATCGTGCAACTCATAAAACAATCGTCCGGTGTACGCGAACAGCGTTTTCTGAGAGTGGAAAAACTTCGCGGTTCCGGATCGGTTCCCGGCATGCACGCGTTTGATATTTCTGAACGGGGCATCGACATCTATCCTCGTTTGCTGACCCCGTCAATATCACCCCAATATAACGTAGACGTCGAGCGCGTCAACACAGGCATTGTGGGACTGAACGATCTGATTGAGGCCGGTTTCTGGCGGGGCAGCACTACACTAATAGCAGGCCCATCCGGATCTGGGAAAACAACGATCGGACTTCATTTCATTCGCGCCGGGGTGATTCGTGAAGAGCGCAGCATCTATGTGGGATTTCAGGAGAATCCCATTCAGATTGCGCGCATCATGCAGAACTTTGATTGGGACCCTGAAACGTTGCTGCAGAATCCCTATTTCGAGTTTATGTATCGTTCACCTGTCGAAATGCAGTTGGACAGTGTAGCGACAGAATTGTTCTGGCGGGTTCGAGAAGGGAAGGTCAAGCGCGTGGTAATAGACGCGCTGGGAGATCTGCAAAAGAGCAGCTCGGATGCGCGACGTTTCTCCGACTTCATCTATGCCCTGACGCAGTGGTTCGCCGTCCAAAACGTTACCGGCCTTTTCATGTATGAACTCCACGATCTGTTTAATCCCTCGCATATCAGCGGCGACCAAATTTCGAATATGAGCGACAACGTCATCATGCTCAGATTCAGCCGCGAACCCAGAATGGCTCGACTAGTCCGCATCATCAAAACCCGCGGGAGCGACCACGATAAGCGTGAGTGCGAGTTGGAGATGTCGAAGGTTGGAGTTACCATCAAGTCCCCTGTTGATTAAAGCGCTCCCCCGCCTTAGCAAACATGGACAAAGATCAATCGGGCAAATCCAATTCATTTGAACGTCTGGCGGCCATAAATCGGGCCATCACAACTTCATTGAAGTTCGACGAGGTCCTGCACCTCATTGTCGTTAATGCGATGGAGTTGTTCGAGGCCGAGACCAGCGTGCTGGTGCTCCAGGACACTGACGGCAGCCTGCGAGTCCGAGCCGTGGAGGGTATCCAGAGCAATAACCTGGTGAATTTTTGCGGCCGGATGGAAGAGACGGTAGTAAAGGAGCTGGCTGAGCTCCTGAATCTCGGTCCCGGCAAGGAGCTCATGACGGCGCCCGTCATCAGTGCCGGCACGCTGAACGGTTTTCTCGCCGTCGTTTGTTCGATGCCCACTTGTACGACTGAACGGTGGCAGCTTTCTGCGTTGGCCGATCAGGCTGCAATCGCTCTTAATAACTCATTCTTTCATGAACTGGTAACCAGCACCGCGGAGCGCGAACGCGATGAAACACTGGCAGCGTTGCGACAATCGAACGAGAAGGTTACGCGGATTCTGTCCAGTATTACCGACCTGTTCTACGAGCTGGATCTCGAATGGCGTTTTGTTGACGTAAACAAGCGTGTAGAGGAGCTCTTTGGAATGTCTCGCGATGAATTAATCGGTAACGTTATCTGGGACCTTTTTCCGCTTGCCAGGGATTCTGAACTATATCCCCAATTCCATCGGGCTATGCGCGAGATGACCCCTGTGAATTTTGACGTGGCCTCACAAGTTGTGCTCGGCGCGTGGTTCGAAGTACACGCTTACCCATCCAGCAATGGTCTGAATGTATACCTGAGAGATGTAAGCTCGCGAAAGTCTGCTGAAGTTGCGAATGCTCATTTGGCAGCCATCGTTGAGTCATCTGACGATGCTATTCTCAGCAAGGATCTCAACGGCATCATTCAAACCTGGAACAAGGGCGCCGAACGAATGTTTGGCTACACGTCTGCCGAGGTGGTCGGAAAGTCGATAACAATTCTTATTCCTGACAACCGCTATGACGAAGAAACGACTATTCTGCAGCGGATCCGGAGAGGCCAAAGCGTCGATCACTACGAAACGATTCGACGGCGAAAAGACGGCACTCTCTTGGATATCTCCCTAACTATTTCTCCCATTAGAGACGAATCCGGAAAAATAATTGGCGCCTCAAAAATCGCGCGAGACATTACTGAAAGCAAGCAGCGCAGCAAACAGATTCGTTTTCAGGCCCAACTGCTTGGCGCGGTCGAGCAGGCAGTGATTGCCACCGACTGCGAAGGCATAGTCACTTATTGGAATTCGTTTGCTGAGAGACTGTATGGCTGGTCCGAGGCAGAGGCAATCGGCTTACCGATTTTTGAACTCACGGCCGCTGTAGCCCAGTCACCTGAGGCGGTCGATATTTTCGAGCTCCTCAAGCAAGGCCGAAGCTGGTCGGGCGAATTCCAGGTGCGTCGCAAAGATGGCATAGTCTTCCCAGCCATGGTCAGCGACTGGCCCATCTACGATACGACAGGTGAGTTAGTCGGGATCGTTGGAGTTTCTGTCGACATCAGCGAGAGAAAGCTGGCGGAGGAAGAACGCACGCGGCTGCTACAGGCAGAACGGGACGCTCGCGCCGATGCTGAAAGAGCAAACGCACTTAAGGATGAATTCCTGGCCACTCTGTCGCATGAGTTGCGCAACCCATTGAATGTGATCATGGGATACTCCGAACTACTGCAACGCAACGAGCAGGTTCGGAACTCACCGTTTCTCAAGAACGCTGTCGAAGTCCTTCGCCGCAACGCAGGTGCACAGTCACAGCTGGTTCGCGACTTGCTTGATCTGTCGCGCCTTCATATGGGCAAGCTGTCACTTACTCGCGAGGTGGTGTCCTTTGCTTCGGTGATTGATAACGCTGTTGAGACAGTGCGGGCTGAAGCCGCTAACAAGCAAATCGAGCTGGAAGTTGAGATTGATGGGGAAGATGGGCTGGTATTGGGAGATCCTCTGCGCCTCGAACAGATTGTTTGGAATCTCCTTAACAATGCGGTCAAGTTCACACCACCACGGGGTAAAGTCAGAATCGCTATAAAAGGGGATAGTGGCGATGCCGTGCTTAAAGTTGTAGACACTGGTCAGGGTATCGATCCTGCCTTTTTGCCACATGTCTTTGAGATGTTCAGACAGGCGGACGCCAGCAGCAGTCGCAAACACAGCGGTATGGGCATCGGCCTGGCGCTAGTACGTCAGCTCGCTGAGTTGCATGGTGGCAGTGTGTCTGCTTCTTCGGACGGTGTGGGCCGGGGTGCGACCTTCACCGTGCGGATTCCACTGAGCAAAGAAGCGAAGCGAGTCAGTCGTGAAGAACGCTTTAGCACCAGCCGGGTCCTCGAAGGCATGCAGATTCTAATTGTTGACGATTCAGCTGACACACTCGATATGCTGAAGCAATTACTCGAAATCGAGGGCGCCGTCGTTTGTTCCGCACGAGGTGGTAGTCAGGCGCTTGAGGTGGCGGCGGGGAATGATTTTGACATCGTCATTTCAGATATTTCGATGCCGGAGATGGATGGCTTTGAGTTCTTGCGACGTCTGCGCGGCATTCACAGGCAAGAGAGTGTTCCCGTTTTGGCGGTGACGGGATTTGGCCGCGACGAAGATGTACAGCGCGCCAAAAAGGGCGGCTTCTTCGCACACATTAGCAAGCCGGTCGATTTGGAGCAATTGTTAACAATTCTCGGCGAGCTGGCGGTCCAACCAAAGGAAGCCAACGTCACGGCGTAATCCACACCCTTCGATTGCTCACCACTTGGCTATCAACCATCATATCGGCTTCGCCGCCGGATGTGAGGCGAGGGCTCCGCCCAGCCGGCCCGCCTCGCCTATTTCAATTGAGGCTCCGCCTCCGCCGCCCGCTTTATTATTGACCCTCAATTGGACCGCCGGCGTCCTTCCACGCTTTCCAGCCGCCTGCCATCGAGAAGACGTTGGTGTAACCGATCTGTTGAAGCGCGTCCGCTGCCAGCGCTGAGCGATAACCTCCACCGCAATAAAGGATCAATTGAGCTCCCTTGTCGGGAACAGCCGTTTCGATGTCGCGCTCGATGATGCCCTTGCCCAGATGTTCAGCTCCGGCAGCATGCGCTGCCTGCCATTCATTGTCTTCGCGAACGTCGATCAACTGCACTGACTTGTCCGCCGCCAAACGGGACAGAGTCTCTTCCACAGTTACTTCCCGAATGCGGCTCTTAGCGTCGTTTACAAGTTTTAGGAAGCCTTCGGAGTGTTTCATGATGCAAATGCCTGATTTGGTCGAAGTACGAACAAGCGATTATAATGCCTGTCTTTTGGATGAACTAAGGAAATTGTCGGGGAACACTGGTGCAGTGGAGCCACTATGGGCATCTCTTCACGGGCGCATGCCTGTGCCGCGGCATCCTGAACAACCCATAAATAAAAGAGGAAAACTTGGCTAACGAACAATTTGATGTCGTCATTATTGGCAGTGGACCAGGTGGTTATGTGGCCGCCGTGCGAGCCGGTCAGTTAGGTTTGAAAACAGCAATCGTCGAAAAAGACACACGACT
>Ga0126384_10000186_pt1 | contig 31018 bp, 15 predicted proteins | sample PanSoiMetPlot_36_FD_92543 | JGI IMG/M metagenome (GOLD analysis project Ga0126384, IMG submission 92543) | Tropical forest soil microbial communities from Panama - MetaG Plot_36 | ecosystem: Environmental > Terrestrial > Soil > Tropical forest > Bulk soil | place: Panama | collected 2016-02-17 | reverse complement strand
TGGCGCCCGGTCACCTGCCGGGCGATCCGGATCGCATACTCGTTCGATTCGGCGCCGCCGAGCGTGAAGAAGATTTTCTCGATGTCCCCGGGAGCGATTTCGGCCAGCATCCGCCCCAGTTGGGCTCGTGGCTCGGTGGCCATGTACGGGTTGGCATAAACCAGCTTGTCGGCCTGCGACTTGATGGCCGAGATGACCCGCGCGTCCCCGTGGCCGATGTTGACGCTCATCAGCTGGCTGTTGAAATCCAGGTACCGCTTGCCGTTGGCGTCCCAGAAAAAAACCCCCTTGGCTCGCGCCATGGGGATGGGTGAGATCTCCGCCTGGGTGGACCACTCGAAGAGGGTGTGCTGCTTACAGAGGCGGACGATCTCCTCGGCGGAGAGCGAGCTCGTCTCAAACAAGGTCAACTCCCGAGGGCGAAAAGCTGCTTAGGGCTTTGGCTCGTCGAACTTTCCGGACAATGCTTCGCGGACGTCCCGGTCGTACTTGACCTTGCCGGTGGCGACCTCCCTCAGCGCCAGGACCGAGGGCTTGTTTTTCGAGGTCTCGATGATCGGTCGAGCGCCCGCCATCAGCTGCCGGGCGCGCTTGGCGCCCAAAAGCACCAGAGCGAAGCGGTTGTCGACCAGGGGCAAGCAATCTTCGACAGTTACACGGGCCATAGGGGATTGCTTATTGGTTTACGGAGCCCCAAGTCAAGGGAACTACCGAAGATTGCCTGTGAACCCTACCTTCTCAGGGTGGAAAAGAGAAATCCCAATCATCCGGGGGAGCTGAGCGCCCATCGGAATGCGGAGGCGAATGCCCGGTCCACCGGAGAAATCAACGCGCGCGGCGAGGCTCTGAAGCTGCTTTTGGACGGCAAGCTCCCTTTGATGGTGGGTGGAGCCTACGCCTTCGCTCGGTATACCGGCATCTACCGCGACACCAAGGACCTCGACCTCTTCTTGCGCCACCCTGACGCCGTGGCGGCGCTCGAGATCCTCACCCAACACGGCTGGCGCACCGAGCGCACCGACGAGGTGTGGCTCTACAAGGCCTACCGTGGAGAGTGGTTCGTGGACCTGCTCTTCAATTCGGGAAACGGGATTGCCCCGGTGGAAGAGGACTGGTTTCAGTGCGCACCGGTGGGCGAAGTCTTTGGCCTACAGGTGCCGCTGCTGCCCGCCGAAGAGATGATTTGGTCCAAAGCGTTCGTGCTCGAGCGCGAGCGCTACGACGGGGCGGACGTCGCACACCTGATCAAGTTTCGGGGGCCGCTGCTGGACTGGGCTCGCCTGCTGCGGCGGTTCGATACCCATTGGGAGCTCTTGCTGTCGCACTTGCTTCTGTTCCGCTACGTCTACCCCGGCGAGAGGACCTCGGTTCCCGATCGGGTGATAAAGGAGCTGCTCGAGCGCGCCGAGCAGACCGTGCGCCGAGGCAACTGGCAATCGAACGTGTGTCGCGGTCCATTTCTTTCCCGGGTCAATTACATTCTCGACATCAGCGACTGGGGCTACCGCGACGGGCGCTTCACCAACGGCGTGGAGCGCGAAGGGCACAGCCATGGCACGAGATCCGAGCGCGAAAATCCGGATCGCAGCGGCAGCTGACCTGCATTGCCGCCGCGATGACCATGGTCGATTTCGCCTCTTCGTGCGGCAGGTCAACGAGCGCGCCGAGCTGCTGCTGCTGTGTGGGGATTTGACCGATCATGGCTCGATCGAGGAGGGCCAGCTCCTCGCCGAGGAGCTTTCCGGGCTTCGCGTCCCCTGCGTCGCCGTACTGGGAAACCACGACTACGAAGCCGGCGCGGTGAAGGAGCTCTGCGAGGTGCTCAACAAGGTGGGAGTTCGAATTCTCGATGGAGATCGCTACGTTTTCGACAAAGTGCTCGGCGTGGCCGGAATCAAGGGATTCGGGGGAGGATTCGACTCCGAAATCCTCCAGGCCTTCGGCGAAAGCTCCGTCAAGGCTTTCGTGCACGAAGCCATCGCCGAGGCCCTCAAATTGGAGGCGGCGCTGGGGCAATTGGATACCCCCAAGAAGGTGGTGATGATGCACTACTCGCCGATCGCCGCGACTACCGAGGGCGAGGCCGCCGAGGTTCGACCCTTCCTGGGAACCAGTCGGCTGGTGGGTCCGATGAGCCGCTACTCCGCCAACGCGGTGTTTCACGGTCACTCCCACCACGGGTCGCTCACCGGCAAGACCGACAAGGGCATACCGGTCTACAACGTTGCGATGCCGCTTTTGAAGCGGCTCACTCCGGACCAGCGCTTCGTCTTGGCGGAGATTTAGTTCCGGCCCGCGTCCAGGCTCGTCGGCGGCGGTTCGAGAAGGTCCTCGGGGCGCGCCGGAAGCTCCGAAATTTTCGAAGAATCGATCTCCCCCACCCAGCTGGGCTGCCCTCGGACGTAGACCATGTTGGATTTTCCCGGCACCGCTTTGCCGATCACCAGCTTTGCGAGCGATTTGCCGTCGGCGCCGAACAGGGAGACCCTGCGAGATGCCTCGGAGATGCCGTACTTGCCCCAGTCCTTTGGGTTCTCCTCTCCCAGCGTCGCCGCCTTGAGGGAGCCGAGGCTAAAGAGCAGCGAAGACAGCTTCCATTTCTTGGCTGGGCCTTGTTGAGGCGCCACCATCCGCCAACCCTCGGACGCACCCCCGTCCGACTTCTCGCGTTCGACGACCAACTCCGGCGCGGAACCGCCGCCGGCGAAACTCACCTTGCTCACTTGCTCCTGGGTGAAGGCGAGCACCGACTTGTCCCGCAGCTCGTTGGGATCTTTTGAGAGTAGGTCCTGGATCGGCGCCGCGGGAATCTCGGCCAACGTCGACTCGGCTCCTTGCTCTCGCAGCACATAGGCCTTTTCGCCCCCGTCGGCGGAGATTTTGCTGAAGGTCCACCTGATCGGTTGTCCGCCGGCGAGGGTGAAAACCGCTTGTGCGGTGGGGGTGCGAAAACCGAGCCGCTGCCGCTCCTCCGGACTGTCGGTGAGATAGGCGATGGCCCGAGCGTTTCGCACTGCGCTCAGCATGGTGTTCACCGTTGCAGTATCGGCCGGCATTTGCCTGGGCGTGGCGATCTGCCAATTCTTTTTGTCGTCGCGCTCCAGCACGTACTTCCCCTTGGCGGCGGTGACCTCCACCCGTTTCAAGGCATCCTCGTCGAGCGCCAGAACTTCCTTGTCGCGCAGATCGAAGGTGCTCTTGTCGATCGAGTAACGGATGGCTCCATCGACCAGGTACACCGCCTTGTCTCCCTCCCGCCGCAGATAAACCGAGCCGTCGAACGGGTTGTCGATACCGCCGTAGAAGGTGATTTTTTCCCGCCCTTGATACGGGCTGCCGGCATCGGGCTGGGTCTCGGGTTTGCCGGGCAGAGAGTAGTAGGCGTTGACGGTGAAGGTCGGATTGGTGAAACCGTATTTGGCCAAGTCGGCGTCGGAAGGATTTTCCTCCACCGTAGATTTGAATCGGGTGCTTCGAATCTGGCTGACCAACTGGTCGACCGCCCATTTCTCGGCGGGAACAAAAACCGGCGAGGTCACCCACCAGCGCTCTCCTCGCTTCTCGAGGGTGGTGGTTTCGCCCTTGGCCCGCACGTTGATCGCGGTGAACACCGCCTCGGCGGGAGGCCCGGCATCTTTGCTCGCCTTGGAGGCCGGAGATTCGGCGGAGAACAGCTTCTCCGCGGACTCCTTGCGCTGAGCTTCTTTCTCCTCGGGCTTTCGTACGCCGAAGTAGGCGTAGAGGCCGAGCCCCGCGGCGAGCACCACCAAAACCCCCAGCGCGGCGAGGTTCTTCTGGGCGGCGGTCATCTGTCTTTCCTCGCCAGCCAAATGGCCAGGCCAATCCCCAGCAACGAGAGTGGCACGACATCGGTGGCGACGAAGCGGATTTTCGCGAGCAGCGGAGCATCCAGGTCGAGGGTCGAGATGTCGCGATCCGGCGGCCGGATGGTGATTCGGCTCACCTGCTCGGAGCCCCAGGCGATCGAGTTCATCACCAGATTTCGGTTCGGATCGTGGCCCCAAAAGACGTCGAGCAGAATCTGCGAGGTGCCAAAGGCCACCACCCGCGTCTCATCGAAGCGCTTCTTCTCCGCGGACTGGATGGAGCGAGTACTTGCGACAACCAACGGGATCTGCCCAGTCTTCGCCCCGCTCTGGGGCTTCGGGTCCTCGGTGGGCTCGGCAACCTCGAACGCGTAGGGCGACGTCAACACCACCGGTTCGGCCTTGACGCCGCCCTCGACGCCCTGGCGCAGCGGATTCAGACCTCGGGTCAGTGGGAATTCGACGTTGAGCTGGGCCTGCTTGAGGATCCGGGTGATCTCGTGGTCGGCGAAGAAAGTGGAAATGATGTCGTAGGGGTCGCCGAGGATCGTATTTTCCGCCACCAGACCTGGATCGACCTGAATGCCATATTCCGCCAGCAGCTTGTCGAGGCTGGGCGTTCCCTTGAAGTCGGCGAAGTAGACCAGCCGGCCGCCTTCGTCGAGGTAGCTCTTGAGAATCGATTCCTCGGCCGCGGTGAACTTGCTCTTGGCGCCGGCGATCACCGCCAGCGCTGCGTCCCGGGGGATCTCCTTCTTCCCCACCAGGTTGAGCGCCTCGGCAGCATAGCCCTCCTGTTGGAGGGTCTTCTTGAGCTCCGAGACGCTGGCGCCGCGCTCTTCCGGCGTGGAGCCTACGGCGGGCTCGAGCGGCCATTCGCCATGGCCGACGATGAAGTAGACCTTCTGCTCGCCGACCGAGTTGATCTTGATGAGCGCGTTGGTGAGCTCCTGCTCGGAAACGATGTTCAGCGCGGTGTGGGTCTCTTTGTCGCCGCTTCCGCGGGTCAACACCACCGTCGCTTGCCCCTCCTTGAGCTGATACTTCGCGGCCAGGTCGGGATTCTTTCTCGGGTCCTTGAAGAGGTAGTCGAATTTGTCCGGCGCCTCGCGATGGTAGCGCTGAAAGAGCTGATCCAGCGACTCGTAGCTCGGGTTGCTGGTTTGCAAAAACCCAATCGCCTTGACCGGCTCCTTGAGCCCCTTGAGCGTGGAAAGGGTCTGCGGCGCCAAGGTGTAGATCTTTTTCGAGGTCAGATCCCAGCTCTTGTTCTTGCGCGAAGCGATGTAATTCACGGCCACCAGCGCGGCGAGCAGCGCCAAAACCAGGGCAACCGTGGAAACGACGAAGAAGGTCGAGCGGCTCGAGCCGAATTGCCCCCATTCGCCGTAGTTGGTGGCCAGGTAGAAGGCAATGAACACCACGCCCGCCGCCGCCTTCGCTCCGGCCAGCCAGGGGGAGCCGGTGGTGACGAAGTAAGTGTATGGAACGGAGAGCAACAGCACCGCCCCAATCGATCCCAAGATCTTGCCCAGCGTCGATGGTTTCACGCCCGCATTCCTATGCCCAGCGCTGCGCTTCGACCGAGCGCTGGGTGAGCACCACGAAGAACAGAATCACCGAGGCGAAAAACACCAAGGGTTTGAGGTTCAAGACCCCCTTGGTCATGTCTTCCAACTGGGCGTCGAAGGAGAGGTAATTGATGATCGACCTCAACGGCTCGTCCGCGGTCTGCCCCAAGCCCCGCAGCAACATCCAGGGGAGCAAGATCGCGAAGGTCAGCAGCGCCGCGAGCATCTGCGATTCGGTCAAGGAGGAGATGAACATCCCGACCGCCATGCAGGTGGCGCCCCAAAGCAAAAGGCCGCCGTAGCCCAAAAGCACGGTGGACCACTCGAGAGCGCTCCCGGACTCACTTCGGCCGAAGATCGCGATCGTCAACGGGAAGATGATGGTGAGGCCCAAGGTCGCGCTGATGATCCCCAGCCCTCCCAAGTATTTCCCGAGGACCAGCTCCGTGGGCCGCACGGGGAGCGTCATCATCAGCTCGAATGTCTTCTGGCGCTTCTCCTCCGCGAAGAGTCGCATCGCCAAGAACGGCGCCGCGAACAAGGTGAGGATCCGCACCACCCCCCAGAGCTGGACCACCACGCCGTCGGTGAGGTTCTTGAACATCGCGTACTCCGGAGGAAGCCGCGCCCAAGTGAAGGCGCGGGCCAGCTCCTGGACCTGCTTGAACGACTGCAGGGACGCGACGAAGAAGAACGAAGAGAGCAGCACCATCGCCATGAACACGATGTACGCCCAGGGCTTGGTGAAATAGATGGACAGCTCTTTGCGCGCGATCGCCAGGATATTTCGCATCGGTTCTCCGCTTAAGCGGCGGTCAGCTTGATGAACACTTCCTCGAGCGAGATCTGCTCGCCCCCGCCGTAGGTCTGGCTCAGGTTCTTGATCTGATCGTAGGCGACGATCTTGCCTTGGTGGATGATCAGCGCCTTCTCGCAAGTCATGGTGACCTCGGGAAGGATGTGGGTCGAGAGAATCACGGTGTGCTTTCCAGCCAACCCGCGGATCAGCGACCGCACTTCGGCCCGCTGAGTGGGATCCAACCCTTCGGTGGGCTCGTCTAAAATCAAGACCGGGGGAGAATTGAGCAGCGCCTGGGCGATGCCCACCCGCTGGCGAAACCCCTTGGAGAGATTCTGAATCACCCGATCGATCACCGGGGCGGTTCCGGTCAACCCGGCCACCCTTTGGACCTCGCCGTGGATCTGGCCCGAGGGGACACCCTTGAGGGTGGCGACGTGCTTCAGGTAGCCGATGACCGTCATCTCCGGGTAGAGCGGCGGCACCTCAGGCAGGTAGCCAATCCGCCGCTTCACCTCCATCGGCTTCTCGAAGACGTCGAAGCCGGCGACCTTGGCGCTCCCTTCCGAGGCCGGCAAGTACCCCGCCAGGATCTTCATGGTGGTGGTTTTCCCGGCGCCGTTGGGACCGAGGAAGCCCAAAATCTCCCCCTGCTCAACCGAAAAGGTGAGGTGGTCGATCGCCACCCGGTCGCGGTAGCGCTTGGTCAGATGGTTGACCTCAATCATGTGCATCGAGGAACTCCAACAACCCAAGGAGGTTGTTTCTTTCGAATCGCACCGCGCATCATCTCTTCCAAGGCGGGCGCAAGGGTGGCGCGCAAATATCGAAAGCTGAGCGCTGGTGTCAAGAATTCAGCGCGACAGCCGCCGCCGAGCCGCCGGGGTTCGGCCCCACTCGTGTTTGGTGTAGCGCCAGTCCGCGGTGTCCTGCGGCAGCTCCACCAGATCGCACATTTCGCAGAGTCGACTGTAGATGCGCTCGCCCACCCGCTCGCGCAAAAGCTCCGGCTGCGAAGCGGAGCCGGTTAGCTCGGCGGTGCTCTGATAGTCGCGGCCCTGCGCCGAGCGCCGCTCTCTTTCCAGGGAATAGTTGCTGGCGAAGAGCGTGGTCCGCCCGGCGTTGTAGCGCCGCGCGATCAGCTCGTCGAGCGTCTCCAGCTCGAAGGGACTTCCCCGGCCCTTGCCAAGCTCGTCGATGGCGAGCACCTCGACCAGGGACAGGGGGCCGATGATCTCTCCGCCGCTGCGGCCTTCCTGAAAGCCGCGGCGGATGGTCGCAAACAGCAGCGAGATTTCCACGTACTCGGCGGCGATTCCAAGCTTGAGGGTGAGGTGCGCCAAGACCGCGGCGAGCAGATGCGTCTTTCCCGTCCCCACCGGACCGCTGAGCACGAAGCCCTTGGGAGGATCCCTTCGGGAGTAGCCCTTGGCGAAGGACTCGGTCACCTGCTTGGCGTGCAGCACCTGCGCCGTTTGGGTGCGGTAATTGTCAAAGTCGGCGTGGGCCACCACCGCCGGTACCTGGGCGCGGGAGAACGCCTCGATTCTTCTTTGCAGGGTGCGGCAGTCGCAGGGGGCGACCAACTCGTAGGTGCGGGGGCCGACCTTTTGGCTGAAGGTGTTTTCCTCGATTTGATAGAGGTATCCCTTGCCGCCGCACTTTTCGCAGCTCTTCGAGCACTGGCACAAGCAGGCGCCGGCGAGGTCTCCTCTTCGGTGGATCAGGTATCGCTTGCCCTGGCACGCGTTGCAGGGGTTGGGGGCGGGGCCTCGGTTTTCCACGGCGCCTCTTTACCAGAAATTCGGAAGCGAAAACTTCTTGCGAAAGATCGCGGAACGTGCGGCTCGCCGCGCCAGTTTGCGCGCCTGCGCGGAGCGAATCGGATCCAAGGCGAGCGCCTGCTTCACGGCGCGGCCAAGATCGATTCGCTCCGGAAACGGCAGCGCTCGAACCGCGCAGATCGCCAGGGCATCGCCGGTTGTGATTCGGCCTTCAAGACTGGAGAGCCGCTCCACCAGCTCGGGACAGGCTGAAGCCAAAGCGCGGATCGCCGCGCGCCATTGCCGGCGCCGCTTCTTCTCCGGATCCGTTCCTCGGCCGACGATGCGGGCCAGATGGTGGCGAAACTCTCGTTCGACCGCGCTTCGGCAGGCTCGCAGCGAACGCAGCAAAGGTTCACCCGGCTTCGCGTCCCACAGCGCTCGCTCCGCGCGACTGCGAATGCCCCGGGCAACGACCTCGAACGGAATGCCCAGGTCGGCCCAGCTTCTCAAGAGCGCCGCGTCGATCGCCGAAAGTGACAGCCCCGAGCCCCGAAACGCGAGGAAACAGTCCTGAACCCGTTCTTCGTAGGTGGCGTCCGGGGGGAAGAGGCTCACGGCAGGGGCCGCTTACCAGCCAAAGCCGACAGGCGCGGAGCGCCCACTGCCGATCGAGTCTCGGCGCGGCAAGCCACCAGTCGCTTCCGGTCGGTGGCAAGAGAGGGGCTAAGCGCCCGGGATAACGAGCGGTTTCGGGTGTAGGTGCTCACCTGCAAGGCTACTACACGAGAAAGAGGGCATCTGGTTGACCGTAAGCACGCTATCAAGCATCATTCGAGGAGCTGCGAAGGGAAATCCTTAGCCGTAACAGGCACTTGCTAGTGCCTCATGACAAGCCAAGCAAGGAGTCGGTAACCCAAGATGCGTTCCGCGATCGCGCTGACGTTGGTGCTCTGGGCAGTGGAAGCCCAAGCCCAAGAAAATCTTCGGCAGCGAAAAAATGCCGCGGATTCGGAGCTGAAGAAGGGCACGTCCACGGCTCCCGATCGGTCGTTGGCGGGGGATCTGACGCGCAAGAAGGAAGAACGCCAGGCGGTGCCCGCCCTTCAGTACGACCAGTTCCGCTTGTCGGTGGAGCTTCAGGTCGCTTCCAAGCGCCACGAGCAAATCGAATCGCTGACGAAAATCATCAACATCGCGCAGGATCAGAAGGAAATGCCCAGCCTGCTGTTTCGGCTCGGCGAGCTTTATTGGGAGGAATCCAAGTACTTTTTCTTCGAAGCCAACCGCAAGGATGACGAGCTGATCCACGCCATCAACCGGAGCGATCAGCCTGCCCAGGAGCGCGCCAAAGCGGAAAAGGAACAACTGCTCGCCAAGAGCAAGGACTACAGCAAGCTGGCGATCGAGGAGTATTCGAAGATCGTCCAGAAGTACAAAGACTACGAGCGCACCGACGAAGTCCTTTACTTCTTGGGTCAAAACCTGATGGAGGCGGGGGAAGAGCGCAGAGCTCTCGTGGCTTACCGGCGGCTGGTAGACATGTACAAGAAGTCGCGCTTCTACCCGGACGCCCTGCTCGCGTTCGGCGAGTACTACTTCAACACCTCGAAGGCGAAGCGGGACATGTTGGAGAAGGCGCTCAGCTACTACAAGCAGGCGGCGTCGTTTCCGGAAAACCAGGTCTACGCGTTCGCGCTTTACAAGCAGGGCTGGTGCTACTTCAACCTCGCCGACTACCAGCGCGCGATGGACATGTTCAAAGCGGTGGTTCTCTACGGCGAGTACGCCGGCGCGAACGCCGTGGAGAAGGACGCGGGCAAGAGCGGCAAGAGCACGCTGATTCGGGAAGCGCGCAATGACTTCGTGCGGGCGTACGCCCGGCACGGTTCGCCCCAGGATGCCAAGGCCGAGTTTGCCAAGGTGGCTTCCAAACCCGACGATCGGTTCCTGATGCTCAAGCAGCTTTCCAACCTCTACTACGAGGACGGAAAGGATCGGGAGGCGGCACTCACCTTCAACACCCTGATTCGCGAGCGGCCGCTGTCGCCCGAAGCTCCCGGGTTCCAGGGAAAGATCGTCGACTGCGTCCTCAGGGCGGGCAACAAGAAGATGACCGTCGACCAGGTTCGGCGACTCGTCAAAATCATGGGCGATGTCGAGAAGTCCGGAAACATCAAGGACGACAAGGACAAGAAAGCCTTGGCGGATGCCCGCACCCTGTCGGAGAGAACGCTGTCCAACCTCGCGGTCAATTGGCACAACGAGGCCAAGAAGACTCGAGACGAAGAGACCTTTGTCCACGCCAGCGAGGTGTACTCGGATTATCTGGCGCTTTTCTCGGACAACCCCAAGGCGTACGATCTGCGCTTCTTCTGGGCGGAGGTGCTCAACGACAACCTGCTCAAGTACGACAGGGCCGCCGAGGAATACACCAAGGTCGTCCTGATCGACGTCAAGCGGATGGAAGGCGAAAAGGACGCTCAGGGTCACGTCAAGCCGGGAAAGCCGGGCAAATGGCTCAGCAACGCGGCCTACAACGCGGTGCTGGCTTACGACGAGATGGTGAAGAAAGCGGAGGGCTCGGGCGAGATCAAGCCGCCCAATACCTCGGATCTATCGAAGAAGCCGCCGATGCCCGCGCAGAAAAAGGCACTGCTCGACGCCTGCGATCGCTACCTGAAATACGTCCCCAACGGCTCGCGCCGGGTGGAGATCGCCTTCAAGGCCGCCAACATCTACTACCGCTACAACCACTTCGACGAGGCGGTGGCGCGGTTTTCGGACATCGCGCTTCACCACCCCGAATACAAGTTCGAGAACGGCGATCGCGCCGCGGAGATAGCGGCGAATCTGGTGATCGACTCGTACAACCTGCTCGGGGACTGGGCCAAGGTGAATCAGTGGGCCCGCAAGTTCTACGCCGAGCCGAAGCTGGCCACCGGGCGCTTTCGGGAGGAGCTTTCGAAGTACATCGAGCAATCCTCGTTCAAGCTGATCGGCCAGCTCGAGGCGAAGAAGGAGCACGCCAAAGCGGCGGAGGCCTACCTCACCTTCGTCACCGAGTTTCCGAAGTCGGAGATCGCCGACAAGGCGCTCTACAACGCCTCGGTGGATTTCGTGAACGCGAAGATGCTGGACAAGGCGATGCAGACGCGGGATCGGCTGATGCGCTCATATCCGAAGTCAGAATTCGGCCCGGCCTGCATCTACGCCAACGGCGAGGGCCACGAGGCGATCGGCGACTTCGAGGAATCGGCTCGTGCCTATGAGGCCTACGTCAGCGGCTATGAGCGCAGTCGGGCGGCGGCCGACCCGATGCACGCCAAGGGCAAGTCGTCCAAGAAGCGCCGCCCTCACCAGCGCCAGGCGGCAGCGCCGCCGTCGTCCGGACCGACTCAGGTGTGGGAAGAAGGGAAGGCGCAGATCGCTTTGATCAACGCCGGGGTATTCCGCGACGGGCTCGGCCAGTATCGCCATGCGCTCCGGGATCGAGAGCGGTTCTTGGAGCTGTGGCCGGACGCAAAGGATGCCGATGCGGTGTCACTTTCGATCGCCGACCTCCACGAGCGCAACGGCGCCTACTCGAAGGCGGTTCGTCAGCTGGAGGAGTACGAGCGCGAGGTCACCAAAAATCCCAACAAGGTCCTGGTCGCCGAAGGTCGGCTGGCTTCCATCTACGAGCGGCGGCTGCATCGCCAGCGCGAGGCGGAGCGCGTCTACCAGCGGATGTTCGGCTATTACGAGAAGCTGCCGCGGCGGGTGAGGGACTCCCTCGAGAACAATGCGCTGGACGCGGTCTCGCGGGCCCACTACGCCTCGATCGAGGACGATTACAACCGCTACCTCGCGATCCGGCTGCGCTGGGGCAAGCTCCCCCACCCGGAAGTTGATTTCAAACAGGGGCTCAAGGACAAGGCTCGCGCCCTGGAAGCGCTGCAGAAGCGCTACACCCAGACGGTGGGGTTCAAGTCCGCCGAGCCGGCGATCTGCGCTCTGACGAAGATCGGCCGGGCCTACGACAACTTCGCCAACGCTCTGGTCAACGCCCCGATGCCGCGGGGCGCCTCCAAGGAATTGCAGGACGCGCTTCGGGACGAGCTTTCCAGCAACGCCCAGCCGGTGAAGGACAAGGCGGCGGAAGCCTTCGCCCACGCCGTTCAAAAGAGCCGCGAGCTGGACATCTTCGACCGCTGCTATTTGGAGAGCCTGAAGTTCCTGCGCGAAGTCTACCGCCCCAACCAGTATCCGACGATGGTGGAACAGGCCCGGGATCTGAAAACCATCAAGGTGGATCCATCGAGCGCCGACGTCCTGGTGGCGATCCAGCCGGTGCCAAAGGCCGCCCCGACGCTGGCCCAGGTTGCGCCCGAGCTGCCCGCTGCCCCCCGCCCGAAGCAGGACCTGGCGAGCGATGCGCCGCCGCCGCCCGGCGAGGCCGAGGCGGCGCCGAGCTCCACCGAGGCGAAGAAGGAAAAGAACCAAGAGCCGGAGGATGTGCTGTGAAGCGACTCCTGCCGATCAGGCCCGTCGGCTTCTTCGCCGCAATCGCGGCGCTCGCGGTTTTGAGCGGCTGCGCCGGGACCCGGGAAGTGTCGCGGCCGGACCCGAAAGCCTCGTCAACCCCGGCCACCGACCAATCTCCGCAGATTTCCAGTCACGCCAAGGCTCTCTTCGAAGACGCGGTGAAGGCCTTTGAGAGTCAGAAGAAGACCAACGTGTTCGACTATCCCTTCCTGGAGAAGCGTTTCGAGGCGGTGCTCAACGAGGATCCGAATCTGGCCGAGGCCGAATACAACCTCGGGGTCATCGCCCAGCGCCAGGGCAAGTTGGACCTCGCCAAGGCCCACTATCGGGCCGCGCTGAAAACCAAGCCCAGCTTGAGCGAGGCCGCGGAGAATCTCGGGGTCATCGCCCAGACCGCGGGCAACACCCCCGAGGCGGCGCAGACCTACAACAAGCTGCTCGGCGCCCGCCCAGAGGATTCTCGGGTGCGAGTTCGGGTGGCGGAAATCCATCGCGAGGCCGGCGATTGCGACAAGGCGATGGAACAGGCTCGAGAGGCGCTGATCCACGAGCCCCGCGCGGTGGAGGCCTATCGGGTGATGATGCTCTGCTACTTGGACCGAAAGCAGATCTCGATGGCCAAGCTGGTGGCGTTGCGCGGCTTGAAGATCGACGAGCACAATCCCGACCTCCATCACGCCCTGGGCCTGATCTTCCTCCAGGAAAAAGAGCCCACCAAGGCCCATCTGGAATTCAAGGGCGCGATCGCCGCTCGATCCGACTACGTGCCCTCGCGGGTGATGCTGGCGAAATTAGCGCTCGAGGAAGGAAACTACCCGGGAGCCGAAGAGCATTTGCGCCGGCTCGCCCAGTCCCACGGCAACAACGCCGAGGTCCACGTGGACCTGGGCATCGCCTACAAGGGCATGGGGCAGTTCGACAAGGCGATGCAGGAGTACGACAACGCCGAGAAGCTGAACCCGGAGCTGCCGGAAATTTACCTCGGGCGGGCGATCATCTTGCATCGCCACAAGGACGCGCCCGAGCGCGCGGTGGAATTCTACAAGAAGTACATCCAGCTCGCCGGCGGAGAAGGGGCCCTGTCCTCGGAAGCGCCGGTGTTCGGGCTGCTTCAGGAGGCGGAGCAGATTTCGCAGGTCAAGCGGGAAGCCAAACCGCAAAGCTCGCAAGCTGCCACGAGCAAACCCAAGGCAGCGAAGGAAGAAAAAGATGAACCTTCCGAGAAACCGTAAGCGAATCGTTTTCGCGCTGGCGTTGATTTCCCTCTTCACCAGCGGCAAGCCCGCCGCCGCCGAAGACAAAAAGGCTGGCGACGACAATGTCCGCTACAACAAAACCACCACCATCAACTTCGAGGACGACACCATCGAGGGAGACTTGAGCCGGCCGGACGGCGAATACGTCGAAGGGCGCAAGCCGGTGAAGCATTCCAACCTGATTCGGATCCGGGAAGAGTTCAAACAGAAGGTGATGGACTCGGTGGGGGAACTCTAGGAGTCGGCATGGCGATCCCGCTCACGGTAAAAGTCTACAAGGGCGATCAGCTGGTCGCGACCAAGGAGTACGATCGCGACATCATCAAGATCGGTCGATTGGCGTCGGCGCACCTTTGTCTCGACGACGAGAAAGTCTCGCGCGTTCACTCGGTGATTGAGGTCGGCGCCAGCGGCGCAATTTCGATCGTCGATATGGGCAGCGCGGAGGGAACCTACCTCAACGGCAAGCGCGTCAACAAAGGAGTGGTTGCCAGCGGCGATGAGATTCGCATTGGCGACACGGTGATTCGCATCGAGCCGCGTGCCGCCGATGCGGCGCCCAACCTGGCCGAGGCGGCAACGCCCCAGACCGCGGAATCGGCGGCACCGGCCGACTCCGGCGAGGCCGACCCGGCGGTAGCGGCGGCGCCAGAGCAGCCCGCGGCCGCGCCCTTGCCCGACGGCGGCGCTAAAGCCCAGCCCGCTCCTCCGCCGGCGGAGGCTTCACCGATCGCGGCGCTGCCGCCCCGCGAAGCCCCCAAGCCGCGCCCCCGCAGCGCAAAGCGGAGTGGACCGCTGGGCCTGGAGTTGAGGTTTTCGTGGGGCGATCAGATCGTCGGAGAGTTTTTGCTCCGGCCCTTCCAGCCCAAGCCGTTTGCGGTGGGGTCGGCAGAAGGCGTGGATTTCATCGTCGGCGATGCCCGCCTCGGCGGCCCCCGCTTCGAGGTGATTCGACCCGACCGTGAAGGCTTTCACCTTCGCTTCACCCCGAAGATGAACGGCGAGCTGGTGCGAGGCGGCGCGCCCACCACCCTGAAGCAGCTCACCGAGACCCGACAGGCTACGCCCGACGAAGATGCCAACAGCGTTTTGCTGCAGCACGGAGACTCCGCCTGGGTGGACCTCGGCGGGGTGACTCTGGAAGTCAATTTCCAGGCGATCCCCAAGCCGGTGTTCGTGCCGTTCTTCGAGACGATTGACTTCACCGCGCTCAACATCTTCCTGGTGCTGTTTTTTCTGGCCGCTCTGTTCGTGGTCACCGCCTTGAACCGGGAGCTGGAAGGGGAGGGGTACAAGGACGAGCTCTCCACCAGCCAGGCTCGCATCGCCAAGCTGATCATCAAGCCCCCAGAGATTCAGAAGAATCCGTTCTTGGAGAAGCTCGCCCATCAAAAGGAGAACCAGGGCGAGATGGCTGCCAAGCACCGCGGGGATGAAGGCCAGATGGGCAAGAAGGATGGACCCAAGCGCAACGCCCGCGCGGCCCCGAAAGGGGACCCGAACGACAAAAACCAGGCGCGCCTGATGGCCCAGCGGATTTTCGGAAGCGGAGGCGGAGCGATCTCCAGCATCTTTGGCAAAGGCCTCGGCGGTGAGCTGAAGAGCGCGATGGGGAACATGTTCGGCACCACCACCGGTGATGCCCGCGGATTCGGCGGCCTCGGCTTGCGGGGCTCGGGATCGGGCGGTGGCGGGACCGGCGACACCATTGGCATCGGCGGCATCGGGACCAAGGGCCGGGGCGGGGGCGTAGGCAGTTATGGAATGGGGACCGGGATACTCGGCCCGAAGAAGAGCTCGGACGTCGGGATCAGCAGCTCCGAGCCGGAGGTGATGGGCTCCTTGGACAAGGAGCTGATCCGGCGCGTCATCCACGCCAACCGCAATCAGATTCGCTATTGCTATGAAAGCCAGCTCACCCGGTTTCCGAAGCTCGCCGGCAAGGTGACCGTGAAGTTCGTGATCAGCGCGACCGGGAACGTCGCGTCTTCGCAGGTCGCTTCTTCGACCGCCGGCAACGCGGAGCTGGAGACCTGCGTCGCCGGACGAGTCCACACCTGGCTGTTTCCCAAACCCAAGGGCGGGGGCGTGGTGATCGTCACCTATCCATTCATTTTCAAGCCATCCGGAGAGTAGGTCAGCTCTTCACATCGGCGGTGCAAGTCGCTTCTCGCGCTTCGCCGCCTAAAACGTAGCGAGGGTGCCCGTGAAAACGTGCCGCGTATTGCTGCTGTCGATGTTGTTGATTCCGGGAGCCGCGCTGGCTCAGCCGGCGAGCGAAGCCCGGGGCTCGGCCGAGCCGCGTTGGTCGGAAGTCGAGCGCGGGTTCTACTTCCGAGCCGAGGGAGGCGCGTTCCTGCTCGCCAATCCTCCCACCACCACCGGGCGTCCGTCGCCCTTTTCGGGTGGCGCGATGGTGCAGACCGAGATTGGTTACGACTTCAACCAGCACCTTGCCGCCGGGCTGTTCGTGATGTTCACCGCAAACCGCGCTGGCTCGGAGTACGTGGGCATGTCCAACGGATTGGCCTCGGGAGACTTCTCGGCCCTGGTACCCGGAGCGGCGGTGCGCGCCAGCCTGTTGGGTTTCCCGGACGACAACGGCACTCGTCGCACTTGGATCTATCTGCGGGCGAGCGCCGGATACGCGAAGTTCTATCCGACGGTGTTGCTCCCGCGGACCGACATCCTGCTGATGGCTGGCCCGGGCGTCGAATATTTCACCCACATTCGACACTTCTCGATCGGCTTCGAGGTGGCCGGCTCTTACCTCACCCGGGCCCAGACCTACGGCTTCGCAATCACGCCGACTTTGCGCTATGCCTTTTGACCTCTCTTGAGAGGTTGAGTTGGCAGAGGGCAATCGGCGCGAAAGACGAGGAGAACGCAGGGGGAGACGACGGCCGGACCGGCGCGATTTCTCGAAGGATCAGCGCGATCCGGAGACCGCCGCGTTTCGAGTCCGCTCCGAGCTGGGCACCTTGGAGAAGGCCTATTCGCAAAAGGATTTCGCCAAGCAGAAAGCCTCGCTCGAAGAGATTCTCAAGGCGCTCAAGCCGCTTCGGCTGCGCTCCATCGATGAGCTGGATTTCAATACCCGCGGTCGGCTGATCACCACGCTGTTGCGGGTGGGACGCCAGACCGCACCCCCGGAATCTCCCGCTCCAGTTGCCGCCGCCGCGCAAGAGCCGGCCGCCTCGACCGCCGCGGACGAAGCCAGCGCTGAGCCGGCTTCGGCGGAGGGAGCACCGACCGATGAGGCCTCACCGGATCAGCCCCCGGCAGCGCAAGCCGAAGCCGCGCCCCAGCAGGAAGAGCCAGCGGCGCCTCCGGTTGACGAAAAAGCCACTGCCTTCGCGGAGATGATGTTCGCGCTCGGCTCGATCTGGCGAGCCGTCGCCGACCCGAGGCGAGCCGAGGTGGCGTTCGCGGCAAGCGGGAGACAACCGGAGTCGGAAACGGCGCCGCCGCCGATCCAGGAGCACGCGGCGGATTGGCGAGAGCAGGCCAAGCAGCTGGAAGGGCAGAAACGAACGCGGGATGCGGCCCGCCTGCACGAGCGCAACCAGTCCTTCGCCGAGGCGGCGCGGCTCTTCGAAGCGGGAAGGGATCTCAAGAGCGCCGCGCGAAGCGCGATCGCCGCGAAGGATTTAGAAACCGCTCGCCGGATCCTCAAGCTACTGCCCGTCGAGGAAGGTCGAAACCTCCTGGAGAAGGCCGGGGCCTACGAGCTTTTGATGGAGCGCTACGTGGAGGCGTCCGACTTTCAGAACGTGGCTCGCCTCTACGAGCGCGCCAAACAATTCGACCAGGCCGCCCTGGCCTGGGAGCGCGCCGGGAAACTGGGCAGCGCTCGCAAGGCGTACCAGCGCGCCAAGGATGAAGCCGGCGCGCAGAGAATCCGGGACTTGGAAGTGGAGCAATTGGTTCAGCGCGGGGACCGGCTCGGCGCCGCGGTGTTGCTGATGGGCGAGAATCGCCGCGAGGAAGCCGCGCAGGTTTTACTCGCTCTCCCCGCCGCCAAGGCTTTTCATTTCCTGCAAAAGGCGAAGCTGGATGAAGAGGCGATGGCCTTGGCGCGGCGCGAGATCCAGCAGGCCAACGCCGAAAACAAGCCGTCGGTGAGGGCCCGCTGGTTGGAGTGGACCGGAGACACACTCGCTGCGGCGGAAGCGTGGGAAGCTGCGGAGCGCAAGGACAAGGCACTCGAAATGTACGAGCAGGTAGGGCAATGGCAGAAGGCCGCGCAGCTCGCCGAAGCCCTTGGACGCAAAGAAAAAGCGCTGGAGCTGTACCACCGTGCCGGCGACCGAGATTCCGCGGCGCGATTGGAGCTTGCGCCTGAGGAGGCCACCGCGGGCCCACCGTCCCCGGCCGCGGAGTGAACCGTCCAAAATCGATGTAGTTTTCGGGGCTTGGGCGGGCTCTCCGGATTGCCGCAGGGGGTGCGCGACAGCTAGACTTTCCTTTGTCGCCCGAAAGCGGCGCTCCCCTTCATGAAGAGCTCCATCCTCACGCACTTCGCGGAAGATCTGCCGACGGATGGCTTTTTCGCGGAGACCGAGGACGCCCTGGAGCGATCCGGCCGAGTCGAGGACGTGATCAAGCTGTACCAGGCCCGTGCCTGGGAGCTTTCGGATCCCTTCGACGCCAGTCATCTGCTTTGCCGGGCGGCGGAACTGGTCCGAAATCGCAGCAACAACCTGGTCCAGGCGGAGCAGTTGTTCCGCGAGGCGCTGCTCATCGCACCGGACGCACTCGAGCCGCTCAAGGGGCTCAAGCTCCTCTACGAAACCGCAGGCAACTACCCGGCGCTGGCGGAGGTGATGGAGCGGCTCGCAAGTCGGGCCTCGGGTCCGGAATCGGCGTCGCTCTTGCTCAAGGCAGCGGATCTCTACGAAACCCGCCTACAGAGGCGCGACCGTGCGGTGCTTTGCTGCCAGCGCGCTAGCAAGGCCGACCCGAAAGATCGCCGAGCTTTCCGGCGCATTCGCCAGCTGTTTCTGTCCGAGAGGCGGGATCAGAGTGCGCTGGAGTCGCTCGAGCGGGAGCGCGCGGCTCTGGGAAGCGCGGGGATGTCCGCCGAGTACGCGGCTTTCGCCGAGCAGCTTTCGGAGGACCCGTTCGCGCACGAGCTTGCGCTCAAGGCGCTCGAAATTGCGCGGGCGATCGAGCCGAACAGTCCACGCGCGGAGAAGATTCGTCGCAACATTGAAAACCTAAAGCAGACCTGGAGGGACAGGATTCGGGTTTTGCGCACCGCCTCCCTCGAGGAGCGGGATCCCAAGAGCGCCGCTCGACTGTCGCTTCTGGTCGCCAAGTTGTTCGCCTTCCATCAGCCGGAGGCGGCGCCGAAGATTCAGGAAGCCCTCGACCGCTGCTTCTCACTGTGGCCGGCGATGCCCGAGGCGCTGTCGCTGATGGAGTTGATCGGCGCTCGCAGCAAGGAGCTTTCCGCCGTCGCCTCGGCGATCGAGAAGATGGCCACCCGGGCCAAGGACCCCGCGGTTCAGCGGGATCTCTGGATGCGGCTCGGGGTCTGGCGGCTGTCGAAGCTGGAAGACCGCTTCGGAGCCTTGGGCGCCTTCGAGCAGGCGGCGACCCTCGATCCGGCGCGCGCCGAGGCGATCGGCCTGGCGTCGGAGCTGCTCATCGAGGTGGGCCGGATCCGTCCGGCGCTGGAGCTGTTGGAAAAGCATTTGCTGGCGCTGCGCGATCGATCGGCCGAGGCGAACTTGCGCCTCCGCGTGGCGGAGCTTTACCGGCTCAAGCTGCAAGACGTTGGAGCCGCGCGCCGTCACCTCGAAGCGGCGCTGCAGGCGGATCCCTTCAACAGCCAGGGCGCTTACGAGCTGGCGCAACTCTACCTGCAGTCGGGTGCTCTGGAGCCGCTCGAAACGGTGCTGAGCTGCGCCCTGCGCAACGCGCTCGACTCGGAAGTGCGGAGGAAGTTTCTGGTTCAGCTGGTGGATGCGCTCGCCGCGCACCCGGAGCCGCGCCGCAGCTTCGCGGTGCTCAAGAAGCTTCTGCGCGAACCGATGCGTCCGCCCAAGCTGGTGTCCACGCTGCTCGCCCAGGCCAAGGCCAGCCATACCGAGTGGGAGCTGGCGGTGGCCTTGCGCCACGCCGCCGAGCTGTTCGAAGAAGGTTCGGTCGAGCTTTGGCGCTCGCTGGCGCAGCTGCTCCAGGATCCACTGGGCAGGCCCGACGATGCGCTCACCGCGTGGCGAGAGGTACTAAAGCGCTCGCCGGAGGATGCCGACGCCCGGGCTGCCCTGTCCACCGCGGGCGGTGCACCGCCCAAGGCCGCGCCCGAGCCCGCCAAAGAACGGGTGGATCTCGCCTCGGCGATGGAGGGTCTCTCCGCGGACCCTTCGAGCGCGGAGCTGCGCGAGACCGCCAAAAAGCTGGCCAAGGCGGAGGGCTCGGGTGGGGAGCTGGCCAGACTGTTCGCTCATCTGGCCGAGCGAGTGCCGGACTCGACGCTGGCGCTCACACTGTTGCGGGAGGGAGCGCAGCTGGCCGAGGAGGCCGGGGCGCTCGACGATGCCTGCGCGATGCTCAAAGCTTCCCTGGTCCACTCGCCCGACGATCCGCAGATCCTGGACCTGCTCTTCGAGCTGCAGATCCGGGCGCGGCGAATTGCCGACGCGGATCAGGTCCTTCGCAGGCGCATCCTGGTGGCCGAGGACACCGAGAAAGCGAGCCTCTACCTTCGGCTCGCGGAGGTGCAGGAGCAGCTGTCCAAGCCCAAGGAGGCGGCGGAGGCGCTGCACAAGGCAGTCAAGGCCGGTGCCTCGGAAGCAGAGCAACTGCCCAAGCTGAGTCGCCTGCTCGAGGCCACCGGGCAGCTCGACGCGCTTTCGAAGGTGCTCGCACGACAGGTGGAACTGGCTGAGAAGGCCAAGGACCAGAAGCTGGTGGCGGAGCTGAATCTCAAGCTCTCCGAGCTGGTCGCGGCCTCAACCAAAAACCGCGCCGAGACGATCAAGCAGGCCTCCGAGGTTCTGCGGCAGCGACCCTTCGATGCGGGGGCAATCGCGGATCTGGAAAGCCTGCTCGCCGACCCTTCACTTCGCGAGCAAGCGGCAAGAGCCCTGCTCTCGGCCTACGAGTGGGCCAAGGACCATCGAAAGCTGGTGAGCGCGCTCGACGTGATTGCCAGCGCCTCGAAGGACGACGTGGAGCGACTCCTCTCGCTCAAGCGCGCGGCGTACATCCACCTGCACCAGCTTCGACAGCCCGACCTGGCGTTCGGCGCGCTGATCCGAGCGCTTCGGCTCTCTCCCGCGGATGCCGGGCTGCGCAACGTCGCCCGCCAAGCCGCCGAGGACGCGGACGCGCTCGACAGCTTCGCCGAGATCCTCGAAGAGGTCCTGGAAGGCGACTTGGGGCCGGCGCGGCTCGCGATTCACCGAGAGCTCGCCGAGCTGTACGAGAAGAAGCTCGAAAACCCGACCGCCGCGATCAACCACCTCAAGAAGGCGCTGGCGCTCGAGCCGAAGAACACCGATGTGCTTCGGATGCTTCAGCGCCTCTACCGAGCCCGCGAGGACTGGGAGGCACTTGCCGGAGTGTTGGAGAAGCTGGCAGACGGGCTGGTCGATCGCGCGCAAAAGACCGAGCTTTGGCGGGAAGCCGCCTCGCTCTACGAGCGTCAATTGGGCCGCAAGCCCGATGCGGCGGTGTGCTGGAAGCGGATTGCCCAGTTGGATGCCCTGGATCGCGAAGCCACCGCATCGCTGGAGCGGCTCTACACCGAGCTGGACCAGCCCAAGGAGCTCTCCGCGGCGCTGGAGCTGCGCCGGGCGCAGGAAGGTCAAAGCCCGCAGGGGCGCGAGATTGCGTTTCGCCTGGCGAAGCTTCGCGCCGGCCAGCTCGCGGATCCGGCCGGAGCCCTGCAGCTGTACTGTCAGATTCTCGCCGAGGACTCCTCGCATCAGGAGACCCTTCGGGCACTCGAGGAGATCGCCAAGCAGAACGTCGAACAGAGCGCCGCGGCGCTGGAGATTTTGGACCCGATCCTCGCCCGCTCCGCTGAGCACGAGCGCCGGGTGGCGATCCGGCAGGCGCGCATGGAAGCCGCATTGCCGCGGGAACGGGTGCGCCTCGGCGCGGAGATCCGGGCGATCTACGAGCGGGAGATGCTGCGGCCGGAGCTGGCCTTTGCCGCCGCGGCGGGCGCGTTCGTGGAGGGGCTGGATCGCGCCTCGGTGCAAGGCGATCTGGAACGGCTGGCGCGAGACACTCAGTCGATGGATGAGCTGGCCCAGGTCTACGAAAATGCCGCCGGCGCGCTGATCCCCGGCGACGAGGCGATTGCCGATCTGTTGCGGCGCGGAGCGGAAGTCCGCGAGCAGCTGGGTGAGACCGATCAGGCGATTCGCCTCTGGCGGGAGCTTTTGGCCGAGGCTCCGCAGGAGCGAAAGGCGCTGGACGCGCTTGCGCGGTTGTACGAGCAGTCGAAGAACGCCACCAGCCTCTCGGAGATATTCACCCGCAAGGCGCAGCTGGCGCAGCGGCCGGAGGAACGGTCTCCGCTGCTGCTCAAGGCCGGCGCCGCCCACGAGGCGGCGGGCAACGACGCCGCCGCGATCGAGGCTTACCGGGCGGCGTTGGTCCTGGACAAGAGCGTCGCGGCGTTGGAGGCCCTGGATCGGCTTCTCGGCAAGAGCCAGCGCTTCGCGGAAGAGGCGGATATTCTGACCCAGCTGGCGGAGCTGGCGCCGGACTCCAAGTCGAAGAAGGACTACATCCTTCGACGAGCCGCTCTGCTCGAGCGGGAAGGGCAGCCCGCCGCCGCTCTCGCCGGCTATCAGCAGGCGATCCAGCTCTATCCGGGAGAACCCGGAATCGTCCTCGGACTCGAGCACCTTCTCCGGAACGAGTCGATCAAGCAGGAGGTGGCCCGGGTCCTCGAGCCGCTTTACCGCGCCAGCAACGAGAGACAAAAGCTGGTGGAGCTGCTGGAGATCCGCCTGGTCAGCTCCGCTCCCGAAAAGCGCTTCGAGTTGCTCAACGAGATCGCCACGCTCCGCGAGGCGCTGGGTCATCTGGCCGCGGCGTTCAATGCCCGACTGAGGGCTTTTTCCGAGAACCCCGAGGCGGAAGGCGCCCGAGAGGAACTGCATCGCCTGGCGTCGGAAACAGGAGCATTCGAAGAGTTGGCGGAATGCTATCGGCGGCAGATCGAGCGCGGCCTGAGCGAGGCGGTGGTGGTGGACCTGCAGCGCCGACTGGCGGCGATCTACGAGGAGCGATTGAACCGGCCGGAGATGGCGGCTCGGGCCTGGGAACAGGTGGCCGAGCACGAACCCGAGAACGCTGGCGTTCTGGAGACGCTGGCGGCCACCCACCGAAAGCACCAGGCGTTCCGCAAGCTCGCCGAGGTGATTCAGCGTCAAGTGAAGCTGGAGCGCCAGCCGCCCAAGCAGATCAACCTGCTCTTCGAGCTGGGCAAGCTCGCGGAGGAATCGCTCGCCGACAAGGACCTGGCGATCGAAGCGTACCGGGGAATCCTCCAGCGAAAGGCCGACGACGCGAACGCGATCAAGTCGCTGGACGCGGCGCTGTCGAACGCGCAGCGCCATCCGGAGCTGGCGGGGCTGATCGAGGAGGAGATCCGGATCGCCGAGGCGCGAGGAGCGCTGGAGGAGGCGCTCGAGCTGACGGTGCGGTTGGGCCGACTCAAGTTCGACCACCTGGGCGATCCGAAGGGCGCGCTCGAGCTTTTCGAAAGCGTGCTCAAGCGGCGCCCCAATCATCCCGGAGCGGTCGCGACCCTGGAGGAGATTGCCCGTTCGGAGAGCGCGGCGCGCGCGGACGCGGCGCTGATCCTCGAGCCGCTGTTCAAGTCCAGCGGCGAGCATCTCAAGCTGGTACAGGTGCTGGATTCGCGGATCGCCGCGGATCCGTCCCCCCAGGAACGTTGCCGGCTACTCTGCAAGGTGGCGGAGATCTACTCCGAGTCTCTGCACAACCCGCAGATGGCGTTCGTCGCCGCCACCCGGGCGCTCCGCGAGCTCCCTGGCGATCCCGCGCCGCTGGCGCTCTGTCTCAAGCTGGTCGGCCCAGCCGATGCGGTGGAGGACCTTGCCGCGCTGCTCAAAGAGGTGGGCGAGAAAGCCACGGACGATTCTGCTCGCTCGCGGATTTACGCCGCGCTGGCCCGAATCCAGGACGACGCCGGAGAGCTGGAAAGGGCGGCGGCGAGCTGGCAGCGGGTGCTACAGCTGGCGCCGTCTCATCAAGAAGCCCTGGACAACGTGGGGCGGCTGTTTCACCGCTTGGGCAAGGCGCGCGAGCTGTACGAGGTATTGCGCCGGCAGGCCTCGGTGGCGGATGAGCCTGGCGGACGCGCGGCCTTGCTGTTTCAGATGGGCGCGCTGCAGCAGGAGCAGCTGCGCGACGACGCTGGAGCGCTCGCTACTTTCCGCCGGGTGCTCGAGCTGCGCCCGGACGATCCGGCGGTGCTGGAGCGGATGGAGCAGCTCTGCCACAAGCTCGAGCGATGGCCCGAGCTAGCGGACGTGCTCGCCAAGCGCATTCGACTCAAGGGCGGCGAGCCGAACCTGGATTTGAAGTTCCGGCTGGCGCAGGTGCGGGAAGCGCGGCTGATGGACCGGGTCGGTTCCCTGGAGCTGTACGGGGAGATCCTCGCCGCCGACTCGAAGCACCGCGGCGCGCTGCAGCGGGTGGAGAAGATCGCCGGCGCCGAGCCGCAGAACGAGGCGGCGGTGGGAATGCTGATCCGCGCGGTGCGCGCCAATCAGGACGACTCCAAGCTGATCCAAATCCTCGAGTCGCGCGTCGGTACCAGCCGCAGCGTTCGCGAGCGCAAGGAGATGTGGCTCGAATTGGCGAAGCTGCGGGAGAAGCAGGGAGAGCCGGAGCTCGGCTTCCTCGCGCTGTGGCGCGCCTTCAAGGAAGATCCGAACGATCCCGAGCTGCGCAAGGCGCTGGAACGCACCGCCGAGCTGGCGAAGACCTACGATGAGCTGGCGGTTGCATACGAGGAGCAGCTGACCCGGATCGCCGAGGCCAAGGACGCCGCGGAGATCTGCTTGGTGCTGGGACAACTCTTCGATCAGCGCCTCCAGGAGCCTTCGCGGGCGGCCGAGTTCTACGAAAAAGCCCGGCGCCTCGGCGCGGAAACTTTGTCGCGGGCGCTGCCGGCGCTGGAGCGGCTATACACCCAGCTGGATCGGCCCGCGGAGCTGGCCAACGTTCTCGAGGACCTCATCGAGCTGGCGTCCGACCCCCAAGAGAAGACCGCGCTGCTGTTCCGGTTCGGCCAGTTGGTGCAGAGCCGCTTGGACGACCCGACCCGCGCCGCCGGCGCCTACCAGCGAATTTTGGAGTTCGACAAGGCGCACCTTGCCGCGGCCCGAACCTTGGAGGAGATCTACGAGAAGAGCGGCGACGCTCGAAGGCTGTACCAGATCCTCGAGCACCAGCGGCCTTTGGTCAGCGGCAAGGAACGGGAGCGGATCCTTTCGCGAATGGCGCAGGTTTCGGTGGAGGGCCTGTCGGATCTGCCGCAGTCGATCGAGCTTTACCGCGAGCTGGTGGCGAAGAGCCCGCGAAACGTCCAGGCATTCACCGCGCTGGAAAGCCTGCTTGAAAAAGGGGAGCGCTACGAAGAGCTCAAGGAGCTTCTGGTCCAGCAGCTGGGCCAGGCGCTGGATCCCCGCGAGTTGGTGCGACTCAATAGCCGCCTGGGAGTGATTCTTTTCGAAAAGCTCAGGCGGCCGGAGGAAGCGGTTGCCCCGCTCAAGGCAACGCTGGAGCGAGATCCGCGGCACAAGCCCTCGCTGGAGGCGTTGCGCAAAATCTTCGAGGAGCTGGGTCGGCACGACGAGCTGGTGCTGGTCTTGCGGCGCCTGATTCCGCTTCAGGAATCCGCCGAAGGCGTCAAGGATCTGCGGATCCGATTGGCCGAAGTGTTGCGCCAGATGGGGCGGCGCGAAGAAGCGTTGGACGCCGCGCGCAGGTCGTTGGAAATCGAGCCCCACCGCGGACCGGAGCTGGACCGCCTCCATCAGGTGTTCGTGTCCCTCAAGGCGCACGCGGAAGCGGCGCGGGTCTTGGAGCAGCGCTCCCAGCTGGAGCTGCTCCTCGAGGATCGCGACCGGGCGATCGCCACGATGTTCGAGATCGCCGACCTCTGGAAGGGCCCGGCCGGGCGCCTCGAGAGCGCCGCGGCGGCGCTGGAAAAGGTGCTGGAGATGGACCCGGCCAATCAGCAGGCCTACCAGCGCGGCAAGGAGCTGTACGCCCAACTCAAGGATTGGCGCGCTTACGCCCAGCTGATCGACCGCTACTTGCCGCACCTGGTGACCGAGGAGGAGAAGATCGCCGCGTTGCGGGACCTGGCGGATGTCCAGGAGTCGAAGCTTGGACAAAAGGACGTCGCCTTCCTCGCCATCTGCCGAGCATTGCAGCACAGCCCGGCGGAGGACTCGCTTCACGAGCGGGTGGAGCGGCTTGCGGCGGAGAGCGGATCCTACGAGGAGCTGGCGGCGGTCTACGAAGAGGTGGGCGAGAGCCTGCGGCACGGCCCCTTGGCGGAGCGCACCTATTCGGTTCTGGCCAAGGTATACGACCAGAAGCTCGACGATCCGGACTCTGCGGAAAAGGCGCTGCGGAAGATTCTCGACTTCGATCCCACCAACGCGGTCGCGCTCGACGCCCTGGCGGAAATGTTCCAGCGCCGCGGCCGCCATCGCGAATACCTGGTGGCCCTGGAGCAGAAGCTCGAAACCAGCAGCTCGATCGAGTCCCGCAAGCAGATCCTCCGGGAGATTTCGCGGACCTACGAGGAGAACCTTTCCGATCCAGCGGAAGCGGTGAATGCGCTGTCGCGGGCGTTGGCGCTCGAGCCGGATGAGGAAACGATGGAGAGCCTGGTCGGGCTCTATCGCCGCCACAAGGCCTGGCCCGAAGTCGCGACCACCTTGATCCGCGCCTGCGGGTTGGTGGCCTCGGACGAGAAGCGCGCGCAGATGCAAGTCGAAGCGGCGCAGATCTACGAACGGGAGTTGAACGATGACGCCGGCGCCATGGTCGCGTACCGGGAGGCGCTGGAATTGGATCCCACCAACGCCACCGCGCTGGACGCCCTGGAGCGGCTGTACACCAAGTTGGATCAGCCCAACGAGCTTCTCGAGATCTACCAGCGCCAGCTCGAGCTATCGACGGACTATCGCGACAAGGTGAAGAGCCTCTTCAAGAGCGCTTCGATCTGGGAAAGCAGATTCCAAAACCTGGCGAACGCGGATCTCTGCGTCGAGCAAATTCTCGCGATCGACCCCCAAAATCTGGCCGCGATCCGGACGCTGGAACGCCTGCGGCGGGATCAAGGCCGCTGGGAAGAGCTCTTGGGGGTCCTCGACCGGCACGCCCAGCTCTCCAGTTCCCTCCAAGAGCAGGCCGAGCTCTGGGTCTCGATGGGAGAGCTGCTCGAGCATCAGCTCCGCCACGTAGACCGGGCCGCTACCGCCTACCACCAGGCCCTGGAGATCGACCCGCAATGCTATGCGGCGATGCACGCGCTCGGCGTTCTCTACGAGCGCAGCGGCAATTGGCCGTTCGCCATGGATATGCTGCTGCGCGAGGCACAGCTGCTTGGCCCGTGCGCGCAAACCGTCGAGCTGTACTACCGGATCGGCCGGATTCAGCACGACATGCTGCTGGATCCGGAGAACGCGAAGCAGTCGTTTCTAGAGGCGCTGCAGATTGATCCGCGCTACGTGCCGGCGATCCGCGCGGTCCGGGAGCTCTATGAGCGCGAAGGGGACTGGAGCTCATTCGAGCAGGCGCTGATCCAAGAAGCGGACGCCACCGAAGACACCCAGGCGAAGTGTTCCGCGATGTTGGCGGTGGGGCGCTACTTTGCCGAGCACCAGGAGAATTCGGACGCCGGGGCTGAATGGTACGAGCAAGCGCTGCGTCTGGTGCCCGACTCCCACGAGGCCGCGAAGCCCTTGGCCGACATCTACATCAGCCGGGAGAATTGGGAGCGCGCGGAGCGGATGTTGGAGATTGTCACCGCCCACTTGGGAAGCATGCTTGCCGGAGCGGTGGACATGGCGACCTCCAAGGAGCTGTGCCGACAGCTGTACCGGCTCGGCTATGTCGCCGAGAAATTGGAAAACAAGGAGAAGGCGCTGCAGGCCTATCAGCGCGCGTACGACCTGGACGCCACTTACCTGCCGGCCCTCGAGGGCCTCGGCAATTCGCTGGTGAACGTCCGTCGGTTCGAGGAAGCGCAGAAGGTTTTCCAGACGATCCTCATCCACCACCGCGATGATCTCACCGATCTGGAAGTGGTGGAGGTCTACTGGCAGCTGGGGGAGATCCACAGGGAGCTGAAGCAGTTCGAGCGCGCGCAGAATCACTTCGAAAAGGCGCTGGCGATCGATTCCAACCACGAGCCGTCGCTGCGCGCGTTGGTGGCGCTGGCGGACAGCGCCGGACGCTTCGACAGATCCGCCGAGTATCGACAGAGTTTGCTTCAGGTTCTCGACGGAGAAGCCAAATACCAGGTGTGCGTGGAGCTGGGCGCCCTGGCGCGCGAAAAGCTCTCCGACGCCTACATGGCGATCGACGCCTACCTTGCCGCTCATCGTCTCCACCCCGAGGCACTGCCGGTGATGGACGCGCTCTACGTGCTCTATCGCGAGACGAAGCAGGGGCCGAAGGCGGCGGAAATGCTCGAGAAGATGCTGGAAGTGCCGGGGCTTCGCCAGGATGCGCAGAAGGCGAAGCTGGTCCACTTCGCTCTAGGAGAAATCTACCGGGACGACCTCAAGGAGATCGATCGAGCGGTTGCGGCGTTCAATGAAGCGCTGGACCTGGATCCCAAGTTCGTCGACGCGTTCAGTGCGATCGAGGTTCTCCTGGGTTCCCAGAACCGCTGGAAGCAGCTCGAGGAAAACTACGTCAGGATGATTCAGCGCCTTCCCAAGACTCCGGAGACCCACGCTTCGAGGATGACGCTGTGGCGAGCGCTCGGCGAGCTGTACCTGAGAATTCTCAACCAGCGCGATTCCGCGGTGGTCGCTTATCAAGTCGTGGCCGCTGGGCTACCGGACGACGCGGTGGTCCAGGAGAGCTACGGCGATCTCGCGGCTCAAAAGCCCGGCCAAGAGGATGCCGCCATGTCCGCCTATCGGCGGGCGCTGGTCAACACCGAAAATCCTGGGCGGGTGTGTTCCGCGTTCGCCGAGCTGGCGGCTCGCCGGAAGGATTACGACTCGGCGTTCCTCGCGGCTCAGGTGGTTCGCGATCTGATCGGCAGCCCAGGGGACATCGAGAAAGAAATACTCACCAAGCTTTCTCCCTACGCGAAGAAGCACGAGGTGGCGCAGCGGGTGCTCACCGATCAGCATTGGCAGCACCACCTTCTGCACCTCAAAGTGCGAGGCTCACTGGGCGAGCTGATGGCGCTGCTCTATCAGCAGCTCGGTCAGCTCTACAGCCCGCCCCTTTCGCACTACCAGATCAACCCCAAGAAGCACCGGATCGACGTCAGCTCGGCTCAAGAGTACCAGGTCCACCATTACCGCTATGTGGCGAGGCTTTTGGGAATGGAGGCGATCGAACTGTACTCGCCTTTCCTGATCGCCACCCGCGAACGGCTCGCCAAACGGTCGGGTACTCCGGTCCCGGAGCCGCAGATGGGAGTAGAGATTTGTCACACCCATCCGGTGTGCCTAAAGGTAGGCGGCAAGTTCTTCTCCGAACAGGGGCAAAAGGAGGTCTACTATTGGCTTGGGCGCACCTTCGCATTGGTGAGGCCCGAGCTGGCCCTTTCGCAAAGACTCTCTTTCGATCGGTTGGAAGCCTTGCTGCAAGCAGCGATCAGTCTCTCGACGAATCAATACGCCTTTACCGCCAACCCGCGGGCGATCGAGTCCGAACGCGCGGCGCTGGAGAAGTCGCTCAGCGAGCCTGCGCGGGTCGCCCTGGATCGGATCGTTCGGCAGTACCTGACCGGAGCTGCGCCAGGGGATCTAGGCTCCTTCGTCGAGGGCGCGGAGTTGAGCGCGGTTCGCGCCGGATTGTTCGTCGCCGGAGAAATGGAGCCGGTGAAGAAAATGGTGTCGAGTGAGACCGGCGCCGCCTACCGCGTGCCGGTGGCCCAGAAGATCCGGGATCTGATGGTGTTTGCAATCTCCGAAGACCTGCGCGAGCTGCGGCACGCGGTAGGTACTCAGGTCGAAGTCCCAACACGCAAGGGGTGAGAGAAAAGGCGTTGACCGATCATGCGTTTCATATGTGAGAGCTGCCAAGCGCAGTACATGATCAGTGACGAGAAGCTCGGTCCCAAGGGCGCGAGGGTCAAGTGTAAGAAGTGCGGACACGTGATCCTGGTGCGCAAGGCGGAGCTTGCTCAGGCCGAGGCGCCCAGCGCCGGCGGTGCTCCCGCTGCCACACCTGCGCCGACGGCGGATGGCGCTGCCGCTGCTGCGCCGGCGGGCGAGGCCGGGCCGGTGGCCTCACGTGCGGCGGCGGAAGCCCCGACCGCAGGCGGCGAGGCGAAGAAGCATCTCAGCGCCGCGCAGATCTTGGACGGGGTCGCAGACGAGGAGATCGGCGCGGTGTTCGATCAAGCTCTGACCGAGAGCGAGGCTCCATCGCCGGACGAGGGCGCGCCCCCACCGCAAGAGGCACCGGTGGCCAACGAAGAGCCGGCGCCTTCGACATTTTCCAACGTGCCTGCTTCGGTCGCTCCCCCGCCGGTCTACGACTGGTTCGTCGCCATCAACGATCAGCAGGTGGGGCCAATCACGCAGGACAAGGTCAAGCAGCTTTGGGACAGCGGAGAAATTGGTCCGGACTCGCTGTGCTGGAGGGCAGGCCTGGCGGATTGGAAACCTCTCTCCGAGGTGGGGGAGCTTTCCACGATGTTGGTGCCGAGGCCCACCAAGCCGGTGATCATCGCTCCCGCCGCTCCCGCTACCCCCGCCGCCCCGGTCGAGTCGGTCTTTGCGACCTCTCCCAAAGCTGAACGCAAGGAAGCTCCGACGACCGGTGCGGTTGCGCCCGCGCCGGACAGCGGTGGGTGGCGGCCCTCCGCCGCCACCGCGCTGGCGTCTCTGCTGCAGGAGGAGATGAAGGTGCTGAACACGCCGGCGCCGATGCCGGCGGCAATTCCGCAACCCGCCCAGCCCGCGCGGCCGATCACCGCCTCCTCGCCCCTGATGCAGACTCCGGCATTCGACGCGCCGATGGGCGCTGTTCCGGTGCCTCGCTTTGGCGGCTATGCCGA
>Ga0126384_10000185_pt1 | contig 31039 bp, 27 predicted proteins | sample PanSoiMetPlot_36_FD_92543 | JGI IMG/M metagenome (GOLD analysis project Ga0126384, IMG submission 92543) | Tropical forest soil microbial communities from Panama - MetaG Plot_36 | ecosystem: Environmental > Terrestrial > Soil > Tropical forest > Bulk soil | place: Panama | collected 2016-02-17 | reverse complement strand
CACGCTTCCGCCTCGGGCTTCCCAGATGGCGACGCAAGCGATGCCCGACTCGGAGAGGGCTTGCGCCTCGAGGAGGGTGAGGTTCTTCTCCGCGTTGTTGCTGTAGTACCGGATTGCGAACGAGATGGGCAGCCCCCTCCACTGCGCGGTGCGCCAGCAGGAGAGCGAAGGCCGCAGATCCCGATTGAAATCGATCCCGGCCGCCGTGATCGCGGGCATGGTGGGCGCGGGGTCGGCTCCCGCGGCGATGAGCGCGGCCTCCGTGCTCTCGTCGACGCTGCCGCTCGGGTTCAACTGGTGCGCCTGCTGAAACTGGCGGACCGCTCCCCGCGTGGCCGGGCCGCTTTCGCCGTCCACCGCGAGATTCACGCCCGACAGATCGTTGAGCGATCGCTGGACCCATTCGAGGTACGGCGGCGAATTGCGGTCGAAGGCATCTCCGGCGTTGAGTTCCACGGCCGCGAGAGCGCGCGCAGTCGGGCGCTGGCCGGCGTAGCGGCGCACCCCGCGGGCGATGGCCGCGGCCAGCGCGTCGAGGTGACGCGGGTCGCGCAGCCGACGCTCGCCTTCGCGATCGCCGAGCGCGTCCACCTCGACGAGGCAGGCTGCGGTTTCGGCGCGCAGCAGCTCAGGAGTGAGCAGGGCCAGCTCGCCGCTCCGGGTTGCGCCAACGGCCCCGCCGAAGGTGCCGAGCTCGCGCTGGATGGCGTGCGCGAGATCGTGGCAGTTGTCACGCGCGCGGGAGTGGACCCAGATCTGCGCCCCACGTTCGGTTCGCCCATCGGCGTGGATCGACACCAGCACCTGCGACCCTCCCGCGGCGGCCGCGCGCTCGCGCAGGGAGAGATTGCGGTCGTCGCTCCGGGTGAGCGCGGCGTCGGGCCCAAGATGCGCGCCAACCCGCCGGGCGAGCGCCAGCGCCACGTCCTTCTCCGCCGTGCCGAGCGGACCGCGAACGCCGATAGGGGACGAACGCCCCGCGAACTGCTCTCCTCCATGCCCCGCGTCGATGACGACTCGCATCGCGCGACGCGAATGCATCGAGCGCGCCAGCTCGCCTCGCCCTCTGCCAGCTCGAATTGGGCGCAGGAGTGCCCGGCCCGGCATGGCGGTTCAGGCAAGGTGTGCCTGATCGGTCGCATCGCCAGGCCCGCATGAGCGGATCAAGTTGATTTCGCTCGGCGCGCTCGTGGTGCCGCCCCCGAAGTTGACGGCGCGGGTGGAGCGGCCGTAGTTAAGGTGTCAGGTGGACTGATTTCCGGACCCTTGCAACCACCTTAAAAAAGCTAAGGCGCCGGGTTTCTGGAGCGGTCGTGCCTCGGAAGCCCGCGCACCTTGGCGCGGGCCCGGACGAGGAGATGGACGATGGCGATCGCGACGAACCTGGGTTTCCCGCGGATTGGCCCCAGGCGGGAGCTGAAAAAGGCATTGGAGTCGTTCTGGGCGGGCGAGTCGAATCAGGACGCGCTCGTCTCCGAGCTTTGCCGGATCCGCAACGAGAACTGGCGGCTCCAGAAGGAGCTGGGCATCCAGCATATCCCGGTCAACGATTCTTCCCTCTACGACCACGTGCTGGACACCTGCGCCATGGTGGGCGCCATCCCCTCTCGATTCGGGTTTGCTGATGACCGGATCGATGTCGATACTTATTTCGCCATGGCCCGCGGCGTCAGTCCCAGACCCGACGGCGACAGTCGAGGGTCTCGGACCGAAGTGGTGGCGATGGAGATGACGAAGTGGTTTGACACGAATTACCACTACATCGTGCCGGAGTTCGAGTCGGGGATGAAATTCCGGCTCACCTCGCACAAGCCATTGTCCGAATTTCGGAGCGCGAAGCAGCTGGGGATCGTTGGACGCACAGTCCTTCTGGGTCCGGTGACCTTTCTGCTGCTCGGCAAGGCCAAGGATCCTTCAATCGACAGGTTAGCCCTGCTTCCGGGCCTCCTACCGCTATACGAGGAGATCCTGAGCACGCTTTCGGCCGAGGGCGCGGAGTGGATCCAGTTGGACGAGCCATGCCTGGTGCTCGACATTGACGATGAAATACGAACCGCGCTCAGCAGCGCCTATGCGCGGCTCGTGAAGGCCGCTCCTAAGCTCAAGGTCCTGGTCGCGACTTACTTCGAGGGGTTGCGGGATAACTTGTCCGCGGCGCTCTCGCTGCCCGTGGCCGGGCTGCACCTGGATCTCGTGCGAGCCCCGACCCAGCTCGATCAAGTCCTGAATTCCAATTTGCTTCACTCGGGAATGTCGCTCTCGCTGGGGGTCGTGGATGGGCGCAACATCTGGAAGACAGATCTCGAGCGGGCCTTGGGACTGGTCGAGCGGACGGTGGAGACCATCGGGACCAACCGGGTGATGGTCGGTCCCTCCTGCTCGCTGCTGCACTGCCCGATCGATTTGGATCTGGAGGCGAAGTTGGAGGCCGAGATCAAAAACTGGATGGCATTCGCCAAGCAAAAGCTCCAGACGATCGCGACACTGGCGAAAGCTGCGAACGGCGGGCGCGGAAGTGTGCAGGAGGCGCTTTCGGAAAACGCGGCGGCGATGGAGTCTCGGCGCAGCTCGGCGCGGATTCACAGCAACGAGGTGAAGAGCCGGGTGGGCAAGATCACCGAGGAACAGCGGCGGCGCGCAAAACCGTACGCGGAACGGCGGACGATCCAGACTCGCCAGCTCCGCCTGCCGAAGTTGCCGACCACCACGATTGGCTCATTCCCCCAAACGCCCGAGCTGCGAGCGCTTCGAGCCAACTTGAAGGCGGGAAAGATCACCCCTGCCCAGTACGAAGGCCTGATCAAGGCGGAGATCCAAAAGGCGGTTCGTTTCCAGGAGGAGATTGGGCTGGACGTCCTCGTGCACGGGGAGTTCGAGCGCAATGACATGGTCGAGTACTTCGGCGAGCAGCTTTCTGGCTTCTGCTTCACGCAGAACGGTTGGGTACAAAGCTACGGCTCCCGCTACGTCAAGCCGCCGGTGGTGTTCGGGGACGTGTCGCGGCCCAAACCGATCACGGTCGGATGGTCAGCCTATGCGCAGTCGCTGACGGCAACGCCGATAAAAGGGATGCTCACCGGACCGGTGACCATCCTGCAGTGGTCGTTCGTGCGGGACGACCAACCGCGCTCCGAGACATGCAAACAGATCGCTCTCGCGATCCGCGACGAGGTTGCGGATCTGGAGGCCGCGGGCATTCGCGTGATCCAGATCGACGAGCCGGCGTTCCGTGAGGGGCTGCCGCTGCGGCGCGCTGATTGGGAGGCATACCTTCGGTGGGCGGTGGACTCATTTCGTCTCGCGGCCTCTGGCGTACGGGACGCGACGCAGGTCCACACCCACATGTGCTATTCGGAGTTCAACGACTTCATGGATTCGATCGCCGCGATGGACGCGGACGTGATTTCGATCGAAAGCTCCCGCTCGCAGATGGAGCTCTTGGGCGCGTTCAGGCGGTTCAAATATCCGAACGAGATCGGGCCAGGAGTGTACGATATCCACTCGCCGCGGGTTCCAAGGCGCGAGGAGATCGAGCAGCTCTTGCGTAAGGCACTGGAGGTGCTCTCGCCGGACCAGCTCTGGGTGAATCCGGACTGCGGCCTGAAGACTCGGAGATGGTTGGAGGTCAAGCCATCGCTGATCGCCATGGTGCAGGCAGCGCGGAACCTGCGGTCCGAGCTGCAAAACGCGACGAGAGCTGGCCGAAGCAATCGAACGGGACTTCGGCAGCTTTGAGCTGTTCAAGGCTCAGCTGACCCACGCGCAAGTCCAGCGCTTGGATCTCTCGATCGCCTGCATTTGCTCGGTCCCGATTAATTCGCTTCCTTCGCCGACGCACTTTGACGCAACTTCAACTTTTCGAAGCTCTCGGTGATGCCTTCGATTGCTTCCGGCGGGACGTTGTGATCTGGAACGGGGTTGCGGATGGCGGGAATGGAGCGGAGATAGGCGAAGATCGCCTTTAAGTCCTGGTCGGTTAATCCCGCCAAGTTCCCCCAAGGCATCGGCGGTAGGATGGCTCTTCCGTCTCCACCAAAGTGCTTTCCTGTCCGCATCGCCTTGATGAACATGGCGGTGCTCCACGACCCCAGGCCCGTCTCCAGGTCGGGTGTCAGGTTCGGCGAATACACAACACCAAAAGGCATTTTGAAGCTGGTGAACGTGGGGCCAATTACAGCGGTATCCTGCGCGCCCGCGGTCCCGGTCGGACCTGGAGCGTCGGCTGGGTGACCGGAGAGCATTCGAGTCATGTCCGCGACCGGCATGTTGAGCGTCTTGTTTAAAACCCATGGCGTGTGACAGTGATTACATCCCCCAAATCTTACTAGATACTCGCCGCGCCGTATGGCACTGGTCTGCCTGGCCGCCGTGCCAGGGTTCCCGGTTTGCTGTGCGGCAGCAGCGAGCGGTAGCAGCAGACACACCATGATTCCCGAAAATACCTTCTTCATTCTGTTTGTCTCCTTCTTGCTACAATTGTGATTACACAGCGCTCCTCTTCCATCTTCTGATTTCTCGTTTTTAAGGAAACATCGGTAGAACCGCGCGCCTGATCCACCGAACTTCATGCCTATTCCTCTAGAAGCCCCCCATGGCCTCGTTTGATGCCTCAATTCGGCGTGTTCTCTCCGGCGCTTGCCTGATCCGCCGAACTTTATGCCTATTCGTCTAACTAGCGCGTTCGACTAGCGAGGGGCCCGGTCGTCGTATTACGAGCATTGACGGCAGAAAGTGAAGGAGACTGAATGGGAACGACCGACGGGACGCAGGCTTCAGAGCTTCGGGACCTCATCGCGCACTTGGCTCCACGTGACGGAGACCACCCAACCGCCATTGCCTCGCTCTATGTGGCTCGCCATTCGTCGTCCATGATGCCGCAGTTTCGCGTTCTCTCTCCGGCGATCTGTATGGCCGCTCAAGGGCAAAAGGAACTGCTGCTGGGAGACGAGGAGGTGTACACCCAAGCTCCCGATCACCACATCGTTGCCTCCGCCGAGGTTCCGGTTTCGGTACGCATTCTGGGAGCAACGGTTGCCAAACCCTACCTCGGTCTGTGGCTGCACTTCGATTTGAGAAGCCTCAGGTCGCTCATTGAAGAAGCCCGATTACCGGCTCCCGTCGCCGCTGCGTCTGCGCGGGGTATTTACGTGTCAAGGACGTCCCCTGCCTTGCTCGACGCAGTTTTGCGCCTGGTCCGATTGCTGCAATCTCCAGCGGAGATCTCCGTGCTCGCTCCGATGATTGAGCGCGAGATTCTGTTCCGGCTGTTGCTGGACGAGACCGGCGTCGCTCTTCACCGCATGGCACAGGCAAACAGCCCATCGCAACGCATTGGCACCGCGCTCGTCTGGCTGAGGAAGCATTTTCGCGAGTCGTTCCGAGTCGAGGAGCTGGCCCGACGGGCAGGTATGAGCGCATCCAGTTTTCATCAATGGTTCCGGGACATCACAGGCATGAGTCCTCTGCAGTATCAAAAGCAACTTCGTCTTCAAGAGGCCCGGAGCATCCTGAGAAACGACCGAGAAGATGTCGGAACCGTAAGCCGTCGTGTCGGCTATGAAAGCTCCTCGCAGTTCAGCCGCGAGTACAGCCGGCTGTTCGGGAATCCTCCTGTGCGTGAAGTCTGCAACCGGCGCATCACAGGGTAGGAAAGGGCGAGGGCGGGGAAGGTTCGACGCACGGATATCGTGCGAAAGCAATCTCATTGGTCGGGAATAGCTAGTAGTCCATCCAGTCCGTGAAGAACGCAGCCAAAGTTACCCGCCGAGATGTGATCCCGTCGTAGTAGTCGGACCATCGGCTAATTCTTCCGTTCTCAATCTGTGCGATCGATACACCTGGCAATGAAATCGGTACTCGAAGCGGTTTGTAGTAGGGCACCGCCTCTGTTGCGGTAAGTTTCCATTCAGCAACCACGTGATCTCCGCACTCGAACGTGGAAATCACCTTCAGGACCGAGTCGGGGAAGAGATTCCGTGATTTCTGAAAGAATTCCCTCAAACGTCGTTTGTCGGTGAAGTTGAGTCCGAGCGCTTGATCGTTAAACGCGAAGCAATCGTCAAACTGATCAACGGCTTCGGATATATTTCCGTGGCTGAGAGCCGTCAGCTCTGATTGGACGATGTACCGCGGATCGCTGATTGGTGTTTTTCCTGTGCTGAGAGCACGAGTTGAACGCGACATAGACGATGCCTCTCAGTTGTGCTTGGCCCGCAAGGCCCGTGCAGCGAGCTCACCGATAATGATGCAGGGAGCCATGGTGTCGCCGGTCGTCACGCGCGGCATCACGGATCCGTCTGCGACACGGAGATTGTCGATTCCGTAGACCCTAAATTGGCCATCAACGACCGACATTGAATCAATGCCCATTTTTGCTGTGCATGTCTGGTGGTGGTAGGTCACGGCCGCATTCCGAATGAAGTTATCCAAGGCGGTTCCCTGCAGGTCGCCGGGCATGACTTCTCGTTTTGTGAAGGGTCGAAGTGGGGTCGAATTGCCAATCTCGCGACACAGCTCGACGCAAGCGATGGCCGCCTTCATGTCGTCCGGGTGAGACAGCGTGTTGGCCTCGATCTGGATCGGGTCTTCAAAGTTGGGCCCCGTCAAACGGATACGACCTCGGCTCTTCGGCCGTTCGACGCCCCCGAACAGAGTCCAAGAGTTCGGCGGTGGATTGAATTCCGCAGCCGTCTCGGGACTGCACAACGGCATCTCCGCCTGGCAGGTCTGCAAATCGGGAGTATCGAGGCCAGAGTCGCTCTTCCAGAAGTAGGTTGCCTCGCTTCCGTTGTTCCGAGGAGCAAGCGGCTGCTGATACTCCCAAACACAACCGATGCCGAAGTGGTCCTGAAAGTTCTGACCCACTCCGGGAAGATGCTGCACCACGGGTATTCCGAAGTGCCGCAACTCGGCCTGGTCGCCAATGCCCGATAGCATCAGTACCTTCGGCGTGTGCATCGCGCCCAGCGACAGCACCACCTCGCACCTGGCACCGATGCGCACCCGACTGTCTTCGCAGGCAATCTCCACTCCAGTTGCTCGCTTGCCCTGGAAGGTCACGCGGGTAACCAGCGCCTGGGTGAGCACGGTGAGATTAGGTCGATCCATGAGAGGGAAGGCGTAGGAGCGGAACACCGACAGACGTTGGCCATCCCGGATTCGAAGATCGAGGATGGCGGCTCCGCCATCGCCTTCCATCATGCGACCATTGGGACTCTCGAAAGTTGGAATTCCGGCCGAAAGCGCTCCCTCCACCATGGCAGGAGCTATCGGGTTGGGATCGGGGGCAGGCTGGACAAAGACCAGCCCTCCGGTTCCGCGGTATTTTGGATCAGGAGCGCCATGCCAATCCTCGATGCGGCGGTAGATGTTAAGCACTGACTCGTAGCTCCAGGCCGGATCGTCCGCCTCTTCCGCGAAGAAATCCCAGTCGTTCTTGTGCCCGCGCGCCCAAGCCATCAGGTCGATGCTTGATCCCCCGCCGAGTACCTTGCCCATGCTTAAGGCAATAGAGCGCCCGTTGAGGTGAGGGTTGGGCTCAGCGGTAAAGCCCCAGTCGCGGTCGCTTCCAAGGTTCAGAGGCCATTGACTCGCTTCGGTGATGCTTGGAAGGTCATCGCTGGCGCCAGCCTCAATCAGCAGAACCTTCACATCCGAGTCTTCGGCCAACCGGCGTGCTACCACTGAACCAGACGACCCAGATCCGCAGACGATGAAATCGTACTGCGGCTTCAACTCTGATCGGAGCCGACCTTGATTTATCCGTACTCGGTCGGCGAACTCTCTCTCGGTGGTCTCGCTACTGACCACACGGAGATTAGGCGACCGGTTGAACTTGGCTGCCGACTTCGGCAGTTTTCTTGCTAGCGAATTCTGGCTGTTCATTTAGGGTGCTCTCCTTTTCGATCTTCCAACCGCGCATTTGTGTCGAAGTGTCGGAAGCACCGCGTGCCCGATCCGCCGAACTTCATGCCTATTCCCCTAAATGTTGCGTTGTGAGGTTGGCGGGCGGCTGCCAAGCTGTCACTTCGCCCGCACGGTCAGGTGACGATGTGTCTTCAGGGCTCGCTGCAAATTGGCAGCGGGCACAGCGCAATCGCCATGACCGGTTGTCGTTCAGCATCGATTAAAAGTGGCATCACCCTTGCTCCTCACAGTGCCGCTCGGCGCCTGGCTTTGGGCTGTGCAAAGCAAAGTAAAGGAGAAGGAGCATGAAATTTGGAAATGGACTCCGTTGCGCGTTCTTCCTCGCTGGCTCGTTGGTTGCCGGCTCGACCAGGGCCCAACCGGACAAACCTGATGGGCTCAACCGGGTTTTTGCTCCGGCTCCAGAGATGGTGGCGGCTTGCAATGGCCGCGCGGCAGGAGACTCTTGCACTGTCGCGTTCAGCGACCACACCGTCGAGGGGACCTGCCGCGCCGATCCAACGGATCCACAGCGATACGGATCGCTCCTCTGCATTGTCGTTCACCAAATGTGACGAGCATCCGCACGCCAGTGAAAACCAGTCCTACGTCCTTTACCGTCGCGAGTAGACATCGAAGCCCATTGGTGCGGCTTGGTTGGAAAGATTTTTACGGTGAGTCCAGCGGCTCCCTTCAGGAAACACGCTTGTGACAGGCTATTTACCTCGCGATCAGAATTCCTCATTTAAAAACGGGCCCCTCAACTCATAGGGGGGTCCTGAATGCACACTCAACGGATGTTGTGCCTGGTTGCGTCTCTAGCGTGTCTTCCAACGCTTTCGGCACGTGCCCACCACCGCATCGAACACGTGCTATTGATCAGTGTGGACGGCCTGCACGCCCTCGACGTCGCACGATACGTCCGGCTCCATCCGCACTCCGCTTTGGCCGAGCTTTCCCGCCATGGCGTCACCTACACGAACGCTCGCACCCCCGCCCATTCCGATTCCTTTCCCGGGCTGCTCTCGCTGGTGACCGGCGGTTCGCCGATCACGACCGGGATTTTCTACGACGTCAGCTATGACCGAACCATCTTCGCTCCCAGCGACACCACGTGCTCGCATCCGCCTGGCTTCAGCATGGTGTTCGATGAAAGCATCGACCTGTACATCGGCCACGTTTCGCAGGATGTCATTGATCCCGACGCCCTACCGCGGCACCGAGTCAACGGCCAGTGCGTTCCCCTCTTTCCGCACCAAGCGCTGCGCACCAACACGATCTTCGAGGTTGCGAGGGCGGCGGGAAAGCACACCGCCTGGGCCGACAAACACCCCGCGTATGACCTGGTGAATGGCCCCTCGGGACACGGCGTGGAAGATCTCTATACGCCGGAAATTACGAATGTGGATGGTGCTGACGCCACCTTCAGCGTGGTGTGCACGGTGCGCAACGATCAGTTGAAAGTTCAGGGGATCCTCCATCAGATCCACGGCCGCCGTCGCGACGGAACTCCGGGCCCGGGCGTTCCGGCTATCTTTGGCATGAATTTCCAGGGGGTGAGCGTCGGCCAGAAGCTGATTACGGACAATACTCCTCCGCCTGGGGATCCGAGTTTCTGCCCCGAGGATCCCTTGAGCGGCGAGCACGGCGGATATCTCGACGGCGACGGCACTCCCGGCGTCCTTCTTGCCTACGGCTTGGAGCAGACTGACCTGGCTCTCGGCAGCATGATCGCTGCGTTGAGGGAGGAGGGAATCTACGAGAGAACCTTGTTCATTGTCAGTGCCAAGCACGGCCAGTCTCCTATCAATCCCACCCTGGTGAACAAACCCGGACACTTTGCCAATCTGGTCGCCCATTTGCCCGACGGCATGACCGATCCTGCGGCCCTGGCTATTGCCGCGGCCGCCGCGTGCAACACCAACTCCTGCCCCGGATTCGTCCAGGATGACGACGTCGCGCTCATCTGGCTAGGGGACCAGACGCTGGACGAGGACGTGCGGCACTATCTCAACGTGAACGCCCAGGCGTTGTTCATCGAGCAAGTGATGGCGGGAGATGAGCTCAGGCTGCGTTTCAACAACCCGCTTACCGATAGTCGCGCGCCGGACGTCATCGTGCAGCCCGTGTATGGGACCATCTACACCACGTCAATGAAGAAGAACGCGGAGCACGGCGGCTTCAGCTACAGTGACACCAACGTGGCGCTGATCGTCTCCAATCGCGCGCTGCGGGCGACGACGATAAAGACGCCGGTGGCGACCTCGCAGGTCGCGGCCACCATCCTGCGCGCCCTGGGATTTGACCCGAATGCGCTGCGTTCGGTGCGCATCGAGAAAACGCGCGAGCTACCAGGTCTCGACCGGGGAGACGACGACAACCAGTGACCGGCAACGGCTGGAACTGCGGTGTCTGTTACTGGTCGTACTTCCACGAGGTCCACTGCACGTCCTCGGGAGTAGCCTTGAGCAGCACTTCGTGGACGTACTCGCTGCTGCACTGACAAATCAGAGTCTGTTCCGTTCCCGGAGCGCTAATCGCCCTCGAGGTTCCCAGTGCAGCTGCGAGGCATCCCATGAGCACGATGTAACCAAATGCGATGGTCGCAAAGACTGTGAGATCGAACAACCGATGAAACTTGTATGCGTTGCCGAACATCGCCAAGGCTGAGGCCATGGTTCCTCCGACTTCGAAGAAATCGTCGCTAACCGTAATCAGCGGCGGCGATGTGATTCGGCCAATTCTCCGTCGATTTGCGCCAGGAATTGCTCCACCGTTGTTGCACCAAGATTTGCGACGCATTAGTGCAAAGCCATGTCTCAGCCCCTCCATCGTCGCGTGGTGGTGGTTGTCGTTCCGCCTGTGGACGAGCTCGACCTCGTCGGCCCGATGCAAGTCTTTGGCGCCGCGAACCGCCTGGCCGGCAAGGCTGTCTATGCCGTTGAGCTCGCGACCAGCGCTCGAGATCTGAAGGTAGCCGGGGAAGGAGGCCTGTTGTCCTTCTTCGCCGAACGTCGCATTTTAGAGCTCGAAGGCCCCTTTGACTCGCTCTTGCTCGTTTGCGGCATCGACGCGCGTAATGCTCGAGACGCTGCTCTCTTCAGATGGCTAAGAAAGATGGCTTCGGCGGTTCGCCGCGTGGGGTCGGTCTGCGTAGGCGCCTTTCTCTTTGCCGAGGCCGGACTGCTCGACGGCAAGCACGCCACGGCGCACTGGAAATTCGCCGATGAGCTCGCGATGCGCTACCCGCGGGTCCGCGTCGAATCGCGTCCGCTCTGGGTCAAGGATGGAAATATCTACACCTCGGCGGGCATCTCCGCGGGCATCGACTTGGCTCTCGCGTGGGTCGAAGAGGACTGTGGCGCGAGCGTCGCACACGAAGTGGCGCGCGAGCTGGTTCTGTTCCTTCGACGTCCAGGCGGGCAAACCCAGCAGAGCGTTTCGCTCGCCGCGCAGGCTTCAGACATGAAGGCCATTCAGGAACTTCAGGTTTGGATTGCGGAAAATTTGCAAAGAAAATTGTCGGTGCAAATTCTGGCGGGCCGGGTCGCGATGAGCGTACGAAATTTTGAGCGCGTCTTTACCCGCGAGGTGGGAAAGACGCCGTCCAAATACATTTTGCAGCTGCGCGTGGAAGCAGCGCAACGTCAGCTCGAGCGAACCGATCGGGGCCTCAAAGAAATCGCTCTCGACTGTGGGATGGGAAGCGCTGACATCTTGCGCCGCTCGTTTGTCCGGGGGGTGGGAGTGACGCCAAACCAATACCGCCGAAGGTTGAGGGGTCGCGAAGCCTGACGCGCGCGCGGTTGCAGCCCGGCGCTCATGTCCTGGTCCAACCTCGTTCGTTCAAAAGTCGGAAACGTTAGCTGGCTCGCAGCGAAGGCGATTCGTCTGGCAGTGCCTGACTGACTGTGTTCTTTTGAGACCTCGAGGGGGCACCATGACATTCCGATTTTTGCTGACCGGTTTCTGTATTCTCGTCGCATCCGCAGTGGAGGCGCAGCCGATCCCGCCGACGCCGCCGACGATCGGCTCGCCCAACACGGTCACGGCCGATCCGCCGGTCGCGCGCCCGCGCACCACGCCCTGTCGGGTGCGCCTCTTCACCGATGTGAGGTTCAACGACTTCTCTCCCAGGTCGTTCGCCTACGCGCCTCCCGCGGGGTGCCCCGCCCCGTGGCAGAAGGTGGTACTCGAGGCCAACTACTCGGTCGAGCCCGGGCGACAGTTTGACCGAACTGCCACCCTCTGGATCGACGGGGTGAACATCTACTTCGGCACCACTGCCGAACCGACCCGCGCTCCAGTCCCGATCGGCCGGTCCTGGCACGTCGAGCGCGACATCACCGATTATACTGCCGCGCTGCTCACGCCGGCTGCGGGCCGCGCCGAGCTCGGCAATCTGGTGAACCAGACGTATACCAGCTCGCTCTGGGGCACGGCAGAGATTGCCTTCTACCCGCTCGGGCGGGGAGAGGATGAGGACGACCGCGTGCGGACGCCTGAGGTGGTGCTGCCGCTTTCCGCTGGCCCGACCGGCGGTACCGTGGCCCTCTTTAGGCCGTCGGACGAGCTCGCCGCGACCTTCCACTTACCCACCAACATCGAGCGCGCGCTCCTGGACGTCGTCCTCCAGCACCAGGGAGCGAACGACGAGTTCTGGTACACCTGCGTCCCCACCAATCTCTCCAATGCCCTGCAGAGCTGCGTCGGTACTGCTTTTCGTGAAGGGGAGGTGAGCATTGATGGCCAGCCCGCCGGCGTGGTGCCGATCTTCCCGTGGATCTTCACCGGCGGCATCGACCCCTATCTGTGGCGGCCGATCCCGGCGGTGCAGGCGCTCAACTTCGTCCCGTATCGCGTCGACCTGACCCCCTTCGCGGGTAGGCTGAGCGACGGACAGCCGCACCGGCTGGCGATCAACGTCACCAACAATAGCCAGTACTTCTCCACCACCGCCACACTGTTGCTTTTCCTCGACCGCGGCTCCAGCCATGTCACCGGCCAGGTCACCGAAAACACCATCGGCGTTCCAAGCCCTAGGATAACGACGGACGGGATCGATCCCACTGCCGACCCGGTGGTTGGCACGGTGACGACCACCTCCTCGCGAAGCTTCGTGCTCGCTGGCTGGGTCCGAACCTCGCACGGCAGGGTGAATACTGAGATCCGGCAGACGATCGATTTCTCCAACGTTCAGGACTTCGTCGTCCCCAGCGGCGCGTCGATGTTTGTGCAGAGGATCGCACAGGTCACCGGGATCTGGTCGGCGACCAGAGTCAATGGCGGCGATAACTCGCGCGAAATCGTCACCCACCTGGCGTGGCCGCTGAACGTGGAAATCGTCTCACCGGACAACTTCACCACCGGATGGACCACGAGGATTCGGCAGGCTTACAACCGCGCGGACAGCTTTTCGGGCGAGGGGGACAGCGAGAACAGCAGCGTCGTCTCCAACTCGGGCGAGTGGGCCGACGATTATCCGACGACGAGCATCCAGTCTGGTGCCCAGCGCTACTTCTCCGCCGACTCGGACGACCACTGCTACAGCCGCTCGATCGAAGCGGCCCATGGCGTGCTGACCTCGATCACGGACGGGAGCGGCTGCGACGACTGAACCGACTTCGGGTCCGGCCACGGCGCCTTACTTGCGCGAGGACGGCGACGGGGTGTCGTTGAAGGTCCTGGTCCAACCTCGCTCATCCAGGAATCAGCTCGTTGGCCTCCACGGCGATCGTTTGAAGATCCAAATCACCGCGCCGCCCGTGGATAGCCGAGCCAATGCGATGGTCAGGGATCTGCTGGCAGACGTGCTGGGGATCCCTCGCCAAGCCGTGGAGATTGTCCGCGGCCTAACCGCCCGAGAAAAAACGGTTCACGTCCGCGGCTTGAGCCTTGCCTCTGCGCAGGCCCAACTCGAAGCCGCGTTCAAGAAACGAGACCCGGCCTGACCGACTGCTGCTCTTTCCGCTCGGCGGGCTCGATGATCTTCGACGGGCGGACACTCATCGGCGTTCCTTCCCATCATCGCGCAAGGTTGGGGATCGGTTACATGCCGGAAGACCGCCGGATCGTTCCGCAGCTGACGGTGGAGGAGAACGTGATGCTCTCTTCATGAGCGCAGGGTCGGGATGGGCGCGACGGATTGATGCGAATCTTTGAACTGATTCCCGAGATCAAAGCAATTCGCCATCATAAGGGCCTGCAGCTTTCGGGAGGTCAGCAGAAGCTGGTCGCCCTCGGGCGAGCGCTGATGAATGGGACCAAGCTGCTGCTCCTCGACGAGCCCTTCGAGGGCGTTGCTCCCGCGCTGGCCAAGCGCCTAGTGGAGGTGGTCGGCAGGCTGCGCGACGCTCAGCAATTGTCGGTCGTGGTTGCGGAGTCGGATCTCTCTCACTCGAGGGAGATGCTCGACGCGGTGTTCACCATCGATCGCGGCGTGGTCGCACCCGCCGCGACCTAGGTCCAACGCCCGAACTTCGGAGCTAAGCGTGGCCTCCCGCTTGTTTTTTGCAGTCGTCCTCTTCCATCGGAACCCACTTGCCGTCCACTTCGCTTTCCGCTTTGACCTGCGTAGTGTCGGGCGTCTTCTGGGTGACGGTGGTGCGAGTCTTCATCTTCTTCCCCATCATCGTTCCATCCTCGTTCCACACCCAGGTTCCACTCTGTGGTCCGTCCGAAGTTCCGTGCATATAGCCGCCGGTGCTATCGACGCCGAGCTCGACGAACTTTTTATCCGCCGCGTCGTAGGACCAGTAGACGGTCCCTTTCATCTCCGGCGTCGTCTTCGTCTTCCCCATCTTCCACTGTCCGACCACCCAGTATCCGCCCAAGTCCTTCTTGATGATCATGGTGCTCGTCCCGGTTTGCTCGCCGCCCATCTCGGGAGGCAAATGCATCTTGCTCGAGCACTTCCAGGTGCCCACCATGCTGTTCATCTGCGCCAGCTCAGGGGGCGGTTTCATCGCCGCTTCGGCCGATGACTTCTTCGCGCCCGGCTTCTCCTCTGCGAACACCAGTGGCGATCCGAGGGCGAGCGCCAAGCCAGCGAACCAGACGACCAACCCGATTGAGCTCTGTTTGCGGCAATGCATCGCGATACCTCCTTGCGGGAATTGAATGACCAAGCACAAACGGACCTGTCAAGCAATCACTTTCAGGGTTTGGCAATTGCGTCCCTCGGCAGAGCCTTGAGATGCGACACCAACTGCAAAGGAAAGTACACTCGCCCCATGCCCGTCCCCCGGATTAGCGCTTCGAGCTCAGCATGCAACTCCCCAGAGGAGACCGGGCCTGGCGCGGACGCGCCCGGACCGTGGGCGACCTTCGCGCGAAACGCACTGCACGACGTCACCTGTGGCTGGGATGAGCACTTAGGTGCGTTGAGCCAAAGCGCGATTAACGAAGTGAGTCAGCTCACGGATGTGATCAGGGGTCGGAAATCGTGGCGCCAAGCCGCCGACGAGGCGCGCCACGTGCGCCATCGCGCACTCGCTTGCGCGCGGGAATCCCGTGAAGCTGGCAACCGCGCTAACCCGTTTGCCGCGTCGGCCGGGGGATTACTGCCGCAAATTACGCTGGGTGTCCTCTCGGGCGGTCTTTTGGCGACACCGATCGCGCAGGGCGCGTTAGCCGCGTCCAAGTCATTGGCCGAATCACCCGAAGACCTCACCACGCTTAAGGGGCTCAAGATCGCGGTGCCCCGCGCGGGCGCCGCGGGTGGCACCGCCTTGGCCTTGGCAAAGGGAGCGCAGCTCTTCCAACGCGTGCTTGCTCCGATCGCGGAGTGTCTCGCCACCCAAAGACTCCGCCCGTGCCTTGAACAAGTCCGACGGATGGCTCGAGGGGCCAAAAACCTCGCGTGGTATCGTGAGGTCGGCCGGAAATTACTAAGGGGCTAGCGGACGGCAAACCGCGTGCTCGCCCACATTTGAGGTTACGTTGAGGTGTCTTTCTCGAGCGAGAGCTCGGCCTCGAGGCTCTCGCGGTCTCTCCCGATGGTAGCCACTGCCAGCGTCTTGCCGCCGCGCAAGAAATCCGCTCTGCCGTTGCGCGCCTCCAGGCTCCCCGAAAGTTGGATCCGGTCCCAGCGCGTGGCGTGCCCCACGTAGCGGATGGTCACGTCGTAGTGCGCGCTCCAGAAGAATGGTACCGCGTCGAATCGCTCTTTGAGCCCCAGCATGTTTCGAGCCGCCGTCTGTCCTTGACGCTCCGCCACCACCCAGTGCTCGACGCGAATGCGTTCACCGGTGTGTGGGTCGGGCCAGCGCGCAATATCTCCGGCCGCGAAAATGTCGGGCGCGCTGGTCTGCAGGTACTCGTTCACCAGCACTCCGTTGTCGACCGCCAGGCCGGCTGCCAACGCCATAGACGTGGAGGGCCGAACCCCAACGCCGGCGGCGACGAAATCCGCAGGCAGCACCGTACCGTTCGACAAGGTGACGCCGCCGCTCTCGATCGAGCGAGTCGTTTGACCGAGGTGGAATGCAACGCCGTGCTCTTCGTGTAATTTGCGGATGAACGCGCCCAACTCAGAGCCCATCGTTCGTTCCATCGGGACGGACTCCGGCGCGACGACTGCGACTTCGACGTTTCGGGCGCGCAAGGAGGCAGCGACCTCCAATCCAATGAAGCTCGCGCCGATCACCACCGCCCGTTGCGCTTTCTGGGCCCGAGCGATCATCGCCCGGCTGTCCGCGAGCGTGCGAAGCGTAAACACGTGAGGAAGATCTGCGCCCGGAATCGACAGCCTGATAGGATCGGCCCCAGTCGCGAGGAGCAATGCCTCATAGGGGTGGACCTGGCCGTCTTCCAAGACAACGCGCCTGTTCTTGGGCTCGATCGAAGTGACGCGTTTGCCCAAGACCAGCTCGATCTGCCGATCCGCGTAGAACTGCCGAGAGCGAAGCGGAATCCACTCTTCAGGTGCGGTTCCAGCCAGATAGTCCTTTGACAGATTCGGGCGATCGTAGGGAACCTCGGGATCGGCGCCGATCAGAGTCAGCGAACCGGCATAACCGTGGCGTCGGAGCATTTCCGCGGCGGCATTTCCAGCCGCGCCGGCACCGATGATCACGATTCGGCTCGGTGTGGGCGCGGACAATTTCGGCCCCGGCCGGGGCGAGGCCTTTCCCGTGACAAACACGCTCCCGTTCTCTTCCCGAACCATGAAACAGTCGACCGGATCGAGCGCCGGGGCGCGCACCGGCTCGCCGGTCCTCAAGCTGAAGCAAGCGTGATGCCATGGGCATCGCACCGTATCGCCGGCGACGATTCCCTCCGCGAGCGGCCCACCGTAGTGGGTACACTTGGCTCCGATCGCAAACAGCTGCCCGCCAGAGCGAGCCACGAGCACCGGTTTGCCCTCAAGCTGCCCTCCCACCATTTGGCCTTCTTGCACATCGGCCGAGGGAATTCCCTTCGATAAGTCTGTTGCCATGGGTCCTCCTTGGCTTGGTCGGCTACGGCCGTAGTCGCCCGATCAGAGTCAAAAACTCGGTTCGCGTTGCAACCGAATTTAGAAAGCCTCCCAACATGGCGGAGGTGGTCATCATCGAGTTCTGCTTTTCCACGCCTCGCATCATCATGCACAGATGTTGAGCCTCGATGACGACCCCCACGCCGTCAGCCTGAGCCACGTTCATCAAGGAATGAGCGATCTCGTCGGTGAGTCGTTCCTGAATCTGCAAACGCCGGGCATACAAGTCCACCAATCGGGCGAGCTTGCTAACGCCGACCACGCGGTCCTTGGCGATGTACCCGATATGGCAGCGGCCGAAAAACGGGAGCAGGTGGTGCTCGCAGAGACTGTAGAGCTCGATGTCGCGAGCGATCACCATGTTGTGAGTCTCTTGCACGAAGATTGCCTTCTGCAGGATCTCTCGCGGATTTCCCCGGTACCCCTGCGTCAAGAATTCAAAGGACTCCGCAACCCGCTTTGGCGTGTTCACAAGCCCTTCCCGCGTTGGGTCCTCCCCGATCTCGCTAAGCAGCTCCCGAATCAAACCTGCGACCTTGTCACGGTCCATGGGCAATCTCCGTCCGCAGCCGCCGTGTCAAGTCGGGAAGCGGATCCATCGGATAGGGTGGAAGCGAGTCCACGACCGAGCGCAGCGCCATCCCGGAACCGGGAAGGACCAGATCCGGCGCTAGCTCGAGAAGAGGAATCGCAACAAAGGGTCGTTCGCGAATGTCCGGGTGCGGAAGCGTCACTGCGTCGGACGACGAAACCTGGTCGCCGTAAAGAAGGAGATCCAGATCCATGGGTCTCGGCGCGTAGCGATCGTCGGTACGCTCCCGGCCCAGAGTCCGCTCGATATTCCGCAGCAGCTTTTTTACTTCGGTTGGACGTAGACGATCATCGACTTCGACCACGCCGTTAACGAAGGGCGGATCGCCCGGTCGGTTGAGGGCGGGGGTTCGGTAGAAGGTCGACACCTCGTGGATTCCGAGCTGCGCGTCAAGCAGTCGCAGCGCACGAGCTACGTTTTCCTCCGAGTCAATGTTTGAGCCCACCGAGACGAACACGCGCGGCATGTCCTCACCTCTGGCTCCGGTCGATCTCCACCGCCACGCTGCGCGCAAACCTGAGTGCGCCCGGCTTCTCCACGGTAACCTGCACTCGCTGAACCGCGCGATTTGCGAGACAGGTGTCGGCAACTCGTTCAGCAAGAGCCTCCGCCAAATGGTATTGTGAGCCCTCCACTGCTGCGAGGATCTCCTTCTTCACCTCGCGATAGTCGACGGTGTCCTCGGGCCGATCGCTGCGGCCTGCCTTGGCCAGATCGGTAAAAATTGCCACGTTGATCAGCACGTCTTGCTTTTCGCGGCGCTCCTCCGCAGTCAACCCGAGGATGCAACGCACCAGCAAGTCCTTGATCAAGATCCGGTCCATCAGCGCGGTCCGCCAATCAGGTGGCGCCCTCCGTCGACGTATACGACTTGACCGGTAACGAAGTCGCTCTCCAAAAGGAAGAGCACCGCGCGAGTGATGTCCGCCAAACCACCATGCCGCTTCAGCGGCAATGACCCGGTCAAACCATCCAGGTAGCTCTCGTCCTTTCCTTCAGGTGGAAGGATCAGGCCCGGCGCGACCGCATTGACGGTGATCGCCGGCGCATACCGCAGCGCGGTCATGGTGGTCAGCTGGGCGAGGAGGTGCTTGCTCAAGATGTAGCTCGCGTGCGTCAGGTCGGATCCCGCGACCTGCGCGTCGATGAAGTTGATCACCTTCCCGCGGGTTGTCTGACGCGCGAACGCGCGGGTCAAGACAAACGGAGCCCACGCGTTTACGGTGACGTTATGGATCAAGGATGCGTGGGTCATCTGATCCACCGACTCCGGCTGAAAGTCAGAGGCGCTGTTGATGAGTATCTGGATCGGACCCGCTTCCGCCCGAGCGCGCGCGATCAAAGACTCGGCTTCCTCGGGGACATCGAAATCAGCCTTTAGATAGAACGCCCTGATCCCGCGCGCGAGCAGGGACTCGCACAGGCTTTGCGCTCGCGCCGACGAGCGGTGGTAGTGGACGATCACGTTGACCTGTTGCTCGGCCAAAGCACGCGCGATCGCTTCCCCGATGCGCTGGGCAGCTCCAGTTACCAGCGCGGTTTGGCCTTTGAGGATCACGGCGCCGTCGGTTGGGTTCTGGCGAATTGACTTCTGTCCCTGCCAAGGGAGTTACTTCTTCTTGGCCTTCCAGAGGCCAAAGTGAGCGCCGGTCGGGTCGGCGATGACACTGAACCATCCAGCTCCGGGCACCTCGGTCACGTCTTTCATGATCGTCGCGCCCAACGACTTCGCTTTCTTGGTCGCGGCGGCGACATCGTCCACCAAGACATAGGCGAGCCATGTCGATGGTGCCCCGGGAACCGGGTTCTTCATCATTCCGCCGCCGGTTCCCTCCCCAACGTTCACCATCGTGTACGTGCCCATGTCCCCCATCGGCATGTCCTCGAGCTTCCAGCTGAAGAGCTTGCTGTAGAAGTCCTTCGCTTTCTTGAGGTCGGTCGTATTGAGCTCTACGTGAACAAACGGATTTGGCATGGTTCTCTCCTTGGGCCGTTAACTACAGGCGCCCCCTCTATAACGGCCGTCTTGAGTCGTCGAGACGATTGTGGCGAACGCTCGGCGGCTCGCCCTCGCTTCTGAGCACTGCTTAACGTCGAGGCTGAGTCACCCTCGTGGAGGTGGTCGGCGCGCTCGGCTTACTTAAGGGGGGTTGTCGCACTGGTTGATTGCGCGCGGATGCCCACACTCGCGCGGGTCGGTGCATACCCGGCAACGGCCGAGAGTGGAAAAATGACGGACGTGGCCACTCGCTTGACTCTGGTGGCGGGGCTGATCTCCTCCACTCTCGCTGCCGCCCAAACCACTTCGTCCAGCCGCAACTTCGACTTGGTCCCGACCAAGCCCACCGCGGCTCAGGAAAGCAGCATCACGCTCGAGTCGGCGAGCTCCGCGGCAACCCACAGCCTCGCGCTCTCTTTTGTGTTCGATTGGAACGTCGGAATCCTTGCGTTGGTGCAGGGCGATCAAAAGATCGGCGATGTGGTGCCATATCGAATCGATGCCCACTTGATCGGCGCCTATCAACTGCATCCGAGAGTGGAACTGGCTGCAGATCTTCCGGTCGCGCTCGCGCAGGGCGACAACTTCACCATTCTCAACCAGTACGGAATTTCTCAACCCGGCGTGTCGGGCGGAGTTGGCGATATTCGGCTGGTTCCGCGAGTGATTGTCTTCCCGGCGATGGAATCCATCGTCGGGGTGGCGGTGGTGCCGGAGCTGCGGCTTCCCACCGGAAATGGCCAGAGCCTTCTCGGCGGCGGGCTGGTGTTCGCGCCGAGGATCGTGCTCGAACGGCCGTTGGGAGCGTTTCGGATTCTCGGAAACTTCGGGCTACGGCTGCGAAAGCAGACGCAGCTTGAAAATCTGATCATCGGCAACGAGTACACCGTCGGATTGGGAGCGATGTACCGCCTGCCGAGCTTCGGAAGGTTTTCCCAGATCGATGCGATGATGGAGATGAATCTGGCCAGCCCGACGGCGCAGCCTTTTACGTTCTCGGAGTTCGCCGACACCCGAAAGAGCGCATGGGAAGTGCTGATCGGTCTGCGCAGCAAATTTGCCGACAACTGGGGCGCGGAGCTCGCGGTGGGGCGCGGCCTGGCGGTGCACTCCGGCTACGGACGCGAGGCCTTCCGGGCGCTGGCTTCGATTCGCTACGACTTCGATTTTCCGCGGCAGCGTCCGAGCCTGCTGGTCGATTCCGACGGCGATGGGATCGCTGACTCGGAGGACGCCTGTCCCAACCAGCCAGGGCTGGCGGAGTTCGATGGTTGCCCTGACACCGACGGTGACCAGGTTCCAGACAATGTCGACAAGTGCCCGAACGAGCCGGGCCCCGCCCTGAATGCCGGCTGTCCTTACGCTCCCCCTTACGTGGTGATCGAGCCCGATTGGATCGACGTGCGGGGAAGCGTGCTTTTCGACTCCGGTGCCGCGGTGATTCAGAAGCAGTCTTTTCCGTTGTTGGATGAGCTGGCCGCGGTGCTCAAGAGCAGGCCGGACATCAATTTGATGACGGTGGAAGGGCATACCGACAACCGAGGCGGTCATGCCTTTAACCACGATCTCTCGGAGCGCCGCGCCAGGTCCGTGGTCGATTACCTCCAACAGAAGGGCATCCAACCGCAGCGACTGAGAAGCCGCGGGTATGGATATGACCGGCCGATCGCTTCAAATGCGGACGCGCTTGGTCGCGCGAAGAACCGTCGCGTCGAATTTCAGATTGAGAAAAAACCTGCGGCTCCGCCACTTGGGCCGCGCGCTGCGCAAGCCTCGCCCCCGATCGTCGATCAGTGACCGAACCACTTGGCGAAGAGCAGCACCGCTCTCCTCCGCCTCGCGTTCGCGAAGTTCATCCGCCTTTGGGACGGACGCTCGCCGTCAGCCAAGCCAGATAGGGCTCGTGGACAGCTTCCACGGACAGCTGAACGATCTCTGGGCAGTCGTAGGGGTGCAACGACACCAAGCGTGAGCGGACCTGCTCGAAGAGATCGACTCGGGTTTTGAGCACAAAGAGCGCCTCCCGGTCGTCGTGGATGGCGCCCTGCCAGAAGTACAGCGACCGGACTTCAGGAATGATGTTCACGCAGGCGATGAGCTTTTCCTCAAGCAGCTTGGTCCCGATCTCAGCCGCCTTCGCCGCATCTGGCGCCGTGGACAGAATGACGATCATCTCCGTCATCGCATCCTCCCAAGGACCGGTCCTGCAATCCGGAGATTTACTACCAGCGACAAGAAATTGAGAAGCTGACAGCTCATGCTACGGTGAATGCTTTCCGGAGGGGTACAACATGCGCAATCGCTGGTTCGGCGTCGGAGCAGGGTTGGTCCTGGCGCTAGCGGCGTTCAGCTGTGGTGGCAGCGGAAATACCTATACGTGCAACTTTGCAGCGAATTCTGGCCTTTGCTGGGAGTGGTCGACCAGCCAGTCCCTCAGCTCGTCGGAACAGAGCCAGCTCCAGACTGCGTGCACGAGCAATAATCCCCCGGGCACCTTTTCGAACGGAGCGAGCTGCCCAAGTACGAACCGCGTCGGGACCTGCAGCATCAACGCCGGTCAGGTGAACAGTGTGAGCTACAAGATTAAGTTTTACTCTCCAACCTGGACCGCCGCGTCGGGGCAGCAAGCCTGCCCCGCCTCGCTGGGCACCTGGACCGCTGGATAGCCTAAGTTAATCCGCGGCGATCCCGCGCTGCGAGCCTACAAACGCCTCTGTCTGTGACTGCGCGTCCGCCAGACGTTTATTTGCGGCTAGTTCCGTTGCAGTGCGCGAAACGCCCTCGCCGACAACTCTGAAGATAGTTGTCTAGGCTCGTGCGGGGGCGGCTTGGATCGTGATGGCGCGCAGGGTGGGGCGCGTCAAGCAAAGCAAAGCCACCGCCGACAAAGTGAAACCCGCGCTGACGAAAAGCGGGCCCAAGCCTACGTACTTGAGCATCACCCCCGCTGCCGAGGCAGCAACGGGCGAGAGGCCAAGGAACGTGAACATCAGCAGGCTCATGGTGCGGCCCATGTAAGCCTGCGGCACTCGACGCTGAACCCAGCTGAACAGTGCGATTTGCACCATCCCGGCCAACATCCCCACCAGCGCCATCAGCGCCGAACCCACGGCGGTGGAATGCACCCATGTCAGGGCTGCGATGCCGAGCCCGACAACGCTGTCCACGCAGAGCACCGCCAGGCCAACGCGCCCACCAATCCTCCGCAACGCGAACCCGGAGATCACGCTCCCCACCATGATGCCGGCGCCGTTGGCACTGCGCAGCAACCCCAAAGACCTTGCTCCCAAATCCATGCGCGTGTTGGCCAACACCGGCAATCCCACCAGCAACGGACCGGCAACGAATACAGAGACCGCGCCCATGTAGAGGATGAAGGCTCGCAGCTGCACATCGGACCAGACGAAGCTGATTCCCTTGGCAACGTCGCTCAGCAGGCCGCCCTCTTTTTTCGGCGGATGGTAATCGGTGTGAACTCGCACCATTGTCAAGGACGCCACCGAGAACAGGAAACTGACAGCGTCGATGCTGAAGGCCAGGCCCATGCCTCCGGCGTCGGCCAGGTTCTGTCCCGATCTGCCCGAGCCTAAAGCGATCACGAACCCGGCGATGGCGGGACCTGCGAGCATCGCGAACTGGCGCACTCCCATCAGGGTCGCGTTGGCCTTGGGCAGCTGCTCCGGCTGGAGCAGTTGGGGGAGGATCGCGGTGCTGGCGGGATAGGAGAACGCGGTGGACAGGCCTATTGCCAGAGCGAGGGCATAGACCTCCCACATCTGAATGGCGTCCGCCAACACCAGCACTGCCAGGATGGCGATGAGCGAGGCGTTTACCGATCGTGAGTTCAGCAGCACCTTTCGCGGCGACATCCGGTCAACGACGGCCCCACCCACCAGTAGGAATACGGCCAACGGCAGAGCCATCAGCGCCAGCACGAATCCCAGTTGCTGCGGGTCTCCAGTGAGCTTCAGCACCAGCCATGGCAACGCCAAGAGCGTGAACTGGTCCCCCAGAACTGAAATCGAGCTGCCGATGAACAACAGGCGGAAGTCCCGGTTGGCGAACAACGAAGGCTTGGCGGCTTTTTCCGAGGGGGGTCCCATCGAATCGGCATTACTACGACTGGTGAGCCCAACGCTTGCGCAAAGCGGCGGCAACTTTCCTTAATTCCTCAGCGAAGTCATAAGCTTACACTCCAACCTTACCCCTCAAAATGGCGCTTCTAAAAAGCCCTGGCGGTTGGGTTCGGCAGCACACGGCGGCGAAGAACCGCTGCCAAAGCGACACGCCCAGCATCGTCGGTCGTTCAAGCTGGCGCGGTCATTGCGGATTCGATTGACAACGGCTTCGAAGCCTTTACGTTAGCGCCCGACCTGGTCGAGTGCTAACGACCGTCCCAATCAAATCTTTTCAGGAGGTTACGAATGGCAGCCAAGGAGATTTTCTTTCACACCACTGCCCGCGACGCGATCTTGCGCGGGGTACGAATCCTTTCCGACGCCGTAGCCGTGACGTTGGGGCCGCGCGGGCGCAACGTGGTCATCGAGAAGTCGTTCGGTTCGCCGACGGTCACCAAGGACGGTGTCACGGTGGCCAAGGAAATCGACCTCGAAAACAAGTTCGAGAACATGGGCGCACAGATGGTGAAGGAGGTGGCCTCCCAGACCTCGGAGAAGGCGGGAGACGGCACCACGACCGCGACCGTGCTGGCCAGATCCATCTACGAAGAAGGCCTCAAGCTTGTCGCCGCCGGCCACAATCCGATGGAGCTCAAGCGCGGCATCGATCGCGCGGTGGAAGTGGTGGTGGGGGAGCTGAAGAAGGCTTCCAAGCATACCAAGGACCGCAAGGAGATTGCCCAAGTCGGCACCATCTCCGCCAACGGCGATGAAACCATTGGAAACATCATCGCCGAGGCCATGGAGAAGGTCGGCAAAGAAGGCGTCATCACCGTCGAGGAGGCCAAGGGCTTGGAGACCACCCTCGAAGTGGTCGAGGGCATGCAGTTCGACCGCGGCTACATCTCTCCCTACTTCGTCACCAACCGCGAGCGGATGGAATGCGCGCTCGATGATCCCCACATCCTGATCACCGAAAAGAAGATCACCGCGATGGCCGACCTGGTTCCGATCCTCGAGCAGGTGGCCCGCGCCGGCAAGCCGCTGTTGCTGATCGCCGAGGAGGTCGAGGGCGAGGCGTTGGCGACTCTGGTGGTGAACAAGATTCGCGGCGTGCTCAACGTCTGCGCGGTGAAGGCGCCCGGTTTCGGCGATCGCCGCAAGGAAATGCTCAAGGACATCGCCACGCTCACCGGCGGCCAGGTGGTCTCGGACGAGCTGGGCATCAAGTTCGAAAACCTCACCCTCAATGACCTCGGCCGCGCGAAGCGAGTGGTCATCGACAAGGACAACACCACGATCATCGACGGCGCGGGGAAGAAGGCCGACATCCAGGGCCGGATCAAGCTGATCCGCAACCAGATCACCGAAACCACCAGCGACTACGACCGCGAGAAGCTGCAGGAGCGGTTGGCCAAGCTGGTCGGCGGAGTCGCGGTGATCAACGTCGGCGCCGCGACCGAGACCGAGATGAAGGAGAAGAAGGCCCGGGTCGAGGACGCGCTGCACGCGACTCGCGCCGCGGTGGAAGAGGGAATCATCGCCGGCGGCGGGGTGGCCTACCTTCGCTGCCTTCCGGCGCTGGAGAAGCTCAAGACCGAGGGCGAGCAGGAATTCGGCGTGCAGATCGTCCGGCGAGCTCTGGAAGAGCCGATCCGCCGGATCGCCGTCAACGCGGGTGCAGAGGGCGCGGTGGTGATCAACAAGGTGAGAGAAGGGAAGGGCGCCTTCGGCTACAACGCCCAGACCGAGACCTACGAGGATCTGGAGAAGGCGGGCGTGATTGATCCGACCAAGGTCGAGCGCACCGCGCTCCAGAATGCGGCCTCGGTTGCCTCATTGTTGTTGACCACCGAGGCGATGGTCGCCGAGCGCCCGAAGAAGAAGAGCAAGGCGACTCCGGGCGGAGGCGCGCCGGATTACGGCGGCGAGGACATGGACTACTGAGTCGTTCGAAATCGGCTTGGTTGGCGAAAAGCGGCTCCGAGGGCTGGAGCCGCTTTTCGTTTGACCGGGCCCGCAGCTGGGGGCTCAGCTGCAGCCGCTGGTCGCTCCGCAGTTGGTGCAGCGGTAGCAAGCGCCGTTGCGGACCATTATTGCTCCGCAGGTGTGACATGGGGGCGCGTCGGCCTGGTTGAGGAAGGTCTGGGCGCTGGACGCGGGAAGCGCGGGCGCATCTTCCTTTCCCCGGGCGGCGGGTTCGGCGGACGCCGCGATCGAGTGGGGCAGCTCCTCCGGAGGCAGAAACTTCAGCGCCAACCACCGGAAGATGTAGTCGGTGATCGACTTGGCGATCGGGATCTGAGGATTGCCGGTGAACCCGGACGGCTCGAAGCGGGTGTGGCTGAACTTGTCGCAGAGCACCTTCAGCGGCACCCCGTACTGCAAGGCCAGGGAGATCGCGGTGGCGAAGCTGTCCATCAGCCCGCTCACCACCGAGCCTTCCTTGGCCATCACGCAGAACAACTCACCCGGCTGGCCGTCGCTGTACATCCCCACGGTGATGTAGCCCTCGTGTCCGCCGATTGAGAACTTGTGGGTGATCGCCTGTCGCTCGTCCGATAACCGCCGTCGCACCGCGCGCGGCTCCACGGTAGCGAGGACCGCCGCCTCGACGCTCGATTCCTTCGTGTCTTCCTTGGCCTTGGTGCTCAGCGGCTGAGAGCGTTTGCAACCGTCCCGGTACACGGCGATCGCCTTGAGACCCTGCCTCCAGGCTTCGAGGTAGGCCTGCTCGATGTCCTCCACCGTCGCGGAAGAGGGCAGGTTGACCGTTTTGGAGATGGCCCCGGAGAGGAACGGCTGGGTCGCTCCCATCATCTTGATGTGGCCCATCCACTGGATGCTGCGCTCGCCTTTCGCCGGGCGGAAGGCACAGTCGAACACCGGCAGGTGCTCCGCCTTGAGCGCTGAAGCCCCCTCGATGGTTTCGTGGGTATCGAGGTACTGGACGATCGACTCCACGTCCCCGGGCGCGTAGCCCAGCTTGCTCAAGGCGAGCGGCACGGTGTTGTTGACGATCTTGAGCATCCCGCCGCCCACCAGCCGCTTGTACTTGATGAGCGCGATGTCCGGCTCGATGCCGGTGGTGTCGCAATCCATCATGAAGCCGATGGTTCCGGTCGGCGCCAACACCGTCACCTGGCTGTTGCGGAAGCCGTGCTCGGATCCCTTGGCCAAAGCGTCGTCCCAGACCTGCCGCGAGGCTTCCACCAATGTCGCGCCCACGCCGTCGGCAGGGATCTGGTAGGCGCACTTGCGATGCTTGCGGATCACCCGAAGCATCGACTCAGCGTTTTTCGCGTAGCCGGCGAACGGGCCCATTCGCTCCGCGATTCTCGCCGACTGAAGATAAGCCTGGCCGCACATCAGCGAGGTGATCGCCGCCGCGTAATTGCGCCCAACTTCGGAATCATAGGGAAGGCCAGACGCCATCAGCAGCGCGCCCAAATTGGCGTACCCCAATCCCAAGGGGCGAAAGGCATAGGAGTTCTCGGTGATCCTCTGGGTGGGGTAGCGGGAGAAGCCGACGATGATCTCCTGTCCCAAAAGCACCACTTCCACCGCGTGCTTGAAGGCTTCGACGTCGAACTCGCCGTCGATGGTGCGAAAGTGCATCAGGTTCAAGGACGCGAGGTTGCAGGCGGTGTCGTCCAAGAACATGTACTCGGAACACGGGTTGGACGCGTTGATCCGCCCGGTGGCGCTGCAGGTGTTCCAATCGTTGACGGCGGTGTCGAACTGCAGGCCCGGATCTCCACAGAGGTGAGCCGCCTCGGCGATTTCCCGCATCAGCTCGCGCGCGCGGAAAGTGTCCATCGGCCGGCCGTCCCTGACCGCCTTGGTGATCCAGGGGCGATCCTCGACCACCGCCTTCATGAACTCGTCGGTGACCCGCACCGAATTGTTGGAGTTTTGAAAGAAGATCGAGGAGTACGCTTCTCCGGTGAAGGAGCCTTCGTAGCCGGCGTCGATCAGCGCCCAGGCCTTCTTCTCCTCGGTGGCCTTGCAGCGGATGAAGGCCAAAATGTCCGGATGGTCGGCGTTGAGGATCACCATCTTCGCCGCTCGCCGAGTCTTGCCGCCGCTCTTGATGACTCCGGCGAAAGCATCGAAGCCCTTCATGAAGGAAACCGGTCCCGAAGCGGTGCCGCCCCCGGCCAATAGCTCGCGCGAGGACCTCACCGTCGAGAGGTTGGTGCCGGTCCCGGAGCCATACTTGAACAGCATTCCCTCGGTTTTTGCGAGGGTGAGGATCGATTCCATCGAGTCCTCGACCGAATTGATGAAGCACGCCGAGCATTGCGGGTGCGGTTCCACGCCGACGTTGAACCAGACCGGAGAGTTGAACGAGGCCTTCTGGCGAAGCAGAAGGTGGGTCAGCTCGGCGTGAAAGGCATCCCGATCGGCGTCGGTCGCGAAGTATCCGCCTTCGCTGCCCCAGCGGGTAAGGGTGTCCACCACCCGCGCGATCAGCCGGCGAACGCTGCTTTCGCGCTCGGGGGTTCCGGGTGTGCCGCGGAAGTACTTCGAAGCGACGACGTTGGTGGCGAGCATCGACCAGGATTTGGGAATCTCGATCTCCCGCTGCTCGAAAACCGGTTTGCCGTCTTCGCCGGTGATCGTCGCCGTCCGATGCTCCCAGGCCAACTCGTCGGCCGGGTCGACGCCGGGCGTGGTGAAGTAACGCTTTACCGTCACCCCCGCGGTCGGGCCCTTGGCCCGGCGCATCGCTTTGCGGTCCTTGACGCTCGGCATTTGCTTCGACGGTACCTCTTTCTCCATTTAGCCCTCCTACTTTACTGCGAGTACGTTCTTGCAAAAAAACGAAACCTCGCGTTGGCTGCGCCGGTGAGGACCGCCAACGATATCCGCCAGGCTGACTTAGACGACGGCGCCACCGCGCCGACTGACAACCCCCGCCCCCTCTGCGAAGGAGCCGCCAAGAGAGACTGATTGTGACCGTTATTTGGTGACTTTTCGGCAACGCCTTGTAATGAACGCGCCATTGAAGTGTCAAGGTAAATCCACCACATCTTGTGGTCAATTTATTAGTCGCCCCCAATAGTTAGAGCCTCTAATTTCGAACGGCCGCTCGGTTAAGGTGGGGCGTTGCCCGTCGCGTTCTTGACACATTGGGCCAGATTCCCGTCCCAAGCTCATTCGTATCGCGCCAAGGGCGTGGAACAGCGCAATCGGCCCTTTCGAAACGCAAGGCCCGTCGGTGACCGGGGGAGCTGTTTTTTGCCGCGCCCTCTTTTTACTCCTAGTATGTTTCAAGATTTTGCGCGTTGGCCTGGAACCTTTGCTGTGGGCAAGGTAGCCCCTCGTGCGGGCAACCGTTTTGCGCGCTCGGAAGGATCGGTTTATGGGAACCGGATGCCGCCTCCCTACGAGCGCCACGTTTTCGTTTGCATCAACCGCCGTGCTCCGGGCGACCCGAAAGGTTGCTGCGCGGAGAAGGGCTCCGAAGAGGTCCACTCGATCTTCAAGGCGGAGGTGGCTCGGCGAGGCCTGCGCGGCCGGGTGCGCGTCAATTCCGCGGGGTGCCTCGACGCCTGCGCTCAAGGGGTCTCGGTGGTGATCTATCCCGAGGGCGTGTGGTACGGCGGCGTGAAACCCGGAGACGTCAACGAGATCATCGAGCAGCACCTGATCGGCGGCCGCCCGGTTGAGCGTCTCTTCATGAGGTTGCGGCCGCTGGCGGCCTCGTCCGCGTCAGCGCCGTCGGCCGAAAAGCCGCAGTAGCGCCAAGAACAGGTTGATGAAATCCAGGTAGAGCATCAGCGCTCCGGTGACGCTGAGGCTGGTTGCGCTGCGATAGCCCGAAGCGGCGTACAGGCCTCGAAGCTTCTGGGTGTCGTAGGCGGTCAGACCGGCGAAAACCACGACGCAGGCGCAGGACCACACGAAGGAGAAGCCTTCGTTGTGCCAGAACAGCTGGATGAATCCGGCGATCACGACGCCGATCAGCCCGATGAACAAGAAGGCCCGCCACGCGCTCAGATCTCGCTTGGTAAAGGTCGCGTACGCGCTCAGGGCGCCAAACGCCGCGGCGGTGAGAAGAAAGGACTGACCTATCGAAGCCAGCTGGTAGACGAGGAAGAGGGTGGAGAAGGTCAGCCCGTTGAAGGCCGAATAGAGCAGAAACAACGTTGCCGCCAACGCCCCCGTCATCCTCGGCGCGGCCCAGGAGAGGGCCATCACCAGAATCAGCTCGCCGATCAAGAGCGGCCAGATCATCGGGATGACCGCGCGCAAAATCGTGGGCGAGGATGCGGTGTAGAGCGCGACCACGCCGGTGATCCCCAAGCCCAAGAACATCCAGCGGTAGACGCGAGCCATGAAGGCGCGGGCTTGGTCCGCTGCGAGAACATCGGCCCTGCCGGTGCTCGGAACTGCCTGAACGGGGTTGTTCCAATCCATCGAAAGCTCCTGATCGAGTGGATGTAGTGTATAGCGCGCAAAATGCTTTTGCGCTCAGTTCGCCCCCGGCGCCCGTCGCAAGGCCCGCCACAGCTCATCGGCGATCGATCGCTGAATCAGGGGCAACACACCGCCGCCGCCCACGATGTTGACCACCTCGGAGCAGGATCCCCTGCACACGCCGCCCCAGTTTGGAGAAGGCTCCACGCCCACCGAGGCATACGCGGAAAAGTCGATGTACCAGTCGGCTGACTGAAGCCCGTCCGGCGAGCAGACCAGGACGTTGTGCGAGGCGATGGGAATAAATTCCTGCACCACGAAGCCGCCGCCCACCGGATCTTCCGCGGCTCGTCGGCACAACTTTGGCCAGTCGAGGGCCTCGCCGTAGGCGGCCCGCGAGCGTTCCGCGAAGCTCGGTTCGGAGGCGGCCTTGCCGACGAACACCGCCTTGCCGCCGTATTCCCAGGCGCGCTTGAGGACGAAGCGGTTCGGTTGTGAGGCGATGTACTCGACGGCATCGT
>Ga0126384_10000184_pt1 | contig 31068 bp, 24 predicted proteins | sample PanSoiMetPlot_36_FD_92543 | JGI IMG/M metagenome (GOLD analysis project Ga0126384, IMG submission 92543) | Tropical forest soil microbial communities from Panama - MetaG Plot_36 | ecosystem: Environmental > Terrestrial > Soil > Tropical forest > Bulk soil | place: Panama | collected 2016-02-17 | reverse complement strand
GGACGCGATGGTGCTGCACACCACGGTGCCGGACGACGTGTTTGCTGCGCTGCGTCAACACTACGACGAGCGTGCGATCCTCGAGATCTCGGTCCTGGTCGGCACCTATCTCATGCACAACCGTGTCATGGGCGCGCTCAAGATCGATCTCGAACCGGAAAGCCAGCGGGGGCGCTGACGGTGCGACATCGCGGCGTCGCCGCAAGGCTTGTCCCCGCCGTCGACGCCTCTATGGTGCGCCCGCATGGTCACGACCGGCAGAAACGAGGCCGGACTCACCCGCGTTCGCCGGAGCTTCAGCATGTACCGTTTCGCCTTCGCGCTGCTCGCGTTCTGTCTTGCTGCGGGGAGCGCGTCGGCACAATCGGACTGGCCGACCAAGCCGATACGGTTCGTCATTCCTTTCCCGGCCGGCAGCTTCGCCGACATCACGATGCGCATCATGCAGCAGAAGCTCGTGCCGCTGCTCGGCCAGCAGATCGTGGTCGACAACCGATCGGGCGCGAGCGGCGACATCGGCACCGAAATCCTCTTCAGGGCCGCGCCCGACGGCTACAATTTCGGCATCGCCACCAACTCGACCCACGGCGTGTCGCCGGCGCTCAACCCGAACCTGCCGTACAACGCGGTCAACGACTTCGCGATGGTGTCGCTGATCGGCGCCGCGCCCTATGTGCTGATCACCTCGCCCCAGCTCCCGGCGAACTCGGTGAAGGAGCTGATCGCGCTCGCCAAGGCAAAACCCGGCGGACTCAGCTATGCGTCGGCCGGCCCTGCGAGCCTCGCCCATCTCGCGGGCGCGCTGTTCTCGCAGATGGCGGGCGTGCAGCTCACCGAAGTGCCCTATCGCAGCTCGGCCCAGTCGGTGCTCGATACTTCGGAGGGGCGCATCGACCTGCAGTTCGGCACCATGGGGCCGGTACTGCCGCACGTGAAATCCGGCAAGGTGAAGGCGCTGGCGGTCACGGGCCTCAAGCGCGCCGCCGTGCTGCCCGACGTGCCGACCCTCGATGAATCCGGCCTGTCCGGCTTCGAGGCCTCGCTCTGGCTCGCCGTGGTGGCGCCCGGGAAGACGCCGCCCGCGATCGTCGAACGGATGAACCGCGAGGTGAAAAAGGTGCTGGCCGATCCCGACGTGGTCGCGGCGCTCAAGCTGCAGGGCATCGAGGCGACGCCGACGACGCCCGATGAGCTGCGCGCGCGCATCGAGCACGACATCGCGAAGTGGAGGAAGCTCGCGCAGGAGACCGGGATCACGATGGAGTCGAAGTGATGGGGTTCTTGGCCGCCGCTCGGCCACCCTGCGACGTGATCGCCCGCCACAAATTCACGCACAGGCGCTCGAGATCGCTCAGCGCATTCTGACGCGCCGCGATGGCGGTATGCGGCATCAGAATCACATTCGGCCTGCCGCGAAACCTGAGCAGCGGATCGTCCGGCTGCGCCGGCTCGTCATAGCCGACGTCGAGTGCGAGCCCGCCGAGGCGGCCTGAGTCGAGCGCCGCCACCAGCGCGTCGCGGTCGACGAGCTCGGCGCGAGCGCAGTTGACGAGGTACGCGCCCGGCTTCACGCCGCGCAGGGCATCGGCGTCGATGATGCCGCGGGTCGTCTCGTTGAGCGGAAGCTGCACCACGATGTAGTCCGATTGCGCCATCAGGTCGCCGAGCGAGACGTAGCGCGCGCCGAGCGCCGGCTCGTCCGTCGCTGCGAGCGGGCGGCGCTGATGGTAGAGCGTGCTCATGCCGAAGGCGGCGGCGCGGCGCGCAACCTCGCGGCCCACCTCGCCGAGCCCGACGATGCCGAGGGTCGCCCCGTGAAGCGTCTTGAGGCCGGCGACGCGGGCGTAGTTGGAATAGCCGATATAGCCTGGCGCACGCGGGCGGATGTCGTAGCCGGCGGCCGCGAGCGCGGCGCGGTCGACCAGCCCGTCGAGGGCGCTAATGCGTTTGGCCAACGCCAGCATGAGCGCGACGCATTGCTCGGCCACCGCGACATTGACGTGCCGATGCAGGAACACGACCGCGACGCCGCGCTCCGCGCAGGCAGCCGCGTCGATGTTCGACCCGAGGGTACCGAACTTGTGCACGACCTTGAGGCGCGCGCCAGCTGCGAGCGCAGTGCGGTCGACGACCAGGCTTTCGACGATCGCGCCGTCGGCGGCAGGCAGCTTGGCGAGAAAATCGGCCTGGTCGCGCGCCCAGATCACCTCGGCCGGATACAGCCCGGGAATGCGCGCGCGCAGGCGCTCGCACCAGCCGAGAAAGTCGGGCACGTCATGGACGAAGAAATCGGCGACGGCATGGATGTGCGCGGGCGGAACGCTCGGGTCGAGGATGACGGGGACGATCTTTAGGAAATGGTCCTCTTCGAGCAGCAGGTTGGGCATGTTGATGAGCTTGGGATTTGCCGGACCTGAGGCGGGCCCGTTTTCGCCCTGCGGTCAACCTTCGCGGCTCAGCCCGCGGAGGCCTCCGCTTGCGAAGCAGGCCAAGGATGGTGGGCGCGACAGCGATCGAACCTGTGACCCTACCATGTCAAGCCGGTGAACGCCATGGAACGTGCGGAAAGACAAAGCATTTTCAAGCACCGCTGGCGCGGTTTTCGGAAACGATGTTCCGCCAACCTTCGCGGTTTGTGGTCCATCGAACCGGAGGGCACCACTCATCTGAGTAAAATAAGAAAGGACGGGCATTCGCGCCCGTCCCGTTGTGGCCTCGCAGGCGGCTTGCCGGGGGCCAGGGCCACCGGGACCGTGAGCGGGCCGGACGCAAGCTTCCCCGTCGGGCGCCTGGATGCGTCAGTGGTGGGCCGAAACGCTCTTGATGCATGCGGAGAGAAGATCAGCGGGTGCCGAATGACTGACATCGCCAAGGCTAAGCATGCCGATCATGCGTTTGCTCTTGTTGATGACCGGCAGCCGCCGGACCTTCAGCTCCTCCATATGCCGCACCGCCTTGGCGAGATCGTCCTGGTCACTGCAGCAATGGATTTCGGTGGTCATCACATCGCGCGCGGTGGCACGGCTAGGATCGAAATTGTCTTGCGCCAATCCCTTGCAGACGATGTCGCGGTCGGTCACCATTCCGATCAATCGGTCGTTCTCGCCGATCGGGATGGCGCCGACGTCATGGTCTCGCATCAGCTTTGCGAGTTCGGCTATGGGGGTTTGCGGACTGACCCAATCGACGCCCTTATGCATCGCGTCTTTGACTTTCATGGTGGGGCCTCCGTTGCTTGAGTTGGGCACACTCGATGGACGCAGCTTCGGTCCCCCTCCTTCGCTGCCATTATAGGACGGATTGCGTCGGCTGCCACGCCTCCTTCCCCAGCGCCTCGTGCAAACCGCCTGGTTGCTGGTCGGCCCTTCTGTCGACGGCGGACATGGCTGAGCAAAGCGCCGTGCTGCGCCTGACGTGAGTGGCCCCAAGCAGACGCGGACGGTGAGGCGCCGAAGTACACGCCCTAGCTAGAACCGCGAGAGCTTGGTCGACAGATTGGTATCGCGGCGTACGGCGATATAGTTGCCCATTCGAAAGTGATCATCGACGGCGTCGTATTCCTTGAAGTCGACGCCGTCCGGGTAGAGACGGCCAATGGCGTACCGCGAACCAAGTTTGCCGTAGACCTCATGCAGAGTGTGGCGGGCGGGAATATAGGTCATGCCGTATTCGAACTGGATCACCGCAGGAGCGCGGCTTGAGTCGAGAGTACCGGCAAATCCGGTCAGCACATCGACCTCATGGCCTTCCACATCCAGCTTCAGAATGTCGATAGTGGGCCATCCGAGTTGCCCGACGACGGCATCTCCGGTCTCCAGCTGACATGCGACTGGCTCCGCACTGAAATGGGCATGCGGCAGCCACGTCAGGGAGCTCATTCCGTCAATCGCCTTGTTCCAATAAACCGTGGCTTCGCCTGCACGCGATGAGAGGCCGAGGTCATAAATGTGAACGTTTGCACGATCAGCCAGTCGAGCACGGAGGACCCTTGCGGTCTCAGGGACGATCTCAAAGCAGGCGACCAACGCCTGCGGGTTCTGCCGCAAGACTGCTAGTGTCCATTCGCCATAATTGGCACCGACATCGAGAGCAAAGGATGGCGAGAGGATGTTGACGACCTTCTCTTCGCCGTTTTCGGCAAAGTCAAAGAACCCTTCGTTGTAATATCCGTTTAGGAACTTTTCGCAGACGCCTGCGAGCCTACGGACGACGGGGTTCGAGCGGTGATGCCGGGAAAAACGGCGAATTCGAAATGCTCTCATGTGTGGCACCTGTCAGGATCGCACGTTACGGCGGCTACGTGGGTGTGATCAGTAGCTCGCGCGGAAGACCTACCCAACTCTTCGAACATTGCCCGTCTGGGGAAATGCCCGAGAGGTGCAATTAATTTCGACGTCTAGCTATCGAAATACCTCTACATGCCTACTTGGTTGGTGCTCGCGGATGAGCACACGATGGGCGTTGCGGACGTCGGTCGCGACCGCGTCGAACCCGCGCGCAGCACCGGGTTCAGCGCCGTGTCCGCATGACGCCGCTCAGCATCTCCACGATTCGCTGTAACGGCTTGGCGCTATCGTAAGATGCCGCCTCAATCCGCGGCAAACGACGGCAACAGAAGCTCCGCTCCCCGAAACGATCAAGCTGACGCAGTTGGCAAACGCGATCGGTTCGCCTCGATGGACGCCACAGCGATCACCGTCGCCGACCGCAAGGCCCACATCGCAGAGCGGCGCGCTGCTGGCATCAAGGACGGCACGATCTACACCGAGCTCGGACGGCTGCGCATCGTCGCTCGCCTGGTCCGTCAAGCAGGGCCACATCCCCAAGGCGGCCTACATCGAACGCCCATTCGCAGCCGAAGCCGGCCGAAGGCATCCACCTCACGCGCGCTGATTCGCCGTGCGCTCGATGGCTCGAGATTCCCGCATATGCGGCAGGCAATGACCCTACACGACTGCGGCCCGCAGCGCTGCGCTATGCGGCCTCACCTGGGTCGCTGCGACTTCGAACGCGAGCGCATCGACCTCCGCGACCCGACCATCACGCGCCCGCACAAGGACCGCGCCATCGTGCCCATGCTGCGCACCGCCAAGGCGGCGCTGCAGGAAGCGAAGCGGGGCGCACCGACAGAGTACGTCATCGAGTGGGGTGGCGAACGCGTGAGATCCCTCGGGCGCGGGCTGCGCTCGGCAGCGAAGGCGGCCAGGATCGACAAGCGGGTATCGCCGCACATCGGCGCCACAGCGCAGCGGTGCAGCAGCCGTGCACATGGCCGAAAGATGATGTGTCGATGGAAAAGATTCAGCAATTCCTCGGGCACAGCGACATCAACACGACACGAAAAATCGGCGCGCGGTTCTCGCCGAGCTTATCTCTAAGGACGCCATCGCGGCGGTGGGGTTCGATGACCCGGGTTCAATGAACCGAAAGAGGCACTCAGTAGGCCGCTAAGTCATTGAAAAATATGGTGGGCGCGACAGGGATCGAACCTGTGACCCCTACCATGTCAAGGTAGTGCTCTCCCGCTGAGCTACGCGCCCGAATGCCTTGAAGGGGTGGGTTTCCTATATCGACTTGGCCCGTTCCGGGCAAGCCGGTCTATGGCGTGGGGAAATTCAGGCCGCCAGCACCTTCTGCACCTCGTTGACGAGGTCGCGCAGATGGAACGGCTTCGACAGCACCTTGGCGTGCTTCGGGGCGGACGAATCGGGGTTGAGCGCGACCGCCGCAAAGCCGGTGATGAACATGATCTTGATGTCGGGGTCGAGCTCGGCCGCACGGCGCGCGAGTTCGATGCCGTCCATCTCGGGCATGACGATGTCGGTGAGCAGGAGCTCGAACGGTTCCTCGCGCAGCCGCTGATAGGCGGAGAGGCCGTTGTCGTAGGAAATGACCTCGTAGCCGGCCTGCTGGAGGGCCTTCACGAGAAATCGGCGCATGTCGGTGTCGTCTTCAGCGAGAAGAATCTTGGTCATGCCACGGCCCGCCCGGTGCGCTCGCAGGCGAAAGCCGCGCCACGCCGGTCCCTCTGTCCAGGGGCCAATAAGCCGCATCTCAGGTAAAAATGCGGTGAACCCGCGAGGACGCCGATTGTGAATAAATCTGGTACGAACTGATTCGGTACGATTACACTTGGCACAATGGGGCTGGACATGGACAATGCCGCTCTTAAGAGGTTGTAAACAGGATAGAGCCGGGGCCACATGATCGCAACGACGACCCCCATGGACGTGACCCGGGCATGACCGAAATCCGCGACGAACTCGAGCCGCCGTTCGAAATCCTCGAGCCCGCCGAGTGGCAGGGGCCGCTCGTGTTCAACTCTCCCCACAGCGGAAACGTGTATCCGCCGGCCTTTCTGGCGAGCGCCCGGCTCGAGATCGCACAGCTCCGCCGCTCGGAGGACTCCTTCGTCGACGAGCTCTTTTCCGGCGTGGTGCGCCGCGGCTTTCCGCTCATGCGCGCACACTTTCCGCGCTGCTATATCGACGTCAATCGCGAGCCCTACGAGCTCGATCCACGCATGTTCGACGGGCGGTTGCCGTCCTTCGCCAATACGCGTTCCATGCGGGTCGCGGGCGGCCTCGGTACGGTGGCGCGCGTGGTCGGCGATGCCCAGGAGATCTACGACCAGCGCATCCCGGTCGACGACGCGTTGCGCCGGATCGAAGGCCTGTACAAGCCCTATCACCGCACCTTGCGGCGCCTGGTGACGCGCGTGCACCGCGACTTCGGCACCGCCATTCTGATCGACTGTCATTCGATGCCGTCGATCGCCGGCAGCCGCGACGAGCGGCCGCGCGCCGATGTGGTGATCGGCGACCGCTACGGAACGAGCTGCGTCGCGGTGGTCGCCGATACGGTCGAGGCGGCGCTGCAGGACGCCGGCTACTCGGTCAGCCGCAACAAGCCCTATGCGGGCGGCTTCATCACCGAACACTACGGCAACCCGCCGGCCGGACTGCACGCGCTCCAGCTCGAGATCAATCGCGCCCTCTATATGGACGAGCGCAAATATGAGCCGATCGCCTCGTTCAGCCGTCTCGCCGCCGATCTGGAGGCGTTGGCAGATCGCCTGGCCGCGATCCCGCTCGAGGAGTTGCGGCCGTATCGGGCAGCGGCCGAGTAGCCCGTTAACGGCACAAGCCGGAGCGAATGGTACGATTTGACCCGCTGACCCCTGCGCTTTGGGGCGCTCGCGCCCCAGCGCCAGGCCCGACCGGCAGGTTCTGTCACGTATCCACAGGCCGAATCACCTAACCTGCGGACAAGAAAAAGGGCCGCTAGGGATTCCTAGCGGCCCAAGTCTAGGGAGGAAACGCCCAAGGAGGGCGGCAGCAACACGATCGCTCGCGTCGCTGCACCGCAAAAATATGTCACCGCGACGCACAAAAATCAAGTGGCAAGGTCAACCTAGTATCTGGCTATCCACAAATGCAATAAATTGAATTATTCCAGTAACTTATGGGCTACCCGCGGATTTCAGGCCGGGCGCCGGGTGGGCGCGGCAGACGAGTCCGTCGGCGGATCGTGCGCCGTGGGATAGAACCGGACCGCCCCCGATGAAGGTGTCGCCTGGAGCGCAAAGACCAGCGGCAGCAGGCATCGATCGGGTGAACCCCCTCGCTGTCGCGGCGAACAGGTCGATCGCAACGCCGCTCACCGCCCGGTAACGAAGACGCCGCCCATCGAGCCTGTGTTCAAGCAACGTCATGCCGCGCCCGACCAATTCAGGCGGCGAAAAGCGCCTTGCCGTGTGCGATGACGGATCGCGTCCAGGGGCAGGCTTTTGACCGGAAAATGCTCTATAGCAACCTCGCGCAACGGGGACAGTGGCATCCGAGTCATGACAGCGGTCGATCTGAAAGGCTTTCTCGACAGACTGGCGGCCGCATCGGGCGAGGTCATTCTGCCCTACTTTCGCACCTCGCTCAGCGTCGAGGACAAGAGCCGCGGCGGTTCCTTCGATCCCGTAACCGCCGCCGACCGCGCCGGCGAGCAGGCGATGCGCGCCCTGATCCGCGCGACCTTTCCGGGACACGGCATCACCGGCGAGGAATTCGATGCCGAGCGGCCTGACGCCGAGTACGTGTGGGTGCTCGACCCGATCGACGGCACCAAATCGTTCATCTCAGGCATGCCGGCCTGGGGCACGCTGATCGCGCTCACGCACAAGGGAACGCCGGTGCTCGGGATGGTGCACCAGCCGTTCATCGGCGAGCGGTTCAGCGGCGACGGCGCGGCCGCGCAATACAGCGGGCCGGCGGGCGAGCGCGCCTTGATGGTGCGCGAGTGCGCCCGGCTGGCGGACGCCGTCGTCTACACCACGAGCCCTCGCCTCATGGAGGCGGTGGACCGTGCGCGCTTCGCCAAGGTCGAAGAGGCGGCCCGGCTCTCGCGCTACGGCGGCGACTGCTACGCCTACTGCATGCTGGCGGCCGGCCACATCGACCTCGTCATCGAGACCGGGCTCAAGCCGCACGACGTGATCCCACTCATCCCGATCATCGCGGGCGCGGGCGGGATCATGACCACGTGGGAGGGAGGCTCCGCCAGCGGCGGCGGCCGCATCATCGCGGCCGGGGACAAGCGGGTGCATGCGGAAGCAATGGCATTGCTGACGGGATGAGACCCTCCCCGCACGAATGACGCCGGACACCGTCCTCGCGCCGCGCTAGTCTAGGCGCCCTAGGCTGCCGTAGAGCGCCGTGCCGGGCACGAAGGCGTCGAAGGCAGCCCAGAACTGGGCGCGATACTGGTCCCGCTCCATCATGATCTCGTGTCGCGCGCCGGGGACGACCACGTGCGCGCCGGCGCGCAGGTGGATCGCGAAGGCCTCGATCGCGGCGGTCGAGACGAGGTCGTCGCTGCCGGACGCGACGACGAGAATCGGCTGGCGGATGCGCGCCGCAAACGAAGCCGGACGCATCTGCGCCATCACGCGGAAGGCGGCATCGCACCATCCGATCGTCGGCGAGCCGAGGCCGAGCGTCGGTTCGGTCTCGAGCACCGCCACCGTACGCGCATAGCGCACCGGGTCACTGGTCGCCGGATTGCCGGAAAACGGCTGCAGCGAGAGCACGGTCGCGTTCCCGCCCGGCACGTAGGCCGCGCCGCGGCCGACCGAGCGCAGGATCCGCGCGAGGCCAGGCGCCATGCCGAGCATGCGGCGGCGGGCGAGACGCAGCATGGGCGCGGTGAGTACCATGCGGTCGAACCAGCGGTGGCCTTTCGACGCCGCCTGGATCAGCACCGCCGCTCCCATCGAATGGGCGAGCGCAAACAGCGGCGGCGGGCAATCGGGCAGCACGACCTCCTTCATGAAGGTCTCGAGATCGATCGCGTAGTCGGAAAAGCTCGCCACGTGACCGCGATAACGGTCATAGAGTTGACGCTGCGACAGCCCCTGCCCGCGCCAGTCGAACGTCGCGACCGCAAAGCCACGCGCACGCAGGTCGCGCACCACCTCGAAATATTTTTCGATGAACTCGGCGCGGCCCTGGAACAGGCACACCGTCCCTTTGCGGCCAGGCGGCGGCGCCCAGCGCGCATAGCGCAACAGGACGCCGTCGGGCGTCTGCAACATCGCGGTCGCGGCTTCGTCCGGAACCGGGTTGGCGGGAATCGAGATGAGTCGCATGGAGGCTGCCGACAAGAATCATGAGCCTTATAGCAGCCCATCACGCGCCCTCAACGGCTGCAGCGCTTTCTATCACCAGCCCGCCGCGGCGGCTTGGCGGGGAGGAGGTAACGAATCAATGCGAAAATGATGGGAAACCCGAGGTGGCCCGGAGCCGACACTCCTTGCGAATCCGTCCCGCAGATCCCATCTCAAGCATGCGCGGGGCCCATTCGGGCCTGCGCGACAGTTGGTCAGGCCATCGTGGCGGACCACCGCATGTCGCTCAAAGCGAAGGAGGATATGCCATGCGTACGTTCGATCTTGCTCCCCTCTATCGTTCGACCGTCGGTTTCGACCGGCTGTTTTCGCTGCTCGATCAGGTTTCGGGCTTCGAGGGCAGCGGCTCGACCTACCCGCCCTACAACATCGAGCGGACCGGCGAGAACGCCTATCGCATCACCGTAGCGGTCGCCGGCTTCTCGGATACCGACATCTCGATCGAGGCGAAAGAGAACACGCTGACGATCAAGGGTGAGAAGCAGGCCAAGGCCGAGGAGAAGAAAGGCGAAGTGCTCTACCAGGGCATCGCGGCGCGCGCATTCGAGCGCGTCTTTCAACTCGCCGAGCACGTCGAGGTCAGGGGCGCGTCGCTTGAGAACGGCCTCCTCCATGTCGACCTCGTCCGCGAGGTCCCGGAGGCGATGAAGCCGCGCCGGATCACGATCGGCAATGGCAAGACCAAGGTGATCGACGCGAAGGCGGCCTAACGCCCGCTATTGCATTCGTCACATCGAGTGGGAGCGCCCCGGGATCGCCGGGGCGCTTTTCTTTTCCGGACTGTCGGCAGATTGCGATCGCTTGCTTGCGCGGGCGCCGACGGAAGGACTCAGTCGAGCGGCGCGACCGGCGGCATCGCGGCGGCGCCGTTGCCCTTGGGCGGCGCCGGCGTCTTTTGCGGTTGCGCGCCGCCGGGTGCGATCGGGATCGAGCCGGTCGCTTCCATCACATAGGGCCGCGGGCGCGGCAGCGGCGCTGCCTCGGCGCTGCGCTGCGACGCTTGCGGCTGCGCCTGCGGCGACTGCGACGGCTGGACGGACGGCACCGCGTGCGGCGGACGCGCCGAGCCATAGCCGTAGTTGTCGGTCGGCGGAGCGAAGATGCGGCCGAAGACCGGGAAGTCTTTGCGATTGAAGTTTGTTATCGCCTCGAACGGGCCGGGCGTCGCAACCTCGCGCATCGACACCGTGCGGCCGGTCCGCGCATCGAGCACGATCCGGTAGACGATGTCGTCGGGATCGAGCGCGCGCACCGCGTAGACATCGCCTTTGCGGACGGGCGCGCCCATCGGATCGAATCCGTTCGCGCGCACGATCGCAAGGATCCGCGCAGGCGGAAGCCCTTCGGCCGCATTGCCGGCCGGGGGCGCAGGCGTGGCCGGTTCGGCCGCGGCCGCAGTCACCAATGCGAGCGAGACGCCGCACAGAAGCAGCACAGCGCGAGTCTTCACGGGTGAGGCCTCCCCTCCACGCATTCGCCGGTCACACACCGGCGAACAGTCGCACTGCGCAACCCCGATCGCCGGTGTGCTCCGTCGCCCTTAACCATAACAGCGCCGGAATGAGGCACCGCGGCGGCGCTTCCGGGGCAATCAACTGGTCGCCTCCGCGACGAAGCGATCAACTTCCCTTGAGGTTGTCACAAATGAGGTAACCAGCCGCGCCAGCACGTCGCCGTCCCCGACCACGGTACCGTCCGCCAAATCGCCGCTGTCCCATGCATAGTAGTTCGCGCCGGCGGCGCGCAGGCGCGCATCGACGGCCTGCGGCAGCACCACGAACACGAGATTGCCCTCGACCGGCCACACGGGCGCGAGCCCTGTGGCCGCGAGCTTGCCGGCGAGGCGGTCGGCCATCACGTTGGCGTGCCGCGCCCAGCCGAGCCAGTTGTCGTCGGCGAGGAAGGCGTCGAATTGCGCCGCGACGAAACGATGCTTGGAGAGGAGATGGCCACCGCGCTTGCGCCGCTCGTGCATGGCGTCGGCGCGTGCGGGATCGAAGATCACGATCGCCTCGGCGGCGAGCGCACCGCCCTTGGTCGCGCCGAACGAGAGCACGTCGATGCCAGCCTGCCACGACATCGCGGCGGGCGTCGCGCCGAGCCGCACCAGCGCGTTGGCGAAGCGCGCACCGTCCATGTGGACCGCAAGCCCATGCGCATGTGCGACGTCGGCAAGCGCCTTGAGCTCGGCGAGCGAATAGATCGTGCCGGCCTCGGTGACCTGGGAGAGCGAGAGTACGGCGGGTTGGGCGAAGTGCGGGCGGTGGCCGCTGTGGCGTTCGATGGCGGCACGCACGGTCTCGGGGCTGAGCTTGCCGGCGGCGCCGGGAAGCCCGATCAGCTTGAGCCCGCCGCCGAAAAATTCCGGCGCACCGCATTCGTCGATCGCGATATGGGCGCGCACGTGGCAGAGCACGGCGCCCCACGGCGGCGCCGCGTGGGCGAGCGAAAGCGCATTGGCGGCGGTGCCGGTGGCGACCAGAAACACGGCGGCGTCGCGCCCGAAAAGCTGGGCGATGCGGCGTTCGACCGCGCGCGTGAGGTCGTCATTGCCGTAGCCGAGGGCGAAGCCGCCGTTGGCGCGTACGATCGCGTCGAGGACGGCGGGCGCGGCGCCGGCCGTATTATCGCTGGCAAAGTTCATCGGGCCTCCGGCTTCATGCGATCCGGGTCTGGTCGGGCGACCGACGCCCACGCGCCCCGGAACAGGCAGGATTTCGAGACAGCAGGAAAATCCGCAGCATTAACCTACGGTAGCACCTCCCGTACGTACACCGCGGTTGCGCCCCCGCGCGGTCCGTGGTCCCATGATGGGCGCTGGACGGACGCGCGTGCGGCAGACAAAATCATCCGAAATCCCGGATTCAGGGGATGGCGAACCCTTGTTTCCGTGGCAGAATTTTGGCATGGTGAGTTAGGACAGCATTGCTGTCCCATAACGACGGCCCGCGCTCTGCCGCAGGCCATCCTGGCGATTGTGCTCGCCGGGTAAGGATGTGGGGTCGCATCGCGGCACGAAAGCGAGCGGCCACGCAGGACGCGGCAAGATGGCGGCACGCCGCCCGGCACGACAAGCTTGCCCTCGCACCGGGGCGCCGCAGGCGCCTGCGGGCGAGGTGGGTGCGCCAGCGGCGCGATGGCGCGGAGGCGAGGATGGAGATGAGCGCAACGCGCAGCGACCCGCGACTGGGCCAAGGCCTCCTCGACGGGCCCCTTGATGGGCGTGTGGGCCCTGCCGCTTTGGAGCGGCCGGTGAAACGCGCCTGCGTGCCTGGCTCGCCCGCGACCGCCGACCCCGGCGTGCCGGCCGCGCGCGGACTCTACGATCCGGCGCTCGACAAGGATTCCTGCGGCGTCGGATTCATCGCCGACATCAAGGGCCGCAAGTCGCACCGGATCGTCGCGGACGCGCTCACCATCCTGCTCAACCTGGAGCACCGCGGCGCGGTCGGCGCCGACCCGCGCGCCGGCGATGGCGCCGGCATCCTGACCCAGATCCCGCATAAGTTCTTCGCCAAGGAGGCCACCAAGCTCGGTTTCACCCTCCCTGGGCCGGGCGAGTACGCGGTCGGCACGCTGTTCCTGCCGCACGAGCCGGAGCGGCAGAAGGAGGTTGCCGACATCTACGCGGAGGTGATCGCATCCGAGGGCTTCCGGCTGCTCGGCTGGCGCACGATACCGACCGACAATTCGACGCTCGGCAAGTCGGTCAAGCCGACCGAGCCGGCGCACCGCCAGGTGTTCATCGGTCAAGACCTTCAAAACCGGAAGCTCTCCGAGGACGAGTTCGAGCGGCGCCTCTACATCCTGCGCAAGACCATCTCAGGCGCGTTCTACCGCCGCTACGAGCGCCGCGTGTCCGGCTACTACCCGGTCGCGATCTCGTGTCGCACCGTGATCTACAAGGGCATGTTCCTCGCCGACCAGCTCGGCACCTACTATCCGGACCTTCGCGACCCGGATTTCGAGAGCGTGCTTGCGCTGGTGCACCAGCGCTTCTCCACCAACACGTTCCCGACCTGGTCGCTAGCGCATCCGTATCGGATGATCGCGCACAACGGCGAGATCAACACGCTGCGCGGAAATCTCAACTGGATGGCGGCGCGCCAGTCTACGGCGCGCTCGCCGCGCTTCGGCGACGACATCGCCAAACTGTGGCCGATTTCCTACGAGGGCCAATCCGATACCGCCTGCTTCGACAACGCGCTCGAATTCCTGGTGCAGGGCGGCTACCCGCTCGCGCATGCGGTCATGATGATGATCCCGGAGGCGTGGGCCGGCAATCCCTTGATGGACGAGGAACGACGCGCCTTCTACGAGTACAACGCCGCGCTGATGGAGCCGTGGGACGGCCCGGCCGCGATCGCGTTCACGGACGGCCGCCAGATCGGCGCGACGCTCGACCGCAACGGGCTGCGCCCGGCGCGCTATCTCGTGACCCGCGACGACCGCATCGTGATGGCGTCCGAGATGGGCGTGCTGCCGATCCCCGAGAAGGACATTGTCACCAAGTGGCGGCTGCAGCCCGGCAAGATGCTGCTGGTCGATCTCCAGGAAGGCCGGCTGATCCCGGACGAGGAGATCAAGGCGCACCTCGCCAAGAGCCATCCGTACAAGGAATGGCTCAACAACACCCAGATCCAGCTCGAGGAGCTGCCGCCCGCCGAGAGCCGGCCCGCGCTGTCGAACCTCTCGCTACTCGATCGTCAGCAGACCTTCGGCTACACGCAGGAGGATCTCAAGATCCTGATGTCGCCGATGGGCACGACCGGCGAGGAAGCGGTCGGCTCGATGGGCAACGACACGCCGATCTCGGCGCTTTCCGACCGGCCCAAGCTGCTGTTCACGTATTTCAAGCAGAACTTCGCGCAGGTCACCAACCCGCCGATCGACCCGATCCGCGAGGAGCTGGTGATGAGCCTGGTGTCGATCATCGGACCCCGGCCCAACCTGTTCGACCTCGAGGGTATGTCGACCACCAAGCGGCTCGAGGTGCGCCAGCCGATCCTCACCAACGCCGACCTCGAGAAGATCCGCTCGATCTCGGAGGTGAGCGACTCGCATTTCCGCTCGCAGACCTTCGACATCACCTGGTCGGCCGACACCGGCGCCGCCGGAATGGCGGGCGCGCTCGATGCGCTGTGCTGCCAGGCCGAAAAGGCCGTTCACGACGGCATCAACATCATCATCCTGTCGGACCGCAATGCCGGCCCCGATTACGTGCCGATCCCGTCGCTGCTCGCCTGCGCGGCCGTGCACCATCACCTGATCAGGCAGGGTCTGCGCATGTCGGTCGGCCTTGTGATCGAGTCGGGCGAGCCGCGCGAGGTGCATCACTTCGCATGCCTCGCCGGCTATGGCGCGGAGGCGATCAACCCCTACCTCGCGTTCGAGACGCTGGTCGCGATGAAGGACGAGCTGCCGCAGAAGCTCGACGAGAAGGAGATCATCAAGCGCTACATCAAGTCGATCGACAAGGGGCTGCTCAAGGTGATGTCCAAGATGGGCATCTCGACCTACCAGTCCTATTGCGGCGCGCAGATCTTCGACGCGGTCGGGCTCAAGTCCGATTTCGTCTCGCAGTATTTCACCGGCACCGCGACCCGCATCGAGGGCGTGAGCCGCGGCGAAATCGCCGAGGAGACGGTGCGCCGCCATCGCGACGCCTTCGGCGACGCGCCGGTGTACCGCACCGCGCTCGATGTCGGCGGCGAATATGCGCTGCGCCTGCGCGGCGAGGATCACGTGTGGACCTCGACGACGGTCGCAGCACTGCAGCACGCCGTGCGGGGCAGCTCACTCGACAAGTACAAGTCATTCGCCAAGACCGTGAACGAGCAGAGCGAGCGCCTGCTCACCATCCGCGGCCTGTTCCGCCTCAAGACGGCGGAAGAGGACGGCCGCGAGCCGGTGCCGCTCGACGAGGTCGAGCCGGCCGAGAACATCGTGCGACGGTTCTCGACCGGCGCCATGTCGTTTGGCTCGATCTCGCGCGAGGCGCACACGACCTTGGCAATCGCGATGAACCGCATCGGCGGCAAGTCGAACACCGGCGAGGGCGGCGAGGAATCCGACCGGTTCAGGCCGCTGCCGAATGGCGATTCGATGCGCTCTGCGATCAAGCAGGTCGCATCGGGCCGCTTCGGCGTCACCGCCGAATACCTGGTCAATTCCGACATGATGCAGATCAAGATGGCGCAGGGCGCCAAGCCGGGCGAAGGCGGACAATTGCCCGGCCACAAGGTCGACCAGATCATCGCCAAGGTGCGCCACTCGACGCCAGGCGTCGGCCTGATCTCGCCGCCGCCGCACCACGACATCTACTCGATCGAGGATCTCGCGCAGCTCATCTTCGACCTCAAGAACGTCAACCCGACCGGCGACGTCTCGGTGAAGCTCGTCTCCGAGGTCGGCGTCGGCACGGTCGCGGCCGGGGTCTCCAAGGCGCGCGCCGATCACGTCACTATCGCGGGCTTCGAGGGCGGTACCGGCGCGAGCCCGCTGACCTCGATCAAGCACGCCGGCAGCCCGTGGGAGATCGGACTTGCCGAGACCCACCAGACGCTGGTCGCCAACCAGCTGCGCGGCCGCATCGCGGTGCAGGTCGACGGCGGCATCCGCACCGGCCGCGACGTGGTGGTCGGGGCGATTCTCGGCGCCGACGAGTTTGGCTTTGCGACCGCGCCGCTGATTGCGGCGGGCTGCATCATGATGCGCAAGTGCCATCTCAACACCTGCCCGGTCGGCGTCGCCACCCAGGACCCGGTGCTGCGCAAGCGCTTCCGCGGACAGCCCGAGCACGTGATCAACTATTTCTTCTACGTCGCCGAGGAGGTGCGCGAGCTGATGGCCACGCTCGGCTACCGCACCTTCAACGAGATGGTCGGCCAGATGCAGATGCTCGACCAGCGCGCCATGGTGGCGCACTGGAAGGCCAAGGGCCTCGACTTCTCGCGCCTGTTCACCAAGCCCGAGGCCGCGGAGGGCGTCGCGATCTATCACTGCGAGCCCCAGGACCACAAGATCCGCACCATCCTCGACCGCCGCCTGATCGCTGAGTCGCAGGCGGCGCTCGACCGCGGCGCCCCGGTGCGCATCGTCACCACGATCAAGAACACCGACCGCACCGCCGGCGCCATGCTGTCGGGCGAGATCGCCAAGCGCTACGGCCATGCCGGTCTTCCGGACGACACGATCCACGTGAAGCTCACCGGTACCGCCGGGCAGAGCTTCGGCGCCTGGCTCGCGCGCGGCGTCACGCTCGAGCTCGAAGGCGAAGGCAACGACTATGTCGGCAAGGGCCTCTCGGGCGGCCGCATCATCGTGCGGCCGCCGGCCGACGCCGGTGTGATCCCCGAGGAATCGATCGTCGTCGGCAACACCGTGCTCTACGGCGCGATCTTGGGCGAGTGCTACTTCCGCGGCATCGCGGGCGAACGCTTCGCGGTGCGCAATTCGGGCGCGCTCGCCGTCATCGAAGGCGCCGGCGACCATTGCTGCGAATACATGACGGGCGGCATCGTGGTCGTGCTGGGTCCGACCGGGCGCAACTTCGCCGCCGGCATGTCGGGCGGCATTGCGTATGTGCTCGACGCGGACGGCACCTTCCGGACCCGCTGCAACATGGCGATGGTCGATCTCGAGCCGGTGCCCGAAGAGGAGGCGGTCAACGCCCGCGAATACGGCCACGCCGCCGATCTCGCGGCGCACGGCCGGGTCGACGTGCTGTCTGACATGACGCGCTATGACGCGGCGCGGCTGCACCTTCTCATTTCACGCCACGCCCGCTTCGCCGGCTCGCGCCGCGCCGCCCATATCCTGGAGCACTGGGACGCGTACCTGCCGAAGTTCCGCAAGGTGATGCCGCTCGAATATCGCCGCGCGCTCGCCGAGATGGAGAAGGCGCGCACCATGCAGGCGGCCGAGTAGCGGTGCATGGCCTGCCGTCACGGCGTTGCCGCCGTCACCCCGACGCTGCCGCGCCACGAGCGCGGACACTTCCAGCATGATCGGCGGTCGGGCGCAAACGGACGTAACTGAGGTTTTGTAAGCAAGGCTTGGGCTCAGTGGGAAAGATCACCGGATTCCTCGAATTCGACCGCATCGACCGCGACTATGCGCCGGTCGAGGAGCGCGTGCGCCATTGGCGCGAGTTCGTCCTTCCGCTGCCCGAGAAGGAGACGCGGGACCAGGCGGCGCGCTGCATGAACTGCGGCATTCCGTATTGTCACACCGGCTGCCCGGTGAACAACCAGATTCCCGACTGGAACGACCTCGTCTATGCGGGCGACTGGCGGACCGCCGCACGCAACCTGCATTCGACCAACAACTTCCCCGAGGTCACCGGCCGCATCTGCCCAGCGCCGTGCGAGGCATCGTGCACGCTCAACCTCGACGACAACCCGGTCACCATCAAGACGATCGAATGCGCGATCGCCGACAAGGCCTACGAGCAGGGCTGGATCGAGCCCGAACCCTCGGCGGCCAAGACCGGCAAGCGGGTCGCCATCGTCGGCTCGGGGCCGGCCGGCATGGCCTGCGCGCAGCAGCTCGCACGCGCCGGCCATGACGTGCACGTCTACGAGAAATACGCCAAGGCGGGCGGCCTGCTGCGCTACGGCATTCCCGACTTCAAGATGGAGAAGCACTACGTCGACCGCCGCGTCGGCCAGATGGAAGCAGAGGGCGTCACATTCCATTACGGCGTCCATGTCGGGCACAACCTGGCGGCCGAGACGCTCCTCGCCGACTACGACGCGGTCGTGCTCGCCGGCGGCGCCGAGAAGGGCCGCGACCTGCCGATCCCGGGACGCGAGCTCGACGGCGTCCATTTCGCCATGGACTTCCTGCCGCAGCAGAACCGGCGCGTCTCCGGCGAGCCGGCCGGCGACGAAAAGCCGATCCTCGCCAACGACAAGCACGTGGTGGTGATCGGTGGCGGCGATACCGGCTCGGACTGCATCGGTACGTCGATCCGCCAGGGCGCGCGCTCGGTCACCAATTTCGAGATCATGCCGATGCCGCCCGAGAAGGAGAACAAGCTGCTGACCTGGCCGGACTGGCCGCTCAAGCTGCGCACCTCGTCGAGCCACGAGGAAGGCGCCAAGCGCGAATTTTCGGTGCTGACGCGGAAGTTCACGGGCGAGAACGGTCAGGTCAAGAAGCTCCACTGCGTGCATGTCGACGACAAGTTCAATCCGGTGCCCGGCACCGAGTTCGAGCTCGACGCCGAGTTGGTGCTGCTCGCCATGGGCTTCGTGCATCCGGTGCACGAGGGCATGATCAAGGCGCTCGGCGTTGCGCTCGATCCGCGCGGCAACGTCAAGGCGGCGACGGACGGCGACCAGAGCTACCGCAGCTCCCTCGACAAGGTCTTTGCCTGCGGCGACATGCGGCGCGGCCAGTCGCTCGTGGTGTGGGCGATCCGCGAAGGGCGCCAAGCCGCACATGCGGTCGACAAATTCCTGATGGGCTCGACCTCGCTGCCGCGCTGAGCGCAAACCGCAAGCCGCCGCAGACCGATTGCCGCGGCCTCAACGAAACCTATAATGCGCTGAGGCGGGGCGATGGCGGGGGCGACGCCGGGAGGAGGGATTCATGCTCGACGAACTCCGCTGCAACCTTCGCTTCCATTGGCCCGACAATCATCGCACCGCGCATCGTACCGCATCGCCACTGACGTCCCACTGGGCGAGAACATCCGCCCGCCCGCCGACGGCAAGATCGACTAGCGCATGCTCCGGCGAAAGCCTGCCCCGGACCTGAGCCGGGGTGGGGCATCGGTTCGCCGATAAGAATATGCGCCAAATACCGAATCTAGAGCGCGTTCCGATTCCGTAGGAACGGAACGTCCCCTAAAGGCATTTCAGGCCCGCGCGCAGTATTTCCGACGTCCTCAGTCGGCGGCAACGCGCTCCCTGGCCACGATCATCGGGAGGACCTTCTTGTCCATCTCGCGCCGCACCTTCCTTCGGGCCGCGCTCGCGTCGGGGCGCGCTGCTGCCGGCCGGCGCGCGCGCGGCGTTTCCGGAGCGCCCGATCCGGCTGGTCGTGCCATTCGCGGCGGGCGGCGCGGTTGACAGCATTGCGCGGGTGCTCGGCAATGCGCTGGGGACCGAGCTCGGCCAGGCGATCGTGATCGAGAACCGCGGCGGCGCCGGCGGGATCATCGGCATGGAAACGGTCGCGCGCGCACTGCCGGACGGCCACACGCTGCTGCTCTCGCATACCGGCTTTGCGGCGATGCCGGGCCTCTATCGCAGCCTGCCGTTCGATCCGGAACGCGATTTCACCGGCGTGATCACGGCGGCGACGGGCGCCTACGTGCTCGCCGTGAATTCGTCGGAGCCGTTCCATTCGGTTGCCGACCTCGTCGCCTACGCCAAGGCTAATCCGGGCCGCGTGACCTACGGCTCGGCCGGGGTCGGCTCGACTGTGCATCTGGCGGGCGAGTTCTTCAAGCGGACGGCGGGAATCGACATCGTGCACGTGCCCTATAAGGGCGCGGTGCCCGCGATCACCGATCTCCTGAGCGGGCAGATCCGCATGATGTTCGCGCCCGCCGTCAATGCGATCCCCCTCGCCGCCTCCGGCAAGCTGCGCGCGCTGGCCGTCACCTCGACCAGGCGCTCGCAGCTCGCGCCCGAGGTCCCGACGGTTGCCGAGAGCGGCCTGCCCGGCTTCGAGGTCACCGGCTGGTACGGGATCGCGGCGCCGGCCGGGAGCCCGGCGGACGCGGTTGCGCGGCTCAACATGGAGGCCAACCGTGTCCTGAAATCGGACGGCGTGATCGTGCAGCTCCGGCTGCAAGGCCTCGATCCGGCCGGCGGCACGCCGGCCGAGGCGAACGCATGGATCAAATCCGAGGTCGTACAATGGCGCAAGGTCATCCGCGACGCCGGTATCACACCGCAATAGATCGGCGCATGGAGCAGAACCTCAAGACCGACGCGGTGACGCTCACCAAGACGCTGTGCGCGTATCTCGCCGCCGTGCGCCCGGACGATTTTTCCGCCGCGGCGCGGCAGGCGGCGCGCCGCGGCGTGCTCGACTGGATCGGCTGCGCGCTGGCGGCCAGCCGCCACCCGACGATCGACATGCTTGTCGCCGTCCTGAAGGAGACCGGCGGACGGCGGCAGGCAACCGTGCTCGGCCGCGCGCTGCGGCTCGGCCTGCTCGATGCTCCGCTCGCCAACGGGCAGATGGGGCACTTGCTCGACTTCGACGACACCCACATGGGCGGCGTCGTGCTGCACACGAGTTCGCCGGTTCTCGCCGCGCTGTTCGCGCTGGCCGAACGCACGCCGGTGAGCGGCGCCGAGCTCATGCTCGCTTATGCGGTGGGCTTCGAGGCCGGCGTGCGCAGCGGGCGCACCGCGCCCGCCCATCACAAGCGCGGCTGGCACCTGACTGGCACCCTCGGCAGCATGGCGGCGGGTGTGGCCTGCGGCCGCCTGCTCGGGCTCGATGCCCAGCGGCTCACCTATGCGATGGGGATCGCCGCAACGCAGGCAGCCGGGATGCAGCAGAATCGCGGCACCATGTGCAAGTCGTTCCACGCCGGCAAGGCCGCCCAGAATGGCGCGCTCGCGGCGCTGCTGGCGCAGCGGGGCTTCGACAGCAGCCAGGAGATCATCGAGGGCGAGCGCGGCTTCGCGCGCATCTACAGCGACGTTGCAACGCCCGAGCGCCTCACCGCCGGGCTCGGCGAGAGCTGGCTGATCGAGAGCAACGGGCACAAGCCTTATGCGTGCGGCGTCGTGCTGCATCCGCTGATCGACGCCATGGTCGCGCTGCGTCAGCGGATCGACGGCGCGGCGGTGAGCGCGATCGAGCTGCGCGTCCATCCGTGGGTGCTGTCGATCACCAGTGTCGTCGAGCCGTCGAGCGGCCTGCAATCGAAGTTCAGCTGGCGCCACTCCGCCGCGGTCGCGCTCGCCGACGGTGCCGCCGGAATCGCGCAGTATTCCGACGCACGCACCGCCGATCCCGCGGTGGCGGCGCTGCGCTGCAAGGTGCGGGCGGTCCCGGACGACACGCTGCGCAGCGACGAGGCGCACGCGGTGGTGATCGCCAATGGCGCACGCCACGAGGTCCACGTCGCGCATGCGAGCGGCACCGCCGCCAATCCGATGAGCGATGCGGCGATCGAGGCCAAATTCCTCGCCAACGCGATACCCGTGATCGGCGAGAAGCGCGCGCGCCGGGCGTGCGAGCTGGTGTGGTCGTTCGAAGCCGTTGCAGACGTGCGCGCGCTGCTTGCGCTCGTCGCCTAAACTAGCCGGCGCAGCGCGATCCGGCCGTCGCGATTGGCGCCCTGGGCGCCGCGCTATCGGCCGCCGAAGAACGGGAAGAAGAACGGCTGCGACGTCGACCAGAAGCGGCGCGGTTCCGACCGCTGCTGCTGCGCGGCCGCACGCGCCACCGCAGCCTGGCGCGTCTGTCCCGCGCCAGGAGGCCCGAGCCGGCGCGGCGCGGGCGCAGGGCCCGGGCTGGCGGTCGCGACCTGACGCTGCTGTTCCTGCTGCGCCACCATCGGCGTCATCGGCGTGGTCGTCGTCGCGACCACCGGATCGGTGCCGAGCGGCGCGACATTGCGGCGCGGCCAGGCGAAATCGTCGGCGCGGCCGGCCGGTGCCTCGGGGTGCTCGCCGCGCACCAGCACCCGCGTGGCGATCGGATCGGTTGTGCCTTGGCTCGGACGCGCGCCGCCCAGAAGCTCATCGGCTTCGGCCGTCGCGGTCAGCGGCATCACGGGACCCGCAAGCGGCCGCGCAATGGCGGTGTTGCCGGGACGCGCGGCCGGCGCCTGCTGGGCAGGCTCTTCCGGCGCGGGTAGCGCAACCGGCGTCGCGTGTGCCATCAACGAGCGCTGGATCTCACGCTCGACGAAGTGCGCGAGTTTGCGCGCGCCCGCCTGCGTGAAGTGAATGCCATCGCCGGAACGCAGGCGGCGGATCTGCCCCTCGAAATCCGGCCCCTGCGTGACGAAGCGACCCTGCTCGTCGACGAAGCCGTCCCAGGTGTCGATGTAGGTGATGCCCGCCTTCTCGGCGCGGCTGCGGAACAGATCGTTGAGATAGCTCAGATCCGACGAGGCCTTGGAACCGCGCACCGGCGGCAGCCCGACCCAGAGCACCGGAACGTTCTTGGACTTGAGCGCCGCGATCGTATCGTCGATGCGCTTGATGTAGAGCTCGGTCCATTTGTCGGAGCGGAACTCGTAGCTGACCATGCCGGGTGTCGCGCGCTCCGGCTCGGAAGCAGGGGTATCGGCGGGTGCGTCGTCGTTCGCGGCGTCCCGCTCCTTGTCGTCCCCCTCCTTGTCGACCTTCTCCTTGTCGGCCTTCTCCTTCTCGACCTTCTCCTTATCGCCCTTCTCTTTCTCGACCTTCTCCTTCTCACCGCGCGGCGTATTCGATGCCGGAGAGGACGACTTGGCGGGCGCCTTTTCCTTGATCGGGCGACGATCGTTGAGGCCGATCATCATGACGATGAAATTGGGCTTTTCGGCGTTGAGGATCTCGCGCGCCGCTTGTGGCCAGTCGGGATATTCGCCGCGCGGATCGTTCTTCACGTCGATGCGGATCAGGCCCGACCAGGTGCGGTGCCGGCGCAGGATGCCGATGTCGGGCGATTCGGCGGCAGCCTGCTCCAGTCCATAGGCGAGCCAGTCGGCCATCGAGTCGCCGACCACCACCACCGACGTGAGCGGCGCCGAGTCGGGTTTCCGGGCCGGCGGCGGCGCCTTGGCGTTGTATTCGGCCGCCGGCGCCTGCCGGTTGTCGCCGAAAAAACCACCGCCGTAGGGGCTGTAGCCGCGACGGTGCCGCTCCTCGATGAAAGGAAATCGATCGTCGAATTGCTGGGCGGCAGCCGGGCCGATCACGGCCACGGCGAGTCCGAGAACGACCGCCGCCTCGGCCAGGCCGATAACGAGCGCACCGACGAGTGACCACCTGGATACCGCTACTGCCATCAGATCGGACCCAAAAAATGACGGTCGGCCAACGCCTTGCGCGGCCGATCCGTTCCAGCCTAAGCGGTCATTAGGTTCTTACCATGGCGGTCCGGGCGGCGGGAAGAAGCCCGCTGGCCCAGATCGGCGTCGTGTCTACCGAGACGCCGAGGTGCCCGCCCGCAGCCGGTCGAGCAGATCGGCGGTCGCAAAGCCATCGGGAACCAGGCCGGACGCCACCTGGAAGCGCTTGAGCGCGCCGCGCGTAAGCACATTTATGCGGCCGTTCGGCTCACCGCCGATGTCGAATCCTCGGGCGAGCAGGAGCTGCTGCAGTTCGTAACGCTCCGCGCTGGTGAGCACGCGCTCCTCGCGCGGCCAAGCCCGCACGAGGGGACCATCGCCGCGCAGCCGATCCGCCAGAAGACCAATCGCGAGCGCGTAAGCCTCGGCCGGATTGTAGCGCATGATCGCGCGAAAATTGTTGAGCATCAGGAAGGCTGGCCCGCGCGCGCCCGCCGGCACCAGCAGAAATACCTTGTCGGTTGTGCGCGGGAAGGGCTTACCGCCGACCCGCCGGACCCCATGATGCTCCCAATCGCGCACCGTCATCGGCTTGGCACCGTCGGCGAGCAGATAGTCGAACCCCGGCGGAACCACCACCTCATAGCCCCAGGTCTGGCCGGGCATCCAGCCGTCGAGCTTGAGATTGTTCGCCGTCGAGGCGACGAGGTCGGGGATCGAGTCGACCACGTCGCGCCGGCCGTCGCCGTCAAAGTCGACGGCGTAGCGCTTGAATGCGGTTGGCATGAACTGCGTGGGCCCGAATGCGCCGGCCCACGAGCCCTTGAGATGTTCCGGCGTAACGTCGCCGCGATTGAGAATCTCCAGGGTGGCGAGGAACTCGTCCTTGAAATAGGCCTGCCGCCGTCCGACGCAGGCGAGCGTCGCAACCGAGCGCAGCACCGGCCGCTCGCCGATCTGGGTCGAATAATTCGACTCGACCCCCCAGATCGCAGCGACCACGTGGCGATCGACCCCATAGGCCTTCTCGACCGCCTCGAAGGTCGCCTTGTTGGCGGCGAGGATCTCGCGGCCGCGCTTGATGCGGGCGTCGCTCACCAAGAGATCGAGATAGTCCCACAGCGCCTTGGTGAATTCCGGCTGGGAGTCGACGAAGTCCATGATCTTGAGATCGGGCGTCAGCCCGGTCGTGTATGTCTCGAACGTCTCTTGGGTGACGCCGCGCCGCGCGGCGTCGGGCCAGTAGCCCGCGATGCAATTGGGGAAATTGGCGGCGGCCGTGCGGATCGCGTCGGCTTGCATGAGCGGATGGCCGGAGGAGCCCGATTCCCCGCTCCAATCGTCCTTGCCCGGCGGCGCCGCGGCTGGCGAACCGAACGGATTGAGCAGCCCGATGGCGCCAGTGACGAGGCGCGACAACCCGTCATCCTGCGCGCGGGCGCCGGTCACTGCACCCGACACCCCGCCCAGGATCAGTCCGGCCGCCGCCGTGACCCTCACGAACCGCATTCCGCCCGTCATGTTAAGATTCCGCCGTCCGGCGCCGTGCACGCCGCTCCCTCGTTCAATAGGGACCCGAATTGGTTTCGGGATGTTTAATAGCATGGGCGACCATCGAAGGCGAACCGGGGACCATCGAGGCGAACGACATGATTGTCACTGTTTTGTTTTGCCGTTGGCATCCACTGCTGTGGTAGAATCGCCCTCGAATTTCCCTTTTTTCGCCAAACAAACAAACCCGGATATCCGTGGTCCATCTCCCCTCCCCCACGAACCCAGCATGAAACCCATCCGCAAAGCGATCTTCCCGGTTGCCGGCCTCGGCACCCGGTTCCTGCCAGCCACCAAGGCGATGCCCAAGGAGATGCTTCCGGTCGTCGATCGGCCGCTGATCCAGCACGTCGTCGACGAGGCGCGCGAAGCCGGAATCGAGCATCTGATCTTCGTCACCGGCCGCAACAAGGCGGTGATCGAGGATCATTTCGACCGCCAGTTCGAGCTCGAGCTCACGCTCGACGAGCGCAACCGCCGCGCCGAGCTCGACCGCCTGGCTCGCGATCTGCCGGGGCCCGGCCAGACCAGCTTCACGCGCCAGCAATCCCCGCTGGGGCTCGGTCACGCGGTGTGGTGCGCGCGCGAGCTCGTCGGCGACGAGCCGTTCGCCCTGCTCCTGCCCGACGTGCTGGTGCAGCACAGCCGAGGTTGCCTGGCGCAGATGATGGACGTCTATCGCGAGCACGGCGACCACGCCAACATGATCGCGGTCGAGGAGGTGCCGGCTGATCGCATTCACATGTACGGCGTGGTGGGTGTCGGATCACCGGTCGGCAAGGCGTTCAAGATCACCGGGATGGTGGAGAAGCCGGCGCGCGAGGCGGCGCCCTCGAACCTCATCATCACCGGACGCTACATCCTGCAGCCGCAGATCTTCGCCGTGCTGGCGAACCAGGCGCGCGGCGCCGGCGGCGAGATCCAGCTCACCGACGCGATGATTCGCCTCGCCCAGGAGCAGCCGTTCCTCGGCCTCAAGTTCGAGGGCAAGAGCTTCGACTGCGGCTCGAAGCTCGGATTCCTCGCTGCCAACGTTGCCTATGCGCTCGCGCGCAAGGACATTGCGCCGGCGTTCCGGGCGGAGCTGAAACAGATCTTGGACGCCGAGTGAGAAGATTTCGCCTCATCGCGCATGCGCGCAGCGGCGCTCGATCCTGTTAGAGCAGCATCGGCCGCTTGCGCGGGCGATGCTGGAGATTTCGGACAGTGCTGCCCCTGCGCCCTCCTACCAACGTCGGTAGGGGCGGCGCCAGCCCCATCCGGGTCCGCGCACGAGTCTGAGGATCAGGAGCAGCACCACAGCACCGATGGTCGCGTTGATGATTGCGGCGACCAGTCCGACACCGAGATGGATCCCAAGCTTCGGCAGCAGCCAGTCGCCGATGAAGGCGCCGATGATACCGATCACGATATCGCCGATCAGACCGAAGCCGTAGCCCCGCATGATCTGGCCGGCGAGCCAGCCGGCAATGAGGCCGACAATCAGGATGACCAGAAGACTCTCGTTGGAAATGTGCATCGCCCTGTCCTCGGGGAAGTCAACACACCCGATGACGCGCGGCGCGGAAAAAAGTTCCCGCGCGACCTTCGCTTTTCAGCCAACGCCGGCGGCGGCGTCATCTGTGCACCTCCGCACGAACTTCGGATTCGCGGCACCAGAGTAGATTCATTCTGTGGCGCATCTTCTCGTCGGCGAACCGGCGTCCGCCCTGGCTCCCAAGTCCGGGGCTGTCGACGCAGAAACTGATCCGCTGCGTAGTCCACGCGCGGCGCGGTGGAGTTGAGCCAGTCGCGGCGGATCTCGGCCTTGAGCTGCATAGAGCGCGTGAGCTTGTAGGTGAGCGCGCCCGACGCGAACCACCGCTGATCGACGCGTGCGAGCCCCACGTAATCGTCGATGCCGAAGCCGAGCTTGGCGGTGCCGATCAGCCACCGGCGGAAGGCGTGATCGACCTGCAGAACCATGTCGCGCGAGAAATCGCCCGAGACGCCCGGCACGATCACCTCGTTGACGGTGGATTTGGCGGTCGCGGTGACAGTTGTCAGCGCCGGGAATCGCGCCGAGCCGCGTCGGGCCGCCCTGGCGCGCGGCACGGCGGAAGCGGCCGGGCGCGCGCGGATCGTCCTTGAGCGCCGCGAACACCGTTGCGGCATCGGGCAGGCGGAAGAGTTCGTCGCGATCGGCGGGCCCCGCCTCGGCGGCCGGCCGCGCTGGATTCAAGCTGCGGAGCCTGCGCGCGCACCGGCGCGGCGATGGCGGCCATGCACAGGACCACGCCCACGACGGTCGGCACAAGGCGAAGGCGCGGCAGCGTTGAGCGCTGACCGGCCGGCCGATCGGCACGCATTTGGTTAATGGGAATAAAATGGGTATGGTTAAGGACGGTGGTACCCGGCGCCGTCGCGGACCCCCGGATTTCATGCTATGGGGCGGACTCGGCGCCGCCGATCGAGGGCTCCCTTTGGAAGCAAGTTCGAGCAAGCCCAAGCAGTCGCTGATCGACTCCGCGCTGCGGACGCTGGAGGCCGGGTCGGGCGGCATCGCGGCGCTCGCAGCCGCCATGCAGGACGGGCTGGGACGGCCGTTCGCGTCCGCGGTCGACCTCATCCGCGCGGCGAATGGCCGGGTGGTGGTCTCCGGCATGGGCAAATCCGGCCACGTCGGGCACAAGATCGCGGCGACGCTGGCCTCGACCGGGACGCCCGCCTTCTTCGTTCATCCCGCCGAAGCGAGCCACGGCGACCTCGGCATGATCACGCGCGACGACGTCATCCTGGCGCTGTCGTGGTCGGGCGAGACCGCCGAGCTCAAGAACCTGATCGACTACTCTCGCCGCTTCCGCATCGGACTGATCGCCGTTACGGTCGAGACCGACAGCGCGCTCGGCCGTGCCGCCGACGTGGTGCTCGCGCTGCCGTCCGCGCGCGAGGCGTGCCCGCACAATCTCGCGCCGACCACCTCGTCGCTGATGCAGCTCGCGCTCGGCGATGCGCTCGCGATCGCCCTGCTGGAAAGTCGCGGCTTCACGGCGGCCGACTTCCACGACCTGCATCCGGGCGGACGGCTCGGCGCGGCGCTCACCTTCGTGCGCGACCTCATGCACGGCGGCGGCGCCATGCCGCTGGTGCGCTTCGGCGCGCCGATGTCGGAGGCCCTGGTCGAGATGTCGGCCAAGGGCTTCGGCTGCGTCGGCATCATCGAGGCGCAGGCGCTGGTTGGCATCATCACGGACGGCGATCTGCGCCGCCACATGCGCGCCGACCTGCTCGACCAGCGCGTCGAGCAGGTGATGACCCGCGGGCCCAACACGGTGCGGCCCGACCAGCTCGCGAGCGAGGCGCTCGAGTATCTCAACGCGATGAAGCGCACTGTGCTGTTCGTTGTCGAGGGCACCACGCCGGTCGGCATCGTGCACATGCACGACCTGCTGCGGGCCGGGGTGGCGTAAGCTCTGCCGTCATTGCAAGGTTCGTAGGGTGGGCAAAGCGGCCCGCCTTCGCTCGCTGCGCGAGCTACGGACGGGTTTGAGTCCGCCGAAGCGTGGAGCGCGTAGGCGGAAGCGTGCCCACCGTACCGCAACGAAGTGTCATTTCGCGGTGGGCACGGCGCTTCGCGCCTTTGCCCACCCTACAAATTTGCGGCTCACCCCGCAGCCGGCTCGACCTTCAGCGTCGCGCCGTCGACGGCCGCGACCTTGATGCGGCTGCCGGCCGGACAATCGGGCCCGGTGACGCGCCAGATCGTATCGCCGACGCCGACCGTGCCGTTGCCGTTGACGATCGGCTTCTCGAGCGTGAACACGCGGCCGATGAAGGCGTCGGCGCGCCGGTTGAGAAAGGGCTGGTCGGTCGGCGAACGCGACCGTCCGCCGACCCGCCGCCACAGCGGAATGGCGGCAACCGAGAAGGCCGCGAAGGTGACCAGCTGGACCTGCCAGCTCCAGTCAATGACGAGCGAGATCGCGCCGACCAGGAAGGCCGACAGCCCGAGCCACAGCATGAAGGTGCCGGGCGCGATGATCTCGAGCACCAGAAGGATGGCGCCGAGAATGAACCAGTCCCAGTAGCCGAGCGAAAGGACCAGGGTCGACATGCGATTGCCCCTTGGGATTGCCCTTGGTTTGCGGGACGAGCTTACCGGAAAAGTGTGTCAACGCCTCGGGATCATATGCCCGGCGGGGATGACTATTCATCGAATCGTCATGTCGCGCCAGTCCGTCGACCGAGCATGAGCCTGAGCACGATTCCGTTCCTACGGTATCGGAACGTGCTCTAGATTCGTTGTTTGGCGCCTATTCTTATCGCCGTTTCGCCGGAATATGCGCTACCCGAAGCCCGATCAAACCGGCCGTGTGCTGGGCAACGTACCGGCCGGCGGACCAGTCGGGCGGACCGGCGGCGGCGCGCCCTTGCTGTCGCTGAATGCCCCCTTGGCGATCTCGGCGATGCCGGCCAGCGAGCCGAGCACGGCGGTCGCCTCGACCGGCAGCATCAGCACCTTCTGATTGGGTGCATGTGCGAGCTCCGTGAACGCCTTGATATATTGCTGCGCGACGAAATAGTTGAGCGCCGATATGTCGCCGCGCGCGATCGCCTGGCTCACCACTTCGGTCGCCTTCGCCTCGGCCTGGGCGAGGCGCTCGCGCGCCTCGGCGTCGCGGAAGGCCGCCTCGCGGCGGCCCTCGGCCTCGAGGATCTGCGATTGCTTGGCACCCTCGGCGCGCAGGATCTGCGATTGGCGCTCGCCCTCGGCGGTGAGGATCTCGGCGCGCTTCTCACGTTCCGCCTTCATCTGGCGCGCCATCGCCTCCACCAGATTGGCGGGCGGCACGATGTCCTTGATCTCGATGCGGTTCACCTTGACACCCCAGGGCGAGACCGCCGCGTCGACCACGCGCAAGAGGCGCTCGTTGATCTCGTCGCGATGGGAGAGCATCTGGTCGAGGTCCATCGAGCCCATGACGGACCGAATATTGGTCATCGTGAGCTTGATGATGGCGACGTCGAGCTGGGCAACCTCGTAGCTCGCCTTGGCGGCATCGACCACCTGGAAAAACGCGACGCCGTCGACCGTGACAGTGGCGTTGTCCTTCGAGATGACGTCCTGCCGCGGAATATCGATCACCTGCTCCATGACGTTGAGCTTGCGGCCGATCTGGTCGATGAACGGCAGGATCAGATTGAGCCCCGGTCCGAGCAGCCTGGTGTAGCGGCCGAAGCGCTCCACGGTCCAATTGTAGCCCTGCGGCACCGTCTTCACGCCGAGATAGAGCGTGAGCACCGCGAGCAGCACAATAACGATGGTAAAGATGTCGAATCCACCCAGCATGAGCTCCCCCTTTGGCCAGGGACATATAGTGCAGTGGCACATGGGCAGCCGACAAGCCGCCGCACGGCCCTGGAGCACGTTCCGTTCCTGCGGAATCGAACGTGCTCTGGAGTCGTTGTCTGGCGCATATTCTTATCGGCGAACGGGTGCCCACCCCGGGTCAAGTCCGGGGCAGGCTTTCGCAGGAATATGCGCTCGTTAGTCGTCGCGTGATACGGCGGGGTTCAACGTTGCGCGGCAACGCATCAGCGAGCCGGCATGAAGCGGAAGCAACATGGGAGATCGAGGCGCCTTACACCCAGCCCTTGAGCTCGCGCAGCACCAGGTTCTGGATCACCCGCATGCCGGCCTCGCTGTCGTTGAGGCACGGGATGTGGGCGAAATTCTCGCCGCCGGCGCGCTTGAAGTAGTGCGCGTTCTCGACCGCGATCTCCTCCAGCGTCTCGAGGCAATCGGCCGCGAAGCCGGGCGTGATCACGGCGAGATTCTTGATCCCCTTGCGGGCCAGACTCTTGACGGTCCTGTCCG
>Ga0126384_10000183_pt1 | contig 31121 bp, 26 predicted proteins | sample PanSoiMetPlot_36_FD_92543 | JGI IMG/M metagenome (GOLD analysis project Ga0126384, IMG submission 92543) | Tropical forest soil microbial communities from Panama - MetaG Plot_36 | ecosystem: Environmental > Terrestrial > Soil > Tropical forest > Bulk soil | place: Panama | collected 2016-02-17 | reverse complement strand
GAGGCGAGTGGATTCGCTTTGTTTATTGCGTCGGTCCAATTATGGTGACCAATGATATCCTGCCTCATGCCGGGGGCAATTCGATCCGCAAACCCTTCATCAAGAAGACACACAACAGACGCAAACACGGTTGCAAGAACGAATGTTATGAAAGCCGTTAGCGTAAAAGAGAAGGTCTTTCTGAAGATAGCGGGAAAATCATAACGAAAGAAATTTATGAACACTCCGAAACCAGATGATTCACTCCGGTAGATCGCGCCGTGCGCGCGGCCGACGAGATAATTAAGATAATTCACCAATCGTTTGTCAGTAACCTCTTCACGAGCGATCGCCAGGTCAGCGGCGGTGCGCCGATAAAGCCGTCCGAACTCACGAACCTCCTCCCCCGATAGATTCTTCAGACGGAGGCGTGAAACCCTCGCCGTCAACTCTTCCAGCCGCTTCCACTTCGAAAGCCTCGCTTCTAAAAAGGTCTTTAGCACAGAATCAGAATACACGATTAACTCATGAACTCAATGCCGGCTTTATTCCGGATTTGGAATCTTGTATTCTGGAGTATCACCCATGCCATTCGCCGCCCTCATAGGAAACGAACGAATCAAGAAACTTCTTCAACGCGCTGTCTCCGAAGCTCGCATAGGTCAATCTCTGTTAATGGCTGGGCCGCGCGGTGTCGGAAAATATCAATTTGCGTTAGCGCTGGCCCAGGCGTTGAACTGCGAACAACCGGCTTCTGGAGACGCGTGTGGACAGTGCATACCCTGTCGCAAGATCGCACGTAACGAGCACGCGGACGTACGAACCATTCTCCGTGAGAGTCAGGATCCTTTGATTAAGAAAGAGTCCCGGAGTCAGTTCATTAAGATCGAGCAGACACGCTTAATGTCAGAGCAAGCACAGTTTCGTCCCTACGAGGGACGACGGCGAGTGTTCATTCTGGACGACGCTGAATGGCTTCGTCGCGAGGCCGCGAATTCACTGCTGAAGACCCTCGAGGAACCGCCCGAAACTTCATTGATCATTCTCATCACGCCCAAGCCGTTCGCATTGATAGACACCATACGCTCGAGATGTCTTCTGTTGAGCTTTGCACCTCTAACGACTTCCGAGATCGAACTGCATCTCCTCGGTTTAAAGAAAACACCGGACGAGGCGCGCCTCCGAGCGAGGCTTTCCGGTGGAAGTATCGGTCGCGCTATCGAGATAGACCTGGACGAGTATCGCGAGATGCGCAACATACTTTTGGAACTTCTCGAATCACTTGCCTTCTCGCGAAGCAGCGCATCACTGATGGGCGCAGCTGAATACCTGGGTCGAAAGATCGAAAAAGATGAGTTTGAAAGACATCTTGAAGCCCTGACCGTGCTGCTGGGTGACCTGTTGCGATTAAAGCTTCGCGAGGGCGAGGGTTCCTTGACCAATGAAGACGTCATCGAAAGACTACAACGAATTGCGGGCACCGTTTCTGAAGAATCGATCATACGATTGGCGGATGGAATCGAAGATGTCTTTCGAGACTTGCCGCGAAACATCAACCGTCAACTCGCAATGGAAGCTATCTTGATACAGGCGTGAGAGATTTCGGCGTGTATGGTTCAGATCGATCGCCCTCGATCTCGTAGTAAGCTCCAGAACTCCTCAACATCCTTTATTCCGTGATCGAGTACAGCATCATAAATATCGCGGCTGGAAAAGGCCTTGCGGTACTGCGGATGTTTCCAGCATGCAGCCTTGATGTCGAGAATTGACTGACGAGTTCGTTCTGTTAGCCGCTTACTGACTCTTTCGCCGTACTCACGAACCGCGCGGAACCCTGCGGAATCAGTCAACCATATGTCGATCTTCCACGCGCCCGCCCGCTCATCCCCGAGATATACGCCCCAATAAAAGCCCGCCGGCAAGCCTTCAGTCGAAATAACCGTCTGATCGCGGTAATGCATTCTGTGGGGACTCAACAGATCGGCAATCCTCGCTCCTATCTCAAAAAAGCTCTTTCGATCCAACTTCGCTTGCACGAGGTGAATGTCCAGATCGCGCCACACCATTAATCGCAGCGCGTAGCTTCCGACTATATTAACCTCTCCATAGTCGTTGAGTATTTCGCGCAAGCCGTCCGCAAGCAAACGATCGGCCTCCGCGCGTAGCTCGTCGTCAGATTCGGAATGCATTCAACCGTTTAGATTAGAAAAGGAATTATCGCCCAGGACTTCTTTCTATACTCGTCGTATTGTGTCCCAAACACACTACGGAGGTTCTGTTCTTCCAGGCGGATCTTGCGCAAATACGCGAAGGAGATCATTGCCACTGCAACTAACCCATGCAGTTCACCGGAAACGAACGCCGTGCCCACGAACATTCCAAGCATTCCTGTGTATATCGGATGCCGGATCAAACGGTATGGACCAGACTTTATAAGCTGATGATCAACCTTTGATGCAATCTCCGCGCTCCAATTACGACCCAGATGCCTTCTTGCGACGATCGATAGAACGGCCGAACTTAACTGAATGAAAAACCCTGCGGCAATGATCCACCAATTCTTTGGCAGCCATCGTAAAGTCAGGCCAGGAAGCCGCACGAAGGCCAATACAAGCGCACCATACATCAAAAGCTGGTGAATCTGCCGTGAACGCGGAGACTCCGAAGTCCTGGTCACGCCCGCTTGCCCGGCAACTGCGCTCCAATAACATATGAATAGAATCCAGAGTACGGCAGACAGCCATAGCAGAGTTTGTGTGGTCCGGCTGATGAGGTATACAACTAAAATGATCAGCGCCAAGGCGACTGCAATGGGTATTAACGCAACCAAACCGTCGCACGTGAAGTTCAACCCGGGAAGGCGGATCGACACAGCCGGAGCTTTGTTCTGTACGTGCTTATTATCTGCCATCGCATTTAGCTACTATGCTTTACGTGTACTCACCTCAAGCGACGCTTGAAGTCGCTTTGGTGCAACCAGACGCCAAGCCTCACCAATGTGAAAGGCAAGTTCGTCATCCTTAATCCTGGCGAGTTCGATGCCGATCCAACCCGCCCCTCCGACATAGGGTGGCCTGTAGAACTTATCCGGCGCCCCTTCTATCAACATTGCCTGCACGCCAGGCGGAGCAGGAACCAACACCGAGATGTGCCCATCGTTATGATGATTATTGGAGAACATCGCAAACACTTTCTTGCGAACGAAGAACGTGGGCTCCCCGTGCGAGAGTCGTTCTGTTGTCTCCGGGAAGGTCGAGCAAATACGCCGCACCCGGTTGAGATGTTTTTCGCTCATTGGATCTCCTCGCCCACAGGCGCTTCCTCGGGTCGCTCGAGTTTTACTGGTCGGATTCCGAATGCCAGCACTCGAGCCGGCAACTCTCGGAGCAAAGGAAGACGCACGATGATTCTCAGGGCAAGCGGAAGAGTAAAAGCCTTGCCGGACTCAAGCGCACCCACGATACGTTTCTGCATCATGGTTTGGAAGCCCTGAATCATTCGCGTGAGCCGTTCGCGTCGACCCTGAACTTCGGCGAGCATTTCCTCTTCGACTTGGCCATCTCGGAGGGCGGGCGTCAGAACATTCGCAGCTTCAACCGCATCGCTTATTGCGCAGTTGATACCTACCCCTCCTACCGGTAGCATTACGTGCGCCGCATCGCCAATCAATAGTAGTCCGGGAAGGTGCCAACGTGGCAGGCAGCTCCCTTCCACGGACAAAAGGCTTACATTGTGCCAGTCATTAATGTGCTCGACCCGATCCGCAAGCCACGGTATGGTAATTTTAATCGAATCCTGAAATGCTGTCAGTCCATTGTGCTTTAACTTCTGATAGCCGCCCTGGGGCATGACGTAACCGACTTGCCATTCAGTCATCCGACCCAGCAGTACGATGAAGTTCCCTTCCCCAATGTTCAACATAGCCTTGTCGTCTTCGTCACTGGGGTTTCGCGGAAGGCGGAACCACAATACTTCCATGGGGTCTGACTGCTTGGCTGGTTCAAGCCCTGTCAATTTTCGAATACTTGAAAAACGACCATCAGTTGCGACTGTTAACGGTGCGACGAACTCGCGCCTTCCCGAAGGACTGTGATATGCGACGCCGCGAATCGCGCCATTCTCTTCAATCAATTCGTGAACGCTAGCTCCCATTATTAGTTTGAAGTGTGGATACTTCGATGCCTTTTCCGCTATGAATTCAAGGAATCGTGCTTGTGGCATCATCATGACGTACGGAAACCGGGTTGGCAGCCTGTTCAAGACAGCGACGGTGGTCGAACCCGCTCGCGAAACGACTCGCATCTCGCGGATCTTGGAGTGAGGCAGCTGGTGAAGCTCGTCTGCCAGACCAATCTGATGCAGGACCTCGAGCGTCGAGGAGTGGATGGTGTCGCCGCGAAAATCACGATCGAAGTCACGATGCGCCTCTAGCAGCGTGACCGGTACTCCCGCACGAGCCAGAAAGAGAGACAGCATCAATCCAGCCGGTCCCCCTCCCACTATCACGCAACCGGTCTCATGTCTGACACGTCCAGGTTCGTCTTCAATGCCGGGAGAGGTCTCGGATAGGTTTGGTACGGAATCGGTCATTGGATATCCTGCAGCAAGTCAGCGATGGCGAAGCCGCGCAAGTAACTGCTTCGGAGCTGTCAATCGATACGCATCAACAATAACGCTTTCGATCTCGTCCCAGTTGACTCTAGGAAGATCAATCCACAAACCTATCCAACCTCTTGACCCAAGATATGCCGGTATGTGGAATCGATCTGGCCCAAAATCCGCAAGGCTCTTGTTAGCTCCCGGCTCGGCTTTGCAATTTATTGCTGTACGTCCGTCGCCATGATGGTCATAAAGGTAGTAACCGAAGCGCCTTCCTCGCACCTCGAGGCTCAGGTGGCCGACACCCAGGTCAATCGCCGACGCGCCGGGAAGTGATTCAACAAGAGCTATTATTCGAGCCCGACGACGGGACGCCACTGAAGGACTCACCACCCCTGAAGTGAGGCTACCCGCGCTGTGGGATTTTTTTGGTCTTTTCGCGAGAGTCACGAGTTTGCCCACGCCTGCTTGAACTGTACGTACTTTCAGCACTACCCGTACAGCCTGCATATTAAACACGCGACAGAATAGCAAACATTTGCACTCGTGGGATAATCAGGACAGAACCGGCAATGCCAGGGATGCCTTTCGTGCAGCCGGAGTTGAAACATAACCTTCGGGTAAGTCTCCATTGTCCGCTCGCAGGTATTGCAAATAGTGCGGTTTCAAGCCAGCAATCAGTTCCTTGCGTGATTTTACTTTTATCGGCTTGCCAACGTATATCTTCCCCAGACGGCTCATCATCTTTTCAGACATAACGCTCGAGAACATAAACAGCGGCCACTTAAAATTCGGTCCGTTCAACTTTCGGAGCTTATACGTCCACAAGGCCAACGCTCCAACTCGCCACGCTGTAGGTGCCCACCATGAGTACTGGCCAGGCCGAAGATTCATCTTCCAGCATTTCATAATCAGTTGCCACTGTAACGGTGTGAGCTGCATCGTTTCAGTGACGCCTTTCTTCATCTCCATGCGAGTATCGTGGAGCGGGGTAAAGATCGAAGGAATAAAGAAAGCAAACAAGCCGCGACGTTCAACTTCGTAGATCAGATCGAGGGTTGCCTTAACATCTTCATCGGTTTCATCAGGGTTCCCGACGATCAGGGTCATCGCCGGAAACCAGTTGTTCTCATTCAAAACTGTCAGTCCTTGAATTACAACACTTGGCCAGTCCTCGATCGAAAAAGGCACACCCTTGCTCGGCATAATCTTCTTGCCCATTGCAACCGATCCGGTTTCGAGGCCAATGAGCGGAGTCAGAGCTTTCTTTTGTGGATGCGAGCTTAAGTACGGCAGGTGAATCGGACTCTTCGGTAACAGGGTTTCTGACAGTTTCTTTATTAGAAGCGGATCCACCACCGCGGGAGCTATTGTCGAATGGCTCAGAACGTGGTGTTCAACACCTGGAGTATTGACTATGTCAGTATAGAGATCGATCAGTGCTTCACGGTTAGGAAAATAGAACGGGGTGTCCGTGTGTACCTGGCCCCAAATAAACATGTCCTCGGTCGCCAGTGAGATCTGCTTATTGCCCTCACGAACGTTCGCACGCACCGCCTTCATGATCTGTTGTTTGGGCAGATCAATCTGAGGATTCAAATCCGGCAGGCAGAACTGACAACGCCGTCCGCAGCCGGTAGTCATCTCAACAACCCCGAAGGTTGTCCGCTTATCCGGGAAAAGAATCGCGTCTCGAGTAGTCGGATGCTTTACTTCAATCTCTCGGGGAAGAGCCTCACCGCGAATGGCTTTACGAAAAAGCTCCAGGGTGTCCAGTGATTCGCTGCGTCCCTCGACTACGCAATCCACTCCGAGTTCTTCGTAAAGATCGGTCTGGATGATTTGCCAACCACCCGAACCGCCAACGATAACCTTAAAATTGTCCCGATATGGATTCTCTTTAATAAGCTTGAACATTAATCGAGCATAATGTGAGTTTATAGGCATCTTCGAAGAGCCGAAGATGGAGGTATAGACACCGGCTGCGAATGTTACGCCAAGCGGATTGTGCGTCGATACCGCGACCACTCTCGTGTTTGGTCCAATAAACTTGTGCAGATCATCTGGCAAACAGGCAACCATGTCATCGGCTTTGAACTCTCGCTGTAGCGACGCTTCCAGAACACGGGTGCCCGCCGGCATGTACCTGGCAGTTCCGTCATCGTTTAATTCAACATCGCGCCATTTCGGGTACTTTCGATTCAGCACTCCTTCCATCCAAATCGGCATAGACGCCATGCCCATCTGGATGAAATAGCCGGCATGGTCAATCGTTTCGGTAAGCGGCGCGGTCAGCACGATCAGCTTCCCGCCATCGGCGGGGCTACTTATCGTTGGTATTCCGAAATCGCCATTTGATTTCGTTTGATTCTGTTTTCCGTTCGTATTCACTTGAGTAACACCCATAATTTACTCGATTTTCCTTTTCTTGCCCGCAATCACTTCGAAGGGCCGTTGAGATACGAGGAGCGATAGCTATTTGCCACCTGTAGAGTTGGACTATTTTATACAAGCTGTCTTCTTTTGACCACTTAAAATATCCGTCCATCGTCGCGTTGATCTTGCCGGTGGCAGGATACGGTGCTTCACACACATCGCTTCGCATGCTATACGTATGAGACCAAAATTCGGAGAACATTAATGAAAGCGATTCGAGTCCACAAATTCGGCGGTCCTGAGGTATTACAGCTTGATGATGTTTCGGCTCTGAGTGCTGGTCCCGGACAGGTTGTGGTGCAAGTTCGAGCCATCGGCGTGAACCCTGTTGATACTTACATTCGTGCCGGGCTTCATGCAGTGAAGCCGCAGCTGCCATATACCCCTGGCACCGATGCCGCCGGCGTAGTCGAGTCAATCGGCGAACAAGTCACCCGAGTTAAGCCGGGCGATAGCGTTTATGTCGCTGGCAGCATTAGCGGTACATATGCGCAGCATAGCCTTTGTAGCGAAGCTCAAGTTCATCGGCTGCCGCCTCACGTTACGTATGAACAGGGTGCTGCTCTGGGGATTCCCTATGCCACCGCATATCGAGCGCTCTTCCAAAAGGGACACGGCAAGGCAGGTGAGACGGTCCTCATCCACGGTGCGACCGGTGGCGTTGGAACTGCGGCGGTTCAGCTTGCGCGAGCTGCCGGTTTGACGGTGATCGGGACCGGAGGAACTGACAAGGGGCGGAGCAGTGTCTTGCAGCAGGGCGCGCACCACGTCCTGGACCACCACGCGGCAGGCTACACGGATCATATACTTGCGCTGACTGGACCCACCGGCGTCAATCTCATTCTCGAGATGCTGGCTAACGTAAATCTCGCTAAGGACCTGGAGCTCCTAGCAAAGTTTGGGCGAGTGGTGGTAGTCGGTAACAGAGGCAAAATTGAAATAGATCCCCGCGCGACGATGACTCGTGACCTCAGCGTGCTTGGAATGACGCTCTTCAACACTTCGGATGAAGACCGCGCGAGCATCCATGCCGCGCTAGTTGCTGGACTTGAGAATGGAACATTGAGACCCGTTGTCGGCAAAGAAATGCCTTTGGCAGATGCGCCTCACGCTCACGGAGCCGTGCTCGAACCAGGCGCCTTTGGAAAGATTGTTCTGATTCCGTAGATGCGGAATTCGCTCACAGCCACAGCGGCGGTTGAGTATTTGGTCACCGTGAGAGCGTTCAAGCGCAATTGTCATTTAGCCAACCGCAAAATTACTCAACCCAATCCGCAATAAAGACGTTCGTATCCGTTTGAGTTTTGTTGTTCCGATTGGAAGCAAAGACCAACTTCTTTCCGTCGGGACTGAACATTGGAAAGCCATCAAAAGACGGATTGAATGTTAGTCGCTCAAGTCCGGTCCCATCGAGGTTCACTGCATAGAGGTCAAAGTCCCGCCCTTTCGGATCTGCCTGGTTGGAAGCGAAAATGATTCTTTTGCCGTCCGGAAAGAAATATGGAGCGAAGTTTGCCTTTCCGTTGTTAGTAACTTGCCGCTTGCTGCTGCCATCGGCCTTCATGACCCAGATCTCTAGCGTGGTCGGCCTGATTAGATTCTCCCTGAGTAATGCTTTGTAGTCGGCGATATCTTTCTCGGTTGTCGGGTGGTGAGCGCGAAACACAATCCACTGGCTATCGTAGGACCAGAATGGACCTCCATCATACCCAAGCTCGGTAGTCAACCTCTTAACATTCTTGCCATCGAGATCCATAGTATAGATATCCAGATCGCCGTCGCGCATCGATGTGAACGTTATCCTCTTACCGTTGGGCGAGATGACGGCCTCGGCATCGTAGCCCGGTGTTTTTGTGATCTGCTTTATGTCGGTGCCATCCGCGGCAGCAGAGAACAAATCGTAGCCTGGATAAATCGCCCACACATACCCTTTCGAATAGTCAGGTTTAGGCGGGCACTCAGGACTCGATAGATGAGTCGAAGAGTAGGTTATACGCTTCCCGTCCGGAACGAAGTACGAGCAGGTCGTTCGCCCCTGTCCGGTTGACACCATTTTAACATTCGAGCCGTCGATATTCATGGTGTAGATCTGATCGCAAGCCCTGCCGTCGCGCGTAGATTGAAATATCAACTTCTTTCCATCCGGCGAGAAATATGCTTCCGCATTCTCGCCGCCGAATGTCAGTTGGCGAATGTTGCGCAAATGCTTCTCTTCCGGCAGTCGAAGAGGATCATCGACAAATCGAGATCTGAATCCCAACGAAGCGCCTGCAATAATTAGCAGTACAATTAGAAAAGCTCTCATCTTTCCTCCGGAAACTTCGAGACACTTCTGTTTGTCGCCGCTCGATAAGCGCAGCCAAATCAGTTGATCTTCTATCTCAATGAGACCGTGAAGTTTGTCGAACAAGTTTGGCTGCTAACTTAATCGCTTCAACCATGCTGCGGTGATCTGCGATACCTTTGCCGGCAATATCAAACGCGGTACCGTGGTCCACCGATGTTCGAATGATCGGCAGGCCAAGCGTCACGTTGACTGCTCGTCCGAATGACAGACACTTTACCGCTATGAGTCCTTGATCGTGATAACAGGCACCGACTGCATCAAACTCACCTCGCCAGGCGCGCAAAAAAAGCGTGTCGGCGGCGAAGGGACCAGATACGTCGATTTTGTGGTCACTTCGGCACTCCAGGATCGCGGGTTCAATTTCGCGCTGTTCCTCAGTTCCGAACAAACCATGCTCACCTGCGTGCGGGTTCAATCCGGCAACAGCGATTCGAGGGTGCTCAACTCCGAATCTCCGAAGTTCGCGATCCGCCAGAATTATCGAGCGGACAATCCGGTTTCGCTTGATAACGGAAATCGCATCTGAAAGGCTGGTGTGGATGGTCAGTAGAAATACTCTCAGATTGCCGGCAAAAAAACACATCAGTGAATCATCAATGCCGCAAAGTGAAGTGATCATTTCAGTGTGGCCCGGAAATGGGGAACCTGCGAGTTTCAATGATTCTTTGTTGATCGGCGCCGTCGCCATAGCGTCCAGCTTGCCAGCCCGACAAAACCTGACGCAAGTCTCAATTGCAACAATGGCAGCCCGGCCGGCACCCGCAGAACGGGTTCCCCACGAAATGCTCTCGCTCGGGTCACCTGTGTCGTAAATGAGCGCGGTCGATCCGGTTGGAGAAACGTTCAGTTCCTCGGAATAAGTCGAAAGGATCGCAGCGTTGAGCCCAATCTCAGCAGATTGGCGGCGAAGTTCTGAAGCCGGGCCGAAGAGCACAGGTGAACAGACAGCGCGTACTTCACCCTCTGCAACGGCCTTTAGAACTATCTCAGGGCCGATACCTGCCGGATCTCCTGTTGTGATTCCAACTTTCGGTTTGTCGGGACTAATGGGTGCTCGCCTCACAAGGATCCATTGTGGCGAGGAGAGGATGAGCCGGGGCGGACTCCAGCCGTCACGTTATTCTTCTGACGATTCCTCATTACGATCGTCCATCCGGTCCTCGCCGTCGCCGTCGCCCCCTTCGGCGTCTTCGGTCTTGTACATGTACTTCACATTATGTTTTAGCACGAGCAAGTTGGGACCTTCAGTGCGATGCAGCTTTATACAGCCTCGGTCATACCATTCAATGCTTCCTCGGAGTTCTTCGCCGTCCTGAAGCACGATTACCATTTGAGTCCGGTTATCCATTTGCTTCTTATAATAGAAGCTCTCGGCGTGCGTTTGTTCGGGTGGCACTCGTTTTCGATTCGGATCATTTGCCTGGCGACGATGCTGAGTCTCGCGATCCGATCGCTCTCGCACCTCCGCGAGGGTCGGTCTTATCAGTTTTCTATTCACCACACATCCTCCAACTATGAAGTAATCCTAAACGGTTTTCGAGCGCGCATGGCCTCTGCTGTATCGTTCGGGTGCAACCCAGAGCCGAACCGGTAAGATCATTCAAACGACGACGCTGATTCCCCGGTAGTTTTCCAGCTAGAAATGTCGCGGGTGATTGTCCACCGTTTAGAATGAGTTCATAGTATCCAAACAAGGAATAAAACGCAAGCGCCAGATTTCTTACGTTATATGCTCTCATAATCGCAGCACAGTTTGCGGCCACATGAGCATTATAATCGAAACCACCGGTGGTTCGTGCGCGTTCGCCTTAGCAACTTGTGACGAAGGTTCTTCTAAGACTTGCTAACTTTAACCACGATCTCCTTTTTCCTTATGAAGCGCCGGTTGGTGTAAAATATCGAATATCGGTCAATAACTGGCAGCGGAGGAAAAGATTATTAGTAATATTGACGGCAATCTACAGGGGCTTAAGCCAAATCATCTTCATCGGCTCGAAAAGCTTTTTAAGAGGCGAATCCCACCTCGGCAAATCGTTACACAGGAGTTTGCCCGCCAACTTTCGGAGGCGTCGAACGAGATTCATCGCCAGGTCGGTGTGCTTGTAAACCGTAACGGGTACGTCGAGCACGTGATCGTTGGAAACGCCAACAGTATCGTTTTACCGGATCTGAAACGAGTGCGAATGGGCGGCGCCAGATTTCGAGGGTTACGCTGCCTGCATACTCATCTGGCGGGCGAAGGTCTCACACAGGACGATTTGACCGATCTCGCGCTTCTAAGGCTGGACCTGATGGCAGCAATAGACGTACGAAGTGATGGAATGCCTGGCATAGTTCGCGCTGCGCACCTCCTGCCCGCCAATGGCCGTTCAGGATCGGGGGCGGATGAAGAACAAGGCGGTACTGAAGGCCCTACTATTTGGGGGTTTCTCGATCCGCAAGTACCGAGTCAGCTCGACGTGGACTTTATCGAGCTTATCGAGTCGCTCGAGGAAGAGGTTGCGCGCGCACGCCACGTGAGGAACCCGCGTGACAATCGGGATCGGGCAATTCTCGTCGGCGTAACTACTGGCAGCGCCTCTTCGGCGCAGGAATCGCTAAACGAACTGCGCGAGCTCGCGCGCTCCGCAGGTGTCGTGGTTCTCGATTCGATAATTCAGCGACGGCCAAAACTCGATCCTCGATCTCTGGTTGGCCGCGGAAAACTCGATGAGCTGATTATACGAAGTCTACAACTCGGCGCCGATGTGATTATCTTCGATCAGAACCTCACGCCGGCGCAGGTACGCGCGATCAATGATTCTACTGATCTCAAGATTATCGATCGAACTCAATTAATATTGGACATTTTCGCGCAGCGCGCCCAGAGTCGCGAAGGAAAGATACAAGTCGAGCTAGCTCAGTTGAAGTATATGCTTCCACGGCTAACCGGATCCGGAATCGAGATGTCACGGCTTATGGGTGGGATTGGGGGGCGAGGACCTGGAGAAACCAAGCTGGAAGTCGATAGGCGACGTGTACGCGAACGAATCCATCTTCTTGAGAAACAGATCGAGCAAATCCGGACCAGCCGTCGAGTACAGCGAACCAGGCGTATGCGCAGGGATTTGCCTGTTATCTCGATTGTTGGTTATACAAATGCAGGCAAGTCGACCTTACTGAATGCGCTAACGGCTTCACAGGTCAACGCAGAAGATTTGATGTTTGCTACGCTGGACCCTACGAGCCGTCGGTTGAGGCTGCCGCGCGATCGTGAAGTAATCATAAACGATACAGTCGGTTTCATACGTGATCTCCCGCCGGATCTGATCACAGCGTTTCGAGCGACTCTCGAAGAGATGGAGGGTTCCGATATCCTCATACACCTGGTTGATGCATCGAGCACTCAGATAGAAGACCACATCGAATCCGTCAAAAAGATTCTCGATGATTTGAATTTGTCAGGAATACCGCGACTACTCGTCTACAACAAGGCCGATTTGCTTAGCGACGAAAAGACCACCAACATGAAAGCTTCTGATGCGATCATCATCTCGGCGCTGGATCGTAATTCGTTGCTGCCGATGATTGAGCGAGTGAGTCAGATGCTGGAAGAGTCTACCAATCCACATTCAAAGTTATGTGAGCAAGACAGTAGTTCACTCAGTTCTGTTCGCGTGAATAGCTGAGATCAAAGGAGCGACTATACACAATGAGCAATTACGAACCTGGAGCTGCCACCGATCAGCGAGATCAGTTTCGTCAGGAATTCTCTCATCAGCAGAATCAGCTTCAACAACAGAAGCGCACACGCTCGCGCTGGGTGATAGGTACTCTTGCCGCCGTGCTTCTGTTGTTATTAATTGTCGGCGGCGGAGCTTGCAATACCTACAATTCGCTGTACGGAAAGCGCGAGGTCGTTAAGAAAGAATGGTCAAACGTTGATGTGAATCTTCAACGGCGAGCTGACCTCGTACCAAATCTCGTTAATACCGTAAAGGGCTACACCAAGCACGAAGAGCAGGTTTTCGGCGAAATCGCTCAGGCACGGTCGAGATTGCTTAATCCTCAGGCGACACCTGATGAAAAAATCGCAGCGAACGGGCAAATGGACAGCGCGCTAAGCAGGCTGTTGGTGATAAGCGAAAACTACCCGGACCTGAAAGCGAATGAGCAATACAAGAATCTGATGACGCAGCTGGAAGGAACGGAGAACCGCATCGCAGTTTCCCGGCGGGACTACAACGAAAAGGTAGCGGACTACAACACCTCACGAGGACATTTTCCCGGGGTGATTTTTGCTAACATGTTCGGGTTTCAGCGAGAAGAAGAGTTCAAGGTAGATCCAACAAAGCGCGAGGCACCCACTGTAGATTTCAGATAATCCGCTGCATTCCGCTAACTCTAGGTTTTGGGGTATCGTATGCTCAACCGTGAAAGAGACTTCCTGGGCAGGGCTTAATGCCCTGATTTTGAATTGCGCCGGTGCTCTATGAACGACGACAAATGAATACCCAGCCTATGATCCAAGCAATTTTCGCACGCATTGAGAGTGGGGCGCTAAATACGCCACGGAACTGGCTGCGATTAGAGCGGACGTAGAAAGTATTCGTAAGGACATAAGCGGCTTACAAAAGGGACAGGAAGAGCTTCGTACAGAATTCGGGCAGCTTCGTGCCGGACAGCAGGAGCTGCGAAAGCTGTACGAAGGGCTCCGTAATGACCTCAACACCGGACTGCGTCGCGTAGAACGAAAAATCGAGATCCTCAACGACAATCTGCTTACGGTGAAAGCCGATATTCGCGACCTGGAAGTACGGGTTGAGAAGCTCGAATCTGAAAGATTGCGCTAGGATTGCGGCAGACATTTTCGCGACCCGCTCGGCCTTTTCATTAACTCATCTCAAAATGGAGGAGAAAAATGTCCGTGACGGTCGAAAAGAACGGACCAATTACTACTGTGGTGTTGGCTCGTCCTGAGGTTCGAAACGCGGTAAACCGTGAGACCGCTCAACTACTTGCAGATGCTTTTCGAGCATTTGATAGAGATCCCGAAGCCTCAGTAGGTGTTTTTGTCGGTGACAACGGAGTGTTCTGCGCCGGCGCTGATTTGAAAGCAATAGCTGCCGGCAATCACAATCGCACAGAGCCGACGGGCGACGGACCGATGGGTCCCTCACGACTGCTGCTCAGCAAACCAGTCATAGCGGCCATCGCCGGTTATGCTGTTGCCGGAGGTCTCGAGCTCGCATTGTGGTGTGATTTGCGAGTGATGGAAGAAGATGCTGTGCTGGGAGTGTTCTGTCGCCGCTGGGGGATACCGCTGATCGACGGCGGCACAGTACGGTTGCCCAGACTCATAGGTCTCAGCCGTGCTTTGGACCTCATCCTGACCGGCCGCCCTGTTGGTGCTGCTGAAGCATTTAGTATGGGACTAGTCAATAGAGTAGTTCCCGCGGGAGAGTCGCGAACTGCCGCCGAACAGCTTGCCCGCGAACTTGCAGCGTTCCCGCAGACCTGCATGCGAGGTGATCGGATGTCAGCTTACCAACAATCCGACCTCAGCTTCGAACAAGCGATGGCCAATGAATTCAATCACGGGCTGTCGGCACTAAAGGAAGAAACCAATGCGGGCGCGCAGCGTTTCGCGGGAGGAGCTGGAAGGCATGGGACTTTCGGCGAATCGAAAGGATAATATTCCTCAAAGAGACTCGTTGAGTGAGCCTGTTCGATAGCCTTCGAGATCCAAAGTTACAAATTTGAATCCCAGCCGCTTCAATGCGCTTGACATCGCCTGTGTCATTTTCGGGTTGAGCGCAAGTATCATTTCACTGCAACCTAGCTCGATTCGGGCAATCTCGCCGTGGTGTCTCACGCGCACCTGCCTAAACCCCAGATCTTTTAACAACATTTCCGCTTTATCAATCATTGACAGTTTTTCAATCGTCACGACCTGTCCATAAGGCACTCTTGATGACAGGCAAGCTGAAGCAGGTTCATCCCAAGTCGGGAGTTCGGCACGACGGGATAACTCACGAATCTCTGCTTTTGACATTCCGCACTCCTGCAATGGAGACCGAACGCCTCGCTCTCGGGCGGCTTCCCTTCCCGGCCTGTAATCAGTCGTATCGTCGGCATTCGTTCCGTCGCACACAACTCTAAAGCCGCGCTCGTGAGCCATCTGAGTCAGTTTCTCGTAGAGCTCTGCTTTACAGAAGTAGCAGCGATTTGGTGGGTTATTCGTGTAGTCGGGATTATCAAATTCCTCAGTGAAGACGATCTCGTGTAATAGTCCGAACCGATTTGTTAATTTCTCCGCGAGCTCTCGCTGAAAACTCGGATAAGACGCGCTGTCCCCCGTCACTGCAAGCGCTCGTTCGCCGAGCTCAGCGTTGGCAACATATGCCAGGTAAGCGCTGTCGGCCCCGCCAGAGAACGCAACAATTACTGAGCCAAAACTGCGCAGCAAGGCCCCGAGTTGACGTTCCTTTTCCTCACAGTCCTCGGAGCTGCTCGTACGCGCGCGAATCAGGCTGTCAGTCATCACTTGGGAATCGTACAAGTTCGATGGACTACAGGCAACTTGTGTCTCGCGTAATGATTGCTGCGCCCCAAGTTCAACCGGATGGGGCGTCCGGGTTTTCAGTGATTCACGCTTCGATAGTCCGAAAACGGTTTGGCAGGCTTATGAGTGGCGATGTAATCCTGCGCAAACTTCTTGAGCACCGGGCTGGTCAGCCCAACTCTGGTTGACTCCTCAAGCGCTTTTTCTTCAGGCCAGCCCAATTCGACGACTCGATAAATCATCAGAAAGGCGCCAACGCGATTCGCGCTTCCGCAGTGAATCAACATGGGCTGATTATCTTTGTTCTTGACAGCCTTGATGAACTCTTCTGCCTGTTCCGGTTTGGGGGAGTTCGATACAACCGGAATGTTGACGTAACGCATCCCCGCCTTCTCGACTGCTTCCTGCTCATGCTTTAAGTCGACACCCTCGGAAGCCGTCCTCAGATTTAGCACGGCGCGATACCCATTCGTTGCAAGTTTGCTGAACGCAGCGTCTTTAGGCTGACCTGCCGTGGCGAAGTTCTCATCGACGCAGAGCAGATGCGGTACATCATCCTTAAGCTCGTCCTGCATTTTTTCGAGCTTGGTTTTTTCTTGTGCGACACCTGCCACGCAAAGCGCGGCAAGCAACCCCAGAGCAATAAACTGCAGACGCAGATTTCGCATTTTTTACTCCTTTGCTCGTAATCGATCAGAATCTGGTTTTCAGTTCGGGACATGGCTAGTCTCGGAACGGAAGCCTGGTAACCGCTGCTTCCGGGTCCCGGCCCTCTGATATAATCCTCTTAGTGAGGCCCATCATCAATGTCGTTGCATAAGACAGAGGCTTTTTTGCTACGTACCTACGCGCTAAAAGAAGCGGACAAAATTTGTGTGTTTCTAACACGGGATCAAGGCAAGGTGCGTGGTGTAGCCCATGGAGCCCGAAAGATCAGGAGCCGTTTTGGTTCTGCTTTGGAACCATTTACCGAAGTAGCTTTGAGTTATTACCAGAAAGAAGGACGCGAGATGGTTAGCGTGTCTTCGTGCGACATATTGCGATCGCACTTTGCGCGTGGCGCCCGTGACGTCGGAACCTCAAGCGCGTTTTCATATATGGCAGAGCTGCTCACGGAGTTCTTGCCCGAGCACGAGCCAAACGAAAAGCTCTACCGGCTGGTAGTGGCTACACTTGAAGCTATCGAAAGCGATGCAGGTAATCTCGCACAGATTCTCAGGTATTTCGAATCGTGGCTATTGAAGCTCGTCGGCTTCTTTCCGGATACATCACGCTGTGCCGTATGTGACGAGACAATCCCGCCTTTTGATTCAGTCTTTCTGACTGCGGAAGGAACGCCGCGTTGCCTTTCGTGTGGGGGAGGAGCTGGGCTCGCGTTAAATGCAGATCTGCGAACGGTGATAAGCGAGATGTTCAGACTTCATCCTTCAGCGTTTGCTGGAACTCAGGTCAGTTCTGAACAGCTCTTCAAGATAGGTGAAATCAATTATCAAATAGTGAGGCATGCTCTTGAACGCGATCTCCGATCGCGCTCATTATTGAGGCAGCTCGGCGCATCTTAGCTCTGCGCGGTTACAAAATTAGACAAAGGCAAGGAGGGGCGAATCGCAACTCCTTGCCTTTTGATTTACGGCTGTCGCCTGCTCTACTGACCGCCAACAAATTCGCGAACGATGTTGAACACTGCAGTGAGCGCGATGTGCGTGTAGTAGCGACGGACCATGTGAAAAGGTCCACCACGTTCGGGGCGCTCCCAGGCGTTAGCGGTTACTGAGGCGGCTGCTCCTCCTAAAAGGAATGAATAGTTAGGTTGATTACACCCACAATTATCTCCCTGAGTCACGAAGACTCTGGTTACGGCGTAGACAAACTTGTCCTTGGCACCCGTATATCCGGATCGATGGTATCGCGGATCCTGTCTGAACAATGATGCTAACACCGCCTTTTCATAAAATGAGGCTGTTGTTGCCATCGCATAGGCTCTGGCAGCGCGGGTCATCGAGTCGGCAAAGTAGTTCTCTACGGTATCTTCCTTGAAATCATCATTGTCTTCCAGTTCTTTAACCATCCCGCTGAACACAGCAGAGGCGAAAGGGCCATAAGAAAGAAATCTTGATTTGAACCATGTTCCAAACTTTTCTCCCACGGTCATTGGCGCTGTGCTTACGACGTACGGAGAAGGCTTCGGAGCGGGAGCGGGAGCCGGAGCCGGGATCGGTGGCGGAGTATAGATCGGGACTGCTGGAACAAGGTCAGAGGCACGTCGAGGTCGGGTCGTGGGCTCCGGTGTTGGTTCTGTCCCAGCAGTGAGCGGGGTGCTAAAAGCCGCGAATAGAACGTTGTATGTGGGTGCGCCAGGGTCTGCAGAAGAAGCATTACTAGACGCAGCCGCTGGCTCGACGCTCTTCTCTGTATCTGAGGGAAGATCTGCCGCAGCCGCCCTGGGGCAAGTCAACGATAGAACACCGGCCATCAAAAGCGCGGCGATGAATGGCTTCGCTAACGAGTGAATAAACCTTAACATCTTTGCACCTCTGCCTATTGGATTGGAGAGACCTGAGGCGCTGATACTAGCACAAGGTCCAAACAGGAATCGAGCAAAAAAACCAGCTTTTTCGAACGACTCGCCAGGAATCCAGGTCTGAGCCTTGCAAATGAGTTCTCGCGGCGCGCCAACCCCATTCAGCCGCGCCGCTTGTAAGCATCAAACCGCGAGGATAGAATTGGGCGCCATAGTTGAGCTCTCATACGGGAGGTGAAGCCAATGAAAAGAGCTTTTAGAACGTTTGGTTATTCGATCATATCGATCTCGTTTTTTGTCTTTGCGCTTGCACTCGAAGGGTCCGCTCAATCACAGCTAGGTAAGGTCGTCTTCCCAACATCCGGCTCCCCCGAGGCTCAGACACATTTCCTTCGCGGGCTCGCTGCCCTCCATTCATTCTGGTTCGAAGAAGCGCTGGACGAGTTTCGCGCATCAACAAAGATTGATCCGAATTTCGTGATGGGTTACTGGGGTGAAGCGATGGCACATAACCACCCCCTCTGGGCCGAGCAAGATACGGAAGCCGCCAGGAACGTGCTAACCAACATAAAGGATCTTTCGAAGGTTACCGCGAGAGAAAGGGCTTTTGTGGAAGCGGTGAGATTACTCTATGGGCCCGGAGATAAGCTCGCACGAGACAAGGCATACTCCGCTGCAATGGAAAAAGTCTATCGCGCGTATCCTGAGGACCTCGAGGCGGCGTGTTTCTATTCGCTATCTCTGCTCGGTACCGTTCGACCGGGTGACAAGGGCTATCGACGCCAGGCGCTTGCCGGCGCAATAGCGCTCGATATCTACAAAAAGAATCCTGATCATCCCGGCGCGGCACATTTCATCATTCATGCGTTCGATGATCCGGAACATGCCATCATAGCGTTGCCAGCTGCGCGACGTTACGCCGAGATAGCACCTGAGGCTCACCACGCCAGACACATGCCCGCGCATATTTTTTTGCAATTAGGCATGTGGCCGGAAGCCGCAGCTTCAAATGAGTCAGCATGGGCTGTTTCTGACGCCTGGGTAAAACGAAAGGGTTTGCCTCTCACCGCTCGCGACTATCATAGTCTTCACTGGCTCGCTTATGTCTACTTGCAACAAGGTCGGTACGCCAAAGCTGAGAGTCTTCTTCCGGTGAATCGGAAGGACGGAATTGGGCGTTACAATGAGGATATGAACGCCGCCTTCATCGTCGAGACTGAGAGATGGGACCTTGCCGCTAAACTTTTCGCGACCGATCAGGCGAAGGCGACTGAAGACATGACAGCACACGCCGGTCACAACCAACCTGCTGCTGCGCCTGCCAGGGGTCCACGCAGTCAATCGCTCCCAAGCTTCATTCGCGGCCTGGCGGCAGCGAAATTAAGTTCCCCCGATGCGGCACGATACATCGCCGAGCTGCAGTCCGCACTGCAACAGGTCTCGGACAAAGGCGATGCCTACGCCGCCAAGTCTGCTGAGATTAAAAAACTCGAAGTTTCCGCGAGCGTTGCAGCAGCAAAGCAGAACTACTCTGAGGCGATCGAAATGATGAAACGCGCGACCGCGTTGGAGGAAGAGATGTCTCCTCCGTCCGGTCCGCCGAGCCTCATCAAACCATCGCACGAATTATTTGGTGAGATACTGCTTGCCGCAAATAAGCCGAGTGATGCGACCGAGCAATTTTCGATTGCTCTGCTGCGACAACCAAACCGAGCCCGCTCTTTGCTGGGCCTGGCGCGTGCCGCATCGAAAAGCGGCGATACGAAAAAAGCTGTCGAAACCTATTCGAAACTAATCCAGCAATGGAGTCAGTGCGATCAGAATCTGGCGGAGCTTCGCGAAGCACAGGATTATCTGAAGCAAGCGGTTGTCAGATGACGATAGGCTAATCACATGACGATTGATCGACGAAACTTTGTGAAATTTGGCGGGCTGACAACTCTCGCTTTGGCCGTTGACCCCTCGTTCTTAGATCAAGATGCACCTGTCAAACTGCTTGCAAGTCAGGCCAAGCCAATCAGCCATGAGGAATATCTGCAGCGACAGGAAAATGCGCGACGCTACATGCACGACGCCGGCATTGATGCAATCTTTCTTACCGGTGGCGCCAGCCTGCAATATTTCACAAATGCGCAGTGGGGGATAAGCGAGCGATTGTTCGCGCTTGTTTTTCCGGCAAAAGGCGACCTTGCCTGGGTAGCACCTGCCTTCGAAAAAGGGAGAGCGCTCGAGCAGATCAAGTTTGGAACAGATGTGCGGACATGGCAGGAAGACGAAAGTCCATACAAACTTGTGGCCTCAATCCTGAACGATCGGGGCATCATTTCGGGCCGACTGGGAGTAGAGGAAACGGTGAGGTTCGCATTTTCGGACGGCGTATCCAAGGCGGCTCCAGCGCTCAAGCTAACGAGCGCCGATCCGGTGACAGCACGCTGTCGGCGCATCAAGACGGCTCATGAAATTGAACTCATTCGACTGGCTAACCAGATAACCTTAAGGGCCTTCGAGGTAGCGTTAAAGTCTTTACAGGAAGGAATGACTCATACCGAACTTTCGAGTAAAGTCGCTGCCGCTCATCAGCAGCTCGGCACGCGCGGAGGCGCGCTAGTTCTGTTTGCAGAGCATTCTGCAAACCCGCATGGCACAGTCACACCGCAGAAACTTCGACAACGAGATATAGTTCTTGTCGATGGGGGCTGCAGTGTTGAGAACTATGCTGCCGACATAACTCGAACAACAGTTTTTGGCAAACCAACTGACAAACAGCTAAAGGTTTTTGAGATTGTGAAACGTGCTCAAGCGACAGCCCTGAAAGCGGCCCGACCCGGCGTAGCTTGTGAAGATGTTGACGCCGCGGCGCGCAAAGTCGTGGTCGACGCCGGTTTTGGCCCTGATTACAAGTTCTTCACTCATAGAGTCGGTCATGGCATCGGAATGGAAGGTCACGAATGGACCTACCTCGTTCGTGGCAACAAAACCAAACTTGAGCCTGGAATGACCTTCAGCGACGAACCCGGCATATATATTCCGGGAGAGTTCGGCGTTCGGTGCGAAGACATAATGGTGATTACTGAAAACGGAGCGGAATTACTGACGGGACAAGCACCTTCACTTGAACATCCTTTCGACTAGCGAAGTGGGGGTTGGGAGTTAGCAATAGGAGGTTAGCAATAGGGTTATTTTTTTGCACTTAAGACCTAACTCCAAACCAATTCCCAAACCTATTCCCCAAATCCTTAATCCCTAACCCCTAACCCCCAACCCCTAACCCCCAACCAATATTTCCGATAGAATTACGGGATGAGGAACCACTTATGAACGCAATCGCAGCCCTTCGCGTTTTGGTATTTTCTCCAGTCCTTCTGCTCGCGTCGTTTGCCTCTCCTCCGCTACGCAATTCTCCATCGACCGCGTTCTTAACGCCGGAGGCCGTCGGTATGCCTGTCAATGTTGCCGCAAACAGCGCTCGATACAGGATCGATGCGGGCCAGAGCCATTTCACAGTGCGTGCATTTGCCGGAGGCTTCCTGTCAGCGTTGGCTCACGATCATACGATCGCCGTGCGCGACTTTGAGGGTAATACGGAATTCACCTTTGGCACGGTTGAGCCTGCTTCGCTGCAGATGACTATCAAGGCTGCATCGCTTTCGGTTGTAGACAAGATAAGTGAGAAGGATCGACAAAAAATCGAAGCTACGATGAGGGACGAGGTTCTCGAGGTCTCAAATTTTCCAGAAATCACATTCAAAAGCACTGGCGTAAACGCAACCAAGACCGGCGAAGGACAATATCAAGCGCGCATTTCGGGCGAGATCTCGCTGCATGGTGTATCGCGACCGATTACGATTGCGTCTCAACTTGAGTTCGGTGATAAGTTGCTACGTGCAAAAGGAAATTTTGCACTGAAGCAATCCAGCTTTGGGATCAAGCCGGTGTCGGTCGCGGGTGGAACAATAAAAGTCAAAGATGAAATCAAATTCGTCTTCGATATAGTCGCCCATCCATAGTTCTAATGTTGTATTGGCGATTCAAATCTCTCTGTCCAATATGTCGCGCACCGTTCTTCCAAGCTCATCAACCGCGTAGGGTTTCTGAATCAGTATGGCGCCTTCCTCACTAAGCGCCTCGGTCTGTAAAGCTCCTGAAGCATAGCCGGTCATAAAGATCACCGGCACACGCTTGCCATCAGCACACATCAACTTATAAGCCTCGCTTCCACCCAAGCGTGGCATTATCAGATCCAGGATGACCAGGTCGATTTCACCATCCGCGGCTTTGTATTTTGAGACAGCTTCTTCACCGTTAGCAGCCAGCAAGACTCGGTAGCCGAGGTTACGCAGGATGCTTCGCGCAAGCTCTCTCAGCGTCTCTTCGTCCTCAGCTACAAGAATCGTCTCATCGCCGCCCCGTAGAGTACTTTGAGCTTCTGTCGCCTCGTCTTGAAGGACGACGGGCTGGGCCTTGAAATAAAGTTTGAACGTGGTTCCATGACCCAGCTCGCTGTAAACGTGAATCAATCCATCGTGTTGTTTGACAATGCCGTACACCACTGCCAAACCGAGACCGGTACCCTTTCCGCTTTCCTTGGTTGTAAAGAAAGGTTCGAAAATGTGCCGGCGCGTCTCAGTATCCATGCCGACACCGGTGTCTGTCACCGAAATGCGCGCATACTCGCCAGGTTTGGCCCACACGTGGTCACGACAATAAACTTCGTCCAGGATCACGTTGTGGGCTTCGATTATCAGCCTGCCACCGGAGGGCATTGCGTCACGCGCATTGATAACGAGATTCATTATGACTTGCTCGATCTGTCCAGGGTCCGCAAATACCTGATGAATATTCGGGGACGTATGGAAACTGAGGTCGATGTCTTCGCCGATGATGCGATGCAACATCTTGATCAGATTCCCGATGGTTTCAGTCAGATCGATATTCCGAGGAACGTGCTTTTGGCGGCTGCTGAACGCCAGAAGCTGGCTGGTCAAGGACGCCGCGCGGGTTCCGGCGTCGAGTATCTCCTTGATCTCGGATCGTAGAGGATGGTTTGGACCGAGTGCAGTTTGCACGAGCTGTCCGTAACCGATGATTGCCGTCAGGAGATTGTTGAAATCATGGGCTACGCCGCCGGCCAGCCGGCCAACTGCTTCCAGCTTTTGCGCATGCAGTAACTGTTTTTCGAGCTCTACCTCCTTAGTTACGTCGCGATTGACCGCAACGAAATTTACGATTTTGCCCGATCCATCTCGAACGGGTGACACGGTTGCCTCTTCTTCGATGAAGCTTCCGTCCTTTCTGCCGTTTAAGAACCGCCCGGTCCACGCCTCGCCTTTTGCCATGGCCGCCCAAAGTTCTTCGTAGGCCGAGGAATCCAGCAGGGTTTTGAGGATGCGAAAATCCTGGCCGACAAGCTCGTCACGACTATAGCCGCTGTTACGCTCAAAAGCCGCGTTGACATACTGGATCGTACCCGCCGGGTCAATAATCGCTATACTTTCACTCGCCTGCGCAACTGCAGTAGCCAGTCTTTCCAGTTCTACGAGTGCGGTTTTATGCTCGGTGATATCAACCACGACCCCTCGCAGACCGCTCGGTTGACCGTCCGAGAGAACTCGACTCACTGAACTTCGGATGAAACGAACATCGCCGGTCTTAGTTATTATTCGATACTCAATTGACTCGAGCGTTCCATCCAGGGCCTTTTGGAAGCCTTCTGAAAAGAGCATCGAGTCATAGGGGTGAACCAATTCACTGAGAGGTCTGCCGATGGTCTCGATTGGTTGGTACCCAGTGATCAGCTCGACCGCTGGACTAACGTAATCGACAACGCCGTGCCTATCTATTGCAAATACAGGATCGGTGAGGCTCTCTATAAGCTGGCGATACTGCTCTTCCGAAGCACTAAATTCACCGACGAATCCTTTGGCTCCCGCAGCTTTCCGAATAGTCCCAGTGAAGTAACGCGCGTCGTCCTGAAAGAATTCTCCAAGTGACAGCTCGACAGGAATCTCCGTACCGTCCTTGTGCAAGCCAGCAAGTCGGATCGAATGCCAGGAGGACGGCCTATCTCGGGTTCCGGCGAAGCGCCCGAAACCCGCGCGATGTAGCTCCCACAAGTATTCAGGCATCAACAGCGTAAGATCCGCCCCCATCATCTCGTCCGACGTGCGACCGAATGTTTCCGACGCAGCACGATTTGTAAAACAGATGTGACCTGCTTCGTCAATTATCAGGATTGCGTCCGGTGCCGTTTCCGCAAGGTTACGAAACCGCTCTTCACTGCGCCGCAGTACGTCCTCGACACGTTTTCGCGCGGTGACATCCCGGACCATTCCATAGATTGCAGCCACTCGGCCGTTCTCGATCTGAGGTGTCGCGCTGCATTCCCCAACCAGATACTGGCCGCCTCTGGACAATATGCGCAGCTCGAACGTATCTGATCGCTCTCCCTGGAGTACGCATTGAAGCAATTCAGCTGCTTTTGACAGATCTTCAGTATGGATCAGTCCCAGAAAGCTTTGGCCGATCCACTCTGTGCGCGACCAACCGGTAATTGTTTCAAACGCTTGATTAAGCGAAATAATCGTCCCATCGGGTGACAGCATATAGACGACGTCGGTTGCTCTTTCAATTGCAGTTTTGTAGCGCTCCTCGGATTGAGACAGCGCTTGCTCAGCGAGGGTTCGGCGAGTGATGTCTTCGACCGATGCAATCACTCCCACAATTTCGCCATCCAGGTCGCGCAAGGGGCCGTACGTTGAGCAGGCCCAGCCTGATTTACCCGTGGAAGGCACATAGTAAGCGAATTCCTCAGTCGAGGTTTGTTCGCCAGCCAGAGCGGCTTCGAGCAAGCGATCGAGACCTTGCTCCTCCAAAAAAGGAAAGAGATCCCAATGATGTTTTCCAAGCACATCCCTGGAAAGCAGACCGGTCATCTCCTCCATCGCGGAATTCCATAGCGCGTATGTCAAATCGCGGTAGTAGACAATGATCCCTTGTTGGGATATCGCCATGAAATGAAGACTGATTTCGTTCAGGATGCGACCCAGTCCGCGCCGCAGAGGCTTCGGGTCAAGGTCTTCGTCTTCTAAAGCTGCACTGCTGACATCCGTGAAAGGCTCACCGCTCTGTAGTGTCAGCGATGAGACATCATCACTATTAGAACTGGCATTATTCGATTTGAACATGATTGCACATCACTTAAGAAAACTTATTACTCAAATTTGTGAATCTTCTTATCTCCGTTCGAAAGCAACTCCAGAAGCACTTCAGGCACTCTTTCGAACTCGTTTGACTTATCAAAGAAATATGCCGCACCAGCAGCCAGACATCGTTTCTTGTACTGTTCGTAAGAATAGTTTGTGAGCATGATTATTATGGGTGCGTGTCGCTCTGCCTTCATTCTCTCCAGAACGTACATTCCGGTCACTGAACCGGGCATATAGATGTCCAGAACAACCACGTCCGGCTTCAGAACCGGTATCGCTTCGAGAGCTGCGAATGCGTCTTCTGCTTGACCGACAATCTCAATCCCGGGGATTTCCATTAACATCGCGACCAGCCTCTCGCGGACTACACTAGAGTCGTCAGCCAGGAATACCTTTACCGATGAGCTAGTTCGGTTGGGTTGAGGGACCAAAATATTCACCATACAAAAGATAAGTGAATAATGTCACCGACAAAATCGGTCAAAAGAGAAGTTTTTTGTAGGAAGAAGCTGAATCGCAGGTAGGCAAGAAGGCAGTTGAAGTGTAAGAGGTTGTCCTACGTCTTAGCTTAGGAGTTGGTTTTGAATTGCGTAGTGAGTCAACTCGGCGTTTGTTCTCATTCTCATTTTCTCTAAAACCCTCGCGCGGTATGTGCTGATCGTTTTTACACTTAACGACAGTTCCTCACCGATCTCGCCCACCGTCTTTCCCGAGGCAATCATCGTCATAACCTGATATTCACGATCCGAAAGTGATTTATGTCGGGGCCGGTCGCTTTCCACTCCCAACTCCAGAACGAGGGCTTCCGCGAGCGATGAACTTACGTATCTTCCTCCCCGGTGTACCTTTCGAATCGCACTCACTAATTCATCGGGGGCGCTGTCTTTTGTCAGATATCCGGCTGCTCCGGCTCTTAGCACCCTGATTCCGTACTGATCCTCGGGGTGTACACTCAAAACAAGAACCGGGAGTTTAGGCTGCTCGCGTTTCAACTCTTTCAAGATTTCCAGACCGCTTCGACCCGGCATGTTGAGGTCCAGGACAATGACGTTCCACTTATTGGAACGCACCATCTCCAGCACCTCGCGAGCATTCTCTGCCTCACCGCCAACAATCATATCCCGCTGCTCTGACACGATCTGCTTGAGGCCGCGCCGGACTATCGCATGATCATCGGCTATAAGAATCTTGATCATTGCCTGGTCGTCTCCACTGATTCTATGTAAGTGGAATGCGCGCTGTCACGGTTGTTCCATCGTTTGGCGAACCACTGATGGTTAGTTCTCCGCCAAGCAATTGAGCGCGTTCACGCATGCCGAGAAGCCCGAGCGACCGACGTCCCGAGATCTCCGCCAACGATATCCCCTTCCCGTTATCGCTAATTTCGAGGGCAATGTTGTCATGGTACCAGTTTAACGTCACCTCAACCTCGGTTGCGGCAGAATGACGCGCGACATTAGTTAAGGTCTCCTGGAAAATTCGAAATAATGCAGTAGAGCGATCCGAATTCAACTCCACTTCGTCCATACCTGGCGTGAAACTGCATTTGATTCCTGTGCGTTTCTGAAAATCCTGAGCCTGCCATTCGATTGCAGCTACGAGTCCAAGATCATCCAGGATTCCGGGCCGCAAATCCGTGGCGATCTTGCGCACAGTCTGAATCGTTGAATCAACAAGCCCGGACATCGCGGACGTCTTCTCGGTCAAACGCCCTAAGTCCAACTCTCCCGTTTTCCGCAAGCTCCTTTGCAGCGCGGACAAGTCCATTTTCAGACCGGTTAATGCCTGGCCGAGTTCATCATGGATTTCTCGCGCGATCATTGTCCTCTCTTCTTCTCGAATCGATTGCAAATGCGCGGAAAGTGCACGAAGGAGCTCGCGCGACTGCTTTACTTCTTCTTCGGCCCGTTTGCGCTCGGTGATCTCGCGATTAATGCTCAAGACGCTTTGAATAGCGCCCCCCGCATCGAATTCAGGGTAAACGCGCCAATCAAAGATCGCGAGTCCGTTCGGACCTTCGAATTCAAACTCAGTTTCAAAGGGCTTTTTTGTAGCAAGGACATTTCGAATTGCATCCTCTATGAAGGCGGCTTGATCTCTGGTAAATCCAACTTCAATAGGTCTTTTTCCAACAAAATCATCCAGGTTCAGAGTTGAAATTTGAGAGATCCCTGAATTGACAAACAGGTACCGAGATCCGCTGTCAAATCGCGCTATTATGTCCGGTGTGTTTTCGACAAGGGCCCTATATTGAGCTTCGCTTTCACGCAGTGATCGCTCTGCTCGCTTGCGATCGGTGATGTCATAGTTGATGCCGGTCATTCGGATCGGATTGCCTTGTTCATCGCGCAGCACACGCGCGAATGCTTTGATATGCCGCTCGTCCCCGTTCGGCCAGATGATACGGAAATCAGTATCAAAATTCTTAACACCGTTGATCGCTTGTTGAACCTCATCTTCGACCCTACTCAGATCATCATGCGAGACACGTTGCGCCCAGGCTCCATAAGCCCCCGAAGGACTTTCGGCGTCTATTCGGTAAAGATGTTGCATTTGCTGATCCCACGTCAGCTCGCGCGAGACCAGATCCAGATCCCATACACCGATACCGGCGGATTCCACTGCGAGGGAAAATCGCTCATTGAGTCGCCTTCCCCGGCTCTCACTCTCTTGCAGGGCCTCCTCTGCGCTCTTCCTCTCAGTGATGTCGCGGCCCGTTGACAGAAGCTCAATCAATGTTCCATCGCGATCGAAAATCCCCCGGTTTGTCCATTGTTGCCAGCGCATTCCGTCTCGAACAAAAGACAAATGTTCTTCCGTATACTCAGGATCACCTGGAGTCAAAGCTTTAGTTTTGCTATCAATCTGCTCCCGATATTCCGCCGCTATCAGCGGAAAGAAGCTTGTTCCCACGCACTCGCTCTCCGTTATTCCGAAATACCTGCAATAACTGTCGTTGACAAATGTTCGGGTGCCGTCCGGTCGCCACTTCACAATAAACTCAGTCTGGTTTTCAACAATCAGACGATAACGCTCCTCACTGAGGCGAAGAGCTTCTTCTGCTCGTTTTCGCTCGGTTATATCGAAAGCAGTAGCAATCATCGCGGCTTCGCCCTCAAACTCGATCGGCGCGGATGACTGATCAACCCAGCGAACCTCACCGTTCTTTGTCTTCAGCTTCAATTCCAACCGGGGAGAGACGAATTCTCCCTTCAAACGCGCTCGTCTGCGCTCGGTGACCTTCTCCAATGAGTCGGGATGAATTAGATCCCGGATTGTTATCTCCAAAAGCTCGGGTTCAGAGTAGCCGAATATTTCCTTCATTGCCCTGTTGGCGTAACGTATCTTGCCATCGTCGAAATTGTATACAACGATCGCGGATGGTGTTGTCTCGGCTAAGGTTCGAAATCTCTCCTCGCTTTGACGCAAGGTGAGCTCGGCGGTTCGCAGAGCTGTAATACTCCTCGTGACAGACAGGGCGCACTGCTCGCCATCCAATTCGATAGCTTTGGCTGATAAGAGCCCATAGCCGACAGTGCCATCTTTAACCCTGTACTCGCCTTCGAGGTTTCGGACGACACCTTTTTCGAGTAGCTGCTCGATATACTTTCGACTAACCTCCTGATCGAGAGAATTAAAGTGATCACCGGTCTTTCCGATGGCCTGGCCCCGCTCGCACCCCGTCTCATCAGCCCATGCATCGTTCACATCCAAAATCAACCCATCTCTGAGCCTTACAATAGCAACTGGATCTGGGATCGTCTGGAAGATAGTGGAGAATTTCTTTTCGCTTTGCCGAACAAGTTCTTCAGCCTTCTTTCGTTCGGTGATGTCCACCATCACTCCAATGAGCTCGCGAACAATTCCCTCCTCCACTACAACCCGAACAATGTCGCGAAGCCACACGACTCTGCCGTCCGCAGCTATCATCCGGTATTCAGAGACTAGATCTCGCTCTTCGTCCTTAGCTTTCAACCAGTGCGAAACGGCCCGGTCACGGTCGTCGGGATGAACGTGATTGCGACAAAAACTCGGATCGCTAGTCCATTGATCCGCAGAGTAGCCGAGAAGGTGCTCAGCCTCCTTACTCACAAATGAGAACTGAAGCGTCCGTGCGTCAGCCCTCCAGACGATAGCCTGTACTGACTCAATAAGGGTTCGATACTCAAGTTCCGCACGTCGAAGTGCGTCTTCCATGCGCTTGCGCTCGGTGATGTCCTGGCTCATCACCATTCCACCGATAATCACTCCGCGCTCATCGCTCACCGGGACGGCATGTCGCAAAAATGTACTTCCCCTGATAGAAATCTCCTCGACAGTCGGCTCTCCCGCGAGCGCGGTGCGATAAACAGGCTCCAGCATCTTGCTTACATCGGGCGGAAACACTTCCCAGATAGTCCGGCCCTCTAATCCCTCCTTCGAAAGTCCGACTCGCGACAATTCGGTACCATCCGCAACCAGATAACGCAGTTCATTGTTAAACAGGGCCACGCCTCCGCCCGGAAAATTTCGTGCAAGCAAGCGATAAAGCTTCTCACTCCTGCGCAACGACTCCTCTGTGCGCTTGCGTTCAGATACATCGCGCGCTATGCCAGTGAGAAAGCGCTTGTCGAACCTAGTGAATTCACCCAAAGAGATCTCAAGCGGTATCTCGCCCCCATCCTTGCCTACACCTGACAGCTCGACTGCCGCCCAGGATCGGAGCTGTCCGTCAACGTTCGAGGGAGCATCCATTAGTTGGAAATAAGACATACAGTCGGGTAGTAAAAGTGACAGATTTGCGCCGAGCATTTCCTCTCGCGAATAGCCAAATACTGTCTCGGCCGCGCGATTAATGAATGCAATGCGACCGTTGGTATCGATCGTGAAGATCACATCAGATGTGCTTTCAGCGAGGGCCCTGAATTGTTCCTCGCTGTCCTGAAGGGCTTGCTCAGCGCTCTTACGCTCGGTGATGTCCAAATGTGAACCAAGCATGCGCATAGGTTTTCCCGAACTATCGGTGAAGAGTTGCGCTCGCGAGAGGATCCAACGATATGAACCGTCCTTGTGTTGTAAACGAAATTCAACTTCGTAGTTTGACCACGGATCAGCCAGGTAGGCGTTGAGTCTTGAGAGAACCCGCTGTCTCTCCGAAGGGTGAAGCCGTTGCTCCCATTCGCCCAGGCGGTTAGGCAGTTCACGATCCTCATATCCGATCTGCGCCTTCCACTCAGCCGAAAAGTAAACCTCTCCCTTCTGTACGTCCCAATCCCAAAGACCGGTGTTTGAAGCGCGTAATGCCAATCGCAGAGCCTCTGCGGTTTGCTGCCGCTCGCTGAGTTCAGCCTGCAGCCGTGCATTTGCTTCGCGCAGTTCTTCAACCTGCGCGGCTAACTGTTTGTCAAATGCGTTACTAGTCATGGGCAGCCCTCCATTTTTCGCCCGCTGGTACAGAGAATTTGATTTATACCATGCGCGAGGAGTGATGCGTGAGGAGTGATACGTGAG
>Ga0126384_10000181_pt1 | contig 31293 bp, 26 predicted proteins | sample PanSoiMetPlot_36_FD_92543 | JGI IMG/M metagenome (GOLD analysis project Ga0126384, IMG submission 92543) | Tropical forest soil microbial communities from Panama - MetaG Plot_36 | ecosystem: Environmental > Terrestrial > Soil > Tropical forest > Bulk soil | place: Panama | collected 2016-02-17 | reverse complement strand
TGACCGCCATGAGTGCGCCTGGGATAACAAATGGCGCGCACACTATGAGGAGAAATGCCCAACGCAAGCCAGAGATCGATTGCACGGATGAGGCCTCCTTGAGAGCGGGGCGAAATAGAGTATCGTTGAGAAACAGATTATGGCTCGGAAGCACCACCGACAAGCGCACACGCGGTGATCCCGAACGAGCCTAGAAAGTAATTCAATCCGAGATAAGCTTTCGGCAGACTCCTAAGCTGAAAATCGTTAGGATGAGGGCCATGACGCGCCTTGCTGTTACCACGATAAGCTACGCACCGGACTTCGAGATGTGCGTGAACTTGAACCGGTCGGTGCTCGACAATTCGCCGGACACGGTTCAGCATCACATCATCGTGCCTCGTTCGGACCTCAAGCTGTTCGGTCGGCTCGCCGGTCCACGAACGCATATCCGGTGCGAGACCGACTTTCTGCCACGCACGTTCGTGCCCGTACCGTTCATTAACATCAAGATCAACTTGCGCCGGCCGTTCCCACCGGTGCGTGGTTGGATTCAACAACAGGTGATCAAGCTGGCAGTGGTCGCGGCTTCGCAGGACGACGCGGTGCTGATCGCCGATTCCGATGTGGAGTTCTTCCGGCCGTTCACCACCGAAACGTTCGCCCGGGGTGGCACGGTGCGCTTCTTTCGCAACCCGGGTCATATCGACGATCGGCTGCCTCGCCACATGATTTGGCACCGCATAGCCCGCGCCCTGCTGGGATTGCCGCCGGCAGCACCACCGTATCCGGACTACATTTCCTCCCTTAATGCGTGGGACCCGGCGATCGTAAGGCGGATGTTGGCGCGGGTCGCTGCGACGACGGGACGTCCTTGGCCCACTGCGATTGCCGGCCAGCTCCACTTTTCCGAGTTCGTGCTCTATGGCGTGTTCGTCGATGGCGTGGTTGGTGCGCCGGCGAACTCGTTCGCTTCCGATGACCCGCTTTGCCTGAGTTATTGGGAGCATGCTCCGCTGAACATGGAGAGCGCGGCCCAGTTCGTCCGCGGCGTCCGGCCCACTGACGTCGCTGCACTGATCCAGTCGAAATCTCGCACCCCGCCGGCGGTTCGCGCCGCGACGTTGGCCGCCCTGCGGGCCGGGCACAACACCCCAGCCGGCGATTGAGCCTGGACCCGGCAATTTGAGCGATGGACAGGAAATTTTGCCAACAGTCATCGGCACGACGACCCGGAAGAAGCAGCAAGTCATTGTTCAGCCTTACGGATACGCAATTTGATTAGACATTCCGCGATTAACCTGCCATACGGAAGGGAAGGGGAAATTGGCGGGCATTGCGCTGATTCTCCTGAAAAAAAATTGCACCATGCCGTTAAGTAAGCTTCATCGAGATTGGACCTGACTCGTGTTGCTCGCCGATTGAGGCTGCCGATTTGGCGCCGATTGACAGCGTATCCCGTCTGCCCCAACGTCCTGAGCGAAGGAGAACGCCCAACGCTGCCGCCGATCAGGACCCGGCCGCTGACAAGCGTACGAAAATGTTCAAAGCCTCAACGCATTCCTTGGAATTGGGCCGTGCAAGATCGTCCACTCCGATGTTGGACAAATTCGTGCTCGTCCCGATCTCGGCATTTGCTTTCGTCTTAATAGCGTCGCCAATGTTGGCATACATCACTACCGGTTCCCCCGCCAACAGAAAGTTTGCGAACCAGCAGGAGGCCCTGCAGGCCCTCATGGCGCCCCGCCTGGACAATAAGATTTTCTGGCCCGCGCTGCTTGCAATTTCCGTCATTATGTTGATTCGAAATCGTTCTCGCCTTGCTTGGGCTCCCCACGTCCTCTGCCTCTTCGCGTACCTTGCATTTGCTGGAACAAGCGTCCTGTGGGCTTTCAGACCGGAGTTGTCGTTCAGCCGGTATGTCCTGCAGGTGATGGTCGTTACATCGATTGTTCTGCCTGCCTTGCTGGCGAATCCATCAGCCGACATGATGCGCGGCCTGTTTCTATGCTTCGCATTCGCCTGCATCCTGAACGTCCCTTTCGTGCTCAGTCAGGATCCCATTGTCTATGACAAGCAGATCATAGGTTATCCAGGATATTTCTCATTCAAGGGGGTCCTGGGAGAATGTGGAGCAATTGCGTTTTTGCTGGCACTTCATGAAATGCTCTATTCCGGCTGGCGGCGCGTGTTGAGTATCGTAGTCATGGCGGTCGCCATTTGGCTCATGCTCGTAAGCAAGTCAAAAGGAGCGCTTGGCCTTGCACTTGTTGCCCCGCTGCTCGCCGGGGTTACGTTGATGATTGGAAGGGGAATGAGGATTTCTCCAGCGATCGTTCTGTCACCCATACCAATTTGCTACGCCATAGTGTCCGGCATAGCTGGAAATCTTGTTAATCGTCTGTCGTGGTACCTATACGGTAATTATACCTTGTCGGGTCGCACCGTCATATGGGATTTCGCGAACTACGAGATTGGACGCAGGCCGCTCTTTGGTTGGGGATATCAGTCCTTCTGGCTCGTGGGGCCCGATGCGCCGAGCGTCGTCGAGGCTCCAGGCTGGGTCAAGACCATGCCGTCGGCCCATAACGGCTATTTGGATACGCAGCTGGAGATGGGGTACATTGGCCTTATCTTGCTGGTTGTCTTCATCACAGTAACCTTCCATGCCATCTGGCGCGTGGCAGATCGCGCGCCGGCTCGGGCGTGGCTTCTGCTCAGCCTTGGTCTCTTTGTTGTGCTCACCAATGTCCTTGAGACCACCTGGATGCGCGGTACGGAAACGTTGTGGCTGCTGTTTCTGATTGTCGCGGCCGAAATTGGCCGATACTGGCAGCCTTCCCATCCCGGCATGCTTGCGCCGATCCGTCGGGGTCCTGTCATTGCGGGACCACATCTGGGCCTTGCGCGCGCGGGGGGCTCCAATAAGCTCGCGCGATCGCCGAACAGGCTCCCGTGATCACGCCCTCGAGCCCAGGCGCAGCACCAACGTTGAGCGCGCCGGCCGTGGCGAGTGCCGGACCGCCGTTGGGCCTGCGTGGACACTTGCCGGCGCTTGACGGGGTCCGGGGCCTGGCCGTCTTGATGGTCCTGGTGTTCCACTTCGTCGGCCAGATGCTGCCCACCAATTGGGTCGAGCGCGCCATCGTCGGCGTCACCAAGTACGGACTCCTCGGTGTCGATCTGTTCTTCGTCCTGTCCGGCTTTCTCATCACCGGCATCCTCTACGACGCGCGCAACAAGCCGCACTACTTTCGCAATTTCTACATACGGCGCGTCCTGCGCATCTTCCCGCTCTACTACGGCGTGCTGGCGCTGGTCTTCTTTGTGGCCCCGCTGATCCCGCTGCTGCGGGGGCCGACGCTCGACTACCTGCTGGACCGTCAAGCCTGGGCATGGCTCTACGGCGTCAACATCTACCTCGCCGGGCATGAGGAGTGGTCGTTCTCCTACCTCAACCATTTCTGGTCGCTCTCCGTCGAGGAGCACTTTTATCTGTTGTGGCCGCTGGTGGTCTTCCTGCTGGCGACCCGGCCGCGGGCGCTCATCGCGGTGAGCTTGGCGACCTCGCTGTGCGCGATGCTGGCCCGTTTGATCGGATTGCTCATGGGGGTGAGCTGGTGGGCCACCATCGTCCTGACCCCCTTCAAGCTGGACGGCTTGGCCCTGGGGGCTTTCATGGCCGTGATGGCACGCCAGCCCGGGGGCATGAAGTTGTTAGTGCAGGCCCTGCCGCGGGTCGTCGCGGTGACCGGCGGACTGCTGGCAATCACCTTCATTTGGACCGTCCTGGTCTCGCGCCAGGGGCTGGAGCTGGTGGGGTCGGTCCGGGCAGCGCTGTTTCAGATTCTGCTGGCCTGCCTGTTGGTATGGGCCCTGATCGCGCCAAAGCAATCGACATCGGCACGCTTCTTCCGCAGCCGCTCCATGGTCTTCCTGGGCACCTACAGCTACGGCCTGTACGTCTACCATCACTTCATCTCGTGGTACCTGACCAGCAACCAAACCGAGTTGGAGCTGGGCCGCTGGCTTGGCTCTCACGGCGCGGCGGTCGCGTTGCAGGCGACGCTGGGCGCGGCGGCCTCACTGGCCGTGGCCTACCTGAGCTACGAACTCGTCGAGAAGCGGTTTCTCGGATTGAAGCGGCTGTTCGAGACGGCCAAGGAGCCGGCGCCTCAGAGCCCGACTGCGGTCGATGCCGAACCTTCGGGCCTGAGCCAGGCACTTCCCATAAGACTGGGGGAGGGGCCCGGCCCGGCTTCTCCCCTAGCCCGTGGTTTTCTCGCCTCGAGCCAACGCGATTGAGGATGTTCGGCACCTTGGCCCGCCCGAACACGGCGACGGCGAGGAGGCCAAGCGCACCGACCCAAATGGCGAGCAAATGGGGTACGGCAAATGAGGAAGCGGCTTCCGCATCATCGCTGGGACCACCTCCGAGGAAGCATCCGCTCCTGGCGTCGGTCTCCGGGTCCTCCGGCAATCCTGGCTGATCTGCAATTCTCTGGCGTAGGAGAGGTGGAGGTTTTTTAATGAAATATGCCTTTGTGACAGCGTGTCTGAATATGGGAATATCGGTAGCCAAGCAGGCCGATAAGGGCGCGGTTCAGGCCCTGATTGCCCAACTTCATCCTCTGGTTACTGAACATCCGCTCATCCGGCTGGGATCCGATGGCGACGGTGGCTACCTGGTTCCGGACGACCTCAAGGGAATTGCTGCATGTTTCTCGCCCGGCGTCGATAATCGTGCGACTTTTGAGACCAGTCTCATCGAGCGGGGAATTCCGTGCTATCTGGCCGACGGATCTGTGGACGCTGCGCCTATCAAGGGCGATATGGTGCATTTCTGCAAAAAATTTCTCGGGGTCATCAATAACGAAACGACGATCACCCTCGACGACTGGGTCAATACCAACAAACCCGGCCATGACGATCTCATCCTGCAGATGGACATTGAGGGGGCAGAGTGGCCCGTATTGCTCAATGCATCTCGAGATACGCTCCGCCGCTTTCGTATCATAGTCATCGAGCTGCATGACCTTGAGAGATTGATGGACAAGCATGCGCTTGTCATCATCAGAGCTACCCTTGAACGCTTGCTCCAGGATTTCTACGTCGTACACAATCATCCCAACAATTATGGGCGGACTGTGCGTTGTGGTTCGCTTGTCATCCCGCGCGTCATGGAGATGACCTTCATCAGGAAGAATCGGGTTACATCAACCGAGTTCGCGCGGGCATTTCCTCATCCGCTCGACGCAAAAAACGATATCGATCGGGCCGATGTACCGCTGCCGCCTCCGTGGTTTCATGAAGTCACGTCGTAACGACGATTGCCGGTAGGCCTCCAGCGACGTGCTGCTGGCGATTGCCGCACGCCGTTGAGCGCTGCCTTCACGGGCCGCCCTCCAAAATCTGACGATAGAAGCCCTCCAGCGCCTGGGCCGCCCCGCTCCAGGAATATCGCTGCACTGTCAGGTGCCTCGCCGAGTGCCCGATGCGCGCCGCCAGATCAGGATCGGCCAGCAGGCGGCTCACTGCGTCCGCGAAGGCCGCCGGCTGATCTGCGATGAGGAGGTCGCGTCCAGGGACGGCGTCGATCCCCTCTGCGCCGAGCGTGGTCGACACAATGGCCTTCCCCATGGCCATCGCCTCGACGATTTTGAGGCGGGTACCGCCGCCCAGCCGCAGCGGCACCACGACGGCGGCGGCCGCCGCAAGATGCGGCCGCAGGTCCGGTACGAAACCCGTCAGCTCGACCGCGGGCCCGGCCAGCGCCTGAAGTGACGGCGGCGGCCGGCCGCCAATGATCTTGCAACGCGCGTCAGGGTGCGCCTCAGCAATGCGCGGCCAGATGTCCTTAACGAAGTGGGTCACCCCATCAACGTTGGGAACGTAGGAGAGAAGCCCGAAGAAGACCACAGTGCGGCCGTCGGGCGGCGGGTCGGTCGGGCGTGGCTGGTAGTACTCGACGTCGGCGGCGTTGGGAATGACCGTTGTGCGGGCCTCAGGGACCTCGTCAAGCAACCGCCGCTCGTCTGCCGCGCTGCACAGGTAGACTCCGTCGGCCTCGCGATAGGTCGCCAGTTCTTCCCGCCGCAGCTTGCGCCAGTTCACCTCGGCGTACAGGCGACGGACCACGCTGCTGCTGCCGTCGCGGGCGTACTGACGCGCCAGGTCGTAGTCGATGTTGTGGGAGTCGACGACGACGGCCGGGAGCTTTTCGCCGGGCGGAGCTTGGCGCAGGTCGCAGTGGCCAAGGAACGAGAACTCCAGGTTCACAACGTCGAACGCCCGGGCGCGCAGCACCCGATCCAGCGAGCGCTGAAATGCCGGCACCGTGCACAGCAGCCGCTCAAAGCTCCGTGTCGAGCCCAGGGATCGAAGCTGCAGGAATCGCTTGGTGAAGCCTTCCTGCCCGCTCGCGTAGGGGACCAGCACCGTCTCGCGACAGTAGGCCTGCGCGGCCTGGCGGCACTCCTCGATATCGAACTCGTCGCCGACCAGCATCACCGCGGTCAGGTCGTGGCTTCGCGCAAGCTGCGTCATGAGCCCGTGTATCCGCGCCTGCGCGCCAAATCGCGGAGGGCTGGCCGGCATCTGGGAAACGTAGAGGATATTGAGGCGCGCCGGGCTCATCGATCCGACTCTGTGGCGCCGGGCACGAGAGCTTCTGTCGGCGACCTGGATGCCGCGAGGCGGCTCTGCCCATACACTTGCGTCGCGGCTTCGCGGATCGAATTTGTAGTGGGAGACACGCGGGCCTCAGCATCTATTGGCGGGACGGAAAGCAAACGCAGCTACGTTTTCCCAGGCCTTCCGCGTGCGGTGGAATCCCGACGAACCACGGAATTGGACGGGTGGCATGCTGGAAGTGAATCCGCTTCTTCCCCACCCGACAAGACTCCGCCGGCTAGCGATTTCTCTTCAGGACATCCTGCACGACTCCGAGCGCGATCCTGATTGGCGCGGTGAGTCGAAACAGGCCGACAACGACCGCAAGGTAAATGGCGCCACAGAAGCCGGTCAACAACAAGATACGGACGAAACTGGGAACATCCGCGAGCGCGGCCGTTCGCAGCCACCAGCCTGCAGCCGCAGCGCAGATTGCGCCGGTCAGCTGCGGGCCTACGGCCCTGACGACAAATACGGCGCCGATCCCGATCGGGCGGCCCGCATAGCTGATCGACGGGATCGCGATGAGCACGCTCGTCAGAACGCTCGTCACCGCTACACCAATCGCACCGAAGGGCAGGCCTGCGATCACCGCCACGACCTGGACAACGGCAGTGAGGATTCCCCAGCTCTGCCAACGGTCCGCTCTCCCGATGGCAAGGTGAAGCCAGCCCTGCGAGGCTTCGACAACTTGAAAGACGCCGCGCAGGGCGACAATGCTCAGAAGAAAACCGGCAGCCCGCCACTTTTGGCCCAACAGCACGACCGTAAGCTCTTGGGCGGTCACCGACAGGATGACCGCTGCGGGCATGATAAAGAACGCTACCGCGGACAGAGCCGTTTCGTATTTTTGCCGAAGGGCATCGGGATTGGATTGAAGTTTGCTGAGTGCAGCGCTTCCGACCGCGTGCAGCTGCGGAAACACCGAAAAGATGGAATTGTCGTAGAGCGTTATCGCGTTTTGGTAGTAACCGACCTCATCCGCCCGGTAGAACAAGCCCAAACCAATTCGGTCCACCGCTCTCGACACGGTGTACGTGACCGAAAATCCGACCACGTGCAGCCCGAACCGGACCATCGATTTAACTTCATCGTCAATGACGGGAAATCCTGGCCGCCACCGACACGCGAGCCACGCTCCGATGGTGACGAATAGTGCGCTTGCAATCGGACGCACCACCAGTGCCCAATAGTCGTAGCCGCCGATTGCGACAGCGACGGCGATCACGAGTCCCGCCAAGGTGCCGATAAACTGGATTTTGGCAATTCGGCCGAATTGCATGGTTCGCCGCAAAAGCGCCAGGTGCTGGTTCGACACGCCCCACAGCACGAACGTGATTCCAGAACACAGGGCGATAGCCTCCAGCCTCGGATCGCGATAGGCCCACGCAATCAGCGGGCTGCAGGCGGCAACGACGATCGCGACCGACATGCCGATGCCGCTGCTGAGCCAAAAGAGACCGCTGACTTGGCTCGGCGTTATCTTGCTTCGTTGTGTCGTCGCGTCGCCGAGGCCGAAATCGATCAGCAACGGCGCAAAGCTCGTCAGAACGGTGACAATCGCGACCAGTCCAAAGTCCTCGGGCGCCAACAACCTCGCCAAGATGATCGCAGCCGCGATCTGAAGAGCGCCGTTGCCGTATTGCATCGCGACCGATGCAATGCCTCCACGCAAAGCTCTTCGCCCAAGATCCGTCGATTCCCTGTGATCTTCAAAATAAGCGGCAATGCCTTCGGTCATAACTTGGTCAACCGCCCTCGCTCGGCCGGAAAACAGTGGCATAGCGCATCTGCCAATCGGCCCTCTGCTTGTCGAGAGGCTCCAATCCCCACCACGCGCAGGGCCAGTCTCGCCTTACCGACGGATCTCCGTCGTGAATATCCTCGATCAGATCCAAAACCGGCTGCCAACCCAGCTCGCGCGCCACACCTGCGCGAACGTCAAGATCAACACCCGTTACAAAAAGGTACCCATCGGGCTTCACCATCCGCGCTATGTTCCGCAAACAATCCTCCGCTTCCGCGGGCCGCATGTGGCAGAGGAAATTGCTCGCCACCACGAAGTCCTGAGGCCCGACGCTGTGGATCAGCCCGGGTTCACTTGCGTCGGCCAAGTGCCAGCTGATCCCCTTCCGAATCGATGGTCGGACCCTGGCGGCGCGTTTGTCTCCCTCGAACATGTGGTTGAATTCCGCATGGGTCATTCGTTCGAATATTGATTCGCCAACCAAATCGGAGGCTTCACTCGTATAGACCGCCTCCTCGGCGATCTTCAGGACTTCCGCCGAGTTGTCGAGGGCGCGCAAGCGCACGTTGAGATCCGGTCGCGCCGCGCGGAGTGTCGACAGGATGGAATAGACCTCCGCCCCGATACTGCAACCAAGAACCGCGATATTCAACGTCGAACTATCGGGCATCCGCCGTGTCAAACGTCGCATGAGCTCGAGTTGCGGGCGATTGCGGAGAAAGAAGGTGCCGGTAAACTGCGTGCGATTTGCGTGACGGCAAACGAGCTTATGCAAAAAGGCGCCGTACGCTCGCAGGGGTTTGGAATTCAGCAGCTTGGAAGGCAGCCGCTTCCACAGCCACGCGTTCAACCGAATATAGATATGGATCGGAGATCTTCTCCGCGTCAGGAACGCTGCAATCTTTGCCATGAGGTTGAACTTTGCGGCACTTGTGCGCCCCTCGAGCAGAGGCGGCTCCTCGTGAATCCTCTCATATGATAGGCTCTGTCCGATTGCCAGCCCCAACACGCGACCGGCCTTGACCCAAATGGTTAAGACGCAGCGAAAGTGAATCGCGTTTCAGCCGAGGGCCCTACTGCAGATGTTTTGAACGATCGATTGCAACCACGAAACGCCTTGCTTGACCTGCACCTCGGACAAGCCGGAAACCCATTCGATGTGGTCGACATAGGGGTTGCTCGGCTCGATTTTCAACGGGCAGGGGGGAACGACAAATGAGAATGCCGGAATTGGCAGGCTGCGCTCCTCCAGATACTGGCGAAGCCTTTGGATTCTCTCCTCAATACAAACAAAGAGTAGATCGTAAGCTGCCTGTGTGACGATGCGTAGGTGCTCATGATCTGGGGCCACTGGGATCCGGGCCAGGCGCACCTCGCGATACCAAGCTCTCAGTGCAGAGAGGTGGCCGATATAGTGGACATTCAATTTCAGGATGCGGTCGGGCGATTCATTTAGAGCATCAAATTCCTTGTCGATCTGGCGGGACACATCTCCCACAATGCGTTTAGCGGGAACCTCCCTTCTGAGAACCTGGCCAGCGATTGTAAATGAGCCAAAACCGACGTTCTGTGGACCAACGATCCCGCTCAACCCGCCCAAGAAAATCCGCGGTTCTCTCAGGAACACACCATGGGTCACGTCACCGATCAAGGACGGCGTCGCCTTGTCCCCATGTTGCCCCCGCGGCGTATAGTTGAAATGAATGAACCCGCTGCCAACCTCGGTATGCGCTCTTCGCGAACTGCCCCCGGATATCAAGGCATCGCAAAAGTTGATGAGCGATCCCATCGTCACAAAGCTCATCAGGATCGTGTGCTTGAGCCCTACCGCGTGGGCGGTGGATGCTTCTTCCTCCAATAGTGTTCCAGCTCGAACGTGGGCGTTTGCACCAATTCTGGAATCGCGCAGCATGACCGCTTCATTGAGGTACCCGCTCGCAATCGCCGTGTTCTCGCCGATAATCGCGTTTTCAAGGACCGCGGGTCCTTCGATGCCGACTTGCGCTCCCGGACCAACAAAGGTCCGCGTGCCGATAAGACGAGTGCCGGGGTACAGCACAGCGCCGCGACCAACGCGGCCCACATCGAATTCCTCGTCCAGGTAGGTTTGCCGACGATCTACGATGATGACGTTCCGCGCTTCCAGAGCATCCAGCTTTGCTTCAAGATCTCGGCGCATGTCAGTTTCCGATTTGCCGAGGGAGCGCGCCATGGCGCGCAACTGGACAGCCGTCTTCGCCCGAATCAGGCCCGGCCGTTCCGCAGATCATAGCCGCTGCTCGCGCCGAGCCGTCGTCGGGGCAGGCTGCCCGGCGTCTCGCGCCAGCCTTTGCCGCCAATTTTCTGTCGAAATGGGACTCACCTCGAAACGATAGGCTGCCACATGCTGCCACGCCCCACCTCGACAACCGCAATCGTCCGCTTCGCCAAGTTTGCGGGTCCTTCTGCCAGGGTAGCGTCACCCGAAATGAGGCCGGATCCCGGTGCGGCGCCGAGTTCGAGAGTACGTGGCGGGAACCACCCATACTCGCCCGAATGGCTAACAAAATCAAGACTCTGGTTCGGGTTGGTTATTCCGGGAAGGTCGGGTTCCCCGCTGGGATTAGCCACCAACCGCGGCGGGACCGGCCGCGACCTCAGGCACACGCTTGCAGAGCCACCGTAACGTTGGGCAAGTCACGCAGCGAAACAATCTACGTTTGCATAACCATAGTTAACTAGCTCGCAATTGCAGAAATAGGATTGTATCCCCAAAATAGAAGCTACTTCGGTACCGAAAAAAAAATTGAAAACGGGGCCGTGTCCGTTATCGTCATCGATCGGATGGGCTGATTGGGACGGCGCCGCGCTCCGATGAGTTGAGAAAGCGCAGGCGATTGATTTCGCTAGTTGTTCGGGCGATCCCCTTGCTATGGGAGCATTCATTTGAGCATTCACGAAAGCCCTCAAGGCGATAGCCGACCTGCGGCATATCCCTCCCACGACGCTGCCGGGCAACAACTCGCTGCCACCGGATTCAACCTCGAGTTCATCGCCGACTTCGGCCGCCGACGGTTCTGGCTCATCCTGATCTCGGTCTTGTTCATGGGCGGGGTCGGGTTCGCCTATTTCATGGCGGTGCCGGCCTCCTATTCGGCAACAGCGACGCTCCAGCTGGATCCGCGAAAATTTCAACTTTTCCAGCAGCCGGGGAATCTTGGTGACCAGGGGATCGCCAATGCGCCACTGGAAAGCCAACTCGAGGCGCTCAAGTCTGAAAATCTTGCTCTGAAGGTCATCGATGAGCTGCATCTCGCGGATGATCCGGAATTCGGAAAGGCGCCGGCAGTTCCGGTCATTTCGAACTTGATGGAAAAGGCAGCCGCAGTTCCGATCATTTCGAACTATATAAAAACCCGGGGGCCGGAGTCGCAATCGGAGTCATGGCGCACGCGAAATGCGTTGCGGATTTTCGACAAGCGTTACACCGTCAAGCAGCGGGGCGTATATCTGATCGATATCAATTTTGAGTCAGAGAATTCCGAGCGAGCCGCCCAAATCGCCAACGCAATCGCTAAAGAGTATATCACGGGCCAAATCGATGCGGAATATGAAGTAACGCGGCGAGGCAGTAAATGGCTCGAGGGGCGGATCACGGAATTACGTGATCAGGTCGCCGCTGCCGAGAAGGCGGTTATCGACTACAAGGCCAAGAACAAGATTGTCGATGCTGGGAATGGCCGCCTGCTGACGGAGCAGCAGCTGGCAGATCTCAATACTCAGCTCGCACTCGCTCGCGCAAAGACCTCCGACATGCGGGCTCGCCTGGATCGCATCAATGCCGCGCTCGATGACCCGGCCGGCAACGGCTTCATCAACGCAGCGGGCGGCGCAGGTGACGGAGCGGGCAACCAACTCATCACGAACCTGCGAACCCAATATCTGAACCTTGCCGCTCGTGAGGCCGAGTGGTCGGAAAAGTACGGCCCTAGTCACCTCGCCGTGGTGAATGTGCGTAATAGCATGCGCGGGATTCGGGCGTCGATCCTCGACGAACTGCAGCGAGTTCGCGAGTCTTACAAGGGCGATTACGACTCCGCGAACGAGGCCCAGCAGCTGATTGAAAACCAGCTTCATCAGGCCATTACCCAATCGCAGGTTTCGAATGAAGCTCAGGTGGTCCTGCGCAATCTCGAAACGTCCGCGCAGAACTACAAGGCTCTCTATGACAATTTCCTGAAACGGTATACGGAAGCGATTGAGCAGCAATCGTTCCCCTACACCGAAGCCAGGCTGCTCACGAAGGCGACGCCTCCAATAAAAAGGAGCTATCAAAAGAGCTTATTGATTGTCGCGATGACGCCATTGGTGGGATTATTCTTCGGAATTGGACTCGGGGCACTGCGCGACTTCCTGGACCGTGGATTCAGGACGAGCGGCCAGATCGAATCGCTGCTCGGCCTGAGATGTCTCGCTCTCATTCCTCTTCAAAAGAAGCCCAGGAATAAGGCCAAGGGCCAACCGGAGCCGATCTCGGGAGACTCGCAAACGCGCCTGATCCTGAACGACCCGGGCCCTTCGTCGAGTGTGGTGGAGCAGCCGTTCTCTCGCTTTGCCGAAGCCATTCGCACGATAAAGTTTGCCGCGGACCTGCAAGGTGCCGCCACGGTCAACAAAGTCATCGGGATAACCTCGGCCGTTCCGAACGAGGGTAAGTCCACCATCGCCGCTGCCCTAGCGCGTAGCATCGCGCAATTCGGTGGGCGCGTCATCCTGGTTGACTGCGACTTGCGCAATCCATCACTGTCTCGAGATCTCGCCCCACGCGCAACCGCAGGGATCGTTGAGGCGCATTACGAAAAGGTCTCTCTGGACGAGGCCGTCTGGAAGGAGCCGTCCCTCAACATGACCTTCCTGCCCGTGTTTTCTCCGGCGCCTATTGCCCATTCCAGCGAGATTCTAGCTTCGAGCGCCATGAAGAAGTTCTTCGAGAAGCTTCGGTGCACTTACGACTACGTTGTCGTTGATCTCCCGCCGCTTGCCCCGTTAGTGGATGTTCGTGGGACAACCCATCTTGTAGACTCGTATCTCTTGATCGTCGACTGGGGCCGCACTTACACGACGGTCGTTCAACATGCATTGAGTAGAGCACCCGGCGTGTACGAAAAGATTCTCGGGGTGGCTCTGAATAAGGTCGATATGAAGGCGCTCAGCCTTTATGACGGGAACCGGGCACGCTACTATCATAATAAGGCATACGCTCGCTACGGGTATACGGACTGAAGCATTTCGCAGGAAAACTTGTTGGCGACGAGAACCGTCGACCGGGGATAACCCGGTTGGGTGTTGGCGCCGCAACCGGGCCTGCACGACATTAGCGCAGAAAGGTTACGGCTCCCTCAATCACCATGGGCGGCGGTCACCACCTGGCGCATATTCCGGCGAAAGCCTGCCCCGGACTGATCCGGGGTGGGCACCGAATCCAGCACGTTCGATTCCGCGGGAACGGAACTTGCTCTAGTAGGCGTTTTGGTACGCTTTCCGTGAAAACAGCGTCAGCAGGACGATCTTGCAGTCGAGCAATAACGACCAATTATCGATATAGTACAGATCAAGCTCCACCCGACGCTGCATCTTCTCCAGGGTATCGGTACTACCGCGACTGCCGTTGACCTGGGCCCAACCCGTTATTCCGGGTTTAACCTTGTGCCGCCGATACAGCGGCGGGATCAAGGCTTCGAACATTCTGATGTGCGAAGTCGCGTGTGGTCGCGGGCCCACGATCGACATGTCGCCACGGAGGACATTGATAAGCTGCGGCAACTCGTCGATATTGCTCCGACGCAAGACGCGACCGATATTTGTGACGCGCGGGTCATTCCGAGTTGCCTGAGTGAACGCGTGGCCCGGCTCCATGGTCCTCATCGTGCGGAACTTGAACACCTGAATGGCTTCATTGTTATAGCCGTACCGCGTCTGGCGAAAAACAATCGGTCCCGGAGAGTCGAGCTTGATCGCAATCGAAACGATCGCCAGCAGCGGCGACAACATCAACAATCCCAGTCCGGCAACCGTGATGTCAAATGCCCGCTTCAGAGCACAGTCGAAGGGCGTCAAGGGAGGGTGAGCTACCTGGATGGACGTGACGTTGCCGAATTCGGCGATGCGTGCGGCAGCGAGGAGATCGAGCCAATCGGTAAGGATGATGTGAATGCCGACGGGCAGCACCGAGAGCGATGTGGTCAGTCGGCTGAGCGTCGGCAGGTTTTGATGCTTTGCGACGATGAATACGTCGTCGAGTCGAAGCTCGCGGCACTTGCCAATGATATCCTCAACTTGTTGGCTCGGCGCGCTCCCACTGTCAGAATGTTCCAGGAGACTTTCATCCTTGCAGCCGGGATAGTCGAATGACGAGACGGTCTGAATCCCGGCAGACCTCAAGCGGCTGACGAATTGCCTGACATCTTGAGAATGGCCGATCATCGCGACACGACGGGCTTCCATATGGCCCGATGAAATGGCGGAGTGCATCTTGGAAAAGCCTACTGCACGCACGCTCAACACGGCCGCGCCAACCCAAACGAACTGAAACAAATAAGTGCCGCGGGAATAGTCGGCACCGATCTTAAGAAGGAAAATGATCGATACGAACATTGAAAGGGCCAGCAGCACGGCCCCAATTCCGTTCCACAGGAATTTATGGACGGGCTGAATTTGGATTTCGGCGTAGTGTCGGAGGCTCGATGATACAAGCAGCTCCAACGTTGCTATGCCGAGGGACGCCACAATATATTTTTGCGCAGCGGGTGCCTGGTTCAGGATGACAAAATGGTAGGCGATGGTCGCGGCGTAGGCCGAGCCGGCAACCGCCAGGAACTCGAGGGCAAGCAATCTAAGTAGAAATGCCGACAGTCGCTCGCCCCGGTCCGAGCCCCGAAGCATCCAGGTACTGGAGAAACTCTTGGGCAGCAGCGACTCAATGCCGGCGCTATCGGAACGGTCCGTCATGAAAAATCCCCACACATCAATAATTTATTGCCAAACTTCGCGAACGGCGCGCAAACGCGCTCTATAAATATTTAGGTTAACGGTAACCGAACCCGGATCGTTGGTCAATAGCGCGGTACCGGTCAGTGGGATACCGCCCGTGGGGCGGAGGATGGCCCGTCCCGGGCGAGACCTGGTTGCCCCTGGGTGACGGGCAGGCGGATGAGCACGTCATCCTGGGCAAAAGCCGTCGCGTGCAACTTTGAAATGTGCGGTTTCGCACCAGCACGCTTCCCCCTGGTCCGACCGCGATAGCCATTCCTGGACCAGTCGGTCAGAGCGAGCGTTCGCCGGGCACCACGCCGGTCAACCCGACGAGTTACATCCCCATCGGATGCTCGGCCCCAAGTCGATCATGTTGCGTAGAATATCCACCGGAGTTCTTGTCCGCGAGCGCCGCGCACGATCGTCACATCTCATCAGCGTTCTGCGGGTTGCATTGGCGTGCCGCGAAAAGCCACTCGCTAGGGCACGATGCGGGGCACGCTTCGCTGCCGCCGAATACGGGGTACGCTTCGCTTCCGCCGAGCTGCACCACCATCGGGGAGGTGATCCCTGACTCTTGGCTGCTCGTCAGAATCGAGGAAGGGAGCCCGCCAGGCGATCCAAGCGAGTACGAGCAGTGATGGCGTGCACGCAACCATAATTCCCAGCAAGAACGGATACATCATGCCTATCCATCAAGTCGCGGTGCTTATCCATCATAGCGAGCCATCGTTGCCGAAAAGCCCAGCCAGCTTCTCGATCATCATGCGTGCGCAGCGGTTGCGACCAGACGCGGCGCGACGAATGACGGATTGAGGCGAACAGAAGCAACTCGCTTTGAGCGTCAAGTCCCGCACGAGGGCCATGTGCAGGGTTGGCAGGCGGTACCCCAACCAAACGCGCTACCGCCAATCCGGACGAGCGACGCTTCCCGGAGCAGCCAGACCAGAATGATGAGAGACGTCGCCCGCGCCACCATCACGCCGTCTAGTCCCTTTTAACCGGGATGATTTTTCTCCACTCAGCACAAATCCTCGTTCCCTGCAACCATCGGCTTCGCAAGATAGCCATGCACGTCTGCATTGTGCGGCGCTTGGGCCATTCGTTCTAGTTATCGCGATTGCGGAGTTCCCAAGCACTCGCGGCAACATCTGAGCGAACTTCGGAATCGACGCTCTATCATGCTAGTGCCGCTTTGATTCTGGTGCCGCTTTTGAACCCGAAGCTGGCAATCGTACGTCGAGAAATCGTGCGAACTTCGGGTTCGCGGCGGTGCGGCGTTTGATCTCGGATTGGTCGAGCGCAGCGACAGGGATGTTGCCGACTGCGGCTTTCAATCCCGTTGCGCAGCGGGAATGACGGCTTCAGCACGCACGGGGCCCGCAGGCGCAGCTTGCGCAAAAAGCCGGTCCAGAGAGTCGCGGCCGAAGGGCTCGTGCCCGGCACCCCGCGCCGAGCGCGGACTTGATGCCGCCTATTACGGCAGACGAAGCGATATGGCGGTTGTTGCGGACGTTAGGTTGGATCGCGTCGATCCACCGTAGGACCAGCCGCTCGCGACGCCGCTCTCGGGAGTGCCCTTGGGATGCTCCGGAATGTCAACACAGTATCCAAATTGCGCCAAATCTCCTCAATGTGCGAAACCGCCTTGCCGATAGGCCGCAAAAATGCGAGCGTTGCAGAAGAACTTATGAATCCGTTTGGTCCTGGCCCGGCTCAGTCCAATATGCCCGAGCGAGCGTCGGCGTGACCTCACTCACCGAAACGTATTATCCAGGCAACCTTTATGGCAACTACGTTACAGATCAATCTTGCGCCAACTGATTTGCCGCACCTCATTCACATCCTGCCTCACCAATTCCGACAACTTGAGGGGCAAGTGGATGAGATATTGCTCACCTTAGATCTGCATCAGAGCCGTGGTCGGTTTGGAGCAGCGTGGAAGGAGCGCTTACCTGGCTTTCTTGATTTTGTGCAAAAGCAGTCGGCGGCCCATCCGAAGATACGGATGCATGAGGTCGACTACTCACCTCATGTTGTGAGGAAGATCAGTGAGCAATTCTTTGGAAGGGAGCTCATCCCACCTAAGGACTGGAATGGAGGACCTTTCTACTCATATTTTTCGGGCTTCGCCAATGCCCGCCATGACCACATTTTCCACGTAGATTCCGACATGATGTTTGGAGGAGGCAGCCAGACTTGGATAGCTGAAGCCAAGGCACTGATGGAAGCCCGGCCCGAGGTGATGGTGTGCAATCCGCTCCCTGGCCCCCCAACCCCCGACGGGAGATTGCGCTCTCAGGAGCTTACTCCCGAACCTTACACTTCGCCGGCTTTTCGTTCGACGGGCATCAGCTCCCGTGTGGCTTTCTTTGATCGGCGGCGTTGGCTTTCTCATTTAGCGCCACTGCCTTTGCTTCCGCCGTCCATATTTCGCCGCTGGCAAGCGCGCTTGGAGGGCAACTTTCCCTTCATGCTTCCAGAGGAAATCCTATCCTGCTCCATGCAACGGGCTGGCTTTCTGCGAATCGATTTTCTCGGAAAGACGCCAGGTATGTGGAGCATTCATCCCAAAGATCGCAACGCTGCCTTCTACGAACGATTACCCATGTTGATTCAAAGCATCGAGCAGGGCGAAATACCGGATGGGCAGCGTGGCCATCATGATATAAACGACAGCATGGTCGACTGGAGTAGCGTGCGCAAGTCGAGCTGGACGCGCAAGTTCAGACACTTTGGGCTCATCTACAACCGCATCAAAGGCGGAAAACCCTAGCCATCCCAGGGTTTCGGCGGTCGGTACCTACGCCTGCGCAGCGATCTGACCAAGGCGTTGCGCGCGGGCCTTCATTTCCCCAGTCGCCGTCAAACCGAGGACGTCGAACACCGTCTGAATCCGATAGAGCCAGTCGTGCCTGAGAGCGGCCTCCCTGACGTTGTTGCGCCGAACCGCTCGCAACCGCTCAGGATCGGCATCCAGATCCGCGAGGATACGACCGATATCGGGAGAATCGAATGGCAGGTGAATCACCGCGTCGGGCCAATCGAACTGTCGCTTGAATTCCTCGGTGGGCGGTGCCTCGCCGATCATCACCGTGCCTGCTGCCGCACCCTCGTAGAATCGCGCAGAGATTTCCTCACGACCCGCTCCGAACTCAGGCTGGTTGACGTAGCTCCGATTGGCCACGTAGTAGCGGCTGTGCTTAAGGATTGTCGCCAGCATGCGTCGGTGTTCGTGCGGGCTGTCGACGCGGAACGTCCGGTGTTTGAGGTCCATGCCGCTCGCGGCCACAGTGTCGTAGTAGTAGAAGCTTTTCTGTCTTTCACACTCTTCGAGCAGCGCCTGATGCGTCACCGCAGATCGTCTGCCGATGTTGCACACATGGATCGGCCGCGGCGCCTCCAACGATGCAGGCAGGAAGCGCGGCACGTCAATCCCCAGCGGCAGATAGGTACATGGTCGACCAGAAACGCGTGCCACTGACGGGAGGCTGTGATTGTACCCAAGAAAGACATGGTCAAAGTCAGACAGGAGCTCGAGCATATATCCGGGGCCTGGATCCGACGCCCAGACCTCGGTGATGAAGCACGCCGCCTTGCGGCAGCGCTGACGCCAGTTGGGAATCGTCGCCAGCGAGTACAATTGATAGCTGTGGCTGAACACCGCAAAAAAGAGGTCGAAGTCGCGCTCCAAGACCACCTTGCTCCGTGGGTAAGGAGCAAGCCGGCGGGCAAATCGGCGGGAGCCGGATGCCAGGCGTGTGAGCTTGTAGGCGCGCCGGGAGAATTCCAGACTCGGTAGATCGGTCGCATCGATTCGCTGGGCGCCAGTAACAGCCGCGAACGCGTCCTCGAATTCGTAAGCGACACAAAATGCAACGAGGTCGGCAATCCGACGTTGCGATAACAATAGGACGTTGCCTTGCACGACGCTCGGCTCCAGGTTCGATGGGGAATAAAGCGACGTCAAAGCACGTATCGACCATTGTGGCAAGGTACGCCCCACGCGGGTAGTGTCTCAGTTTGAATTTTTCTTCTTGTAGGGACCGCGCGGGCCGGGCTTCGGCAGGGTCGCGTCGATCTTCACATCGTTGATGTGCACTGCCGCCGCAGGGCAAGCTTGTCGTAATCGTCCGCACTCCTGAGAATCGTTGCCTTGGTGACCTTGTCGTCCATCCTTTCGGCCAGAGTCCGGGCCTCTTCGGCTCGCTGCCGCCAGGATTCGAAATCATTGAAGTAGGGGATATGGAGCATGGATTATAACTCGCTCGCCCCGAGTCTAGCCCATCCAGGCCAACCCTGCCCACGGGGTCTAAAATTCAAACTGAGATACTAGCCCCAGGCGGTCTAGTTAATGCAGCCGAGTGGCGGGTGGAAACTTGCCCATTGGAATCAGCGCATCGGACGAACTGCTGAGCGTGAACGGATGCCTCGCCGAAGCCTGCGCGCAGCCAACGACGCGCGAATGACCGAGCGCTCGGCCGGGACACGCCGGACGTCGCGCAGCGGACGTGCGCCATGTCGTCGGCAGAGGCTTCGGCAGCTTCGACGTATCGAGGTCGTAGACTCAACGGCCAGCGGTTGTCGCGCGAGCAAGCGCTCGGCAAACGAATGCGGAGGCGATGAGATGCGCCGACAGCACGAGATCGTTTCGGCGACGTCGCCAGCCCCGGCCGGGTGCTGGTCGCGGGTGGGACCCTGCGCGCCAATGGCCGCTCTTTGGCCGGACTCCCAGAATGCCGCGGAGCATTGGCCCAACCAGCAACAGGTGCTCGACCCGCGGATGATCGCGTGGGCGCCGGGATCGGAAGTCTCGGCCGATCCCAAGGTCCGCCGACACCATCGACACCCCAGACTGACGACGTCGTCGAATCGTGGGCGACTGACCGTCACGCTCACCGCGCCTGGTTTCCCTATACCACGCGCATCAGCCGCTCACGATCATGGATGCGAGTACCTATTTCGAGGCACTCCACAAGGATCCGATTACCGGTTTCGACGCGCTCCACAATAATGATCGGGTCACGCCGCATAATTGTCCCGCTAGCAACAAACTTACGAATGAAACCTTTCCTGCGTGTGAGTGTTGTCATCGGCACGAGGGGATGCCTGATGAGCGCAGTTCAAGCCTTTCTGCTTGGGATGATGGTGGCCTGGACACCGTGCTTGATCGCGTTGGCTTGGCTTCTTTGGGCTGCGCCACTTGCGGCTTCAGAAGAGCCAGAGCATCGCGCGGAGCGCGAGCCAGCCCAACAAAGCAATCCAAGCTATCGCGGCAACCAACCCAAGACCGACAACAAATATCGGCCAAATCCGGTGTTGGATGTTAGCCGGCGGTCGTAGCCGATAATGCATGATGCGCCTCTAATCAACTTGCGCGGCAACAGCGTCTGAAAAGGCTTTGCGCGCGGCGCGCCCCGGCTTTGCACCTAGCTCAATTTCCGTGACTGGAACATTACATCAATCCGGTACGTCATGTATCAGAACGTTTCAAGAACATTGGCGCGCACAAGCGGAGCCGACAATCAACTGCACCAATTTGCGGAACTGAATTGAAACTCACGAAGTCGCGTGCCATTGTCGCGAGGCTGTTGGTAGCGGAGGACGGCTACCACTGATCCGCGTTTGTACAACCTGAGCAACATCACAAAAAATGGTCGACTGGCTGATACTTTGACGCTTCCTCGCTGACAAACTTTCCCGACCTTCCCACAAACAGGGGCATTTCGGTGCATCTGCAGAAGCGTATCCTGGTGACCGGAGGCGCTGGATTTCTCGGCTCTCACCTTTGCGACCGTCTGGTGAGCGACGGCGCCAGCGTCATTTGTGTCGACAATTTCTTCACTGGTACCCGCGACAACATCAAACATCTGCTCAACGACCCGAATTTCGAGTTGATCCGGCACGACATTACGTTTCCGCTCTATATCGAGGTCGACCAGATCTTCAATCTCGCCTGCCCGGCGTCCCCGATTCACTACCAGTGGGATCCCGTACAGACGACAAAGACCAGCGTGCACGGTGCCATCAACATGCTCGGGCTGGCGAAGCGCGTGCGCGCAGTCATCCTCCAGGCTTCGACATCGGAGGTCTACGGCGATCCGGAGGTACATCCGCAGCCCGAGGAATATTGGGGGCGGGTCAACCCGGTCGGCCTCCGCTCGTGCTACGATGAGGGAAAGCGCTGCGCCGAAACTCTGTTCTTCGACTACCTGCGACAGCACAAATTGCCGATCAAGGTCGCGCGCATCTTCAACACCTACGGCCCTCGCATGCATCCGAACGACGGCCGCGTCGTGTCGAACTTCGTCATTCAAGCGCTGCTTGGCCGCGACATCACGATCTATGGCGACGGGACCCAAACGAGGTCGTTCTGCTATGTCGACGATCTGATCGATGGTTTGGTGCGGTTGATGAGGACGCCCGTAGACGTGACCGGGCCGATCAATATCGGCAATCCGGTCGAGTTCACGATGCTGACCTTGGCGCAAACGATCGTCGAATTGACGGGCTCGCGCTCGCGGATCGTCCACCGGCCGCTGCCGCAAGATGATCCCAAACAACGCCAGCCCGACATCACAAAGGCGAGGGCGCAACTCGGCTGGTCCCCGCGCGTCGATCTCAAAGAGGGTCTCGTCAGGACAATCGCGTATTTCGAGGAGATGGTGCGCGAGCGCGACCTTGAAAATCTGCTCGGCGGCGCCCGCTAGAGCATGATCCCGAAAAGTTGCCAGACTTTTCGGACAAGATCATGCTCCACAATCAATAAGATGAGAGCAGATGCGATTCTGCTTAATCGCATCGTGCTCTAACGCCGCTGGCCGACGCAGCGTAAGCCGGCGCGCTCCCCCTTGCGCACCTGGCGCATGTTCCGTTCTTACAGGATTGGAACGTGCGCTGGTTTCATCCACTCCGAATCAAGTCCGCGGCAGGCTTTCGCCGGAATATGCGCTAGCCAGGTGGCGCGCGCTGGAAGCAGTCTCACGGATTTGGAACGGAATCTCCTTTAGCGGTCGTTTGAGAACCGGACTTCGGTGGACCAGAATAATCCAGCGTCATCCCGTTAACCTGGCAGGACAGCGTGCCCAATCCAGTGTTTACCACAAAGCCGTTGCCATTCGGCATTTCTACCGTCGAAAAATTATAGAGGATGGAGGGAGTGTCTCGGCTGCCGCCCACGGGAATCGTCCCGAGATAAATAGTCAATTTCGTTGCGTGACTTGCTCCACCTCCCGGACAGTTGAATGAGCAAAGACGGCCTGTCGGACATGAATAATCCCACTGAAATGTGATGTTGGATTCGGCCGGATAGGGCGGCCCGGGTTCCGGCGACTGGCTTAGGGCCAACGAAGGGTTCGCGAGTTGGCAGGCCAACAATAGAGCTGCAGGGCATCGTAAGTGCGATAGCGCGATGAGGTGCATTGAATTTTACTCCGTGCCATACACGACATGTCCTAGAAAAATTCGGTCCGCCTCAACGCCACGGATCCCTCAGGCCCCAGCATGTCTATGCCAGGAAAAGCAGCGGTCCAGCGAGTCTGGGGGAACACGGCTGTTACGGCCCAGCCGCCGGCGCCAGGGGGAGGGGCGCGTTCACGATCGCCGCTGCTCCCCCATTCATGGCATTTTTCAGGGTGACGACGGTCAAGTACGAATTGACCGGATCGTTGGCCGTCGCGATGATCAGCCGCAAATAATTTAGGAACTTCGATACGTCGACCGACTGGGCATTTGCTATGTAAATGACGTCTTTGTTCCTCATTTCAAATTGGCTCGCCAGGAAATAGCCTGCAGGATCCCTCAGGTTAATTTCGTAGATGACCGGTATGACCGGGCCCAGGAATTTTGAGCAATCGATCCCCAACTGTTGCAGCACCTGGCGGGTCTCGCCTCGGTAGAGGAAGATCGATGCCGGATCGCCCTGAGTGTCCACGACCCCGCCGGCCTTTGCGGCAGCTTCAGCAAGCGAAATTCGCCATGCCTCAAAGGGGATCTGTCCCTGCCGTCCCGACGCGCCAAATGCCAGAAATGTTTGCGGCTCCTTGTAGAGGAAAATGGTATCGTGCGGACGTACGTAGACATTGTTCGCAGGTTCATAGACGAGTGCACCGAACGGAACTATTTCCCGCTTGCCATTGCGCTCCAGCATCACCCAAGTTTCGAATCCTGGGGCGTGGAGGCCTGCGCGCGTAATGGCGTCGAGGACGCGCTCACCGCTCGCAGTCGCGGGATATCGGATCCCTCCGACGACGTCGCCGAGCACGCTGATTGACGATGCGCGCTGGTCCGTGAAGGAGACGACCACCTGCGGTTCGATTGCGCGCTTTTTCAGGATCTCCACGATCGCGTCTTGAACCTGTGTCGGGGTGTGACCAGCAGCCCGAACTGGTCCGGCGTACGGGACCGAGATGTTGCCCCTGCTGTCCACCTCTTGCGGCGGCAAGGTGATGAAATTTCCAGGACGAACGCCAGCCTCGGCGGGAATGAAGAGGCCGCCGGCCGCGGCTTCGAATATCGTCACGGTAACGACATCGCCGACGCCAAATCGCAACTCGGTTGGACCGCGCCTGTCCTTGAATGCCGCCGAGAAGCTTGGGGCGTTGGCGGCGAGGACGTGAAGCACCTTCGGCGTCAATCGGACGAGCGCATAGGGGAGGCTCACCGGGTCCTCCTGCCCAGCCCTCACGTCGTGGCTGGCCGGTCCAGCCATGGGTATTGTGCTACATCCAGCCAAAAAAGCCAGGAGGCCCAGGCAAGGGACGCGCAGGCGCCGAATGATCACGGTTGCCCCTAATCTGCCCAGAAGTCGCCGTACGAGGGTCCATCTAAAACCAGCCCCTCCCGCGCTGCAAGAAGCGGTACATTTGTTTCCGGGAACCGTTGCTGGTTTCCAGAAACCGTTGCTCTGATGCCACACCGTTTGCCGAGGTGCCCCAAGGTCATACCGGCGTGAAGGCTATTGTGTCCTGTTCGATGACCAGGCAGGTCAGACGTCCGGTTGCATAAGCTCCGGTATCAATGTTGATGCGATTGGGATGGACGTCCGGCCGGTCCACTGGCGTGTGTCCATGCACTACTATTTTGCCGAAATCATCCTCGGACGAAAGAAATTCATCTCGAATCCACAGCAGATCTTCATCCTTCTGTTCTTCAAGCGAGACACCTGGCCGAATACCAGCGTGAACAAACAGGTAGTCGCCGCAAAGGAACCGGGACTGCAGCGCGGCGAGGAATCGGTGGTGGGATTGAGGAAGTGCTTCGGCGAGTGCGTGGGCGACCCTCGTCTGCTCGGTCGGATCGAAGTCCGGCTTGGGCACAATCCCATAGGACAATAGCGTTTGTATCCCGCCGAATTTCTGCCACACTTGCAGCACTTCGGGGTCGTGCAGGCACTCACTCAAGAACGCCTCGTGATTCCCCTTCAAACAGACCGTCTCACGAGACAAGCCGCGCTCGATCAAGCATTCGATCACCTGTCGAGACGCCGGCCCGCGGTCGATATAGTCCCCAAGGAACACTTCAATCGGACGCGATATCGGGCGGGCAGCGAGATCGCGATCGATCCGCGAAAGCAGCCGGCTGAGAAGATCGGCACGGCCGTGCACGTCTCCGACCGCATAGATCCTTATGTCGTCGGGAACGGCGGCGCTGCGTCTCTCATTGGGAAAAAAAACACGTTCCCCACGAGTCGGCGCTCTGCCAAGCCATCGGCGAATCGCGCGCATACTACGATGCCGTCAGAATGCGCAAGCACGTCTTGCGCTCGTTTGCAGGCCGCCTGACTTGAGGCGTATTGCAATTTTCTGGCCCGCAGCGAGGACATGGTAGCCTCGCAGCTCGAAGATCGCCAAGGGCGCGTTGCAGCGCCCAGTGCCCGTCGCGAGACGGGTGCCGGTCATGAGCACAAATATGCAAAGGCATCGCCGAGCCATCCGCCTCCCCAGGTATGCCCAAGGTAGCGACCGTCCTGGTTACCCGGAATGAAGTTGTGGACGATGCCGGCATCCCTGAAGGCGGCATGAGCGCGCGCACCCGCAACGACGAAATCCGGACCGCGGTTATCAATCTGGATGCGGCTCGCCGACTTGAATGGTGCTGACCACGCCACAGCATTGGCTTGGTAGTCGTAGTTGCGGTTGCAGTACGCGAGGTCGTTGTAGATGACGTCGGCGCCCCAGTCGGTGAAGCCGCCCGGACGCTCGCCGCCGGGCCCCATGGAGATCGCATCAACCGTATCGAACACAGCCACTTTGTCGACCAGCGTCGGGTTGCGCATGATGAGCCCGAGAAGGCCGAAGCCGCACTTGCTGAAAGACGCGTGTAGATGCTTTTCGGTCCCGCTCGTGGCGAAATTCGCCAGCGTCCACGCCCGCAGGTGGCGCACCATGAAGCTCTCGTAGTTGAAATATCGTTTCTTGGGGTGGTTGCCGAGCCACGGACTGTACCAAAAAAACGGCACAATGATCGTCGCGTTGTACGTGTTGTGGAAGTCTCCTGCCAGAACCTCGCCAAGCGGATCGCCCCACGCCGAGCTGACGCCGCTCGTGACTGGGCACAAGTAAACGAACCGATGGGCTTGTCCGGCGGCGGGGCGGGTGGGTCGCAGCACGCGCAAAATGAGGGCACTGCTCGGTCGCAGCACGCGCATGGCGAGAGCCTTTGAGGGGCGTGGCTTATTCAGGCACGACCTCATCTTATAGTGCTCGACGCCGTTGGAATCCGAATGGTGGAATGCGACCGAATAGCCGACTGTGATCGGCCCCACGGCGTCAGAACGATTGGCTGTCCTGAGGTGGGGAGCGCTCGTTGCCGTCACCTCACAAAAGATCCGCTCTCCCGCGTCCTCTTCTCGCAGCAGGTAGCTTGAACCCGTTTCGCCCGAGATCGCAGTCCCTACCGGTCGGCCGTTTCCGTCAAGCACCGCACTTCCATTCCCGTCGAGCGAGGCCTTGAACCACTGATAGCTGTCAGTCGTCGGACCGCTGCGCTCGCAGGCACCGTTGGAAACGGAAAGAAGGAAACCGACGTCGGTCACTCCACTGACGACGGGGAGAACTGAGTCTACCGGCGCAGACGACAAACGTCCGCGTGAGGCGATCTGTCTCAGGCACTCAAGCACAGCTGACATCTTCGGAAGCCCCGAGCGATACGACGTTGGCCTCGAGTTCTCTTAGGTTGTGGCGGCGTCAACTTTTTACCGAAACCTTGAGTACCAGGTGAGCGACGAGGAGTCCGACACAGCTTGCTACCGCGTCCACCGCGAAATCGACCAACCGTGCATGGCGGCCCGGCGCGAACCGTTGCAAGAACTCAACCACACCGCAAAACAACACGAGGATGCATGCTTGTCGCAGGTAGGCAGCACGGTATCCAAGCGCAAAAGCAAGCCCGAACAGCGTGAATATCGCAAAATGCTCGACCGCTCTCGGCGCGCCTGTCACCGGCCGCAAGGACGCGGGCGCAAACGACAATAAGAGGGTGGCGGCCAAGAGGATCCAGGTCAGGACCCGGAAGACACTGGTAATCATCACGATGTAGTACCCATGAATGGACAGTTTTGAAATTCCACGTTACGAATTTCATGCGGCTCAGTGCTTTCGCGACAGCCGGGGTGCCTGCGACCGTTTCGCTAAGTCATTGAAATCTGGCGCGCCCGAGAGGATTCGAACCTCTGACCTCTGCCTTCGGAGGGCAGCGCTCTATCCAGCTGAGCTACGGGCGCGTGCGTCCGTAGATAGCCGAACGCCGCCCACGCGGCAAGCAAGGCCCAGGGCTGGTCGGCCAGACCTGTCCGGGTCGTCCGGCAAGCGGGAACCTGCGGCTGCGGCACCCGAATGGCACTCCCCGAGTGACAGTGATGCGACCGGCCGCCACCCCGGGCGCAAACGCCTTCGCGCGCTGATGTGATCGCATGTCCTCCGATCGCGTGAGGAAATCCCCGGTCGATTCGGTGTAACGCCACGCGCGTCGCAGCGTGTGATCCGCCGTCCTGCGTTCGGCGGATCGCGCGGCGGCGTCCTTGGACGTCTTGGACATACTTGGGCGTTCTTGCGCGATCGGATGTCGCGCCTTTCGGCGCGAACAGGTTGCGACCGAAGAGCTCGTCTGCCGTCGCGAATCAGGAAGCGGCGGCAGCATTTTTTTGCGAGGGGTGACATATGACACGACTGATTTCGCGGCGCAGCTTCACGACATCGGCAGCGGCGGCGCTCGCAAGCCCCGCGGTCTGCCGCCGCGGCTGGGCCGCCGACGAGACATTGACGCTGCGCTGCTCGCTCGAGACCGTGCCGTCGCACACGCGCAACGCCACCATTCGCGACTATCTCGCGAGGATCGAGGCCGGCTCTGGCGGGCGGATCAAGACCCAGCTGTTCGAAAGCGGCCAGCTCTTTCCCGACATCCGGATCGGCACGGCGCTGCTGCAGGGCCAGATCGACATGGCGGTGCCCGGCACCTGGACGCTGACCGGCATCGTGCCGGATGCCGATTTCTTCCAGCTGCCGGCGCTCTACGGCCAGACCATGGAGGTGCTGCACCGCGCCGCCGACGGCAAGCCGGCGCAGCTCCTCACCGGGCAGATCGAGCGCAAGCTCGACGCGCACGTGCTCGGCGCCTGGCTCGATCTCGGCTTCTTCAACTGGTACAGCACCAGCAGGCCGCTCGGCGCCTATGCGGACCTCAAGGGCATGAAGATCCGCAATGCCGGCGGCGCCGGGCAGGCCTGGCGCACCCAGTTCATGGGCGCCATTCCCAACACCACGCCGCTGCCCAACGTTCCGCTCGCCCTCTCGCAGGGCACTTTCGACGGCCTGATCACCTCCAACGAGACCATTGCGAGCGGCCAGTTCTGGGAGTCCGGAATCCGCTACGGGCTCGAGGATCACCAGTTCATGGCGATCTACATTCCGATGGTCAGCGGCGCATTCTGGCGCAAGCTCGACCCCGAGGACCGCCGGATGATGTCCGACCTGTGGGGCGCGAACATCGCGGGCTACCGGGCCAACATGCTCGCCGCGCAGGCGCGGGCGCGCGGCCTCGTGCAGGCGCACGGCATCAGGATCACGGTGCCGCCGGCCGACCAGATCGCGGCGGTCCGCGAAAAGATGATGGCGGAGCAGGACGAGGTCGCGAGGCGCTCGAAGATTTCGCCCGAGATGGTCGCGGCCGTCATGGAAGAGGTCATTTCCACGGCCGACCGCTGAGCGCGGCGATCGATCTCGATGATGAAGCTCTGGGACAGGGCCGAGCAGACCCTGGTCGGGTTGCTCGGCCTCGGCGCGATCGGCATCGCGCTGTGGCAGGTCGTCGCGCGCTATCTCTTTCCGCAGGCTGCGATCAGCTTCGCCGAGGAGACGATCGTCTATCTCGTCATCTGGGCGATCATGGTCGTGTCGAGCCAGCTCGCACGCACCGACAGCCACGTGCGGCCCGATCTCGTCACCAATCTGGTGCCGCCGGGCGTCGCGCGCGCGATGGAGGTGTTCAACTGCGTGGCCGCGATCCTCTTCTCGGCGGCGCTCGTCTGGTACGGCTGGCAGGTGGTCGAGGTCGCGCTGCGCATCGACGAGCACAGCGCGACCGACCTGCAGTTTCCCATGTGGATCTACTACGCCTCGCTGCCGGCCGGCGGCGCGCTGATGCTGGCGCGCTACCTGATCAGGCTCGTCGTGCTCGTGACCTCGCCGGCCGGCACGGTGTCGGCGCGACCCGGCGCGCACGAGATGCCGACCCGAGATTAGACCCGATGGCCAGCTTTCTCGCGCTCTTCGTCGCCCTGCTGGCGTCTGGGATGCCGGTCTTCCTGGTGCTCGGGCTGTGCGCAGGCGCGATGTTCCTCGCCTCCGGTCAGCCGCTGGTCGGCGCCGCCCAGCTCGTCCTCAACGAGCTAAACTCGCCGACCCTGATGGCGCTGCCGCTGTTCGTGATGGCGGCCGCCTTCATGCGCTTCGGCGGCGTCGCCAAGGCGCTGGTCGACCTCGCGGCCGCGTGGCTCGGCGGGCTTCCGGGTTCGCTCGGCCTCGTTACCATCGTCGCCTGCACGCTGTTCGCCGCCATCTGCGGCTCGAGCGTCGCGACGGCGCTCGCGATGGGAACCATCCTCGTTCCGGCGATGCTCGAGCGCGGCTACCCGAAATCGTTCGCGCTCGGCGTCGTCGGCGCCTCCGGAACGATCGGCATCGTCATCCCGCCGAGCTTTGCGCTCATTCTCTACGGCATCGTCGCCGAGCAGTCGGTGCCGCGGCTGTTTCTCGCCGGCATCCTGCCGGGCCTGCTGCAGGCCGCCGCCTTCTTCGTCTGGGTGCTCTACGTGGCGCGGCGAAACAGGTTTCCGGTCGAGCCGGTGCGGCCCCTGGCCGAGCGCACCCGCGTGACCGTACGCGCGCTGCCGGCGCTGCTGGTCCCGCTCGTCGTCATCGTCGGCATCTATGGCGGGTTTCTCACCGTCGCCGAGGCAGCCGCGCTCTCGGCCGTCGTCGCACTCCTGGTGTCGCTTGCCGTCTACCGGGAATTCCACTGGACGCAGACGCTCGCGGTCATCGCCAGCGGCCTGCGCAGCGCCGCAAGCATCATGCTGATCATCGCGACTGCGCTCGCGGTCGGCCATTGCGTCGCCGAGTCGGGCGCGCCGGCCCGCGTCGTCGAATTCCTGCTCGCGCACCGATTCGCGACCTGGCAGTTCCTCCTTGCCGTCAACGCGCTGCTGCTCGTCCTCGGCTGCTTCCTCGAGGTGACCGCGACCCTGCTGCTGGTGCTGCCGATCCTCGCGCCGGCGCTCAAGCCGATGGGCGTCGACCCGGTGCATTTCTCCATCGTCTTCACCCACAACATGGAGATCGGCCTCGTCCATCCGCCGGTCGGGCTCAACCTTTTCGTGCTGTCGTCGATCGCGGCGGCCCCGATGGGCACGGTGATCCGCGGCGTGCTGCCGTTTTTAGTGCTGCTGCTCGCCGTGCTGGCGGTCATCACCTACGTGCCGTGGCTGACGCTGTGGCTGCCGGCGGCGGTGTTCGGGGGGTAGTGTCCGGCACGCCAAAAATGGCGTGCTGCGTGTCGAGCCGATATAATCCCCGCGTCGCAGCGCGCGGGAATCATAGGATGGATGCGATCGACAGGGCCTGGCTCTCGCTCGACGGTTTGTCCGTCGGTGACGCATTCGGCGACCGGTTTTTCGGACAACCTGATGAGGCCTTGCAGCGGATTGCGCGGCGCGAGCTTCCCGACGCGCCGTGGACCTACACCGACGATACCGAGATGGCGCTGTCCATCGTGGAAATGCTGAATGAGCGCGGCGGCATCGATCAGGACCTTCTCGCCCAGCGTTTCGCGCATCGCATGCAGTTCGTTCGTGGCTACGGCCAGGGTGCCTACACGGTTCTCTGCGGCATCAAGGAAGGGCTCGACTGGCGCATGCTCACGCGAATCGGTTTTCGCGGCCAGGGCTCGTTCGGCAACGGGGCCGCGATGCGGGTCGCGCCCCTCGGGGCGTTTTTTGCCGACCAGCCGCTGAGCCTGGTGTGCGACCAGGCGCGGCTGAGTGCCGAAGTTACCCATGCGCACGCGGAAGGAATTGCCGGCGCGATCGCGGTGGCCGTGGCAGCCGCTTTGGCCTGGCAGCGACGAGCGAGCGTGGGAACATTGGGCGGGGGCTGGATCGCCGCAGTCAGGGACGCCACCCCGCGCGGATACACCCGCGACGCGATCGGCGAAGCGCTCGATGTTGCGCCCGATGCGACGATCGTCGAGGCCGCGCAGGCGCTGGGCAACGGCTCCGGCGTCACGGCCCCGGATACGGTGCCGTTGTGCCTGTGGGTGGCGGCGCACGCGTCGTCGGGGTTCGAACAGGCCCTCTGGCAAACGGTCAGCGCCCTCGGGGACCGTGACAC
>Ga0126384_10000180_pt1 | contig 31298 bp, 25 predicted proteins | sample PanSoiMetPlot_36_FD_92543 | JGI IMG/M metagenome (GOLD analysis project Ga0126384, IMG submission 92543) | Tropical forest soil microbial communities from Panama - MetaG Plot_36 | ecosystem: Environmental > Terrestrial > Soil > Tropical forest > Bulk soil | place: Panama | collected 2016-02-17 | reverse complement strand
TGTGAAACAGTTTTGACGCCTCTCAAATCCCAAGACGCAAGAATCTGCACCCACTCTCTGACAGTTTTCAGCGTCCTCATCCGCGAGCATGTCGAGTCTCACCACCGACAATTTCATCAAGCAAGATTGGTCCGTTCATCACAACCGGGGCATCGGAACTGGCGGGCGGTCCACTCTCCGTGCGTCAACGTATTCCGTGGCAATCGGCGTACGCAGATCATTTGAGACCACTGCGGGTGTTGCCACCGCGATTCGTCTCACGAGCCGACGGGCGCGCGCAAAAAACCTGTGAGTGGATGGCGCGTAAAATTGCGGCGGCAATTGTCCGCCGCAACGCGCCAACGGCTAATTCTTAGTCACGGCCGCTTAGTGCCACCGGTGAATGTCTTTATCATCGATGCGTTTGCTTTACACAAACAGAAGTAATACCCGCCGTATCTCGCCGGGATCGGCCGAGACTCATTCCCGAATTATTGATAGCAGTAGGTGGCGCCGAGTTTCTCCGGACTCTGACCGGTTGTCGGAATCTAAGACTTGACCGACACCAAGCGAACAGCCTTTAGGTCCGCGACGCTTTTCTCGCCATCGTGGGCGACCAGTCCTCAAGCACGGGCTGGATGCGGGTATCCGCCAGCACCAGGAGGCGATTGCCCCGCCAGTCGACGGTGTTGCTGAGCAGCCCGTAGCTCCAAGATGCGGCCGCGAGCAGATCCTTCAGCGGAAGAAATGGGATCAAGGTCCACTGGAATCGACCTCCGCGCATGCTCCGAGCCGCAACACAGTCGATCAGCGCCTTAATCAGACAACAGATCGCCCAGAGCTCGAGGCCGACGCGATCGTGGATAAGCACCAAGCCCAGCGAGGCAAGGAGCACCGGGTTCAGCAGAAGCTCAGCAAGGTAGATCGGCACGCCGATCACTCTGCGCTGCATCACCGCCCAGCGCGCGTAGCGGGCGACGAATTCGGATACTCGGCGATACCGCGCCACGTTGGTGATCGGGCTGCAGGCGATAGCGATTTCCTTGCCCAGCTTCTTGGACACAAGCTGCCCGGTCACGTAATCCTCGGCGAGGACGTCCTTCACAGCTTCGAAGCCGCCCATTGCACGGAGATCTTCTCTTCGCAGAGCCATCGATTTGGAGACGACGAAGTCCTTGCGCAGAATCCGCTTCGCCGCCACCACTCCGGGCGCGGTGTTGGTGCTCAGGTAGAGATTGTCGAGCAATGCGCCGAGGCGTTGCTCGCCGGCGCCCGCTGGAGGATGGGTCACCAGCCCCACGCGGGGATTTTCGAAATAACCCGCGATCTCTGCCAAGTAGTTGCGCCTCACGCGGACGTTTGAGTCGTTGACCACCAGAATGTCGTGCCGGGCGGCCGCGGCGAGGGTGATCAGTTGGTTGACCTTCGGATTGAATCCAGGTTCTCCGCGCTGGACGACGACTCGCATCACCTGAGGCCACAGCTGCTCCGCCCAGCGCGCTACCGGGTACGCAGCGTCGTCGACGTTCCTCACGCCGAGCAGGACTTCGTAGTTGGAGTAATCAAGGTGGGCGAAGACCTCGAGGTTGGCGAGGAGGTCATCGTCAACGCCGCAGAGCGGCTTCAGCACCGAGATTCCGGGGTGGCGCGTCGGCAGCGGCGAGCGCCGTCGAAGGTGCACAACCAACGCCAGGCACTGCGCGAGAGCGAGAAGCAAGCCGATGCCGGCGAAACCGAAGAGAACGAATGCGAGAGCAGTCAACCAGTCACCTAGAACAGCGAACGCGCTGCCAGTCCAGCGATCAGACCGACCGCGCCTCCGGCAGCAACGTCGAGAGGATAGTGAGCCCCCAGATAAACTCGAGACAAGCCAATCGCCAACGCCAGCGACAGATGCAGCGGCCCCAGCCAACCGTAACCAGCGAGCGCAATGGCCACTGCGAAAGCTGCGGCCATGTGTCCAGAGGGGAAAGAAAAGACATCTGGATTTTCCGTCAGCGCAGTGAAGCCGCCAATCCCGGAGCTCGGGCGCGGGCGTTTGCAGATTCGTTTGAGCGCCTGCGACAGAATGGTTGCGATGATCGCGGCGGAGCTGAGAAGGAGGCCGTAGCGTCGCGCCGTGCCTCCTGCCGCGAGCAAAACGAGCCCCACCAATACCCAGCTCGAAGCATCTCCAAACCGAGTGAGCGCCCGCATCAAAAAGGTGATCGCAGGAACGTGCCAGCGGCGCACGCCCAGCAAGAGGGCTTCGTCAAATCGGAGCAGCTGTCTCACCATGAGCGGATTCTCACCTGGATTCATCATGCCGAGCCCGAGTGGCAAATGCGTTTCATTCGTGAAAAAAATCGGCAAATTCACAACTTCGCGTTACAGCTCTCGGAATTACTGCGCCATAGAGCTGACACACATGTTCGCCACGAACGGACGAAAACCTACGGTGGTGTCGGTCGACATGGGCTACGGTCACCTTCGAGCGGCCGCACCTCTTGCCACCGCCCTAGGGGTGGAGATTCTGCACGCTGACCAACCTCCCTTAGCGGACGCTCATGAGCGAGTCCACTGGGCGCGCGCTCGTCGCTTCTACGAGGTGATGTCGCGACTGTCGCAGCTGCAGGTGATTGGAGGTGCTCTGGACACGGTCCTGGATGCGGTGACCTCCATTCCACGCCTCCATCCGTTTCGAGATTTGTCGGCACCCAGCTTTGGAGCGCGTTCGCTGCATCGATTGATTCGACGAGGGCTCGGCAGTGGGCTGGCCCAGAGATTGCGGGAGACCGAAACGGAATTGTTGACCACCTTTTACGCTCCAGCGATTGCCGCCGAGTACTTCGGCTGTCAGAGAATCCACTGCGTTGTCACCGACAGCGACATCAACCGCGTTTGGGCTCCGTTCGAGCCGGCGAAGAGCCAGATCCGATATTTTGTTCCCAGCCGGCGGGCAAAGCGCAGGCTTGCGGCGTACGGCGTTCCAGAGCAGAACATCGAGTTCACCGGATTTCCCCTTCCGCACGAATTGGTCGGCGGGCCAGGCTTGACGGCGATTCGCAAGGGTCTCCCCGGCCGTTTGGCTCGCCTCGATCCGGAAGGCGCGTTTCGAGAAATGTATCGCGAAGAATTGTCGCAGTTCCTCGGGCCTCTTCCGCCCGAGGAGGAACGGCGGCCGCCCTTGCTCGTGTTCGCGGTGGGCGGCACGGGAACGCAAGTGGGCATCGCGCGGCGCCTGCTCCCTTCATTTCGAAAAAAGATTCTCGACGGAAAGATCCGGATCGCTCTGGTGGCCGGAATCCGCGCCGAAGTGGCCGCCAAGCTCCAGGCTGCCGTGCTCGATGCAGGCCTGGCGGACCGGATCGGCTCGGGAATTGAAATCCTGATGGAGAGGGACTTCGACGCTTACTACCGGCGATTCAATCAGCTCCTTGCCCGAACGGACATTCTTTGGACCAAGCCGAGCGAGCTGACCTTCTACGCCGCATTGGGAATCCCTCTCATCCTCTCGTCTCCAGTGGGCGTCCACGAATTTTCAAATCGCCGCTGGGCGAGGGAAAGCGGAGCCGGGCTCAAGCAGCGGGATGCTCGCTACGCGGCCGGTTGGATCGATGAGTGGCTGGCGGACGGCATTTTGGCAGCGGCGGCGTGGTCGGGGTATCGACGGCTTCCCAAGCTCGGTCTCTATCGGATTCTAAATCATTTTGATTCGGCGCTTCCGATTGCACCACCCGAGCCCGGCGTCGACGGGCCGGAGCTGCCGTCCTCCGTTGCGATGAATTTGCGGGAGAAAAGTTGACATCCTTTTCCCCGATCCGCCACCGAATTGCCATCGGGGCATTTTATTGATTCGCCCGATGATTGACTCGCATCGATATCGTTCGCGCGACGCAGCTGACCCCAGCGGCGCTGCCTGCAGGCACTGTGGTCGGTCGCTGGGAATGGCGGAGCTTCGGGACATGAGAGAGCGGGCATTTCAGCTCGGCACGTACGGCACCTTGACCTTCGATGAGCTGCTTTGCCCGCAATGCTTCGCTGCGCTTCCGCGCACGGAGAGGAGCGACTGGGCGCGGTTGGAGCACTTGGTCGATATTTGATGCGGCCGAGCGATGGTCTACTAAGCGCGTGGGCGAGCAGCCACCGGCGGTCGCATCAGCCGGAAGATCGAGTCGGCGGACGCGCCGTTTGCGGGCCTGTTCGATCGTCCTAACGGCGCGCCAGATCGACAGAACTCCGAAAGGGGTGGCGGCGTAACTTGAGCTGTGTTAGCCGATCCGCCGCCGTCCAGTTCGGTGCCACTGAACATCGCCAAAAGGAAGCCATGAAGAGAGTTCTCTTTGCCTGCCCTTACAACTCTGGTCGTTCGCAGATGGCGGCAGCGTTCTTCAACTCGTTTTGTGCTCCAGCTTTGGTAAGGGCATCGTCAGCCGGTCCAAGGCCGGTCGAACGCGTCCAGCCCGAAGTCCTGGAGGCGATGAAAGAGATCGGATTCGATCTTCGCAATCCACGACCTCAGTTGTTGACGCTCGAATTGGCTCAGAGTGCCGACTTGTTGATCGCCTTCTCTTGCCCCGACTGTCCCGTCATACCGGGTCAGCGGAGGTTGGATTGGTCGGTTCAGGCGCCCGAGGGGCAGCCGCTGGACCAGGTTCGCCGGATCAGGGATGAGTTGCGCGCAAAGGTGTGGAGGGTTGTCGCCAAGGAGGGTTGGTACAAGCTTCAGCCGGCCAGTGCGGTCCGCTCCTTCGCGCTTCAGACGTGATCGCGGGAGCGTTCCACTGCCCGCCGGTTGACCATTTCGGCTCGGGATTTAGCGGACTTCACCGAAACGTCACATCCAAGTCGCTCCCACGTCACACCCTCTAGTTCTTGCCTGAGCTAGATAGCCCTCGGTTGGCGTGCTTCATGACGAGCTTGGACCCCTGCGAGTCTTGCGAAGAGCGCAACGAAAGGATGCGTCGATGAAAAAGAAGATAGTGATGCTCTGCATCGCATTGGGAGGAGCGGCGCTGGCGGCCGATTCACTGCTGATCAATGGCGCCGGTGCGACATTCCCTGCCCCGATCTATTCGAAGTGGTTTAGCGAGTACAACAAGCTGCATCCCGACCTCAAGTTCAACTATCAGCCGATCGGATCCGGCGGTGGGATCAAGCAGATCACCGAGGGAACCGTCGATTTCGGCGCGTCTGACGCTCCGATGACAGAAGAGGAGCTCTCCAAGGCGCCCGGGGTCGTGCACATCCCAACGGTGATGGGCGCGGTGGTGATCATCCACAACGTCGCTGGCTTGACCGAGCTCAAACTGTCGCCGGAGACGCTGAGCGCCATCTACTTGGGGAAGATCGCGAAGTGGAACGATCCCGCCCTGACGAAGGAGAATCCAGGCGCGAAGCTCCCGGACCAAGCGATCTCCGTCGCCCATCGGTCCGATGGATCGGGAACCACCAACATATTCACCGACTATTTAGCCAAGGTGTCACCCGAGTGGGAGAAGACAGTGGGCGCGGGGAAATCGGTCAAGTGGCCGGTTGGAATCGGCGGCAAAGGCAATGAGGGCGTCACAGGAGTGGTGAAGCAGACACCCGGGGCGATTGGCTACGTCGAGCTGGCATACGCGAACCAGAACAAGCTCGCGCCTGCGCTGATGAAGAACAAGAGCGGGGTCTACGTAGCGCCGAATATCAAGAGCACCTCCGCGGCCGCGGTCGGCGTCACCATTCCGGACGACTACCGGGTTTTCGTGACGAATTCCCCGACCAAGGATGCTTACCCCATCGCGGGCTTCACCTGGCTGCTCGTTCACAAGGACCAGAAGGATGCAGCGAAGGGTAAGGCTCTCATTCAATTCCTGTGGTGGGCACAGCACGCCGGGCAACAGTTTGCTGCACCACTGGACTACGCGCCGTTACCTGAGCCAGTGGTCAAGAAGGTGGAGACGACGTTAAAAACCCTGACCGTGCAGGGAAAGCCGGTCAATGTTGCCGGAAGCTAAGATTGCCATACCACGCGGAGAAGCGCGGCGGCTCAGGGCTCTTCGAAGGGTTAACGTCGGAGACAGCAGCTACAACGCGCTTCTCTGGTTCTTCGGCGGGTCCGTTCTCGTCGTCGCGGGCGTAATTGTCTTCGGGCTCTGGGGAACCGCCAGCCCCGCTTTCCGCGCGACGAGCGTTCTTTCCTTCATTACCAGTACGAACTGGGACCCGGTTCAAGAGTCCTTCGGGGCGCTTCCGTTCATCTACGGAACGCTGGTGACCAGCGCCATCGCTTTGCTTCTCGCAGTGCCGATCGGAGTTGGATTCGCAGTCTTCCTCGTCGAGATGGCCCCCAGCCAAATAAGGCCGATCGTCTCGTTCCCCTTGGAGTTGTTGGCGGCGATTCCAAGCGTGGTGTACGGCCTCTGGGGACTGTTCGTCATGGTCCCGTGGTTGCGCAGCTCCGTCGAGCCCCTGCTCGGCAGCACGCTGGGATTTTTGCCGCTTTTCCGCGGGCCGCCATTGGGTCTCGGCTACCTCGCGGGAGGGCTGATCCTGGTGGTGATGATTCTGCCGACCATCGCTTCTATCAGCATCGAAGTCCTGCGCACCGTCCCGAGCTCGCTGCGCGAGGCGGCTCTGGCTCTCGGCGCCACGCGCTGGGAAGCGATCCGAGTCGCCAGCCTGCCCTACAGCCGCACCGGCATCCTCGGCGCAGCATTGCTCGGCTTGGGCAGAGCCCTGGGCGAGACGATGGCGGTGACGATGGTGATCGGCAATTCACCGGAGATCCACGCCTCGCTCTTTGCGGCGGGCTATTCGCTGCCGGCGGTGATCGCCAACGAGTTCGCCGAAGCCACGAGCACCGTGCACACGGGCGTGCTCGCTGCGCTGGCGCTAATTCTCTTTGGGATAACGCTTCTATTGAACTCGGTCGCCCGGCTGCTGGTCCGCGCGGTGACCAAGGGTTACGCGAAGGCATCGACATGAAAGGGTATGGGCGGCGGCGTTTCGTTAACATGGCGATGACGGCCTTTTGCGGCGCAGCGGTCCTGATCGCCCTGGTGCCGCTCGTCTCCGTGTTTTGGCTGCTGCTCGCGAAGGGCTTTGCCGGCCTGTCTTGGTCGCTTTTCACGTCGCTGCCGACTCCGGTGGGGGAGCCTGGAGGCGGCGTGGGCAATGCGATCCTCGGCACCCTGTTTCTGGTTGGTCTCGCGTGTGTGTTCGGTTTGCCAATCGGAATCGGCACCGGTCTGTTCCTCGCCGAACGCGGCAATGGCCCGATTGGAGACGCCGTTCGATTTGTCACCGAAGTGCTTTCCGGAGTCCCGTCGATCGTCATTGGAGTCGTCGCCTACGGGCTGGTGGTGGTTCCGATGCACCGGTTCTCAGCGTTGGCGGGGGCGGTTGCCTTGGCGCTGCTGATGATCCCTACGCTGGCGCGCGCGACAGAGGAGATGGTTCGCCTGGTTCCATCGCACCTGCGCGAGGCGGCCCTGGCGCTCGGAGTTCCCCAGTGGAAAACGAGCCTCCGGGTGGTTCTTCGCACTGCGCTGAGTGGTATCGTGACTGCGATCCTGCTGTCGGTTTCACGCGCCGCGGGCGAAACGGCTCCGCTGCTCTTCACCTCCCTCAACAACCAGTACTGGAATTTTCGCCCTGACCAACCCACGGCGTCGCTCACCGTCCAGATCTTTAACTACGCGATCAGCCCCTACGAGGACTGGATCCAGAAGGCCTGGGCCAGCGCACTGGTACTATTGTTGTTCGTGAGCCTCATGAATCTAACCTCCAGGTTCTTAGCGCGAAGTCGCCTGAGAGGCGCTTGATGCAGCAGCCGCAATCCCAGATCTCGGTTCAGAGCCTCAACGCGTTTTTCCGGTCCACGCGCGCTCTCAAGGACGTCAACGTCCAGGTGTTGCCTCGAAGCGTGCTTGCGGTCATCGGTCCGTCGGGTTGCGGAAAGTCGACCTTTCTGCGTTGCTTGAATCGGATGCACGAGCTGATTCCCGGAGCGACGGCCACCGGCCAGGTCCTGATCGACGGTCAGGACGTGTACTCCAGCAATGTCGACCCGGTGATGGTCCGGCGGCGCGTGGGCATGGTGTTCCAGCGTCCGAATCCTTTTCCCACCATGTCCATCTTCGACAATGCGGCGGCAGGTCTCAGGCTCAACGGGGTCCGCAACAGCTATGCTGAACAGGTGGAGAAGAGCCTTCGCCAATCCGCCCTTTGGGACGAGGTCAAGGACCGGCTGCACGCGGCTGCCACCTCTCTGTCCGGAGGGCAACAGCAGAGGCTCTGCATCGCGCGGGCCCTTGCCGTGGAACCAGAGGTGCTGCTGATGGACGAGCCGGCGAGCGCGCTCGACCCCATCGCCACCGCTCGCATCGAGGAGCTTATCCGCGAGCTTCGGGAGCGATACACGATCGTGATCGTCACCCACAACATGCAGCAGGCCGCGCGGGTCTCTGATTGGACGGCGTTCTTCTACATGGGCGAGCTGGTCGAGTGCGCGCCGACGGAAAAGATCTTCACCAATCCGAAGGAGCAGCGCACCGAGGACTACGTCACTGGTAAATTCGGATAGGAGTGCACATGGCGTTAGCACATACCGATCGCGCCTACGAATCCGAGCTCAAGGATCTCCGCGAGAAGCTGTTGTCGATGGGCGGCAAAGTGGAGGTCGCGATCTCGCGATGCGTCCGGTCGGTCACCGAGCGCGATTCGGATCTGGCCCAGAAAGTGAAAGAGGGCGAGCGGGAGATAAACCGACTCGAGGTGGAGATCGACGACGCCTGCCGTCGGTTGCTCGCACTTCGACAGCCGGCAGCGAGCGACCTGCGATTCATCACCACCGCACTTAAGATCGTCACCGACCTGGAGCGGATGGGAGACCTCGCGGTGAACATCGCGCAGCGCGCCTTCGACCTGAACCAGGCGCCGCCGCTGCGTCCTTTCCCGGATCTGACCAAGCTTGCGGACTTGGCGCAGGAGCAATTGAAGAAGGCGTTGGACGCTTTTGTGGAGAGCGACGTCCAGAAGGCGGAAGAAGTGATGAAGGGCGACGAGCTGCTCGACGCCATTTACAAAAAGCTCTTCAACGAGCTGCTCACCTTCATGATGGAAGATCCTCGCAACATCCGGCGCACCACCAGCCTGATGTTTGTGGCGAAGCACCTCGAGCGGCTAGGAGATCACACGACCAACGTGGCGGAGATGGTCATCTACATGGTCCGCGGCACCGACCTGCGCCACCCGCGAAGCCGACAGGCCGAGCTGGAGCGGCAAGGCCGGGCCTGAGCGAGACCGGGATCGGGATCGCGGATGATCCTCATTGTTCGGCACGCCAAAGCGGAGGCAGAGCATCGGCTTGGAGACTGGGCCCGAGCGGTCACCGCCGAGGGGCGTACCTCATTCCGCCGACACGCGGAGTCGCTCGCCAGTCGGGTGCGCCTGCAGGGAATCGCCACCAGCCCCTACGTCAGGGCGGTGCAGACGGCGGAGATTCTGGCGGAGGCTTGCGAGGTGACGGAGGTGAGCGTTCGCTTCGAGCTGGTGCCGGCCAAAGGCGTGGGGCAGCAGATCGCCAAGCTGGCCGCCGAGCTTGGCACCGGCTGGGCCCTGGTTGGACACAATCCATCGCTGGAAGACGCAGCTCGGCTGATGCTCAAGCTCAAATCGCTTCCCTTCAGCTTGAAGAAGGGCAGCCTGCTGGCCGTTCGCCGGCTCAATGCGGACGACAAATTCGCTTTTGAGTGGCTGGCCACGCCGGGAAAAGGGATCCGTCACGATCTCGAGGAGTGAGCAGCCGCCCTGGCAGCGCGGCGCAGGCGCAATCCCAGCTTGTGTCCAAAGACCTCCCTGAAAACCTTCGCCTCGCGCTCGAAGTCCCACAGCTCGAGGTCGACGTGACCGCTGACGTTCAGGTGAAGGAGGATGCCGTCTCGCCCGTTGGTCACCTTGACGGCGTGGATCGGCTGGTGATGGCTGCGATCGAGCGAGTCCGCCACGCGCAGCAACGCGGCGAGCTTGCGCACCAGCTGGGCTTCGTTGCGCGTGAGGTTCGCCATGTCGGGGTGCCCAACATCCGGCAAATTGCGCCGATGGAAGCGCGCGATGCAGGCGACGATCTCGCGCTCCCGGTCGGCCAGTCCCGGGATGTCGGCGTTGTTGATGAGGTAATAGGTATGGCGGTGATGCTTGGCATAGCTCACCGAGTTGCCGATGTCGTGCAACAGCGCCGCCACCTCCAGAAAAGACCGCGACGCCAGGGGCAGGTCATAACTGGAGCGCAGGGCGTCGAACAAGGCGAGCGAGATGCGCGCCGCCTGGCGCCCATGTGCCTCATCGAATTGGAAGCGCCGGCCCAGCGCTTCCGCGGCGACCATGACCCAACTGTCGCTCTTGCTCGAGCTGCGCCGCCGCATCAGGTCCACCAGGATTCCGTCGCGTAGGCCGCGGTCCACCGCGGTCACCGATTCCAAGTTCAGATGGAGCGCGAGCGCCTCCAGGATCACCGCTCCGGCGACGATGATGTCGGCGCGGCGAGGCTCGAATCTCTTCCGGCGTCCCTCTGGCCCCATCTCCACCAGTTGCCCGATGGCGCGGGTGATGTGGCCGGGCGCGACGTGCGCGGTACCCTCCGGCGCGGCGAAGGAGATCGCCGCCTTGATTGTTCCTGAGCTTCCGAGGGCGTGGCGGGGAAGGGCCCGCGGGCGCCTCGGCAGTCGATTGCTCACCGCTTCGCGCGCGTACTCCCGCATCAGCGCCAGCTGGTGAGGGGTGATTTTGCCGCTGCTATCGAACAACTCGGTCAATCGAACCGCCCCGAGCGAGATGCTCCACAAGTTCGTCGGCCGTTCACCGATCGCGCTGGCAACCTCGGTCGACCCTCCGCCGATGTCGATGCAAAGAGCGCGGGAGCGGGCGGGTCGTCCGTGCAGAACGCCGAGGCAGATAAGCCTTGCCTCTTCTCGGCCGGACACGACCTCCAGGTTCAAGCCCGCTTCGGTGCGCGCTCGTTGGATGATCTCTTCCCGATTCTTTGCCTCGCGCACGGCGCTGGTGGCGACCGCGCGAACGCGCGCGTGGAATCGCCGGCAGAGGGCGCCGTAGCGGCGCAGGGTGGAGAGCAGGCGGTCGGCGACGTCCCGCGGAATCCAGCCAGTTTTGAACACACCTTCGCCGGGTCGAACGGGATCCCGCTCTTCGTGTAGGGTTTCGAACGACCCATTGGGTAACGGCCGAGCCAGCTCGAGCTTCACCGAGTTGGTTCCGACGTCGATGGCTGCTAGTACAATCTCCTGGTGCGAAGCGATCATCGGTCCGGCAGAAAGAATACGTTGCGATGCGTTGGTCGTTGAGATAGCTGAAAAGTTTAACCAAAACGTCACATGGCAACCGCGTCTCTACAACTTGTCTCCGACAAAGACGCCGCGTCTGTGGATTCGGCAGATCCCAAGCTGTACATCAACCGAGAGCTATCGTGGTTGGCGTTCAACGAGCGAGTGCTCGATGAGGCTCGCGACAGCTCACTTCCGCTCTATGAGCGGTTGAAATTTTTGGGCATCGTCTCCTCCAACCTGGACGAGTTCTTCATGGTCCGGGTGGCTGGGCTCAAGCAACAGATCGTCGGCGGCGTCGCTGAGACTCCGGCAGATGGGATGCTCCCCAAGGAACAGCTCGCCGCGATCAAGGAGCGCGCCCGCTCGATGGTTGCCGAGCAATACCGACTGTGGCGCGAAGAGATTACTCCTCAGCTGCAGGCGAAGGGCGTGGCGATCCTGAATCGGGATCAGCTGTCGCCTGAGCAGTTGAACGCGGCGCGGCAGTATTTTTCATCGTCCGTCTTCCCGGCGCTGACGCCGCTCGCAGTCGACCAGGGGCACCCGTTCCCCCATCTGCGAAACAAGTCGCTCAACATCGCGGTCCTGCTCAGAAGAGAAGGGCGAAGACGGCGCGGCGAGGCGAGGGACAGCTCGTTCGCGGTCGTTCAGGTGCCGAGCGTGTCGAGCCGGCTGGTGCCACTGCCGTCGGCGACAGGCCAGAGCTATCTGCTCCTCGAAGAGCTGATCGCGATGCAGGCTGGCGAGCTCTTCCCCGGCTTTGCGGTGGAGCAGGCCTCGGCGTTCCGCGTGACGCGAAACTGGGACTTGAACTTCGACGAAGAGGAGTCGGAAGATCTGCTGTCGACGATCAAGGAAGAATTGCGGCGTCGCGACCGAGGTGCAGGTGTCCGCCTGGAGCTCGACGCCGGTGCTTCGCCGCTGCTCGAACAGCTGCTGACCGAGGCGCTGATGTTGGGCACGGAGGACGTTTACCGGGCGCAAGGTCCGCTGCAGCTTTCGGATCTCAGCGTGCTTTCGGATGCAGACCACCGGCCGGAGCTTCACGTCGAGCATCTCGCACCGGCGATGCCAATCCCATTCCGAGACTCGGATTCCATCGTCGCGACCCTGCGCGATCGCGATCTCATCCTCCATCACCCGTACGAATCGTTTGATCCGGTGGTGCGCTTCATCGAGGAAGCGGCCGAGGATCCGGAAGTTCTGGCGATCAAGCAGACGCTGTACCGAACCAGTCTGGACAGCCCGATCGCGCGCGCACTGTCGAAGGCGGTGGAGTACGGGAAACAGGTGACCGTCTTGGTGGAGATCAAGGCCCGCCTCGACGAAGCGAACAACATCGCCTGGGCGCGGCGGATGGAAGAAAACGGCGTCCACGTCGTCTACGGCCTGGTCGGACTGAAGACCCACTGCAAGCTGGCGCTGGTGGTACGTCGCGAAGCCGGCGGCATCCGGCGGTACGTCCACCTCGGAACCGGGAACTACAATCCACAGACCGCGCGGCAGTACACCGACCTGTCTTTCTTCACCGCGCGCGAGGAGATTGCGGCGGACGCCACGGCGCTGTTCAACTTGCTCACCGGCTATTCCGTTCCCCCGCACTGGCGGCGCTTTGCAGTCGCGCCCTTCGATCTGAAGGAGCGGGTGATCGAGCTGATCGAGCGAGAATCGGCGTTCGCGAAGCGCGGCGAGCCCGCCAGCATCGTGGCGAAGATGAACGCCCTGCAGGATCCGGCGGTAATCCGTGCGCTCTATGCTGCGAGCCGCGCGGGCGTGGAGATCGACCTCCTCATCCGCGGCATCTGCTGCCTGCGCCCGGGCATTGAAGGAGTTTCCGATCGGATCCGCGTGGTGAGTGTGGTCGACCGGTTCCTCGAGCACAGTCGGGTATTCGCATTCGGCACCGGAGAGCGAACGGAAGTGTATCTGGCGTCCGCCGATTGGATGCCTCGCAATTTTCAGCGCCGCGTCGAAGTGATGTTCCCAGTGGAGGATCCCACCATTCGAGCGCGGCTGTTGGATGAGGTTCTCGGCTTCTACCTGCGCGACAACGTCAAGGCGCGCCGGCTGCTGGTGGATGCACAGTACGCGCGGGTCACCGACAACGGCTCGCCATTTCGCAGTCAGGTGGCGCACCTGGAGGCGGCGAAACGGGCCGCCGATTCGAAGACCGCTCCGATTCTTCGCCAGGTGGCGGCGCCGCCCAGCGAGGTGGTTCGCAGCCCCGCCGCACCCGGACCTTCGCGCGTCTCCGGTTAGCGGCTACAGCTCGTCCAGGAACTCGTCGTTGTAGGTGTAGCGCGAGAGTCGCTTCACCAGGGCTTCCATCGCCTCCACCGGCTTGACCGCGAAGAGCATCTGGCGCAGCTTTTTGACCTTCTCGTACTCTTTGGGCGAGAAGAGCTTCTCCTCTTTGCGCGTCCCGGATTGAGGAATGTTGATCGCCGGAAAGATGCGCTTCTCGGAGAGCAGTCGGTCGAGCGTCACTTCGCTGTTTCCGGTCCCTTTGAATTCCTCGAAGATCACCTCATCCATTCTGCTGCCGGTGTCGATCAGGGCCGTGCCGATGATGGTGAGCGTTCCTGCTTCCTCGGTCGCTCGCGCGGCGCCGAAGATGCGCTTGGGTCGCTCGAGCGCCCTCGAATCCACGCCTCCGGTGAGCGTGCGGCCGGAGCTGTCGACCTCTTTGTTGTAGGCCCGCGCAAGGCGAGTGATCGAGTCGAGCAGAATCACGACGTCCTTTCCCGCTTCCACCATCCGGCGTGCGCGTTCGAGCGCCATCTCCGCGACTTTGAGATGATCGCCGGTTGGCCGATCCGAGCTCGACGCGAGGACCTCGCCGCGGGCGGCAATGCTGCGGCGCATGTCGGTGACTTCCTCCGGTCGCTCGTCGATCAGCAGCACCATCACGTGCACTTCGGGATGGTTCGCCAGCACGGCCTGAGCAATGCGCTGGAGCATGATTGTCTTGCCCGCCTTGGGCGGCGAGACGATCAACGCCCGTTGCCCCTTGCCCAGAGGAGCAATCAGATCGAGGACGCGGGTCACCATTTCTTTGGGGTTATTCTCCAGCTTGAGGCGCTCGAGCGGGTCGATGGAGGTGAGGTCGTTGAAGTGGGGCAGCCGCGGTGCGCCGTCGAGCGGGACCCCGTCCACCGTCTCCACCTTCTGGACAAATCCCTTGGCTCCCCGCATCTGGGCGAGCGCGGTCAAGTACTGACCCTGCCGCAGGCGGAGCTTCTGAACCGTATTCTTGGGCAGCTCGGCGTCATCCGCGGACGGGAGGAGGTTTCGCTTGATCTGGCGCAGGAAGGCATTGGGTCCCTTGGCTTCGGTGTCCAGCACGCCCTCGACCGGAGCGAGCTGCGGCTGAGCTGCCGCCTGTGGGGCGGGCGCGGCGGATCCGGGCTGCACCCGGGCGCTCTGGGCGTTCTGCTGCTGGGCGATGCGCGCCTGGTATTGCTGAACCTCCTGCGGGGTCAGGAACACTTGGACTTGCTGGCCCTCCGGCGTGGTTTGGAGCCGGTAAGCCTGACCCTCCGGAGTGAAAAAAAGCTGACCGCCTCGGCCGCGCCTGCGCCGGCGCCGGCGGCGCCGTCCGGCTCCTGGAGCTACGGTTGGCTGACCCGGCTGAACCGGTTGGGCACCCGGGGTTGTTCCTTCGGAGCCTTCCAAGGGACCCGAGGTCTCGCCGGCGTCGGCTTCGTTGCCGTTCTCGGCGCCATCGCCGGAGTCCTCGGCCTGTGGCAGCGCGCCGAGACTACCGGCGCCTTCGGTCGGGACCTGTGAGGAGGAATCGCTTTCAGGGTTGTTCATGTTTCTGCTCTCTCCGATGGCCCTTCCCGGCCCTCGAGAGGTTGCGCGGTTCCAGTCCGCAAGTGGCGAGGAATCCGCGACTGTCCTGTCGGGCAGGAAGCACGCAAGGGGAAGCGCCGACGCCCTATGCGCAGGCCGCACCGACTGCCTCGCCTGCTTCCTGGTGGGTTTGCGGAGGCACCCGCCTTCCGAAAACTCAGCACCATGCTAACAAAAAAATCGTCTGCAATCTCAAAAAACGTGGGGTCGGGTGATAAGTGCCGGATTTCTGAAATACCTGCCCGGCGAGCTCAACGCACCCTGAGGGTGAAGGGCATCATCGCTTTGACCGTGGGCTGCAGAAGCACCGCTTGATCGAGGCCGATTTCCTTGGCCAACTGCTGAAGCGCCGGCGGGACCGGCTGAGCAGGCATGGGGTCGCCGAGCGCCCGGCTGAGCAGTCCATCTGTGCTTCCCAGAGCGCCAAGCAATCCGTGCGCCTCGCCGATGATTTCCAGGCTCAGGTCCTCGGACTTGGGGATGCCGGCGCGCTCGCGAGCCGCGTCGATCGCGTCCAAAAGCCCGCCCACCTCATCGACCAGTCCCCTCTGCTTCGCGTCGGCTCCGGACCAGACTCGACCCTTGGCCATCGCGTCCACCCGCTCCTTGGCAATCTTTCGGGACTTGGAGACCTCGGTGATGAACTCGTCGTAGAACGCGTTCACCCAGTTTTGCGCCGCCCGCTGTTCCTGAGGCGTCCATGGGTCGAGCAGATTGATGAAGTTTGCCAGCTCGCCGCGCTGGATCGTCTCATGGTGGATGCCGAGCTTCTCGGCGAGCGGATTGAGGACCGGCTTGATGATGAAAACGCCGATGCTGCCGGTGATCGTGGTCGGCTCAGCGAAAACCCGATCCGCACCCATTGCGGCGTAATACCCGCCCGACGCCGCCACGTCCCCCATCGATGCGATCACCGGCTTTCGCTTCTTCGCTTCCAGCACCGCGCGATACATCAAATCCGAGGCGAGCCCATCGCCACCGCCTGAATCGATCCGCACCACAATTGCAGACACCAGGGGATCATCCTGGGCACGGCGCAATGCTCGGACAACCGTGTCCGCGCCGGCGATCTTGGCCAGCCCGAGGGGGTCCTCTTGGCTTTTCCCACCGGCGATGGTGCCGAGTATCGGAACGATGGCGATCTGCCGCTTTTCGCCCCAGCGGTCGTCGCGGATCTGTCCGGGTCGGTAGCCAGGCTCGTAGATCGACCGCGGCTCGAGCTCCTTCACCCGCGATTCAAGATCGGCGGGAACGATGATGTCGTCGATCAAACCGAGCTCTTTTGCCTTCAGCGGAGTCACCAAGGCCTCGCGCCAGACGGCGCGGATCTTCTCCGGGGTGATGTTTCGCGTGGCGGCCAGCGCGGCCTCGAAGCTGCGAACGTCGCTGTCCAGGTAGGCATCGATCGTCTCGCGCTCTTCGGGACTGATTCCGGTACGGGTGAAGATGTCCGGCGCACTCTTGTAGGCGCCGACGCGCGCCACCTCCCAGTGCACGCCGAGTTTGTCCATCGCGCTGCCCAGGAAAATCGGCGTCGCGGCAAAGCCGTTGATCAGCAGCGTGGACTCGGGCACTGCATAAACACGGTCCGCCCCCGTGGCTATCAGGTACTCGCTGTCTCCCGCGGCGAGCAGCACGGCGATCACTTTCTTGCCTGCACCGCGCATTCGCACGATTGTCTGTCGCAGCTCTTCGGCACGGCCGAGCCCGATCTCGCTGAGGTTGTCGATCTTCAGCACCACTCCGGCGAGCTCCGGGTCGTGAATCGAGGCATCGAGCAGGCGAAGCAAGCGCAAGTACGGATCGGCCTCGGTGATACCGAAGAAGGAAAGCGCCGAGGTGGTGCCCCGGCCCATCATCTCCGTGACATCGATCAGCGCGACCTTTCCTTCAGGGCTCGCCACCGACGGGTAACGCTGCGTCGAGACCCTGGCGAGGATGACATGGTCGGCACCCGACGGAGAGCCACCCCCGGCGTAAGTCAGGCCGAAGTAGGATGTGTTGAGCGTGAGCGAGGCCTGGAAAGAGACGCCTTCTCCCGAGTTGAACCCATGGGACAGGCCGCCGCCGACGACCAGACCTTTGAGGAGCTCCGCCTGCAGCGTGTACTGCATCCGGTGGTTCGATCCGCTGGGAAGATCCGTGAGCAGGTAATCGATGGCAAGCGAGTACCGCTCGCCGAATGGCCGCAGGCCAAGCGCGAAATCGTATTGGCGATTGAAGCGCAGGTCGCCATGAGAGGGCGCGTCGAGGTTTTTGATCGCCACGGCCAAGGAAAAGTACCGCGACGGCCGGCTTACCGCGCCCAAGTCCCAGCTGCTCAGCGCGTCCAGATTCGGATCATCGCTGGAGAACGCGTGGTAGGTGGCGCCGAGCGAGAGGAACTCGCCGCCGGCGGCCAGAGTCCAGGTCGTTCTGCGGCGACGGGGGCCAGCTCCGCCGCGGATCCATTCGAGGTCCAAGCCGAGGCTGAACAACCCGAACAAGTTCTGCCCCAGATAAACCCCATCGATGATCTGGTTGCGCCCGAGGCTTCGCTCGTGCAGGTAAAAGAGCTGAAACCCCGGCATCAGGGCCAGCCCGCCGGGATTCACCAGCGGAGACGGAGCTTCGTCGACCAAAGCCGCAGAAGTGGGCGGAAGCGTGGCGCCGCTGGAGTAATCCGTCGGGTCAACGGGTTCGATGCTGGCGGTTTGCGAGAGAGCTGGAAAAGAAGTGGTGAGAGCACAGAAGAGCGTTCGGCGCAGCGACATGCGCTCGCACTCTAAGGTCGTGGAAAAGTTGAGTCGAGCAAACTTCGGCGATCTCTTGAGCGATTGTCGATGCTCAACGGCTCGACCGCTGCGCTCGGTCTCAACCGTTCACGCCGAGCATCGGCGTGGATCAGCAGGCCAAAATCGAGGGGGCCTCGTTCCGTATGTCCCCTACATGTGCGCCGGGGCTTTCTTTGCCTTTGAGATCGCGCCCACTATAGTCGATGGGCCTTTTCGCGGGGGAAACGCAAGCGGATGGCAGTGAAGCTCAAGGCAAAGGGAAAGACGGCGCCAAAGCACGGCAAGGTACGAACGAAGCCGACGCAGTTGCTGTTGATCCCCGGCGAAGGCGGCCAAAGAGGCGGCAAGGGTGGTTCCTCGAATAAGCCGAACCGCTCGGTGCCCCAGCGCGCGCCCGCTCCATTGCCGGAGGACAGTGGACCTGGGAAGGAAGCCGAACTCGCCAGCCCGATGCCGCCAGCGGCACGTAAGCCGGCGCGCAGGGCAACCGCCGAGCAGATGGCGGCCAAGCAGCGCGAGATCTCGATCTCCGAGTTCTTCACCAAGAACAGACACCTGCTGGGATTCGACAGCCCATCCAAGGCGCTGCTCACCGCGGTGAAGGAAGCAGTCGACAATTCGCTCGACGCCTGTGAAGAGGGCGGGATTCTCCCGGACATTCTGGTCGAGATTCGCGAGCTGTCCGAGGACCGCTTCGTGATGGCGGTGGAGGATAACGGCCCCGGCATCGTCAAGGCGCAGATTCCGAAAATCTTCGGCAAGCTGCTCTACGGCTCGAAGTTTCACCGCCTCAAGCAATCGCGCGGGCAGCAGGGCATCGGCATCTCGGCGGCGGCGATGTACGGTCAGCTCACCACTGGAAAGCCGATCGTGGTGACCTCGAAGACGGGCAAGGGTCGGCTGGCCCACCATTTCGAGATCCAGATCGACACGCGCAAGAACATGCCGGTGGTCGTCCGCGACGAGCAGCTGGAGCTGGAAAAGGACCACGGCACGCGGGTGGAAATCGAGCTGGAGGCCGACTACCGGAACGGCAAACGGTGGCTCACCCGCTACCTCGAGCAGACGGCGTTGGCCAACCCGCATTGTCGACTCGAGTACCGCAGGCCGGATGCCGAGCCGTTGGTGGTACCTCGCGCTTCCGAGCAGCCGCCGCGCGAAGCAGTTGAGATCAAGCCGCATCCGCATGGCGTGGAGCTGGGCCAGCTGATGCTCATCCTGAAAGACTCGAAGGCTCGCGATTTGCGCGGGTGCCTGATGCACGAGTTCTCGCGCGTCTCGCCGTCGGTCGCCGACGAAATTCTCAAGGCGGCGAAGCTGGACGCCAAGCTCAAGCCTCGAGCGCTGGGCGACGATCGCGCGTTGGCGGATCGGCTCCAGCGCGCAATCCAGGCGACGAAGATCATGGCCCCGCCGACAAATTGCCTCTCTCCGATCGGCGAGGAGCTGATCCACAAGGGACTGACGAACTTCCTCGAGGTCACGCAGGATGAGGCAGAGCACGAGGCGATGGAGCAGCTCGAGCTCACGGCGAAGACAGCCAAGGGGAAGAAGAAGGAAGAGGCGGAGCACAAGCTCCAGGAGGCAAGGCAAAAGGCGGTCACTGCGGCGCTGGTCGAGGCGCAGGGGCAAGAGGTCGGCGAAGAGGTCATCAAAGGACACAAATTCTTCATCACCTCGGTCACTCGAACCCCGAAGGTCTATCGAGGCAATCCGTTCCAGGTGGAGGTGGGGCTTGTCTACGGCGGTCCGCTGGGAGCGGACAAACCGATCGAGTTGTACCGGTTCGCCAACCGCGTTCCGTTGCTCTTTCAGCGAGGAGCCTGCGCAACCACCGAAGCGGTGATCCGCACCGATTGGCGAAATTACATGCTGTCGCAGCCGAAGGGCTCGCTTCCAGTTGGACCGATGATCCTGCTGGTCCACATCGCCTCGGTGTGGGTGCCGTTTACCTCCGAATCGAAGGAGGCGCTCGCCCACTATCCGGAGATCATCTCCGAGCTCAAGCTGGCGCTGCAGGAGTGCGGGCGCCGGCTCTCCGGGTTCCTGAGGAAGCACCAGCACGCGGAATACGAGCTGCAGCGCCGATCGATCTTCGAGCTGTACATTCAGGAGATCGCTCAGAGCATGAAGGGGCTCCTCGGCGCCAATCCGGATCGGGTCAAGCAGGATTTCCTCAAGCTGGCCACCAAGTTCACCGGCGGATCGATGACCGACGAAGTATTGAAGAAGGCTGCCGCCAAGCTCTCTGCGCGCCCGCGCACGGGCGACGCAGAGATGGCGAAAGAGGACGGTGAATAGCGATGGCGGCGAACGCGCACGCGGCCAAGACGGTCAAGAAACTGGAAGGGCTCGGAAAGGAGACGCTGCAGTTCGTCCGGAGCGGGAAGAACCCGTACCTCGCGGTTCCGACGAGGACTCTGGCGAACGTCCGGTTCAACGAGAAGAGCCAGGTCATCGAGCTGAAAGGCGACAAACAGAAGCGCTACTTTTTCAACGTCGGCCAGGCGAAGAAGTTCATGCAAACCTTCCTCGTCGCCAACGCCTGCAAGGAGCTGATCAACGTCGGCAAGACGACCAGCATCCGCGACCTTTACTACATCACCAAGCACACGCTCGGCGACAGCCGGCAGAATACCTTCGAGGAGCAGGAGGAGTCCGATCCGGTCATCGAGGACCTCGAGGTAACCGTCGACGCGCTGCGCGAGGAGCTCAATCTGTTCGCCTCCAACCGCGGCGCATTGGTCGGGGAGATCACGCTGCGCGATGCGGGGGACACCATCGACGGTCGGCGAATGGGCTCGGGCGGCTGGTCGATACCTTCGATCGTCGAGGACAACGTCATCGCCTTCAAGAAATGCGACGCCAAATTCATTTTGCTCGTGGAGAAAGACGCGGTTTGGCGGCGGTTGAATGAGGACAAGTTCTGGAAGAAGCACAAGTGCATCCTCGTCACTGGGCAAGGACAGCCACCGCGCGGCGTTCGCCGCCTATGCCGACGGATGACCAAGGAGCTGAAGCTGCCGCTTTATGTGCTGGTCGATAATGACCCTTGGGGCTTCTACATCTACTCGGTGGTGAAGCAGGGCTCGATCAACCTGGCCTACGAATCGATGCGGATGGCGGTGCCCGAAGCGAGGTTTCTAGGCCTGTCCTCGTTCGACAAGGAGAAATTTCAGCTGCCGAACAACGTGATCATCCGCATGGAGGACGTGGACGTTTCTCGCGCCAAGCAGATGATGGGCTATCCGTGGTTTCAGCGGAAGGAGTGGCAGCGCGAGATCGAGCACATGGTCAAGACGGGGGTCAAGCTCGAGATCGAGTCGCTCTCGAACCGCGGAATCTCGTTCATCAGCGAGGAGTACCTCCCCAAAAAGTTGCGAGACAAGGACTGGCTGGCCTGAGTCCGGGCCGTGCGTTGAGGCTCACCGCGTCCTGATTGGACGCGCCTTGGCCTGTTCCTAAGCAGAGAGGCCGATTAAGAAGCGAGGCGCAGTCAGAGATCGACTTGCCGCCGTAACGCGCGGCAAGTATGCACATGCCGATGCGTTCGAACATCTATCTACGCCAGTTACTCTTGGGGCCGATGGAGAACTTCGTATACCTCCTCGGCGCGCAGGGATCGAAGGAGGTCGCGGTCGTCGACCCTGCTTGGGACATCGAAGCAATCGAACGAGCCGCCGAGGAGGATGGCAAAGAGATCGTCTGCGCTGTGCTCTCCCACTGTCACGGCGATCACACCAACGGCGTCCCCGAGCTGCTCGCTCGCCACGACATCCCAGTCTACGCGCAGAAGAAGGAGATCGAGTTCTCGCCAGAGCTGCGAAGCATCGGCGACGCGATGAAGGGACTGGCGCCCGGCGATGAGATCCGCGTCGGCCCGCTCGCGATCAAAGCGCTGCACACGCCGGGCCACACCCCAGGCTCGCAATGCTTCTACTGCGGCGGCTCGCTGGTTTCCGGAGATACCTTGTTCATCAAAGCGTGCGGCCGGTGCGACCTGCGCGGAGGAGACCCGGAGGCGATGTATCGGAGCTTGTCGCAGGTGCTGATGAAGCTGCCCGATGAGACGCGTCTGTTCCCGGGTCACGACTACGCGGAGGTTCCGGTTTCGACGATTGCCCAGGAGAAGAAAAGCAATCCGTACATGCAATTTCCGGATCTCGCCTCGTTTGTTCAATACCGCATGCGGCCGCGCCGGTAGGATCGAACCGGTCCAGACCCCTCGCGTTCGGCCCGATGCGCGTGCCGCCGCCCGGTCGCTCACCTCGCGTGCGGCATCGTGTTCAACGAGCGGCGCATCGAGAATCCTTGAGCCTTCGCCACCCGCACCGACCTCCAGGCGAAGACTGCGAGCAGGGCGAGCGCCAGAAGAGTCCATATCCCCGCCCAGACGATTGCCGGAACGAACGTCAGACCGGCCAAGAGAGCCGCATCGCTGTGGGCCCGCACCGCCGGGTTCCACAGGCCTTCGCGCAGGTCGAAGAGGACGTACAAAGAGGAAAAAGCGGCGAGAAAGAGATTCACCAGGTCCACCGCGGACACCGGCAGAAGCCTGGCGCCCATTCCGAGCGCCACCGCGGTGCCGATGCAGAATGCCAAGGTGAACAGGTCGCCTGCGTAAAATGCGGCCATCAGCAAGAGCCACAGGCAAAGGCTGCCGAGCACCCAGCGGCTCGCGCGGAAGCGCAGCGTGGCGAGGATCAGCGCACCTCCGGCCAACGCGCTGCCCAAGTATCCGGCGGAGTAGACGAGAACTTTGCCGCCCCAGCCGGGCGGCAGGTGCGACAAACACGCTCCCGACTGGTTCAGCGCGATGGTGACCTTCTGCACCGAGCCGCCCACCAGCAGCGTGGCCAGCGCGTGACCCGTCTCGTGCATCATCACCACCAGCAACTTGAGCGGAAGAAGAAGGGGCGAATCCCAGAATACCAGTGCCACGCCCAGGCACAGCGCCAGCAGCAGCACGCGGGGCACGTTGAGCTTAGCGCCGCTGGCGGTCTTCATCAGCGTGCTTTTACCACTCCCCGCCGACGATGGAGACAGACTTTGCCGCACCGCGATGTTGGCGGCTCCTCCTACGGGCGTGCTTGCGCACTCCGATTGGCCGAAGTGTTGTAGGCTGCGCGCAAGACAATTCGATGAACGACGATCCGGGCCGAGAGCTGCCGCCGCTTCCAAGCTTTCCGTCCGATGCCGAGGTGTGCGGCAACTGCAAGCTGTGGCGACCCCACTCGGTCGATCACCGGGGTTGGGTGGGACCGTGCCGCCTTCAACCGAGCCGCGGCCTCTTCCCGCCGACCGCGCCCATCTGCGACTACTTCGCAGCGAAGGGATCGACTGCGCCGGCGGCGCCGGCGAAGCAAAGCGACGACGGCCGACCGGTGCGCAACGTCGCCCCCCTGGTGATCAAAAAACGCAAGGATGCGCCGCAAACGGTCGATATCGGAGGAGAGCTGAGCATGACCCGGGAAGAGCTGATGGACATCTTCAGGGAGGCGGCGGGCGAGCTGGACGTGACTCTCGCCCCCAAGTGGGAGGGAGGCGTCGTCCAGCTCATCCCCGGCAAATCGGATCTCCAGGGGAAAGAGTTGCCGATCGACGTCTTCTTTCACAAGGTGGTGATGATTCGCGATCGGCTCAGAACGCTGGAGCAGAAGATCAACGCCCACCCCAAGCTGTCCGACGCGGAAAAGGTGGACATGCAACAGTACATCACCCGCGTCTACGGATCGCTCACCAGCTTCAACGTGCTGTTCCGGGATAAAACGGACCAGTTCGTGGGAACAAAGGGCGAAGACTAGCTGAGCGGATCGCAAAACCCTGGGACACAACGCCAGCTGTCCCAGCCTTGTCCCGGGACAGCCTCACGCGCTTCGGATCGACGACTGCTGCGCTTGCTTGTTCAGGGCCATTAGCTCGTCCCAAAAGCGAATGCGGCGAGGGCGGGGTACGCAGCATTGGGAACGCGGAAGGCCGAACTCGTCAGCAAGGTACGAGCCCAGCGTGAAGCGGTACCGCAGGACATCGGTTTGATAAACCGAAAAGACTGGATTCCCCGCCGCAAGTGGCTCGGACGGAATGTACCGCCGCGAATAGATCGGTATCAGGCGCGGCGCAGTCAGGACCTGCACCCCGGCGAGCGAAACAGCCAGCGCGAGCTTCTCCGGGCGCTCTCCCCATAAGGGCAGCCAGAAATCGTTGTTCTCGACGTCGAACAGGATTCCTTCCAGCGGCCAATCCAACAGATGTTGGAGCTCCGCCTCGGAACCGCCTCTCCAGTTGGGAAATCCCCGCGACACCGGTATCGCGTGCTGTAGAAATGCCCGCAAATCCGGGGGGAACCTGAAGCCTCGCCGGTATTCGATGTCCTTGATCTCCAAATCCGAGAGTCCACGATCAAACACTACGCCGGACCGAAGCAGTCCCTCGTGAAGCTCTGCGACATTCAAATCATCCATGGCCACACCCCCGGGGTTATGCCCCAAGGATTAAGGCGTAAAATAGAGCCAAACTGGCTCACGCGAATCTGTTGCGCGTCGCTTTTATCGCGGGTCGACCGCCCATACCACGCGCCGTCCGCAAAGTTTTTACTTATCTCTTAGGGTTTTCCGCAGGATAGCCGACCGTAATTCGGGCCCAGGCAGGGATAGGCGGACTCAGCTGGGCGGGGGGTCTGGCCACGGCTCGTCTTTGCGAGTCAGCCCCCAGTCTTTGAGTCGCTTGAACAACGTCGAGCGGGCCACCCCAAGCTCCTTGGCCACCCGCTCGCGGTTGTTGTTGTACCGGCGCAGCGCCGTCTCGACGATCTGCCGCTCAAGCTTTTCCAGCATCTGCTCGAGCGTCATTCCACGCGGAAGCTCGGGGACGGTAATCCCTGTCTCGGGATTCACTTCCTGATCGTAGGACAGGTCCGCGGCGTCGATCATCGGCCCCCTTCGGAGCAGCAGCGCGCGGTGGACCGCGTTTCGAAGCTCTCGGATGTTCCCCGGCCAAGAGTGCGTCTGGAGTCGATCGATCGCGCTCGGGGTGAAGCCCACCTGCTGTCCGCGGGGGGAGAACAGGCGCACGAAGTGCTCCGCGAGCGCCAGCACATCGCCGCGCCGGTTTCGAAGCGGGGCCAGGTGCAGCGGAATGACGCAAAGCCGATAATAGAGATCGTCGCGGAACCTCTGCGCGCGGCAGGCGGCCAACAGATCGCGGTTGCTCGCAGCAACGATGCGAACGTCGACATGGGTGGGCCGCGATGCTCCAACCCGTTTGATTTCTCCCGACTCCAGCGCCCGCAGAAGCTTCGCCTGTAAGTCGAGCGGGAGCTCGCCGATCTCGTCGAGAAAAAGGGTGCCGCCGTCGGCTTCCTCGAACGCGCCCCTGCGCGCATTGGTGGCGCCGGTGAAGGCCCCCTTCTCGTGGCCGAACAGCTCGCTTTCGATCAGCTCCTTTGAAATGGCGGCGCAGTTCACCGGCACGAACGGTTTATCGGCGCGGTGGCTCCTCGCGTGCACGGCGCGGGCGACGAGCTCCTTGCCGGTTCCCGATTCGCCAAAGATCGCCACTGCCGCAGAGGATGGCGCAACGCATTCGATCAACTCCGCCAGCTGCCGGACTGACGAGTCATTGCCGATGATGCCCTGGTAGGCAGCCTCCTTCCTGGCCGCAGCGACCGGCTCGAGGATCAGCTCCGTCTCGCCGAGTCGCAACGAGGTAAAGAGCGGAACTTCGGCCTCCATCACTCGAACGTTTCCAATGAAGGTTCCGTTCGTCGAGCGGTGGTCGATCACCCGAAAAGTGTTGTCCTTGCGGGTGATGCGCAGGTGCTTGCCGGAGACGAATCGGTCTGGAACGACGATGTCGTTGGAAGGATCGAGCCCGACGGTAAATGCCTCGCCTACCAGCTTGTGCACGACTTCGTTGAGGCCCTGGCGAACGCGGATCTGCGCCGACTGCCAGCGCTGAGGCGCCTCATCGACTACTTGAACAGCAGTGTGATTCCCGGTCACCTCGGTGGTCTCCTCCGCGGCTCCACCGCTTCTTTCGCGGTAGATGGCGCGCCACTGACCGAGCGCGATGTCCGAGCCATCAATGAGCAGAATTCGCTCGATCGCCGCGCCCGAGACGAGCGTGCCCTTGCCCGAGAGATCCTCGAGGGTAGTGGACTGACCATCGTACAACAGGGCCGCCTGTCGCCGAGACACAGTGGGATCCGGAATCATCACGTCGCTCTTGTCGCCACGCCCCAAAACGGTGCGCGAACGGTCGAGCCCGAACCTCAGGACCTCTTCGCCGCGGCGGAAGAACACCAACTCCGGCATCGGAGACCTCCGGAGCAATCGTCCCTGCAAATCAGTGGCCAACCATCGAGCGTGCGTGGATCCAGCAGCGGGCGCGATCGAAGTGCGAAATCCCGGATCGCTGTTCAATTGGCTGCACTGGCCCAAGCCGCCGACGAGCACGCCGGCGGGTGGACTCGCGGTTTGAAAATGGACTTGCGCGATTTGAACCCGGCCCCCGCCGGCTGTCGACTCAGCGGCCCGGGTTGAAATTCGGCTTGCCGAGGAATCCGGTGAGCTTGGCGACCCGAAAGCCAGGATTCTCCTTGTCCTCGGGAAGCGTGGACAAGCCGGCAGCGACGATGCCCAGCCGCTTGGTGAAATCAGAATCCAACTTCAGCTTCACGTCCACGTTGGGTTCGCTGTACTCCAAGCGCTTGGAGAGTCTGAGGGTGCCGCTGGCGATCAGGTCGAGATCCGTGCCCTTTGCCTGGAATTTCTCGATCGTGCCCATGCCCTTCTGGAAATTGATCTTCGCTTCGACTTCGCCAATGGAGATCTTCGGCAGGTCCAACGGCGTCATCTCCCCATAGATGGGAACCTTCAGCGTTCCGCCGTTTACCACCAGCTGATTGAGGTTCAGCGAGAGCGTGCCTTTGGCCTGGCTGAGATCCGGCTCGCGGACTTTGGCGGTGGGAGTGGGGGCAGTCTTGGGGATCTCGAGCGAAAGGCGACTGTTGACTCTTCCGGCCAGATCGAGGCCGGAGAGGGTCTTCAAGGTCTCGTCCGAGGGATTCAAGTTCTCTAGCTCCAGGCGCAGTGCGACGTCACTCTGCCATCCCATCGAGCCACTCAATTTTCCGCCGAAGACGTTTCCCCGGAAGGCGACTCCGAGCGGACTGAGGGAAGGGCGGATCGAAACCGATCGGATCACGATCGGCTGGGGAGCGTCGTCTCCCACCTCGAACTTTTTGCTCACCTGGACCGTCGAGGCGGACATTCCAAAAAACCCCGGTCCGAGCCCGCCGAATTTGAGGTACAGACCTTGATTGTTGGCCTCGGCGGCGAGCCGCCTCTCCACAGCGCTGTAGGGGAACGTCAGGTAGAGCAGGAAGAAGAATGCGAAGGCGCCGAACGCGGCGTACCCCGCGATCATTTCCCAACGCTTGAGTGGTCGCCGGAGGAGCATTGAGCGAAGCCTACTGCTTCAGTCGATAGGTTGCGACCGTCGCCCAGACGGTCAGCGTCTGCTCCTTGGTGCGCGGCTCAACGCGAAGGTTCTTTACCTTCACCACGCCAGGGCCTCGTTCAACGGCGGAGAGGAATTCCACCATCCGGTTCACCGTGATGTCCTGCAGCGTGATGTCAACCGAGCTCTCGACGATTTTCCCGTCCGCTATCGAGGCGTCGGGCTTCTGGTTCATCGATGGGATGCTCACGCCGGAACCGGTGGCCTTTTCTTCGAGGTAGCTCATCAGCGAAAGCTTGTTCGTGGTGAGTTGTCGCTCCATCGTTTGCCGAGTCTGCTCCGCCTCGCGATAGCTGGCGGCGAGCGTCTGCACCTCCTTCAGCTTGTTCAGCTTCTCTTCGGTGCGGCGCCGATAACCGGCCGCGCTGGTGGAGAACGAGATCAAAACCGAGAACAACACGAACGCCCCGAACGCGCTGCTGGCAATGGCGACGAGCCGGCGCTCGCGCGGCGTCAGTCGCTGGAACCAGGTCTGCAGGTCCGCCAATCGCGCTCGAAGGTCCGCCAAGAGTGCTCTAATTCGATCCATGCTCGTGCCTCTTAGCCTTGCTGCATCGCGCCCTGCTCGGGGCACTCGATTTGAACGTCGAGCGTGAAGGCCACGTGCTGACCGTCCTTGGTCTTCTGCACCTTGCCGGGCGTGACGTTGCGAAAGCAGCGGAACGTCTTCAATGCCGCTGTGATGCCGTCGATCTTTACTGGGCTCTCCGTCTCGCCGCGAAGGGAGATGCGATCGGTATCAATTTGGATTTGGTCGAAGGTGACCGCGGTGTCCGCGGGGATGCGCTGCGTGATTTCGGCGAGCAGCGCGACGGCTGAAAACTTCGGTATCGCCGCCGCCGGGCTCTCCTTTCCCCGAAGCAGGTTGAGCGCCCGGTCGAAGTTTCTTTCGCACTTGCCGAGCACGCGCTGGGTGACGCTGCACAAGACTGCGTCCACCTCCGCCTCCCTTCGGCTGAGCACCGAGTTGCGGACGAATCCCGAAGCGATGAGAAGGATGAGAAGGGTTGCGGCGAAGGAGGCGACGAGTCCGATCCGCTGCCGGACGTAGTCAAAGCCGCCGCGGAAGGCGAGGTCGCCTCGTCGCAGGTTGAGGCGCGCTCCTCGCGAGCTCGGCGCCTGGCCGCGCAGCGCCAGTGCAAAAGCTTCGGCCGCAGCCGCCTGCTGGGCAGCTGGAACGCCCGCCGCTTCGCCAGGGAGATTGAGCATCTCGCTCGGAACTCCGAGCATGTTTCCCAGCTCCTGGTCGAGACCCGGCAGCTGGGACGTCCCACCGCAGAGATACACGCGCCCGACGGTCCGGCGCGAGCGCGCAGTGAAGGCCTTGAGGGTAGCGCGCAACTCTCGAACCGTGGGCTGCAACGCCGTGCTGAGCACATCCGCCATCCGGGCTGCTTGCGTTCCGGGGAGTGAAGAGCCGATTGCAGCCTGGGTTTCCTTCCATCGCGCCGCCTCCGCCAGGTCCATCTGCAACTCGGAGGCGATGGCTCGAGTCAAGTCCTTTCCCCCACCGGCAAACGTGCGGGCAAATTCGAGGCCCGAGGATGGCCGTCCAATTGCCACGCTGGTGCGTTCGTGGCCAATGTCCACGACTGCGACTGAAGATCCGTTGTTTGCCGGACCAAAGAGCTGGGGCGCGCTGAGCAAATAGTTTTGGAACTCCATCGCCGGATGGCTGACGATTCGGGGATCGATGTTCAGGTCCTTGAGCATTGCCAGCAGCGCGCGCAGCTCGTCCTTCTTCACCACTGCGACCAGAAGGTCGCTTTGCTTGTCGCGTTGCCCGGCGATCTGGTAGTCGAACATCGCCTCCGACAGATCGAAGGGAAGTTGGCTCTCCACCTCAAACGGAAGGGCCGCCTCGATCCGCTTGGCGTCGACGAATGGCAGCGTCAGCACGTGGGTCGCCAATGAGGGGCCGGGCAGCGCGATGACGACTTGGTCCGCGGTCACCGGATGAATGCGAAAAAATTCGCCGAGGGCCTCTCGCAAGCTCTCGATGCGCTCTCCCTCGGGACGAGGTGCTTCTCCGTAGCTGCGCATCTGGTATCCGCGCAGCGAGGTCTCGAAGAGCACGCCTTTGACCGTGTAACTGCCAAGGTCAAGCCCGAGGACGGTGGCCATCGCTACTCCTCCCTCCAGTAGACGAGGCGCCCCAGCCCCTGGTCATCCATCCGGACGACAGCGGAGATCGTCTTCTGGACCGATCCTGCTTCGCCAACCGACTTGATGCTGAAGGTGCTGGTCTTGTCGCTGACCGCGGTGTTGTTCTGAACGTTGTTCTGGATGAGCGGGTTCACCGCCACGCCCGATGCTGCGATCACGCTGGTGAAATCGGTCACCGACATCCCCATGAACGACATCATCCGCGCCGCGCGAATGCGCTGAATGAGGGCGTCGACGAAAACCGGATCGCGAATGCGCGGATCCGGATGGCTCGGGTCGGCGACCGAAAGGATCGCCATGTAGAGCAGCATCGGGTCATCGGTGTTGATGTTCAGCTTCGCGTTCACGTCGGGGTAGACGGTGAAGCGGTCCCGAAAAGCCGCCATGAAGCGGTCGTTGACCCCGTGCACCATGTACAGCTCATCGAGTGAGTCAAGGCGCGCGTTCTTCGCCTTGTAGCGCGGCGTGTACTTGTCGTACTGAGAGTTCTCGTCCGCAAATCCCTTGACGAACGGATCTCCCACCCCTGAAACGGCCAGGGTGGCGAGGTTCAGCGTGGACTGGATTTCATCCTCGTCGATCCAGTCGCGCATATCGATCAGCACGTCGATCGGCGCGACCTTCATGTGATTGCTGTCTTCGCGCTCGAAGAGGAATTCGAAGCGTTTGTCCGTCAGGAGATCGACCAGTCGCTGCACCAGGATTTGATTTTGGGAGGCATCGATCTTGTTCAGGTTCAGTTTTTCCTCCTCGTCGGAAATGCTGGCGAGGAAGCAACCATCGAAGCCGCCAAAGGAACGCCGCACCTGCCTGCTGGCGATGTCGGGGAAGTCCGTGTCGAAGGCAGCCACGTTGGTGCGCTTGATGGGCCGCGACTCACCGAGCGGTGTCTCCTTCACCATCCCGCGAAGCATGTAGCAGTCGATTCGTGCCATTCGCCAAAGCTGAATCGTCATGCCGGTCGCAGGTGGTGTGGCTCCGCGGGTCGCCCCTTGCTGCGAGCCCCCAATGACTTTGGCCGCGAGACTTGTGAGGTCCGGAATCTGAATGCTGTCCATTTGCTTCTGGAATCGGAGCAGCAGGCGCGACAGGCCAATCCCGCTGCGCGCCAGGTAGTACGCGCGGATCTCGTCGCGCTGGTTGGTCGCCATTTGCAGATCGACCCGCGAGTTGTAGGCGAACTCAGTCGCCACCACGGTCAAGACGGCGATCGCCACCACCGCGATGATCATCGCCACTCCGCGCTCGGTGGCCGACCTCCGAGCGCTTGAGCGAGGGAGCAGAGATTTGATACCGCGCATCTGTTTGGCGTCTGGTTTCATCAGTATCTCTGGAATTCCGTATTCAGCAGCACGCGCGTCTGCGTCGTGTATTTCATCTCCTTGTCGTTTTCGTCCTTAGCGACGATGGTGATCCGCACGCGCGTGGGCAAATAGGACTTGCGATCCGGCTTGCGCGTGTCCCATTCGTTGATCCACTCTTTCTTGTCGCTGTCCCAGTAGCCAAACTCCACTCGCTGGATGCCCTCGAAGAGGACGTCCTCGGATCCGCCTCGGTCCATTCGCTCGTCGAGAATTGGATTTTCGCGGCGCATCAAGTCCCGGCGCCCGTTCGCGTTCCTCTCGGTCGATGTCTTTACCGAGTACTCGACGACCATCTGATCCGATTCCTTCGCGTCCGTGTACAAGCGCTGATGGGC
>Ga0126384_10000179_pt1 | contig 31318 bp, 17 predicted proteins | sample PanSoiMetPlot_36_FD_92543 | JGI IMG/M metagenome (GOLD analysis project Ga0126384, IMG submission 92543) | Tropical forest soil microbial communities from Panama - MetaG Plot_36 | ecosystem: Environmental > Terrestrial > Soil > Tropical forest > Bulk soil | place: Panama | collected 2016-02-17 | reverse complement strand
GGATGTATGATGCAAAGCTCGCCGAGTATGAAGCCACGATCCGGCAGGCGCGCGCCGAAGGCTATCATCTCGCGGAACAGCAACGAGCCGCGGCTCTGGATGCCCGCCAACGAGTGATCGATGAGGCTAAGGCGCAGGCACACGATCAGATCGATGGCGCAAAGCAGGAGATCGAACAACAGGTTGTTCGAGTCCGCGCAACGCTGGAATCAGAATCGCGTCAGATCGCTGAGCGTATTTCGCGCACGGTATTGGGGCGCACTTTAGGAGGTGGAGCTGATTGACAATCGATTTGTTCATCAGGCCGGCCCTACTGTTAGCGGCCGAGGCAGCGGAACAAAACGACATCTGGCACATGTTTACGCTTTGGAGGGTGATTAATCTCCTAATATTCGTCATCATCCTCGTGTACATCCTCCGAAGCAAGGTTCGCATCGGCCAGGTTTTCGACAACCGAGCTGCTTCCATCGTCAAAGAACTCGAACAGGCCAAGCGGGATAAGGAGCAATCTCAAGGTCGGCTCAAGGAGCTCGAGGCGCGTCTTGGCCGGCTGGATCAGGAGGTGGCAGAAATCCGGGCTGAGGCGGAGCGCGAGAGCGCTCGTGAAGCGGAACGAATTCGCCAGGTTGCGAGCGCAGACGCGGAAAAAATTCGGCAGACAGCTCAACGCGAAATCGAAGGCGCAATGAAAGCTGCAAGAGGCGAATTGCGAGCCTTCGTCGCGGATCAATCAGTAGCACTGGCGGAAGGTATGATTCGGCGTGAGATTCGGTCAGATGACCGCACACGAATGGTGAACAAGTTCATTGACGACCTTGGTGAGGTGCCAAAATGAGCGTGACCGCGGTAGCCCGCAGATACGCAGAAGCGCTCGCCGACGTCGCGATCGCTCACAATCAGGTTGAATCGATTGACAGGGAGTTGCGCGCGTTTTCGGAGCTCATCCGATCGAACCGTGAGTTGTACGAGGTGTTTGCGAGCCCGATCGTTTCACAGACCGACAAGCTCAAGGTGCTGGAAGCGCTTGTTTCGCGACTCGCTTTGGGCAAGCTCACTGCCAATCTGCTGCGCGCGTTATTGAGCAACTATAGATTGCAATATGCGCCTGAGGTGTACGAACAGTTTCGCCGCGAGTTGAATGAACGCAAGGGTCTAGTTACCGCGGAAGTGACGACGGCGGCGGAGGTGGGCGCTGTGGAGCAGGCAAAACTGGGGCGCACGCTCGAGAAGATGACGGGAAAGCGAGTGGAGTTCAAATTCAGGACGGATCCCGCCTTGATTGGCGGTGTGGTGACGCGAATCGGATCGGTGGTCTATGACGGTTCGGTACGCATGCAGCTTGCGGAGATAAAAGAGAAGCTGAAACAAGGCGACATTTGAATCTGCAATTTGAAATTTGAAATAATTTGAAATCTGAAATTTTAAATCTGAAATTTGAAATTCGGAATCTGAAAATTTGGAAGCTGTAATTTGAATCGGAATCTGCAATTTGAAAATTTGGAATTTGAAATTCGGAATCTGCGATTTGAATCTGAATTTGAAATTTGAATCTGAATTGCGATTTGAAATTTGAAATCTGAAATAATCTGAAATTTGAAATTCAATGCATCGCTGACCGGGAGATAACGAATGGACGGAATCAGGGCAGACGAAATAAGCAAGATTATCCGCCAGCAGATCGAAGGCTACGACTCAAGCCTTGAAGTAACCGAAGTCGGAACTGTCATTCAAACCGGCGATGGAATTGCCGAAGTGTACGGTCTCGAGCGGGTGATGGCCGGTGAGCTTCTGGATCTTCCTAAGGAGGTCGCCGGAATCGCGCTCAACCTCGAGGAAGACAAAGTCGGCGCGGTGTTGTTCGGCGCCTACGAGAACATAAAAGAAGGCGATGAGGTTCGACGCACCAAGAGAATCATGTCGGTGCCGGTCGGTGAAGAAGTAATCGGACGCGTGGTAGACCCGCTCGGTCGTCCGCTTGATGGACGCGGCCCAGTCGACACCGGCGGAAAGTTTCTTCCACTTGAGCGCATCGCCCCCGGCGTGATGGACCGCCAGCCGGTCCGTGAACCGATGCTCACCGGGTTGAAGGCCGTCGATTCGATGGTTCCCATCGGCCGTGGACAGCGTGAGTTGATAATCGGTGACCGGCAGACTGGCAAGACTGCGATCGCCATCGATACCATCATCAACTCGAAGGGCAAGGATCTAATCTGCATTTACGTGGCAATCGGGCAGAAGGAATCCACAGTCGCGCAAGTACGGAAAACAATTGAAGATTATGAGGCGGATTCCTACACGGTCATCGTGGACGCCTCGGCGTCGAGTCCGGCCGCGATGCAATACATCGCACCGTATGCCGGCTGCGCAATGGGTGAATACTTCCGGGATAATGGCAAGCATGTTTTGTGCGTCTATGATGATTTGTCGAAACACGCGTGGGCATATCGAGCGATTTCACTGCTGCTGAAACGGCCTCCCGGGCGTGAAGCCTACCCGGGCGACGTGTTCTATCTGCACTCCCGGTTGCTGGAACGGGCTGCCAAACTCTCGGATCAGCTTGGCGCGGGCAGCTTGACCGCGCTCCCGGTGATCGAAACACAGGCGGGCGATATTTCTGCGTACATTCCAACAAATGTAATTTCTATCACTGACGGGCAGATCTTCCTCGAGAGCGATTTGTTTCACCAGGGCGTACGTCCGGCAATCAACGTCGGGAACTCAGTGAGCCGCGTCGGCGGCTCGGCTCAAACCAAAGCGATGAAGCAGGTCGCCGGGACTTTGAGACTGGATCTTGCTCAGTACCGGGATCTAGCTGCATTCGCGCAGTTTGGATCTGATCTGGATAAGGCGACGCAAGCGCAGCTCAACCGGGGGCAGCGGCTGACTGAGATCCTTAAACAGCCGCAATATTCGCCGATGCCTGTCGAGCAACAAGTGCTGATAATTTGGTCCGCGACAAAGGGCCTCGTCGATGACATCGACGTCGCCGATCTCAAGAAGTTTGAGCAGGGACTTCTGGCGTTCGTTGAGAACAGCCGAGGAAGTATGCTTGAAAAAATCCGTCAACGCGGGAAGCTCGATGAGGAAATCGAGGGCGAGATGAGAGGAGTAGTAACCGAATTCAAGCAGAGGTTCACTTCTGAATCCGCAAGCGCGGCAGGAGCGGACTAAGAACCATTATTGAAGAACTTATCCGTTTGATTGCAGGCGACACTGTCTGTAGTTTTAACTGTTATCTCGCTGGTTTGATATGGCTAACCTTCAAGATCTAAGGCGTCGAGTTCGCTCGGTGCGTAACATGCAGAAGATCACAAGGGCCATGAAAATGGTGGCCGCCGCCAGGCTGCGCCGCTCGCAGGAGCGAGTGGTCGCCGCCCGACCATATGCGAACACAATGACGCGAGTTCTTGCACGCCTCGCCGAGCGCACCGGTGATTTTCATCACCCGCTGCTCGACCAGCGTGGCGATGAGCATGTGGTGATTGCCCTGGTCACCGCGGATAAGGGTTTATGCGGAGGGTTCAATACCAATCTCATCAAGACTGCGCAGCAGTTTATCCGCGAGCACCCGGGAAAGAAGGTCGAGCTGGTTACCATCGGTCGAAAGGGACGCGATTTCTTTCGTCGACGTCCGGTCAACATTATTGGAGAATACGTTAACGTAACCGCACGCACGATTGATCACGAGGACGCTGCCGCGATCGCTAGAGATCTGATGACAATGTACACCGCCGAGGACTCGACTATCGACAAGGTCTACATGATCTATAACGAGTTCAAGTCAGTGCTTTCGCAACGCGTGACCACAAGGCAGCTTCTGCCGGTTGGAACGGAGGAATTAGATGCGAGCGCCGACAAGGTCCAGACGCCGGAAGGCGAGGTTGGCGTCGATTACATTTATGAGCAACCGCCTGCGAAGATCTTCGGCGAGTTGCTTCCGAGATATGTCGAGACCCAGCTTTTCTATGCGTTGTTGGAATCGACTGCCAGCGAGCATGGTGCTCGAATGACAGCGATGGACTCGGCATCAAAAAATGCAGGCGAAGTGATCGAGACGCTTACTTTAAATATGAATCGCGTACGCCAGGCTTCCATAACCCGCGAGATCATCGAAGTTGTGTCCGGCGCGCAAGCTCTTGGAGTCTGACAAACCTTACTGGGGTTGGGAGTTGGGGATTGGGAGTGTTCAACGCTTCGCCTTTATCGTTCAGCGTTCAGACTTCATTATTGATAAGATCTTTTGTAGACTTTCGTACAAATTACTCAGACCTCTCGTCTTAAGGCTAAACGCCGAACGCTAAACGCGAAGCGTTGAACACTCCCAGTCCCCAACCCCCACACCCGACCCCGACCCCCAAAACCAACCCCAGTAACTAATCCCCAGCAATGATGTTAATATCGGGTGGGTATGTCGGAAAACATTGATGTCAGAACACCGGTCACCGTGAGGATCCTTTGGTATTGGTTTCCGGTAGTGATGATGTTTGCATTGATGTACTACTTTTCGACTGACGTCTTTTCGGCGGAGAACACCCGTAATATCTTCGAAAAGATTTTTTTATGGTTCTCGCCGCACGCCTCCAAGCACGCGATCCTAAAGTTCAATTACATACTCCGGAAGTCAGCGCATTTTACTGAGTATGCTATTTTAGGAGCCCTGTTGTTCCGCGCTTTCAGAGCAGGGAATCCTGTCAGGTGGCGATTCAGTTGGGCCTTGTACTCTTTCCTCGCGTCGGTAGCGTGGGCATTTTTGGATGAGCTTCACCAGACTTTTACACAAAAACGAGGCGGCTCGATTTGGGATTCGCTATTGGATTCGAGCGGCGCGATGGTGATGCTTCTGGCAATCGCCATTGTTCACCGCAAGTGGTGGAGAACCGTATAGGACCAGTTATTCAATTTTCACTACCCCAATTTTATCCAGCAGTCGCAAATAATCTCCTACATCCTCAATCGGAACCGGGCCGTATGCCGCGGAAATGTAATCGCGTATTGCCTGAATGCTCCTCTTGCCGTCTACCAGATTAAGAGTTTCATAGAGGATTATTTCACCATTCGACCGGCCGCTAACACGTTCCACGACCTTCAGGTCATCAGCATTAGCCCGTTCCGAAATGTAATCGTAATAATAGACATTCATCGGTCCTAACACTCGTCTCGCGGGAATCCTCCCGTAATCCATCGTCACGCTTCGAGGTCGGGAGGCTTCCTTCGCGTTGCGAGGCTTCGATTCTTTTGGTTCTTCTCTTGGCTCCAGAGTGAAGACCACGCGCTTCCCCTTACGCTGCTCGCTCAGCACGCCGGTCAACAAAAGCCACATCCCGCTGAGTTGATCCACCAATCCTTCGACCTTGGTTGCAAGCGCCTTGTCTCCCGGCGAAAGCATCATCACTGATGACAACTCCTCTGCATCGTGCTCCAGCGAACGGGCAATAATGTTGCGAGCTTCGTCCGACGCATTTGGCATCCCACTCGTCTCGACCGCGCGCGCTCGATCCCGCTCTTTAGGAACCCGGGCAAGAGCGCGCGCAAACACCTCATCGGCAAGACGCGATGCCTCGCGCGCGCCGGCACGAGCCAAAAAGTATCCAGATGCGGCAGCAATAAACGTTGACCGTTTGATCTTCGTAGGATCGATATTGGCCGGCGAATCGTTATTTGTATGGATAAAGACATCGGGCCAATCGCGCAGGTAGATCGCCGGAATACGGAATGAGGCCTCCTGGTAAACATCGTGGTCCGATCCCATTTCGAAAGATGTCATGTCAGCAACCAGACTATCTTTGCCTCCTTCAGGTGAAATGAGGGCATCTTCAAATCCGGCTCCCGAAGCCGCTCTTGCGCTCCCAGCGATCGCATACTCACCAAAGATGTCACCAACCGTATCAACACAGCTCGGCAACGAGGCAGGAGTGTGTGTGATGTGCAGTATTGACTTCGTCAAGCTGTAGTTCCCGCCGACCATATCGCAGTGAACGACCGCCTTCATCCTTTTAACGATTTCGGGATGTTGTGCGAAATATGCCAGGGTACCGCTGATTTCCGGCGGCCAGATGAAGCGAATCGTTCGACGGGGAGCGGCTATTGCACCTCCTCGAATAAGCGAAGTCAAAGCCCGGGCGACTTCCAGTATGGCAGCGGCTCCGGAAGCATTGTCATTAGCGCCGGGTTTCTGATGGCAGAGATGACAGGAGTATACGATCTCTTCGACTGCGGCATCGCTCCCTGGTATCACTGCGCTGACAATCTCGTAATAGCTGGGTTTCATCTCAGCCTTCACCAGGGCGTGAAGGGTGATCTGTTCGCCTCGCGCCAACCGTGATTGATATTCCCGAGCTTTGCGAAGCGAGATCATGAAGGCGAACTTGTTTTTTGGGTTGTATGGAGAGAGGTGACCCCATCGCACGTTGTCTAAATAGTCGCCCGACCATCCGGTGACCTGATTCTGCTGATAGCTGAGAATGCCGGCGGCACCATTGGCTTCACACGCAAGCTTATGCACCGCCGCCACGCCGCCTCCGGCAAGCACGATCCGGCCCATAATTTCTTTGCCTTCGTAATCTTTGGGAGACGTCCCCATGCCTACGTCCACGAGTGTGGTGGTTGCATTCGCACTTTGCGAATAATCGGCGAGCGCGACGCGCATTTCGCCCCAGTCGGCAATCTTCGATTTGGCAGGCTCGACCTCCCACAGCTCTCCGGATTGGGCTTCCCATCCAGGCGCGGACTTCAAGGTGTGATAGGTTTTCTCGCCATCGGCAGGGAAGCGTTCGATTTGAACCTGTTCGAGTCCATAATCTTTTGCTTTCGACGCGATGTATTCTGCCGCGCGGGAGTAGCCGGAAGATGCTTGCACTCGATGAGATCGCGCGAGTTCAACAACGGTGTCTTTAGCGATGGCTCCGCTGATCTCTCCACCGAGTGCTGTTACTTCCTTATCGGAAAGGAGTACGGTCTTGGTGTATTTATTTTGCTCGGCCTGTGCTACGGCGGGGGTCGCGAAAGATTGGATCAGGAACACAACGAGAAAAAGGACGGATAAGGAGTTGCGCATTGATGTTGTAAACCTCTTGGTTTTTGGAATCACTACGATGCATAAACCGATATCAAATGAAGACGCCTTCGGGAAAGGTATTCTAACCCAAAGCCGTAACGAGCACGCAAACCAATAGCGAAGTGTTGGGATTGTTTTCGGACGATACCATCGGCTGAAGAGACTGTCCAAAATCTCATAAATCCCACCAACGCAGCTGGTGGATGGTTCATACTCGGCCTACAAAGGACGACGCGAGGCTCCGTTCGGTAATCCCACCAACTGCGAGGCTGTGTGAAAAGTCCTAAATCCCACCCACGTGCGTTGGTGGGATTTACAAGTCCTTAGATATTCTCTTGACGCCCGATGTTATCTTGAGCGCGCACTGTTGTTGTTAGGCCGAACTTGAAACTCCATCGGTAAAGCGCGATGGTATCTTGCGCGCATTTTCCACTCTCTTTCCCGGTTCGTAATTTGATTCGTTGAATGTGCCCGGTCGCTCCTGTATTCTCACTGATCGTAACTCTTTCAGGAACCAAAACCTATGTGTGAGAAGCTAAGATTGATCTTCGCGCTCGTAATCCTAACTACAATCCTCATAACCGCACAGGCGTCGATTAACGAGATGGATACACAATTGAAATCATCGACCAGGAAACCTCTTTTGATCGCCCATCGAGGAGCTTCCGGATATGCCCCCGAGCACACTCTGATCGGTTATCAGTTCGCGATGGATCAAGGCGCCGATTTTGTCGAACAAGACCTGCAAATCACAAAAGACGGTGCGCTTGTTTGTCTTCACGACCCCGATCTCGAACGCACCACCAACGTCAAAGAGGTTTTTCCCAATCGTGCGACCGAACGTGATGCCCTCGAAACCGGCACGGCAAAAAAGGGCTGGTACACTGTTGACTTTACCCTCGCCGAAATCAAACGCCTGGACGCGGGCTCCTGGTTCAACCGGGCTAATCCCTTCGCTGCCAATCCAAACTTCGCAGGGCAGCGCGTCCCTACAATGGAAGAGGCGATCAAGCTCGTAGGCAAGCGGGCGGGTCTCTATATCGAGCTAAAACATTTTCCGTTTTACAATTCACTCGGGTTCGATCTGGCGGAAAAGCTCGCAACTGTGCTGCACGCCAACGGCTTCGATCAACCCGGTCAACAACAGAGAATCTTTATCCAGTCATTTTACAAAGAGGGCTTGTTGAGAATGCGCGAGCTAGCACCGGGGTATCCGCGCGTGCAACTCCTCCCGATGGAAACGCATGGCCGCGAAAAGGATACCGCGGTTATAACCAAGGCGCTGGCCGAAGAGTTAGCTACGTACGCCAACGGTGCCGGGCCGAGCAAGAACCTGCTCAAGAACGCAGATGACGTAGCCATACTCCATAAGGCGGGACTGGTAATACATCCGTACACCTTCCGCGGAACAACGACAGCAAATGCACGACGGCCTCTGGATGAAGTCCAATCGAATGGATCCACTGTTCGAGCGAATATCGTCGAAGATATTCAGCGTTTTATCGAATATGGGATAGACGGCGGATTCACTGATTATCCGCAGTTGTGGAAGGAAGTGATAGAGAGCCGTTCGAAGTCATCTAAATAAATGCTGCTGAAGCCCCTTCAACGCAGAGACGCCGGGGTCGCAGGGTTTCGCTGAGATTTCTGCGAAGCTCTGCGATCTCGGCCTCTGCGGTGATCTCCGGGCGCTATCTGAAATCTCCTACCAAAGACATACCTGCCCAGTAAAAAGGATGTTGAAACTGCGGGTTTCTAAGGACCTCGAGCATAGCCCGCTGCAAATCTCTTGCTTTAGAAGCAGTCCCTCCTGATTCTGAGCCCCCAAAACTGCGATGGAATCCCAACATTAGCTCGGTAGTCGAGTCTGAATTAGTCATCCATTGTCCAATGATCGATGACGGACATCCGGCCACGAATAGCGACCAGGCGAGACAATTAAGCGAGTCTCCCGTCGGATGCCTCTCGCGAGCAGGTTGATTGAATGACATCACAAAAAGCTCGGCAGACAAATTGAGTAATGAAATCTCTTTGACCTGAAGCAGGCCGTCATCTTCGCTGCCTTCGGATTGAGATAGCGCAATGTGCGAGTAGAGCGGGTGTGAATCGGAGAGAATTGCGGGCGCCGCCAAATGTATCACGCTGTACTTACCGGCTTCTTGTTTCATCAGAGATTCGGTCGCTGCCACCCCCACGAAGGCTTTAGCTCGGGAAGTCGTGTACATACGCTCGATCGCTTTCACCTCATTCTCGGCTTCAGGCGCTGGACCGGCGGGCTGCAGCCCACTCAAGAGCTTTGCCTGGTCGGCGGCGGACTGTGAGATTATCGGATTTCCAATAACCAGGACTGAGAATTGTGACCCGCGTAGTGGCTTCATGGTATCGCGGGTCTTTGTCATTTCGGTGAGAGCAGCGAGAGAAGGCGCAAACGCGATCGCGCGGTCTTCGATAAGATAATGATTCTCGGCGGATCGCAGCGCCGCAAACGGCATTTGCCACAAAGAGTCATCCGGCGAGATCACGAATGTTTTCTTACCGGTCAGTTGCTCGCGAGCCGGTCCAAGCAAAAGTTCGAAATCGTCACGCGCATTCTGTTGAACGTTTGAATCCTGATTCGTAATCATCTCTCTGAAGCGTTTCACTCGTTCTGCGACCTCAGCCCGACCGGCCTTTATGACATAGGCATTCAACGCGAAGACCGGAGCTTGCGACCGGCTGGCCGGCGCGGCCTGGAAACTGCGAGTCAACGCGAACAGGTACGTGCGCGTATCGGCAACAACAAACTCCAGAAACACGGTAGAAGAGTCGGACAAAAGAGTTGCGGCATTTTCAAGACCCTGCGGCTCTGCTTCGCCCCGCAAAGTCTTCAAACGTGGGTGTGCAGCGTACAGTGCTGCTTCAAACGCACGATAATCTGAGAGAGATTTCTGTAATCGTAAATCCAAACTGGCATAGCGTTGAAGATTGGGTTCTTTCTTTTCTCGCTCGCGCGCTATTTGGCTTTTGGTGGTGATTACCAATCTTTCCAGCCTGCGCTCCTGTTCAGCCTCAGCGGCGGTCATCGATCGAGTGATAGGAGCCTTTTGAAAGATGTCAATCAGCGTGTTTGCTCGAATTCGCTCGGCGTATGCGAAAGCGTCCTGGATCTTGTTCTGAGCAACCAGATTCTCCATCATCGCCGCGTAGACGGCGTTCTTGTTTTGAAAGAAATGTTGCGATTCAGGTTCGCCGTGCACGAGTTTGCTGCGCATCAATTCTATTGTGGCGATCGATTTCTTGAAGCTTTCGCTGGCCAGATCAACTTTCTCGGTGGCGCTCAGCGTTAACCCTTCTGTGTATCGCGCGCGCCAAAGCGCGTCTGAATTACCTGTTTGCTCGGCCATTGCAATCGCACGCGCCACGGTCTCCAGGCTCGCTGGATATTCGCCCTTCGAATAACGAACGCTGGCGATTCGCTCAACGACTCCGGCGGCGCGTGATTTGTCGTTTAAGGCTTCGTATTTCTCAAGGCTTTTCTGGTAGTACTCCAACGCAAGGTCAAATTTCTGCTGTGCGTACCGGGTTCCCGCGATGCTCGCAAGCATGCTGGCGATGCCAGGCATGTGTTTGACGGCTTCGAATTGGGCCATCGCCTTCTCGTAATACTCGACGGCGAGGTCGTAGTTGCTCGTGAAGAAACGTACATTGCCAATAGCATAGAGTCTCATTGACAAATCGGCGGGACTGCGGAGTTCTTGGTACAACTGTGCGCTTTTCTCATAGTGGCTGAGGGCAAGATCGTAATTGCGAAGTTGAAAGTATGCCTCGCCGGTATCCGAAAGCGTGGTCGCGGTCTTCTCCTTATCGCGCAACGATTCGAATACCGCCCGGCTCTGTTGGAGATACTCGATCGCGACGCTGTAGTTTCCAATCGCTGAATAGAGTTTGGCAATATTCGCCCGAAGGTTCGCAGCGACTCGCCGGTCGCGTAAATTGTCCTGCAGTCTCAAGGCTTTCAAATAGTGTTCAAGCGCAGATTCGTACGATCCCTGTGAGTACTCGGTGCTGGCGATATTGCTCAAGGTGCTTACGATCGAATCATAATCCTTGAGCGCATCGGCAGCTGACTTGTTGACGTCTTCGAACCCGGCAAGCGCTCTTTGATAATGTTGAATTGCCGCATCAAATTCCTGCTGTTGGAAGTAAGCATTGCCGATGCTGTTTAGAGTTGCGGCAATCTCCGCTTTGCCGGCATAGCTCTCTCGGAGCTTCAGGCACCTGAATGATAACTCGAGCGCTCGGTCGTAGTTCTCCTGGTCGTAGTAAACGCTGGCCAGTTCTTCGAGCGTGTCTGCTACAGACCTCGATATGTTGAGCGCCTCGAAATCGGCAAGCGCCTTTTCATAGTTTTCGATGGCGAGTTGATACTTCTTTTGAGCGAAATAAACCTGGCCAACATTCACCAGCATTGCGGCCTTCAGTGCCCGGCGACCAAGCTTTTCATACATACCCGCCGCAGTCTGATATTGCTTCAGTGCATCCCCCCAGCGACTCCATTCTCGATATAAGTCGCCTATCTGACGCTCGGCCGACGCGACACCGGTTTTGTCGCCAAGCTGTTCCGAGATCTGTTCAACCAGTAGCAGCAGCTTCACTGCTCGTTCGTAAGTGTTAGGAGTCCTGAGCGGCCCGACCTGGCGAGCGAGTGCATCCCGCAAGCCGGTGGTGATCATGTTTTTGTTGTCTGAGAGCAAGCGCTCCCGCTCGGAATCGCCGGCGTTAACCAGGATCAGAGCAAACTGCCCCATCGAGTCTGCTGATATCTTCCACTCAGAACCTTTCTCCAGGAAGGGTGAGAAATCGTGGGAACTATCTGCCTCGCGCCAAATGTTCCAGCCGCTGTCTTCTTTAACTAAGGCGAAGTTCCTCACCCGCCGTTCTTGCTGCTTGGTATTGGTTTGTTGATTGGAGAAGTTGAAGATCGCTGATGCCTGAAGTGTCGCTTTGCTTTCTACAATCTTGATTTGCGATACAGATAGTTCCGAAATGTTGACGACACCCCTTTCTAAGGTTTTCGAGGCGTCTTCAACGCCGGCGTTAAGGTCCGGCGACCGGCGACTCCAAAAAGTAACCAGCGCAATGAGACCGTCTTTTGAAAGAGTGGCGTAGTAGCGGCTAACTAAGTCTCTGAGCGCGGCTTCATCGGCGGAGTGGTCCTTCAGATGAACAGTGGCCGAAAAAGAACAAGCAATAAGAGCAATCGAGAAGAGCAGGAGGCTGCGCGTCACTTTCACTGACTTCCTCGTACACCGCGTGTTAGAACGTAAGTACCGGCGACAAGTGAGATGAAGCTTCCCGGCTGCTTAGACACCAGGTGATAATAATTTGTTCCAGACATGTAGCGTAGACTGTCCAGTCTACGCTACATCACGCCCAGACCAGACAGGCTACAGTACCTTACGTCATCGGAACCACAATCGGGGCGCTGAGCTGCATTCTCCCCCACGCGATCCTCAGCGTGACATCCTTCAAATTACCCTTTTGGAAAATCAGATCTATTGTCAGCTTCTCTATTGATTCTGACGCTTTTTCAACCGTCATTGCAGTTTTGTAAGCAATGGGTGCCCGTTCGATCTCGGATGCATCGATGTGTGCCTCGCGTGCCTTTGCCGGATCGATGAACACCAGACTCCAAGTAGCTCCATCTTCGGATCGATGCAGGCCGAGATACCATGAACCGGCGGGAATTGATTTCCCGGCTATTGTCAAAGGCATGTCACTGTCAAGAGTCGTCCAGAAATTGCTTCCAAGACGATAGACCTTCCCTTTGGTGATTTTGTCAAAGTTTCCGCCATCATCATATTCCTTGCGCCAGACTGGCCGTCCATAGTCGATCGCGAACTGCCCTGCGCCCATGTTTTTCTCGTTATTCCAATAGCCGACTCGCGTTGTGCCCCGCTCAGGCGAGTCACTTCCGAAGGCTATGATCCTGGGACGAGCCTTATTGTCCTGCGCTTGAAGGACCCCTGCTGAACAAATCGCCAGCGCCACGGTGAACATTATTCTTACAGTCGTAGATTTCATTTCATTCTCCTTCTCCAGACTTATGAAGGTTCTTATAGGCACACGAAAACTATTCGTATCGCAGAGCAATCATCGGATCTACTTTCGTCGCCCGTCGCGCGGGAATGAAAGTGGCCCCCAGAGCTACTGCGGTGAGCATCAATGAAATTCCAACAAACACCAGCGGGTCCGTTGTACTGACGCCGAACAACAGGCTGGACAGGACTCGAGTCAGGGCGAATGCCGCAACGATTCCAAGAGCGATACCAACCGCCGCGAGCAGCAAACCCTGCCTCAACACAATTCCCAGCACATCGGCTGTTTCAGCTCCCAGCGCCATACGAATTCCAATCTCGTGTGTGCGCTGTGTCACCGAGTACGAGATCACGCCGTAGATTCCGATAGCCGCAAGCACCAGAGCCACCGCCGCAAAGATTCCCATCAGAGTCATGTTAAATCTCTGCGCCGACATCGAGGCCGCCATCACCTCAGACATCGTTCGAAGCCTGGTTACTGGGATCTGTTTATCAACCGACCAAACCTGGTTCTTTATCTGGCCCGCCAACAAGCCCGGATTAACATCAGCGCGGACTGCAAGATACATCCATCGCTTCCAGGCCTGATCCTGCTGTTGATACGAGTTGTAGAACGCCGGCAATTCCGGCAGTGATAAGCCATAGTGTTTGACATCTCCAACCACACCGACGATGGTCATCCAGCGGCGAGGATTGCCGCGTGCCCACGCGATGCGAGCTCCAATAGGGTCTTCGTTCGGAAAATACTCACGCACAAAACTTTCGTTAACCAGTCCTACGGGCGGCGAGTCGGCTCGGTCTGAGGCGTTGAAGTCGCGTCCCCGGAGCACTGGAATACCCATTGTCCGGAAGTACTCGCCGGCTACAGTTCGAGTTTCAAGCTCGGGTTCTTCGCCAGGTTGAAGCGGGGGGCGTCCATCAATGACAAAATTGTGCATCAGGTTTTCAGTCATCGGCAGTTCGCTGATCAGTGCCGCCTGTGCGCCCGGTGCACCATTTACTGCCTCCAACAACCGGTCACGAAACTGGATCTGTTTTGGAATCTCCCGGTATCTGGTTTCCGGCATTTCGATACGCATTGTCAAAAGATTTTCGGGATTGAACCCGGGATCAACTGTTCGTAGCTTCCAGATGCTTTTGATAAGCAGTCCCGCGCCGATGAGCAAAACAAGCGCGAGTGCGATTTCCGATACGACCAGAATGCTCCGAATTCGATGTCGAACGACGCCACCAGTCGCAGCACGTCCTCCCTCTTTTAATGCTTCATTCACATCGAGCCCTGATGCGCTGATCGCCGGAACAAGGCCAAACACAATTCCGGTCATTAATGAGACACCAATCGCAAACCCAAGCACCCATCCGTCAATAGCGATTGACGAAAGCCTTGGCAAATTCGCCGGCTTGAGCGCGATCAACAAATCAACACCCCACTTCGCAAGGAGCACTCCGGCGGCCCCGCCGACCAAAGACAACAGCGTGCTTTCGGTCAACATCTGCCCGACAAGTCTCGCGCGGCTCGCGCCGAGTGCCGAGCGTATTAGAATCTCCTGCCTTCTTCCGGCAGCACGTGCCAGCAAGAGATTTGCGAAATTCGCGCAAGCGATGAGCAAGACCAAACCCACAGCACCAAACAGTATTTGTAATGCGGACCGAGTATTGGAGACGATTCGCTCTTGTAATGAAAGCAGTACCGTGTGGCGCCCTTTGTTGTCCTCGGGGTATTGCTCTGAGAGCCACTGATCGATGCCTTCCATTTCACTGGCGGCCTGGTTCAAAGTCACACCCGACTTCAGTCGGATGTAAGTCCGCAGGAAGTGCACGCCGCGGAACTGTGCGGCGATCGGATTTACAACTAGAACCGATGCCCAAACATCGGGAACTTCAGTCGGCATTACGAAATCAGCGGGCATGACGCCAATTACTGTGTAACTCTTGCCGCTCAATTGAATCGTTTTGCCGATTATGTTGGGATCGCCCCCAAACGTGCGTTGCCAGAAGCCGTTGGCCAGGACGACCACGGGATCACCGCCGAAGCGGTCTTCTTCGTCGGATATGACCCGGCCGATCTCAGCCTTAGCCCCGAGCGCTTTGAACAGGTCAGCATTGCAGAGAGACGCTTGCACTTGAAGGGGCTCGGCGTCGCTGGTGTAATCCTGCGCTTGCATCACCGAGCCGCCGAAGTATTCGAAAGATTGTATTCGGGATCTGATGTCCTCCAGGTCCGGCACCGATTGATTAAAACGCATGGTAACCAAGCTTTCCGAATCTGGATAAGGAAGCGGGCGAAGCAGCACCGAATTGACGACGCTGAAAATAGCTGTATTCGCGCCGATACCCAGGGCGAGAGTGATGACGGCGATTGCTGTGAACGCCGGCTTCTTTATCAAAAGGCGGCTCCCGAAGCGAACGTCGTGCAAGAACCTGTCCATACTTCCTCCTGTTTGAGGCAAGTTATTATTTGGTCGGCTCCGCCTAGCCGATAAATAGCTTTTGTTCTTCGAATTCGCTGATTTAAGGCCTCAGTCCTGTACGGGTGGCCCTCCGTGGCCGCCCCTTCTTACATACGCTAATCGCGGCAATGAGGGTCAGACACGGAGGGCCACCGGTACAGGACCAGCGAGTCCTCACTTACACTCCATTAGTTTCGGCGCTTCAACGCTTCTGCCGAAGCTGCTTTGGTTTCCTCGGTCAACCACGAATCGAGCATTGGTTCTTTCCGGTGGCTCAATGCATCGTCGATTCGTGAGAGCGCAGCGGCACGCAGTTGGTGTTTTATGCAAGTGAATACCGCGCTGGGCAACGCGGCCATCTCTTCCGCTACCTTCACCGCACGAGAAATTAGCAGATCTCCGGGTTGCAGCTCGTCGAGTACACCCATCGATTGCGCTTCCTGTGGAGTCGAATTGCGCGCGGTCAACACCATCGTACGCGCAACCGCTGGACTCAATTCCGATTGAACGATTGACATAGCCGACACTGGAAAAGGAACGCCCACACGCGCCTCGGCCAATCCAAGCTTGTAATCTCCGTGTGCTCCTATCCGATAATCGCACGCGAGAGTCAGAATAACCCCTCCTGCAATCGCGTGGCCGTTCACGGCAGCAATCGTCGGCACCCGCAAACCGTACAACGCGCCAAAGAGATGATTGAGCTGCATTATCATCGATTCTTGTTGAGCGCGGCTATAGTTTGGCAATGCCTTTAGGTCAAGTCCTGCGCAAAAACAACCGCCTGTGCCGGTGACAATCAGAGCCTTTATTTCGTTTGAACTATCGATACCTTCGAGCACAATGGAGAACTCCTTAGCGAGTTCGAGATCGATCGCATTAGCTGGTGGCCTGGCGATTCGCAGCAAGGCGATTTGGTCGAATCTTTCAAGCTGAATTGCGCTCACGATTACCTCCTATCCTGTCGAACGTTTACCGTGCGTCTCCGGAAAATTTATCCGCGTAGTGACTGTTTTTGAGAAACCCTTTGCAATCGAGCACCATCATTATGTCGCGAACAGCCTGGTTCTTGTCAGTGGCGTTGTTGTAATACGCCTCTGAGATTTTGAAGCCCATCCAGTAACCCAGGTCTACCGGGCGATCCTTTCCTCCGCTTTTTCCGTACAGCCAGTGGGACGTGTCCTTGCCGTCCATCTCTTTGCGAAACTCCTCCCACAGTTCTCGCTCGCGTGCGTTTGCCCACTTGTGCGTCTCTTGCATTCGGGCAATCAGGCGGCCCGACGAAAGCTTACCGATAAAATCTGCACCGCCTTCAACCAGGCAAGCACACAGCAGACCATCCTGGGACAAAAACTTTTGTTGAAAATGGACGGCCTCGTGAGCAACCAACGGTGGAATATCATCGGCCGGCATGATCGCACCTTTCTCCCAGTCATTAAGCTCATGCACCGGAACATCGGGAGATCGTGAAAACATCTCTGCGCCCATCAACAAGCCATTGCTCGATGCGGTTCCGCCACTGCTCAATTGACCGATGACAAAATAAACATCGGGGAATATTGCATAACTATATATTTCTTTGAGCTTGCGAAACGCGGCAACAGTAGCAGGACGTTGGCTCTCGAGGCCGAGTGATATTGAACGAATCTTGCTGAAGAAGTCTCGGTGGCTCTCTATCTGTTTTGCGAGCGTGCCGGCGCGCAGCCGTCCCCTTGCGGCGAAATCCTTAAGACCGAGGGTTCCAGGCTCAATGTATTCGCGGTTCAGAATTGCCGCTCGTTCCTCAGGCGGAGCAGCTGTTGCTTTGTCGTACACTTTCCAGAAACGATCTATGTCAGCAGTAATGAACCGAGCGCTGGATGGCTCGGAATGTTCCTTCTTAAATTTCTCCAGAGCTGTTTCACATGCTGTGACAATCTTCTCCCACCTTGAGTCGTCGTGAAGTGAGTTCAGGTCAACATCGTACTTAAGGTGAGTCGGATTGCCGTATCCTGCGTCGATTGACTTCTCCAGGAACTGAAAAGCTTTTTCGCGTTCACCGTTGAGCGCAAGCGCACACGCAGTATTGTAAAGCACATCTGATTGGGCAGAGCCCTGGTCTACTGCCTGCTGAAGAAGCTTCGCCGCCAGGGCATAATCCTTCTTCCCGTAAGCTGCCATCCCTTCGCTGGCAAGTTGAGCAGCAGTCTTCTCCTGTCGCACGGTAGGCGGGTCTTTGGTAACTGGGACGGCAAGATACGCCGTCCCAGTAAAAAACAACGATGAGACTAAGAGAAAGGAAAGCATATTATCCGCGTAGAAATTGAATCACTGAATTGACGAGCAAATGACTCAATGAACCAATGACTCAATGAACCAATGACTCAATGAATCAATGACTCAATGAATCAATTCTTCGCCTTGCCCTTCGCTTGCGAGCTTCCGCCCTTTGCGCCGTCGTGTGACGCATCCGGAAAAACATCCGGCGTCTTCACTGGAGCTGCCGGACGAGCCGGAAGCTTCACCGGATGGTCTTTGATCTTCTTCATAATCTCGGCCACCGCGCGCTCGAGCTGTGGGTCTTTGCCTTCGATCAAAGACTTCGGATCGTTCTCGACTTCGATGTCAGGATCAACACCGTAGCCTTCGATGATCCACTGACCCTTTGCACTTGCAAACGCGGACTCCGGCACGAAAATAGAGCCTCCGTCGATCAGTGTTCCACGATTGCCGATGCCTATTACGCCGCCCCACGAACGCTTGCCGATCAGTGGACCAAGCCCAGCTTCGCGGAACATCGCCGGGAAGATGTCTCCGTCGGAAGCGGAGTTCTCGTTTAGAAGCGCAGCCATCGGTCCGATAAAGGTACCGCCCGGATAAGTGGTAGCTTCATCGAAGGTTCGGGAATAGTTCAACGCCAGTACTTTCCGTCGAAGGCGCTCGATCAGCATCGCTGAAACGTTGCCGCCGCCGTTCGCACGCACATCGACCACCAGACCTTCCTTATTCATCTGGCCGTAGTACCACTTGATAAACTCGCGAATTCCCGGCGCTCCCATGTCGGGAATGTGAATGTAACCAACACGTCCGCCGGTCATCTCCGAGACCTTCTTCCGGTTGCTTGCTACCCAGTCGAGATAGATCAAGTCGCTCTCGTTGGTGATCGGTCGATACGTCACCGTTCGGGACCCGTTCATCGTAGGCTCTTTGTTGATTGTAAGCTGGACTGAGCTGTCCGCCTTGTTCTTCAACAGCCTGTATGGATCATCGTCAGCTTTTAACTCCTCGCCGTTGATCGCGAGAACATAGTCGCCAACAGAAACATTCACACCGATTTCCGTAAGCGGGGAGCGATAGATCTCTTCTTCGTTCTGACCATCGAAGATCTTGGCGATCCTGTAGCGTCCAACCTTTTGATCAAGCTCAAATCTTGCACCAGGCAGCGCTACCCTCGGCCGAGGCGGTATCTGAAAGTCTCCACCCTCAACATACGCGTGCTGAACTGTCAGTTCGGAAATCATCTCGCCGATGATGAAGTTCAAGTCGGAGCGGTGCGCAACGTATCTGAGAAGCGGCTTGTACTGCTCACGCAATGCCTCCCAATCGTAACCGTGCATGGTGGGCACATAAAAGAAGTCACGATAACGCCTCCACGCTTCATTGAAGATTTGATTCCATTCTTCAACTGGCACTCGATCGACCGCGAGGCCGGCGGTTGAGACCGCCTTTCTCGTTCGATCACCCTGCGGAGTTGCATCGTACATCGCAAAGCCACCGGGTCCTCCGGCCAGCACTTTCGAACCATCATCGGAGAGCACCCAACCTCGCATATCGTCGACCAGAGTTGTTTCCTTGCGATCTTTGATTGAGTAGATGCGAAGTGAGGGTGGTTTATCGCCCTGGCGTCCGTAATAGAATGCGGAGCCGACGCTGTAAAGCAGGTGACCGTTTTTTACCGCGAGCGAATTGTAGTTGTTAGCTTCTACCGGGACTCTGGCAACGCGAGAACCGAGACCATCGAAATCGATAACCAGATCCGCAGACTTCGGTGATGCATCTTTTTTCTCAGGTTCCTTCTTCTCGGCGTCCTTGGGTTTGTCGCCTTCTTCCTTGGTTATCGTGACCTCGTCGCTCTCGGGCGGGAATGGATTCTTAACATCCTTTCTGAGAGCTACAACAAAGATTCCCGCGGATCTGTTCGACGCATAGTTGAACTCGATTGATGAAATCTGCGGAGCAAACTCTCGATCGCTGAGGTAGTAAAGGTAGCTGCCCGATGGGTCCCAGGCTGGACCAGTGGCGTTAAAGAATTCATCGGTTACCCGATGAAGCTGGTTGTCTCCGGCGCTCCAAATGAAGATCGAGTTGAAGCCGTTCGCATTGGGCATGCTGAACGCCAGATGGTTGCCGCGAGGCGACCACGCATAATCGCGTATCTGGCCTCGCCTCGAGTCAGCGATCTCCGCGAGTTTCTTGTCAGCGACAGTCAAAACATAGATTTTGCCGTCTTTGTCGCCGAACGCGATGCGTTTGCCGTCTGGAGCCCATTCCGGTGCGTACCGGAATGCTTTACCGCCGCTTGTCAATTGTTCAGCGGGTGTCGTGCCGTCCTGGGCAACGACCCACACTTCTTCTTCTCCAGTCTTGTCCGAGATGAATGCGATGCGTGATCCATCCGGCGACCATCGCGGCCACTTGTCGTGCGCCCCGGACGAGTGTGTCAAATTACGAGTCGGACCTTTTTCAACCGGCGCAGTGAAAATGTCGCCGCGCGCACAGAACAACACGCGTTCCCCTTTCGGGCTCAGTGACACATCCTCGATAAAGTTTGCTACTGAGATGCGGCTGGGACGACGGGCAAGCCCATCGTCCGGCACTGTAATCGATATCGCATTGTCCTTCTTTGCTTTTGTGTCAAAGACGCGAAGTTCGCCGTTGAGCTCGTAGACTATGCGACCGTCTCTCGAGGCGCTCGGCCACCTCACATCCCACGGCTTGTGTGTTGTGACCTGAGAAGTCTTGCCCGACTGGTCATAGGCATAGAGATTGAAGTGCCCGTCTCGATCCGAATTGAAATAGATGGTGTTGCCGATCCACATCGGATCGCGACTTGGACGCGGGTTGTCGCTGATTTTCCTTGCATCGAGCGACTTCAGATCAAAGATGTACAGCTGATTCGCCTGTCCGCCGCCATAGCGCTTCTCGGTCCTGAAATCACGAGACTGCGGTGAGTAGACCATCTTCGAACCGTCAGGTGAAAACGCGCCAGAGCCCGCTTCAGGCATAGGCAACGGCGAGGCAGGCCCGCCGGTTGCGGGGACGGTGTAGAGCCGGGCTACCGGCAGAGTCCAGGAATCTCGCAGCGATTTAAAAACAATCGACTTGCCGTCATTGGTCCAACCGTATACCTGATTGTCGTAGCCCCAGCGAGGAGTCAGCGGACCGCGCGCCGGGTAGAACGTCAACTGTTTCGGTTCGCCGCCGGAGGACGAAATAACATAAACCTGTTCGTCGCCGTCGTACTGACCAGTGAACGCTATCCACCTCCCGTCAGGAGAGAACTTGGCGAAGACCTCGACGCCGGGATGCGCAGTCAGACGGGTGGCCGTACCGCCTGACGTCGAAGCGGTCCACAAGTCGCCGCCGTAAGTGAACACGACCTTGTCGCCGTTCACGTCGGGGAAGCGCAGCAGTTTGGTCTGCGCCGAAGCCGATACTGCAATAAGAAGAATTGCCGTTACTGAGAGGGCATAGAGAAGTTTTCTAATGATCAAAGCTATTCCTCCGTGTGAATCAGATTACTATCTTAATCTATCCAGGTTTTCTTAACCGCAGAGACGCTGACCGCGCCGCTCAATCGCAGAATATCCGATTCCGCGAATCTCTGAAATCCCTGCGCCTCTGCGTCGAATCATCGAAGCCCTTCGAGTTTTCCAACTATCATCCAAAATTATCCGCATCGCATCTGCAATGTAAGCTCTCATCCCCTTCTTGAGAGTGCGCTGCGCATCAGTGTTGAACTGAATTGCCACCGCAACCTTGTGCTGCGGAAAGTATTCCATTTCTGAAATGTATCCCGGGAACCATCCGCCGTGACCGTAGCTTACGCCGAATTCGCTCGGCCTGATTTGCACCGCAAGCCCGTACTTGTTTCCTGCTCCGCTGCCTCGACCTTCATTCGCAGTCACACCTTCGAGCATCTGAGCGAGTGTTACGTTTTTTAGAACCTTGCCTTCGTAGAGAAGTTTTGCCCAGCGAGCCAGATCTTCAGCCGTCGAGGCAAATCCGCCACCGGTCCATTCCATCTGAGGGTTGATGATGAACTTGCCATCGACTATCACTCGGCCCTCAAAGCCGAAGGGACTGTTTGGCATCGAATAGCCAGTGATTACATCCGGCAGAATTCTTCGATCAGATGGAACCGTGCGTTCCAGTTTGAATGGCCTTAGGATTCGGCGTTCCACCTCTCCGTATACGGTTTTCTTCGTAGACCGTTCGAAGATCATTCCAACCAAAATATAGTTTGTGTCGGCGTACGACCATCCTTTGCCTGCAGCGAACAGCGGCTTTGCGTCCAGGATATACGTCAAGAGCTCTTCAGGTTTCCAGATTCGATCGGGATCTTTTCGCATTGCCGCGATGAAGTTTTTGTTGAGAACATGCTCCGGGATCCCGCTCGAATGATTCATCAGCATCCGAAGCGTGATGTCTTTGGCATTAGGTAATCGCGGAAACCAGGGATCGCCTGCAAACCAGCGCTCTATTTTTGTATCGAGATTTATTTTTCCTTCCTCAACAAGCTGAAGCATCACCGCGGAGACGTATGTCTTTCCGATGCTTCCGGCCAGCATGCGATCGGATGGCCTCAGAGCAGTTTTCTGTTCGACATCCGCAAGCCCCACCGAAACGGAACCCGAGCGGCCGTCAGGCAGTACGAACCCGATCGTCGCACCAGGAAAAGATGCCGCCTGATGAGACTCGTTGAGCTTAGTCTTCAGTCGCTCACAAAGTGCCGATAAGTCCGCGCTATCGCTTACGGTCGCTAAACTGTTTCGAGAAGGTTTGGATGCGGCTGCCAGGCCAGGCGTAGCAAATGTGATTACGAGGACCAGCGCGACAAAGATGTGATAGACACTTCCTTGTCGCCTCATCAGGGATCGGCAAACTGAGGTTGGGCGAACAGTTAAGTGGCTTCTCATAAATCGAACTATTGATCTTGCTCGGTGGTTGCGCGGCCGTCAACGGCTACCGCGCATCCAGTTTCATTTTTAATATCAATGGATCCTGAAGCTTGTCGTCTGGAGCCAGTTTTCCATTCTCATCCACCAGCGGCCACTGGCTATTGGCAACGAAGAAAAACTCGTCCTTCACAACTACACCCAGAGTAGGTTCCAGAAAGAGCGGGTTGTTGGCTTCAAGTACGTCGACCCGCTCCGCTCTCTTAAAATTGCTGGTCAATCCTATGCGCACAATGCGATGGGGAGTGACGCCGTTCTGCACACCAATAAGCGCACCGTTGTAAAAATATAATCCATCGATACCGAGTAGTGTCGCGCCTGCAAGAGGAGCGAAATGAAAGACCTTCTTTGTTTTCACATCGATGTCAAATAAGCCGGCCGAGTAGTCGGCCATGAATAGATGTTGCTCATCCGATGAAAAGGCAAGGCCCTGTGGAGATACGAACCCAATGTTCTCCAGAAATAGTTCAAGTGCGTCGCCCTGGTGACGGATCACGTATACCGCGGGAGATGTGCTGTCTGTAGTAAACACATCGCCATTGGAGTGGATGGTCAGATCACCCAGCGTATGTTTTTTCCCGGTGTTCGGAAGTACATACTTCTTCAACAGTTTCTTCGTCCGAAGATCGAACTTAAACACCGCAGATGTGCCATCCTCATCTTTTTTGAAGTTGATCATCTGTGGAAAAGCGGTGCTGGCAACCCACAAATGGCGCCGAACTGGATCGACTTTCATACCCAACGCGCTAAACAGTCCATCCTGTTCGGTGCCCAGAGTCGTCACCTCGCCGCTCTTCGAGACGCTCAGAATCTTTCGTTTGTGTACGCTGCTCACAAAGAAAGTTTGATCGGCCGGATCGTATGCGAGACCTTCGGTAATGAGACCCTTTTCATGAATAGAAAATGCTATCGTGCTCTTCACTACCGGACTTCGGTTTTGGTCGAACCGTTTTAGAATGGCTTTGAACTCAGGAGTCTCTTTAATCGAATCAAAATCGGCATCCTTCTCAGGGCGCAGCGCGATTCCCATGTCGGCGATCTTTGAAAGGGCGGCAAGGGCTTCAGCAGTTTTTCCCTGAAGACAGGAAATAGCAGCGATGTTGTAAAACAACGTCGGATGATCCGGGATAAGCTCCAGCGCCTTGTTTAGATTGGTCAGTGCGGTGTCGTACTCCTTACTCTTATATGCCGCGGCGGCTTGTTGGCGATAGTAGCGCGCAGTTCTGGGCAGATCATCGCTGGCGGACAACAGTACGTTCGGCTTAAGCGGGAATACTAGAATGAGGGCCAATGAAAAAAGGCGTACATAGAACAGCACCCAAGTCATAACAGCGAACCTCCTCCCGCGCTGAAGCGACACGTAACAATGCAAATTCGCGCTGCACAGGAAAAGGAGCTTGTGATGAAATCGCCCTTTAGAGTGATAAACGGGCCTCCCAGGGTAATAAACGTTGCCCGAGTTCCTACTCTGGCAAGACTCACGAAACCATCAAGACTCTGGATGATCCTCTTAAACTAAGTGAGTCCGAATGATGACCGTTGTCGGCAAACACCGTCTTCATTCATACCGTAACGCGACCAGGGGGTCGACTTTCATCGCGCGGCGTGCCGGGATAAAACACGCCATTAAACAAACCCCGGTAAGAACTAGTGCGTCCGTTGCAAAGGTCACAGGATCGGTGGGACTCACTTCATAGAGTAAGCTCGTCATAACCCTTGTAAGACCGAGCGCTGCCGCTAGCCCAATAGCTGTGCCCGCGAAAGCAAGAAGCAGTCCTTGCTTCATGATCAACGACAATACGTTGCTCGACTGAGCTCCCAACGCCATTCGTATCCCGATCTCATGGGTACGCTGCGCGACTGTGTAAGCCATCACGCCGTAGATTCCGACTGCTGCAAGGACCAGGGCTACACCGGCGAAAATCGCGAGCAACAACGTGCTGAACCGAGCCTGCGAAAGCGATGTTGATAACAGTTCTTCCATTGTCGCTACTGCATCAATCGGCTGTTCGCCATCGAGCTCCTGTACTTCGTGCCGGATTGCGCCAACAAGGCTGGTTGGATCCGTCTTTGTGCGCACTGCAAGAGACATCGTTCGCGATGCGTCGGCGAACTTACTGGCAAGCTCCTGTTCGTGCAATGTGTAGACTTCCGGCTTGAACGCCTGATTCAATCCGTTATGTCGCACGTCCCCTATCACGCCAACGATTTCAAAGCGCAGGAACTTAAAACCGGGCGGCAGAATTCCGGGAGGGACCAACTCCTCCGGTGGACCTAGATAAATTCTTTTGCCAATCGGATCGATATCAGAAAAGAAAAGGTGAGCGGCGGTTTCATTGATTACCGCTACCGGCTGTGTGCGATGTGTATCACGTTCATCGAACCCGCGGCCTCTCAACACAGGAATCGCGAGCGTACTGAAATACTCGGGGTTCACCTGTCGGTATTGCACGTTTGAAACCTCATCAAGCGATTTCGGCGCCGGACGGTCCTGAACCGTAAAAAGCTTGCCCCAGTCGTTGTTTGTAAGCGGCATCGCCGAAGTCATACTCGCGGATTCAACCGCGGGAAGCGCTTTAATTCGATCAGTCAGCTGTTGAAAGAACGCCGTAATAAGTTCAGGACGAGTCTGAGGGTATTTCGTCTCAGGCAATGATATCTGCAGGGTAAGGATATGATCGGTGCGAAAACCAGGATTTACGCGCTGCAACCGCAAAATACTGTTGATCAGAAGACCCGCCCCAATCAATAGCACAAACGATAGAGCAATCTCGGCTATCACCAGCGAATTGCCTAGCAAACGACGCCGTGCTCCGACCGAACCACGCCCACTTTCCTTTAGCGTTTCGTTAAGGTCAGCTTTTGAAGATTGCAATGCCGGAACTAAGCCAAAGACGACGCTTGTCAGAACGGCTAACGTGAAAGTGAACAACAGCACTGTTTGATCGATCGTGATCTCTTCGAGCCGCGGCACGTTCGGGCCGAGCTTTATTAACGCATCGACACCCCAAACCGCGAAGAAGAAACCGAGCGCGCCCCCCGCAAGACCAAGCAATAAGCTTTCAGTCAGGAGTTGGCTTACCAGGCGACCGCGTCCCGCGCCCAAAGCAGTTCGCACGGCGATCTCCCGCTGTCTTGCCGCGGCGCGCGCGAGCAGCAGATTTGCGACGTTGGCGCACGCTACTAAGAGAACCAGAGCCACGGAAGCCAATAAAACTGAAAGAGCGGTTCTTACTCCGCCCACTGCTGCTTCATGAAGCCGCACCACCTGTGTTCCAAAACCAGTAATCACAGGCTCTTCTTGCTCGAGTTGACGATAAACGCCATCCATTTCCGCCTGAGCCGCCGCTGGTTCAACGCCAGGTTTGAGTCGCCCAACCACGCCGAGCCAGTAATTGCCTCTGGTGCTGTTTTCGCTTCCATCTGCGACCGCCAGAGGGGTCCACAACGCCATTCGCTGATCGGGAAACTGAAACGAGCGTGGCATCACCCCGATGATCGTATAGGGCTCGCCGTTGAGCATCATTGATTGACCGACAATGCCGGCATCCGCTCCGAAACGACGCTGCCAAAGAGCGTCGCTCAGGATCACAACGTGGTGCTTGCCAAAGATCTCCTCTTCGGGCATGAAAGTCCGGCCCTGACTCGGCATCACACCAAGCACGGTGAAAACGTCGGCCGAGGCTTGAGCGCCAGTAACGCGTTCGGGTTCGCTTTTGCCCGCGACGTTGAAGCTTGTCGAGCTGAAAGCGGCGATCTTCTCGAAAGAATGATTTCTCTCTCTCCAGGCGAGGAAATCCGGCAGTGATGTTCCGAAGTCGGTAATTCCGCGCGCGAGGTTGATCGTGTTGATCATCACGAGCCGCTCGGGATCATGAAAAGGCAGAGGCCGGAGCAGCACAGCATTTACGACGCTAAAGATTGCGGTGTTTGCGCCAATGCCCAGCGCGAGAGTGAGAACGGCGACGATGGTGAAACCGGGCTGTTTGATCAGCATTCTCGCGCCGTAGCGGATGTCGTGGATGAAGTTCATTTTGGCCTCCACGTTTGAGAGAGTCGCTCTATTCAAATTTCAGGATCAAATCTGCGTTATCTGCGTAATCTGCGGATGAGCCTGATATCAGGAATAAAGAAGCAGCAATTAGGAACCAGAAACACGATACATCCGCAGAGTACGCAGATGACGCAGATTCACTCATACCGCAACGCCACCATCGGATCCACTTTAGTTGCGCGTCGTGCCGGAATGTAGCACGCCACCAGCGCAACAACCGTCAATATCAACGCAATCACACCATACGTCATCGGATCGCTGACTTTCACTCTATACAGCATGCTCTGCAAATCCAATTTACTTTCGAGATACTTTGTCAACCAGTACGAACCAGCAAGCCCCAACACAACACCCACCAGTGCCAGCGTCATCCCCTGGCGCATAACCATCTTCAGCAGCTTTCCGCGATCTGCGCCCAACGCCATACGAATTCCTATCTCCCGTGTACGTTGAGACACCGCGTACGCCATCACGCCGAACAATCCGATCGCCGCCAGTTGCTGCGCAAGCACCGCAAACAGGGTTAGCAGCTTTGCGAACAGCCGTTCCATTCGCAACGTTTCCTCGGCCTGTTCGATCTGCGTCTTGATGTTGTTTACCGGAAGGTTACTGTCTACTTCCGCTACCGCCTGACGGACAGCATCGATGCTGCCCGAGGGATCTGCGCTGGTGCGTACTTCAATTATCGCGCCGCTCATCGAACGCAACTCCTGCCTCCAATTTGTGTAAATAGTAGGAGGGATTTCGTCGCGTTGCCGTGCGTATTTGGCATCCTGGGCCAGACCGATGATTTCAACTTCATCTGGTTTTTTTGGATCCCATGTAAAGCGTTTGCCCACCGGGTTCTCATCCGGGAAGTATTTTTGAGCGAACGTCTGGTTGACTACTACAGCTCTGGGTGCGCGCGCATCGTCTGTTGGTTGGAGCGTTCGACCGGCTAAAAGCGGAATTCCCATGGCCTCGAGAAAATTCTCACGAACCTGATGGATGTATCCGTCGCCGCTTGATTGAATCCGTCCCTCTGAGTCTGGCGGGGCGTTGAGTACGTCACGCAAGAAGATGCTGCGCGAGCTCGTGCTCTGCGAAAGCAAAGCCGTACGCGAAAACGTGACTGCCTGTACGCCCGGCACGGCCTCCAGGCGTTCACTGATTTGCTGGTAGAGTTGTATAAGCTTGTCATCTTTATAGCCAATCAGTCCCGGCTGGATCCCAAACAACAGAAGATTGCGCGTGTTGAACCCGGTTTCTACTCGTTGCAGGTTTAAAAGAGTTCTTAAAAAAAGGCCGGCGCCGACCAGCAGCAATAAAGAGAGAGCTACTTGTAGCACGACGAGGCCTCGTGTGAGCAGCGATCTTGAGGCCGCGCTCGATGTGCGTCCGCTGTCTTTGAGCGTTGGCGTCAAATCCACTTTTGTCGAGCGCCACGCTGGCGCCAGCCCGAAAATGATTCCAGTCAACAGTGACAGCGCTACGGTGAATCCGAGAACGCGCAAGTCGAGTTGCGGCTCGAGTGCTCGCATGCCGCGACCGCCCCAGTCCTGAACAGCCAACAGCCCATTCTTGATCCACAAAGCAAAGCCGATCCCGAGCAGTCCACCCAGACCAGCCAGCAGAACGCTTTCGGTCAGCAGTTGTCGAATCAGCCGCCAACGGCTCGCTCCAAGAGCCAGTCGGATGCCAATGTCTTTTTGACGAGAAGCAGCACGCGATAGCAATAGATTCGCGACGTTCGCACAAGCGATCAGCAGGACCAGACCAACCACGCCCAGTAGCATGTAGAGCGACGGAGCGTAATACTTGCGTGAGTTCATTTCACCCTGACCGCCCGGGTCGAGAAAAAGCCTCGGATACTGTTGCGGATCGAGATCCTTAATCGGCGTGCTGCCCGAGTTTCTCGATTGACTCTGTCTTGCACTGCGATGTTCGATCACTGATTGATGAAACGCGTTTTCCAGTTGCGTGCGTGCTTGTTCGGCGGTCGCTCCGGGTTTCAGCCTTCCCATTAGCCTGAGCCACCACACGCCGGCACCGTTCATGTACGAACGGTCGCGCTCGACATAAATCTGCGGCTCCAAGGCGATCGGGATAGTCACGTCCTGTGTTGTGCCCGCCTGCATCGTGCCATCAAAGCCGGCGGGGGTGACTCCAACTATTGTGAACGATACGTTGTTAAGGTTGATCTGTTTGCCGATTACTGTCGGATTCCCGCTGAAACGCTGCTGCCAGTAGCGATAGCTGAGCACGGCTGCGGGGGTTGAGCCCGGCGTATCGTCTTCTTCTGTAAGCATTCCTCCTAACAGCGGCGGAACTCCGAGTCCGTCAAAATAATTCCCGGACACTGCCTGCGCGCTCGCCACATCAGCCTGCCCATCAGCACTCACGTTCAGTCCTACACTGCCGAATGCAAAAATATGCGACAACGCGCTGTCTTCTTCGCGCATTCGCTTGAAGCTTTGATAGGGGAACGAAGTCATGTTTCGCTGGCCGGTCACCGGATCGGTGTTGGAATTGCCGGTATAGCTTCCCGAGCTGAATTCGCGCGGAGCCACCGATCGGAAAAGTACCAGCCGCCCCGGCTCTCTAACGGGGAGTTGTTTGAGGAGCATCACATCGACGATGCTGAAGAGCGCGGTGTTGGCGCCTATGCCAAGCGCGAGGGAGATCACTGCGATTGCTGTGAACCCGCGGTCTTTGATAAGCATGCGCGCGCCATAGCGGATGTCATGGACAAAGTTCATTGGGCCTCCACGGTTTTGAGAGCGTCGCTCTGGTGCTAAGAAATAGGGAGATTTAGAGAAAGCAAATTTCAGATTCCAAATTTCAGATAGCAAATTCAGACTTCAAATTCAGATTGCAGATTCGGATTGCAGATTCAGATTCAGATTGCAGATTCAGATTGCAGATTCAGTCGGCTCATCCGCAGATTACGCAGATGACACAGATCAGATGTTGAGATTTGAAATTGAATCTGCAATCTGAATCCCAATCTGCAATCTGCAATCCGAGTCTGAAGCTGAATCCGAAATCCGAGTCTACAATCCTCTACCCCGACTTACTCACTCATACCTCAACGACTCCATCGGGTCCACCCTCGTCGCGCGACGGCCGGGCACAGAACAGGCTCCCAGAGCTACTCCGGTCAGGATCAGTGACGTCGCAGCAAAAATCGTCAAATCTGTTGGGCTCACGCCGTATAACAACTTTGACATCACTCGGCTCAAAGCGAATGCCGCCAACAAACCAACTCCGACGCCGCCCAGCACCAGTGTCATTCCCTGAGCAATCACAAGCTTTAGAACATCACTGACTTGTGCGCCTAAGGCCATTCGCACGCCGATTTCGTGAGAGCGCTGGCTGACCGAATACGAAACCACTCCATAAACCCCGATCCCCGATAACACGAGCGCCACGGCAGCGAATGAGCCGAGCAACAGCAACGTGAATCGGGGCTCTGCAATCGACGACGCGACCAGTTCTTCCAGAGTCATCACATTAGATGTCGCCAGGTTTTGATCAAGCGCCGACACCTGGTTGCGGATGGACGCCACGAGTGCAAGTGGATTGCTGGCGGTCCTCACAACGAGGCTCATTCCTCTGGCAGGACTCTGTGCGTGAGGAAAGTACATTGTAGGACGAGCATCCTGCGTCAAACCGAAATGATTCACATCCGAAACGATGCCCGCAATTTCTCTTTTGTCCGTGCCAAACACGAGCCGTTTACCGATTGGATCTTCATCGGGAAAGTAGCGGCGTGCCAATGTCTCGCTTATGACCACGACTTTCGGCGAGACCGCGTTGTCACTTTCGAGCGGCTCGCGCCCCTGAATCAGTCGAATACCCATGGTCCGAAAATAATCAGGAGTGACCGAGCTGTACCACGCCACTGGCTGACGATCTGGTTCCGAAGGGGGTTGTCCTTCTATCTCAAATTCAGTGTCAGTGCCGCCTCCGCTCAACGGCAGCCGCGAAATGCCGCCCACAGATTGAACTCCCGGCAGAGCAACTATGCGCTCGATGAGTTGCTTGTAAAACGCAGTTGGTTGATTACGAGCGGGATAGCGTGTTCGCGGAAGCGAGACATCGACCCGCAGTGCGCTCCGTGGATTGAATCCTGGATCGATATGCTGGAGATTGACGAAGCTCTTGATTAATAAGCCAGCGCCAATCAATAGCATCAGCGCAAGGGCTACTTCGAAAACCACAAGTGCGCTTCGTATCCGAACTCCGCGAGATGATGCGCTGGTATCTCTGCCGCCTTCCTTCAAAGCGTTGCTGAGATTGGTCTTCGATGACAACAGTGCCGGAGCAAGACCAAACGCAACCCCGGTAAAGAGCGCGACCCCGCAAGTGAACGCGAGAACAATTGGATCGATTGCGATCTCGTCGACCCGCGGCGTACCCTTCGGCGCAAAGGTCACCAGAAGATGAACCAACCAAAACGCAAGTATCAGCCCGAGCATGCCGCCGAT
>Ga0126384_10000178_pt1 | contig 31323 bp, 24 predicted proteins | sample PanSoiMetPlot_36_FD_92543 | JGI IMG/M metagenome (GOLD analysis project Ga0126384, IMG submission 92543) | Tropical forest soil microbial communities from Panama - MetaG Plot_36 | ecosystem: Environmental > Terrestrial > Soil > Tropical forest > Bulk soil | place: Panama | collected 2016-02-17 | reverse complement strand
TCCGTCCATGAAGAAAATCGAAGCGATTATCAAGCCCTTCAAGTTGGACGACGTCAAGGAAGCCTTGAGCGAGGTCGGGGTTCAGGGCTTGACCGCAGTAGAGGTGAAGGGGTTTGGGCGTCAGCGTGGGCACACCGAGCTGTACAAAGGTGCCGACTACGGTGTCGACTTTCTGCCCAAGGTCAAAGTTGAGGTTGTCGTCGAGGACAGTCAAGTTGCTCGGGTGGTGGAGGCCATCGAGCGCGCCGCGAAATCCGGCAAGGTCGGCGACGGTAAAATTTTCGTCCTGCCAGTTGACGAGGCTATTCGGATTCGTACCGGTGAACGCGGTCCGAGCGCGCTCTAGGTGAACACTCCACTTCAGACATTCTCAAACTTGCTGCCAACAAAGCTCAAGCGCTTGGCTCAGGTGGTATTTCTCCCGTCCCCGGTCATGGCTCGACATGCCGAGTACTCGATGCTGTTTTCGGCGGATGATGCGCCCGGCAATTCGAATGAGCGGCTGGTGGACCTGTCCCTTCGGGCGATCGAAGCCGCTCGCAAGCAGGACCTGAGCTCGGTTCAGACTCGACTGAAAGGACGCTTTCGCTTCCCGGACACCATCGTCAGCACCTGGCCTGGCGAGCACTACAAGCTTCTTGCAGGCCTAGTCGAAGTCTTGGCACCCAGGCGGGTTGTGGAAATTGGCACGGCGGAGGGAATTTCTGCCCTCGCGTTGAAGCGTCATCTGCCCCAGGCAGGCCGAGTAGTGACCTTTGACCTCACCCCATGGCACGACTATCCAAACTGCTGTCTCAAAGACGGCGACTTCTCGGACGGCCGGCTCGAGCAGGTGATTACAGACCTTGGCAATCCAGCGTCCGTTGAGCGACACAAGGAGCTCCTCGAGGGCACGGAGCTGTTCTTCATCGATGCCGCAAAAGATGGGATTCTGGAGCGACGATTGATCGAGAACCTGGGTTCTCTCGCTTATGCCAGGCCGCCGATTGTGGTGTTCGACGACATTCGCCTCTGGAACATGCTCGCGATCTGGCGCGAGCTTCGGTGGCCCAAACTGGACATCACTTCCTTTGGCCACTGGTCGGGGACAGGGATTGCCGAGATACCCGTCCGTGCGCGGTCATGACGGGCGGCGCAGGCCAAGCTTGCTCATCCGATAAATGACGGTGCGGCGCGGAAGGCCCAATCGTTTCGCCGCCTGGGTCACGTTCCAGTGGGTATAAGCCAACGTCTTCAGCAGCACTTCCTTCTCCGCGGCGCGCAAGGTGACCCTCAGACCTCCGTGCGGGCGCGCTACCAGGTCCTTTCCTGCTACGTTGGGCTTCATGATGCGAACGGGAATCGCCTCGCCGGTAATCTCATCCGCGACCGACGCGAGCGCCGCACGCTCGACGACGTTCTTGAGCTCGCGCAGGTTTCCGGGCCATGGGTATTCGCCGAAAGCACCCTGGACTTGATGGCTGAGGGTGAGTTGGCGCCTCCCCAACAATTTTTGACATCGCCCCAAGAAGAGATCGGCCAGCGGCAAAATCTCCGACGGGCGATCGCGTAGCGCGGGAACGGGAATCACCCACGCAAAGCCGGCTTGCAAAGCCATGGTGAGTTGACCCTCGTCGACGAGGCTCTCGTCCCGCGTACCAATGCAACGCGCGTCGGAAGGCTCGGGGCTGGTGAGGACGCGGGACAGCTTCGCCTGCAGCGTGGGCGGCAGGGTATCAATCTGGCTTACCAGCAAGGTGGCCCCGGGTGAGGCGAACAGAGAGGCTGGCTCGCTCTCCGGGTCCCCGTCGGCGGAAGAGAATCTAAGGAACGGCCCATCCCTTCGCGGGCTGTAGTGATGGAGGGCTCGAGCCAGCGCGCTCTTTCCCACGCCCGGCTCGCCCCTGAACAGGACCGGCGCATCGGTCTTGGCGATCCGCTCCACCAGCGAGGATAGACGCACCATGGCTGGATCCAAGAAGAGCAGCTCGTCGGGCGTTACCGGGCCGCAAGGGTCGTTTCCCCAAAGTCTGGCCAGTGCGCTTTGGACAACTCCGTCCACGGTGTTTCCGTCCTCGGGAAAGGATGCGTAGCCAATCGCCAGACCGCCGTTCACAATGCTCAGCGTAGGGGCGAGTCGCTCCGTCAGCTCCAGGCACTCCCGATGCGACACTTCGGGGCACAGCAGCTCGACGTACTCGGCGCCCAATTCGCCGAGAATCGCCAAGTCCCCCACTTGCCGCCCGATCGAGGCCAACAACTCTTCGCGCTGGTACATCCTTCGCGCCGCCAATCGCATCACCCAGACCGAGAAACAACGCCGGTGCAGGCGCGCTCGCCGCCACTCCGCGGAAACCACGTCTTCGAATTGCCAGCGGGGAAGTATCTGCAGATGCTTGCGCCCCGGAGCTACCGTGTTGGAGAGCAGCAACAGTTGGCTTCGACCCAAGCTGATCTGATCTCCCACCCGCACCCGCGACGGTCCCGAAAGCTGAACGTCGTTGATAAAAGCTCGAGAGGAGCCCTCCAGGCTCTCCACCTGCACCCACTCGCCCGGCATCACGCGCAGCTTCAGCTGGCGCTTGGCCACCTGGGAATCGCGAAGAGCAAGCTGCGCACCCGGGCCGCGTCCGACAATCACCTCTGCTTGCGACGCAAGCGGAAACGAGAATGTGCGATCCTGCTCCATGACGAGCAGCAACAGAGAACGCCGCGTACCGGCGAATCCCCCGGCACTGAGCTTAGCGGCTCCACTCTCGAATCGGCCTGGATTTCTCATCACCTTTGTCGCGGCTCATATATAGATGAGATCGGAGGCCGAATGTGCCCGGAGGTTATCACTTGTTATTGAGCACCCGCATCGTTGCCCTACTGACCTTGTTTTTCGCAGCCATCGCATCAGCGGATTCTGCGGAAGAAATCTGGAAGGGAAAGGGAAAGTGCTTCCAGTGCCATGGCAACGATGGCCGAGGCAAAACAAAGGTTGGAGCAAAAGAAAAAATCCCGGACCTCACCTCGCCGCGGTGGAAGTCAAAGCACACCGACGCCCAGATCAAGGACACCATCACCAACGGATCTGAGGACAACCCGAAGATGAAGCCGTTCAAGGACAAGCTCACCCCGGAGGAAATTGATTCGATGGTGAAGTTCGTCCGGAATCTCGGCACCTGACCATCCCAGAGCTTGTAGACGGCGTGGTTGACCGCTAACCGGGGGGCACTTATTTACCTCGAGGCCCCTCAATGCCCGTTTCTACGTCATCGCTACATCCCGAGCTTCCACGCCCTTCCGCGGAAGGACGCGGTGAGCGAGATCCGTTTCTTCGCTTGCTGGAGGCCGTGAAGAGCGAACGCCGAGTGCTTACGCAGGGCCTCAAGGGCGCCGCGCGCGGCTACTTGCTTTCGAAGTTATCCCGGCAGCTCTCCGCACCTCTTGTCTGCGTCGCCGCCGACGAGGACGCCGCGGATCATCTCGCCGCTGACTTGGCGTTTTTCCTTGGCGGGAGCGGCTCGCTTCTCGAGCCGCGCGTCCTCCGACTGCCCAGTGACGAGGTCCTCCCCTACGACGACCTCTCCCCGGAGCCAACCGTCACCACCGAACGGCTCGCCGCTCTGTTCCATTTGCGGCAGGGTTCCCGATTTCCCGCGTTGGTTCTGTCGCTGCGTGGCCTGCACCGCAAAGTCCTGCCGCCCTCGGTGCTGAACGAGTTGTCCGAGCTTGTCGGAGTGGGTCAAGAGTTCGACCGCGATGCGCTCGTCCGGCGCCTCTCCGATATGGGCTATTTGTCCTCGCCGCTGGTCGAGGACGTGGGCACATTCTCGATTCGAGGCGGCATCTTGGACGTCTTCTCCCCGCTGTATCCCAGGCCAGCTCGAATTGATTTCTTCGGGGATCGCATCGAGTCGATTCGCTCGTTCGACCCGGAGACCCAGCGAACGGTGGAGCAACTCCAGGAGCTGTATCTCATCCCGATCCGAGAGCTGCTCTTCGCAGAAACCACGCGCCGATCCGCCGAGGCCGCGGTGCGTGCCGCCGCTGAACGGGTGACCACCCCCACCTCGAAAGTCCGCGAGCGACTGGAGCAGATCCGCCAGAGCATCCCCGCCTTCGGCATGGAGCCCTTGCTTCCCGGCTTTTTCGAAGGCGGGCTGAGCACGATTTTCGACTACCTCCCGTATTGGTCGAAGGAGCCGATTCTCTACTGGGACGACCCGGTAGCCCTGGAACGCGCGGGCGAGGAACTCTGGACGGAGCTGGTGCGGACCTTCGAGGCCGCTGAGGCCAGAGGAGATCTGACCCTGCCGCCCGAGCAACACTATGCCTCGCTCGAGCAGGGACGCGAGCGCCTTCAGCCGTATCGAATGGTACACGGCGGAGGGCTGGCGCTGGCCGACGCGGCCCAGCCACCGGTGCTGTTCAACTTCGGAGGAACTCAGGACCTCCGACAAGCGATCCTCGCCCATCACGGCGAGGAGGGCGCCTTATCTCCGCTGGTGGATCGCCTCTCGCAGTGGCGCGACCAAAGAGTTGCGGGCGTGGTCGCCTGCGGATCGTTGGGCCAGGCGGATCGCCTCAAGCGACTGCTCCTCGACCGAAACGTGATGGTGCGCATGCACTCCGAGCCGCTGGAAGAGCCGCAAGCTCTCTACGATCCGGCGATCTACGCTCATTTGTTTACCGGAGAAGTCTCCCAGGGGTTCGTGGACGCAGCGGGTGGGCTCGCGGTTGTTTCCGACGAAGAGATCTTCGGCGCGAGAGCACGGCGACGGACCCGCCAAAAACGAGCCGATCTCCCGTTCGCCGCTGCGTTTCGCGACCTCAAGGAAGGGGATCTGATCGTTCATACCGATTTCGGGATCGGCCGCTATGCTGGTCTCACGAAGATGCAGGTCCAGGGTGTCGCCGGAGACTTCCTGGTCCTCGAGTACGCCGGCCGGGACAAGGTCTATTTGCCCGTCAGCCGGATGCGCCTGATTCAGAAGTTCACGGGCGGCGATCCCACTCAGGTTAGCCTCGACAAACTCGGTTCGGGCTCCTGGGAAAAGACCAAGAAGCGGGTCAAGGAGAACCTGCTCAAGATGGCCGCCGAGCTGCTGCAGATCTATGCGGCTCGCAAGGCCCATCCCGGCTACAGCTACAAGCCCCCCGACGAATACTTTCATCAATTCGAGGCCGATTTCGAGTTCGATGAAACGCCGGATCAGGCCAAAGCCATCGAAGATGTGCTCAACGACATGATCAAGGCGGAGCCGATGGACCGGTTGGTTTGCGGCGACGTGGGGTATGGGAAGACCGAGGTGGCGATGCGCGCCGCCTTCAAAGCAGCGCTGGATCGCAAGCAAGTTGCGGTGCTGGTGCCCACCACGGTGCTGGCCCAGCAGCACTTCCATACCTTCCGAAAACGCTTCGCCGATTACCCGGTAAACGTTGAAGTGGTTTCTCGGCTGCGGAAACCGCAGGACGTGCGGGAGGCCTTGCGCCGAACCCGCGAGGGCAAAGTCGACATTCTGATCGGCACCCACAAGCTTCTCGGCACCGACGTTTCCTTCAAGGATCTGGGACTTTTGGTGGTGGACGAGGAACAGCGCTTCGGCGTGAAGCACAAGGAAAAGCTGAAGAAGCTGCGCACCCAAGTGGACGTGCTGACTCTCACCGCGACTCCGATACCGCGAACCCTCAACCTGTCGCTCTCGGGCGTGCGGGACATGAGCATCATGGCCACGCCCCCCCAGGATCGGCGGGCGATCCGAACCTTCGTCATCAAGTTCGATCCGCCGCAGATTCGGGAGGCGATCCTGCGAGAGGTTCAGCGAGGCGGCCAGGTGTTCTTCGTGCACAACCGGGTGCAGTCGATCCGCTCGATGGAGCGATTCTTGCGCGAATTGGTACCCGAGGTGAGCATCGGCGTAGCCCACGGACAGATGGGCGAAGGCCAGCTCGAGAAAGTCATGGCCGAGTTCGTGGACAAGAAGTTTCAGATGCTCTTGTGCACCTCGATCATCGAAAGCGGCATCGACATCCCTTCGGCGAATACGATGATCGTCAACCGAGCGGATGCCTTCGGGCTCGCCCAGCTCTACCAGCTGCGCGGTCGCGTGGGTCGTTCCAGGGAGCGCGCCTATGCATACCTGCTTGTCCCCGCCGGCCGCGCCGTGACTCGGGAAGCCCAGCGACGTCTGGAAGTGCTGCAGACGTTCAATGAGCTGGGCGCTGGATTCTCGATTGCCTCGCACGACCTGGAAATCCGGGGCGCCGGCAATCTTCTGGGTCCGGACCAATCCGGAATGATCGCGGCGATCGGCTTCGACCTCTACACTCAGCTTCTCGACGAGGCGGTTCGAGAGATGCGGGGCGAGCCGCCTCGGACAGAAGTCGATCCCGACGTGCAGCTTCCGCTCACCGCGCTCATCCCGGACGACTACGTCCCGGACGTGCACCAGCGGCTGATGTTCTACAAGCGCTTCTCACTGATTGCGAATCCCGACGAGCTCGCCGACCTTCGCGCGGAACTGGTGGATCGCTACGGCGAGCTGCCGGACGAGGTGGATAATTTGTCGGAGCTGATGCTGCTCAAGGCGGAAATGCGCGAGCTGCAGCTCCGTGCGATCGAGGCCGGGCCCGGGCGGCTGGTGATTTCGCTGGGTCAGGACCCTCGCCTCGAGGCTGCCAAGCTCGCCAAGCTGCTCCAGCGAGCCAAGGGTGCCTATCGACTGACGCCTGACATGAGGCTGGTTGCGAAGGTCCCCGAGGGCCTCAAGGGTCTCAATCTGCTGCAAGAGGCCAAGAAGATCCTCCGAGACTTGGGCAAAGCCGTCCGGGAGTAGGGGCCCCGCGACGGCGCAACGATTCACCCGCTCGTCGTCGCACCGCGTTGACAAAACCAGGCGATCGCCTTGCGAAGGATTTCCTCGCAGCGAAGCAACTCGTCGATGGGCACGAATTCACCGGTCTGGTGCGCGTGGCGAATGTCGCCCGGTCCGAAGACGACGGCCTGTGCGCCCATCTGGCTGAGCTGGCGAGCCTCGGTCCCGAAAGCAACGGTGCCCGGGGCGTTGGCGGTGTGCTCGGCGATGAAGCGGACCACCTCCGAATCGGCGGGGACTTGCGTGCCCGCGTCTGAGCGCAACGCGCGGATTTGGACCTCGAAGCCGGGTGCCTCGCGCTCGAATTCTCTCTTGAGCTTCTCCAGCAGCTGCAGTCCTCGGTTCGGGTTCTGGCCGGGAATCGGTCGCCATTCGACAGCGAAGCGGCAGCTCCCAGGGATGATGTTCTTGGCCTTGCCGCCGGAAATCACCCCCACGTTGAGGGTGGTGAACGGAGGTTGGAAGCCGGGGTCCAGTTCCTGCCGAAGCTCGCGCAGCCCTATTTGCTCCAGCGCCGTGACAAATCGCGCGGCACCGAAAATGGCAGACCGGCCGGTATCGGGGTACGCGCTATGTCCCTCCTTGCCGAGGATCTCAACTTCAGCCAGGCAGTAACCCTTGTTCCCCCGAATCGGAATCAGCGACGTGGGCTCTCCCACGATCGCAAAATCGGCGCCCGGAACCTTTTTTTCAACCAGCTGCTTTGCGCCGACACAGCCCAGCTCTTCATCCGCAGTGAAGACGAGCATCAACGGTGATGCGAGCTTGGATGTGAGCGTCGAACTCGCCGCAACCAGCGCGGCGGAGATGAATGCCTTGGTGTCGCACGCGCCGCGGCCGTAGAACCGACCATCCCTCTCGACCAGCGTCAGCGCCTCTTTCCAATCTGGATCGAACGGCACGCAATCCGTATGCGCGACCAGGGCCAGCTGGGGCCGGGACCACGCCCCTCCGCCAATCACCCCAACGAGGTTCACCTTTTCAACGCCCGACTCGTCGAGATAGGGGATGCGCCCGCACTCAAATCCCATCGTGGTCAACCGGGATTCCAAGTATTCGATGATCACGGCGTTTGACCGACTCGAGGTCGAGTCGATTGCCACCAGATCCCCCAGCGAAGATCGAAGCGCGTCCAGGGAGCTCACAGGCAAACCTTACGACTTGCCCCTCGAAATTGACCAGAAAATGCCGGACAGCACCAGCTGGGCTGAAACGCCCCCGATACCCACTGTTGACAGAGAGTTCACGCAGGCATTCGGCGCGGGGCTGCTAAGCGGGAGCCCATTGGACCCGAGGGGGGTCTCTCCGTTTAGCGAATGAATCTAGCTCTAGCCCTTACGTTCATAGGGATCTTGGCAGGGAGCCCGGGAACCGGAGCAACGCCATCCAGTACTGGGCCTGAGCCGGCGGTGCCGCTGTCCTTCAAGGAGTTCTTCGAGGCGACGCCGCGAGAGCTCAAGGCGTCCGAGAAACTCCTCGGACTCAACGGCAAGCGGGTTCGCATCACGGGGTACATGGCGCGGATGGAGCGACAAATACTTGGTGCGTTCTACCTGGTGCCTCACCCGGTGGTCTGCGACGAGGAGGGTGGCGGCACCTCGGACTTGCCGGTGGAGAACGTGCTCGTTCTGGTGCGCTCGGCAAAGGGAAGAGAAATTTCCTTTATTCCAAGGCCACTGGAAGTCACTGGAATCCTTGAGGTGGGCAATCGAACCGAAGAGGACGGCCGGGTCTCGGCGATTCGCCTCACGCTGGATGCGAAACCGGCGAAGCATTCGGCAACGAGGACGCGAAAGCCACTCACGAAAACAGCCATCACAACAGGGGGGAAAAATGAAGCGCTTTCACACCGTTAGGATGTTCGCAGCTTGTGCGGTCGTACTTGCATCGGCGAGCGGCGCCTTCGCCGACCCAACCAACGTCTCAATTGCTCCGGCGGATGGAGCCCGTTTTTTGGTCGGGCAAAAGTTCGACCTGCGCGTCCAGGGTCGCGGTGATGGTCCATACTACGCCACCATTGCCATCGATGACGTTCCGCTGGAGTTCACCTCGGGCGCGCAGGGAACCACCACCACGGACGGGATCACCGCAGCGGGATTCGGTGGTTTCAACCTACGCGGGTATTCCAACGCTTCGCCGGGACTACACACCATTACCGCCTCGTTCGCCGATTCGACTGGAACGGTGAATATCTCATCGAGCTTTGAGATCCTCGACCTGAGCGGACACAATCGAGCGATCAAGAACGTGATCATCATGCTCGGCGACGGCATGGGCGTGGCGCATCGCACCGCCGCCCGCATCGTCAGGTATGGCGTGACCCGAGGCAACCCCAACGGCTATCTGGCCATGGATCGAATGCCTGGCCTGGGTTTGGTCACCACGCATTCGCTCAACAGCATCATTACCGATTCCGCACCCGGGATGGCTTGTTATGCGTCCGGGAGCCACACCAACAATGGCCAGGAGGGCGTTTATCCGGGGAACATGACCAACGCGTTTTATGCGCCGCGGATCGAGTACATGGCCGAGTACCTCCACCGTACGCGCGGCGTGTCCCTTGGAATCGTCACCAATGCGGACATCGAAGATGCGACTCCGGCGGCGAATGCCGTGCACACCGGAGACCGAAACGCGGGCACGGGCGTCTGCGACCAGTACCTCGACGAAAGCGACCCCGACAACACGCGACTCTATGGAACCGGGCTTCGGGTGCTTATGGGCGGTGGCCGGCGATGGTTTCTCCCGGCTGGCCTATTCGGTTCCAGCCGAAGCGCCGCGACCGACTATGGCCCGTTGCCGGAGGATCTGGTGGCCACCTGGAATCTGCCGGCTGCGGGTGCCGTCGACCCCGACCGAGATCTGATCACCGACTTTCAGAACGCGGGCTTCGCCTACGCGGATTCCGCAACCACCCTCAGCAACATCTTCGGCCAAGGCACCCCGCACAAGCTGCTGGGCCTTTTCGGCTACGGAAACATGAACGTCACGTTGGACCGGATCGCAAAGCGCCGCGGCGTGCCGATTCCCGGTTACGACGGCTTCGCGGTCGATGACTACCACGCGCCTGATCAGCCAATGCTCGACGAGATGACCGACGCAGCACTGCAGATCCTTAGCCAGAACCGTCACGGTTTCGTGCTGATGGTGGAAGGCGCGCATATCGACAAGCAATCGCACTACATGGATGCCGAGCGGGTGATTGACGAAACCATCGAGTTCGACAACGCCGTCGCAGTTGCTCGCCGCTTCGCGGACGAAGTCCCTGACACGTTGGTGGTCGTTCTCGCCGACCACGAGTGCTCCGGTTTCAGCTTGATCGGCGCCCTGACGGGAGGGATCGACCATCTCCGAAAACTGCCCTCGGACAACATGGTGTTCGATCCGAGCCAGGTCCCCGAGCGGCAACGGCTCGTCGGCACGTACGACGCCGCTGGCTTTCCGCGCTACAACATTCTGGCCGACGGCTACCCGGAGACGCTCGATATCGACGGGAAGCTACTCGTTGGCTACGGCGCCAATGCGGACCGTTACGAGGGCTGGCTCGTCAAGCCGCTGCCTGTGATCGACAGCCTTTTGCCGAATGACATCAAGGCCGAGCTGCGAACCTTGGGCTACGCTGATCTTCCCTACCAACGTCATCCGGAGAGAGACGTCGGCTACTTCATCCGCGGCCAGGCCGACGGCGCAACCGGAGGGCAGGCGGTCCACACTGCGTCCGACATTCCGATTTCAGCGTTCAGCAGCGGGAGTCGCGCGTATGAACAGTTCGTCGGCGTCCAGACGAATACGGAAGTCTTCTTCAAGATCATGCGCGGGGTGTTGGGAGGCTATCAGTCCCACCACTAACGTATAGAGTCGCCCAACTCTCGGCTGAGTCGCGTGAACTTCGCGACGCTCTCGTCCTCGAGCAGGTGTTTTCCCTCACGGACAATGAGCTCGCCGCTCACCGCCACGTCGCGGATGGCTCCCTTCTCCGCTCCGAAGATGATCGTTGCGATCAGGTTCTGCGGAGATGCTCCTGCGACCGACGGATGAGAGACGTCGATCGTACAAAAGTCGGCGGGCATGCCGACCCGCAGCTCGCCGGTTGAAAGGCCGAGTGAACGCGCCCCATGGGCGCTGGCCGTTTCGAGGAGCCGTTCGGCCAGTCCACCGGGCCGGCCTGCGCCATCGTCCAGCACGGCGCGGCGGCCGCGGATGAGCCGCAAATGCCCCTCCAGATCGCGCGCTTCGGCGAGAAGGTCGACTTGCACCTGGCTGTCGGATCCGAGGCACATCGGCACTCGCGCGTCAGAGAACCAATCAGCTGGAGCCACCCCGTCGGCGAGATTCGTCTCGGTACTTGGGCAGACACAAACGTTTGCTCCAGAACGCCCAAGCTTCTCGACTTCCCCGCGACTCACGTGGATCGCGTGAACCGCGGTGAAGTTTGGCCCGAGCAAGCCGAGCTCATCGAGCAGCTCCACCGGCCGGCGTTGGTATTCCTCGACGCATGCGGTGACATCCTGCGATTGCTCGGCGACATGCATGTGGATGACACCCGTGGTTTGCCGACAAATCCTTTCGAGCCAGGATCTGGAAACCGCTCGCAGACTGTGAGGTGCAATGCCGACCGAGACGGCCGAGTCATTTTGAGTTTCACAGCGCAAGGAATGGACCGCATCCAAAAAAGCACCCGGACCCTCGTCCGCGAAGCGACGTTGCGCCGAGCCCAGCGGCTGTCGGTGCCCAGCTCGCTCATACGCTACCCGCAGCAGCGCGATCCGAAGGCCCACATCCCGCGCCGCTCGTATCACCTGCTTCGCAAGCTCACTTGGATCCGAATACGGGGCACCCGCAGGATCTCTGTGGAGGTAGTGGAACTCCCCAACAGCCGTGATCCCAGCGAGCGCCATTTCCAGAAACGCCTGCCGAGAGGCCACATAGAGCTGCTCGGGCTCGAGTACGGCAGCCACTCGGTACATCAGCTCACGCCAGCTCCAGAAATCATCCACAGCGTGTCCGGGCTGCAAGAATTCGGTGCGTCCGCGCAGAAGCCGTTGGAATGCGTGCGAATGCGCATTCACCAGCCCCGGAAGCATCACGCAATTTGGAAATCGAGTTGCCGTAGGAGGCGTCGGGCCCATCTGCGCGCCTAGCACAAGGCCGTCCTGAGAGACCTCGAGAGTCCAGCCTTCTCGCAGCTCGCCCTCGAACAACAGAAACTGCGGCGCGTAGCTGCGAGGAGCTCTGTCCAAATCGGGTGAGCATGGCATAGGGCTCGCCGTACCGGCAAAGAAACGCGTGCTTTGCAAGGTTCGAGATGAAAAAACGGAAGACATCGGGCAGTCGGCGCCCACTTTGTTGATCCTCGGCACCTGCAACAAGCTCGCGAAGACGTTTCTCAGCTCCCACCTCGGAGTACCAACGCGCCCAACATGCTGGGGAGTACGACACGCACTTCCGCAGCCGGAACGAGGAGCAGGCCCCGCAGGTGCAGCTGAATTCGTAGCACCCATCGAGAGTTACCTCGGCGGCGGCGTTCGTGAAACCGGTGAGCGGTTAGCGAGTTGATGGCTCTAGTAGCATCACGGAAACCCCCATGGGAGTCCCGTCATGAACGCTGCAGTTTTGAAGGCCAGTGCTGCCTTTCTAGGTCTGTTGCTCTCGTTACCGACCCTCGCCGCCGAAGTGGATCGCCGCGCCGAGCGCCAGCAGGAACGCATCGCCGAAGGCGCCAAGAGCGGTTCGCTCACCCCCCGCGAGGCCGCCGGATTGGAGCGGCGCGAGGGCCGCATCAATCAGGAAATCAAAGAGGACCGCGCGGCGAACGGCGGAAAGCTCACCCCCGCCGACCAGGCAAAAATCAACCGCCAGCAAAACCGCACCAGCCGAGCCATCTACCGCAAGAAGCACAACCGCATTCACCGGGTAATCGGTAAGTAGTCAGCTTCACCGAAGCGAGCCGCCGGACGAAATAGACGAAAAACGTACTGTTTTGTCCCAAGGCTCCGGCCGGCGAACAACCGGGGCATTGCTTCCGGATCGGCGCTCGATGCACATTCGCGTGTGTGAGCACGGTCCGGCAGCGTTTGGCCAAGTACAAAGCGAAGCGCGACTTCCAAGTCACTCCCGAGCCGCCTCCATCCGAGCCGCGCCCCCGCTCGGAGGCCGAGCCGCTCACCTTCATGGTGCACAAGCACGACGCGACTCGGCTGCACTATGACCTGAGGCTCGAAATGAGCGGGGTGCTGGCGAGCTGGGCCATTCCCAAGGGCCCCTCATACGACTCAGGGCAGAAGCGACTCGCGGTACAAACGGAAGACCACCCCATCGAGTATGGAAACTTCGAGGGCCGCGTCCCTGACGGCGAGTATGGCGCTGGCGATTCGCTGATTTGGGATCGCGGGACCTACAACACCGTGCCACCCGGGCAAGCCGAACAGCAACGCAAGAAGGGCCGGATGCTGATTGAGCTCCACGGAGAAAAGCTCAAAGGACGTTGGCACCTGGTCCGCACGCGACCCCTGGGAGGCAAGGAGCAGTGGCTCTTCTTCAAGGCCAAAGACGGCCTCGAGGCGCCGGACTTCGACGTGGTCGCGGAACGCCCGGAATCGATCCTCTCTGGGAAGCGGGTCACCCGCGGACCCGTGACCAAGTCCTCGTGGTCAAGGCCACATCCCCCGCCTGAAAGTCTCCTCGAAAAAGTTTGGCCACCGATGCTCGCCACACTCGCTCAGCCACCCATCAAGGAGGACGAGTATTGGCTTGAGGTGAAATATGACGGATACCGAGGCATCGCCGGCCTTTCCGGTGGCCGCCTCGCGTTCCAGACCCGGAACAAGCTGGACCTGTCCGGCCGATTTCCGGATGTTGCTCAAGCTTTGTCGAAGCTTCGAACCGCGGAAGCCGTACTGGACGGCGAAGTCGTGGCGTTCGACCCGAAGGGCGTCGCGCGGTTCCAGCAATTGATGACGCCCGGCGTGGAGCATCACTACATCGTCTTCGATCTCCTCTGGCTCGATGGCGAGGACCTTCGAAAGCGGCCCATCGAGGAGCGGCGCGATTTGCTGGAGAGCGTGCTCGCCGGCGTGACCAGTCCGATCCACATATCGGAACGCCTCGACTACAAGCTCGAGGATGTGCTCAGAGAGGCCAAACGCGTCGGCTTCGAGGGGGTGATGGCGAAGCGACGAGGGTCCCCATACACCGGGGCCAGGTCGAGCGATTGGCTGAAACTCAAGGTCTTCCAATCACAGGAAGTCGCCATCGTGGGATACACGCCGATTTCGACCGGGAGTAACGAAATTGGGGCTCTGCTCGTCGGCGTTCGCGACGGCGACCACTATCGGTTCGCCGGGAAGGTGGGCACCGGTTTCACCCATGTGGTGCGGCGCGACCTGAGGGCGAAGCTCGAAAAGGAACGCATCGACAAACCGGCGGTCGTCGATCCACCTCGCGAGCGCGACGCGCTTTGGGTCAGGCCGCGATACGTGGCGCAAGTCGCTTTCGGCGAATGGACCCGAGACGGGCGGCTGCGTCACCCGTCGTTTGAGGGATTGCGAGAAGATAAGAAGCCCGAGGAAGTGACCCGCGAGCAGCCGAAGAAGGTCGCGGATGATCCGCCATCGGAGGACGGCCGGCACCCAACAGGCCATAGCAAAAAGGTCGCACTCGCCCCGGCCAAAGCACCGACGTTCGAGCTCACCCACCCAGACAAGGTTTTGTACCCGAAGTCCGGGATCACCAAGCGCGACGTCTTCGACTACTTCAAGCAAATCGCCCCGTTCATTCTGCCTGCGTTGCAGGAGCGCGCGCTCGCCTTCGAACAATGGCCGCAGGGCATTGGCAAGCCAGGAATCTTCCGGCAACACGCAAAGGGTATTCCCAGTTGGGCGACCACTGCCGCGGTGCCGCATGAGCGCGGAAAGGTGAGCCACCTCGTCGTGGACCGGCCCGAAACGCTCCTCTGGCTCGCCAATCAGTCGGCGCTGACGCTCCACATTCCATCGAGTCGCATTTCCCGCCTCACCGAACCCGACTGGGTGCTGTTCGATCTGGACCCGCCGGAGGGCAAGTGGAATGAGCTGATCGAGCTGGCGGAAGCGCTGCGGAAATTTCTCCAGCAACTCGGAATCGACAGCGTTCCCAAGACTTCGGGAAAGCGAGGACTTCACGTGGTGGTTCCGATCGCGCGAGGGCACACGCATGAGGACGCCCTCAATTTTGCCGTGGCGATTACCCGCACGCTCGAGCGAGGCCTGCCGAAACTGGCGACCACGGAGCGAGCGATCGCCAAACGCCAAGGGCGTGTGTACCTCGATGCGATGCAAAATGGTTACGCGAAGACGATGGTGGCCCCGTACTCGCTTCGGGCGGTCGAGGGATCTCCGGCTTCGACGCCGCTGCGTTGGGCTGAAGTGACGCCGGCACTCAACCCGCTGAAGTTCAACATCAAGACGATGCAGGCCCGCCTCAACGAAATGGGAGACTTGTTCGCGCCCGTGCTGCAGGGTCGCCAGCGCCTACCCCTCCTCCGCGGTGCGGGTGCCGGAGCATAAGAACCTCTGATTTAGCTTTGCCTCGACTTCATTGAAAATGAAAATGGCCAGTCGAAACCTCACAAGCTCATGATTTCACTTACGAATTCAAGAAAATCCGGTCTTGAGACCGGATTTCGACGAAAATCCTTTCGAAATCATGAGCTTGGCGCGCCGAAAAGGTTCATTTCGGTGGTGCCTCCTGCTCAGGCAGCTTTAGCGGACCGGGGACTGGGTTGAGAGCGCTATCGGGCGTCAAGGCCAACAACGCTCAGGGGCAATGCACCCACCTGGCCCAGTGGCGTAAGACTGCCATCGTCATTCACCGCGAAGGCTGCAATCGCCCCCGTGCCGCTTGCGACCGCGTACAGAAACAAGCTGTCGCTCGAAAGCGCCAGGTCGGTAGGGCTGCTCCCGTCTCCCGTCGTAGCCGTAAACCCGTCTGAGTCGAGCAAGTCCAACCCGCCGCAGCGTGAAACGCGGTAGCCGGAAATGCTGCCGCTCCCAGTGTTGGTGGTGTACGCGTACCGGCTGTTACGGGTAACGGCGACCCAGCAAGCTGCTGTTTGGTGGTCGGGTACCGATCCGCTGATCAATTCGACATCGGCTTGCTCCAGCCCGTAGGAGGACAGTGCGCTTTCCCCCTCTCGACCTTCAAATGCCTCCGAGACAATCAACAGACCTTGTCGGGTGAATGAAAAGCCGAAGGGCGTCTCGCCGTTCGACGGCACTTGTATCGCCTCGCTGACCGCTCCATCCTCCGCTACTGCGTACAGATCGATCAGGCCGGTATTCTTCTCGGTCACCACCAGCGAATCGCCGTTTGGTGAAAATGATATCTGCGCCGGGCCAGTCGCAGGTCCGCTCAGGGAGCGGACTCCATCTGGAAGAGGTCTGAGCGTGCCAGAACGGGTGAGCGTGAAGCCGGCAATGTTTCCGTCTCCGCCAGCATTCAGCACGAACACCAGGTCTCGATGACTCGTGACGCTGATCGGCATCGTCCCACCCGAGGAGGACCTGTGAGCGAGCCGAAGCTCCGTTCCGAGCACTGAAAAGACCGAGACATCGTTGCTTCCAGCGTTGACGGCGAAGAGCCAATTCCCATTGCGGGACAGCGCGATTGCACCCTGCGAGCCAAGGCCCGATCCCGTCCCCCTGCCGCCGGTTCGAAAGTGTCTCGGCCGAGAGAGTGTCCCGCGCGCGGAACGGTTGAACACCACTACCGAGTTCGAGGCCGCTTCATTCGTTAGCGTGAATACCGCGCCCGAGCGGGAACGTTCTCGGTCTTCGTGTTCCCGATCTTCGCCGGCAAATGTGGCCCCGTTAAATATCGGGCACAAAATCGCGAAAGCCACCGTTGAAATCGCCGCGCGGAACCACCTTGTGCCTTCAGGTCTCATCGTGCCTTCAGGTCTCATCTGTCCACCCTCCGTATGAATTTCGCCGCCGTCAAACCGGACAGCGGCTGGTTTGCGTGCGCATTCGCTTGGCCAATCCGGAGGGTTACGGGCGGTCGGCGCCGCCAGTGTCGCGCATGTAACGTTTTTGATCCGGACAGCGAATCAGGAGAAGGATGCCCATCGCCCTCTACAGCCTCCCACTCGTGCACCTCGAGAGCTTCGACGCACCGAGTGGTGACACCTTCCGTGGTCGGTCTGCGTATGGGGGAGTATGCGCGCGACGATTGCGCAGAACTCGACGGACGAGTCGCTAATGGCTGCCTACGTTCGTGGAGACGCGCGGGCGTTCCAAGCGTTGTTTGCACGCCTGGCTCCACGGATCCATGCGTTCTTTCGAAGATCCCTCGGCGATGCCAGCACGGCCGACGACTTGTTGCAGGCAACTTTTCTTAAAGTTCATACCAGCCGCCAGCGCTACCGCTCAGAACTCTCTCTCAGAGTCTGGGTCTTCACCATCGCTGCCCGAGCGCGCCTCGACGAATTGCGACGGCGGTATCGATTGCCTGAGGAAGCAGGTGAAGAGGAACTCGACAAAATTGCTACGCGCGGCTTGGACGGGCCATGGGAACAGATCGATGCCCAAGACAGAAGGGAGCTCGTTGCGCGAGTGCGCTATGCCGTCGATCAGCTGCCGGACACCCAGCGCGTCGTCGTGCACCTCAACCGATTCGAAGGGATGACATTCTTCCAGATCGGTCAGGTGCTTGGCATCACCGAAGGAGCAGTCAAGTTGCGTGCATTTCGCGCCTACGAGACACTCCGGCACTTACTGCGCGAGTCCATTGAGGAGGAGGCGCGGCCCAGATGAGCTCGTGCAGCGAGATTCAGGCGCGCGCGGCTTATCTAGCCGCACTGCCGAAAGAGGACCCGGCAAGCAGATTCGCCTTCGATCACGCCCGCGGCTGCTCCGCTTGCGAGGCGGCGCTCGCGGAGGGGGAGCGCACCCTCGCCCTTGTTGATCGGCTTCCTCTTCCTCCGCCACCCACGGAGTTTGTACTGAAGCAGGCCTCCGAACCGATCCTCCGGGAGCTCGAAGCCCAACGCGGCCCATCGAGCCAGGCGATGCACTTGGGAGTGGCGCTCATCTGGGCGACCTCGATCGTGGCCGGTTGGTGCGTCGCGGTTACGCTCGCCAAGCACCGGGCCGAGGAACGCGCGAGTTGGCTTTGGTCGGCCATGATTCTCAGTGTGTCGCTGCTTGGGCTTGGCGGGATCATTCGCTTCCAAGTCCCCGTCACCGCTGCGGTTGTGGCTATTTCCGGCATCCTCTCGGCGGTGCTCGGGCGAGAGGGCGGCTTGTTTCCCGCAGTAGGTGTCAAGTGCGTCGCCATTGAACTGATTGCCGCATCGCTCCCGTTAATGAGCACCGCGCTGCTCGCACTGCGCGACCGAGAGTTCCCCGGCGCTTGGCGCTTTTCCGCGGCGGCGGCGCTCGGAGCCTTGGCGGGGCAGGCGGGACTTCATCTGACATGCCCCGTGGCTTCGGCCAGACTCCATCTCATCGCGTTCCACACGGGCGGCGTTTTGTTGGCAACTTTGCTTGGCCTTGCCGTGGCTACGACCACCAGTCGGGCGCTTGCGAAGAGACGCTCTTAAAGGCAGGCGCACCAAAAACTGCCGATCTCGCGAACCACAGGTGCACCGATGAAGGTGGTATAGCGCGCGGCATGCAGCCGCCGCGTCAGGTGGTCATTCCCTCAGACCGAGTTTTCTACATTCTCAACGCGATCCTCTCCGCCGGGGCTCTTTCCTTTCTGGCGTACATTTTGTTGATCCACCGGGGCTCCGGGACTGCGGGGCTTAACCTGCGATTCCTGCCCGCGGTCAATGCCAGCCTAAACGCCACCTCCGCCGTTCTGCTGACCGCGGGGTACTTCCTGATTCGCCGTCGAGCGGTTCGGTTGCACCGCTACTGCATGGTTGCTGCCTTCATCACCTCAAGCCTGTTTCTTGTTTGCTATCTGCTCTACCACTCCGTCCACGGCGATACTCGGTATCAGGGTACGGGTCCGATCCGGGTGGTGTACTTCGTGATACTCGGAAGCCACGTCCTGCTGTCGATGACCATCGTTCCCCTTGCGCTTAGCTCACTTTATTTTGCCACTAAGCGCACCTTCGCTAAGCACAAGCGCATCTCTCGCTGGACTCTCCCCATCTGGCTCTATGTCTCCGTCACTGGCGTTCTGGTCTTTTGGATGCTTCGAGGAAGCACGCCCGCAGTTCCATGAGCGAGCGGGAGGGGTTTAAGGGCTTAGCGCTGCCGACGCTCGCGATTTGGCAGCTACTCGCGGCGATGGGCACCGCATCGGCTGAACAGGGCGAGCACCCGCTTGAGGCTACGGTTCAAGCGCAGAGCCGGCTCCCGGAGAGTCCGATCTCCGCGGCTGACTTCCCCGCCAACGTTCAGGTGCTCACGCGCGAAGAGATTGCCCGCAGCGGATCGGCGACGGTGCAGGACGTTCTCCACCGTCTGGCGGGGGTGAGTATCAACGATGAGCAGGGCAACTCGCTTCAGCCGGACATCACCATCCGCGGCGTCACTGCAAGCCCGGTCACCGGGCTGCCGCAGGGCATCGGAGTGTTCGTCGATGGGGTACGCGTCAACGAGCCGGACGTGGAGGAAATTAACTTTGATCTCATCCCGCTCGAAGACGTCGATCGAATCGAAGTGATTCGCGGTCCGAGCGCCGCGTTCGGTCGCAACAGCCTCGCCGGGGTTCTCAACATCATCACCCGGCGAGGAAGCGGACCGCTGTCCGCTACGGCGGAGGCGCTCGCGGGAAGTTTCGGCCGCGAAAGATACCGCGTGCACGCCGAAGGCTCATCAAGTGCCTTTGACTACTATTTTGCCGCGAGCCAATTCTCGGAGCACGGCTTTCGCGATCAATCGCGCAGCACCATGGCCCAGGCGCTGGGCAAGTTGGGTTACCAGACCCAAACGACCGACATCACCCTGTCGTACCAGTACCACAATGATCGAATTGGACAGGCTGGCTCACTGCCGCTGAGCGTCCTCGCCGTGGACCGCCACGCCAACTTGACCGCTGGCGACTTCTTTGCACCCCAGCTCCATCAGGTGGCGCTCAACGCCAGCCAGCGGTTGCCGCTGGATCTTACCCTTACTGTCAATGGGTTCTTTCGAGCCCTCGATGCCGAGCAGTTCAACTCCAGTCTCGTCTCGCTGGATACTCGGCTATTCAACCGGACCCGCTCCGCGGGGGGAATCATCCAGCTGTCCCATCGAGGGCACTTCGGCACCGTCCGAAATCATCTGCTGATTGGCGGCGAGTACACCCACGACCAGGTCCAGATTCGCGTTTACGAAGAACAGAACGAAAGGACCTTGGCCGAGTGCATTGCCTCGTCGCAGGATTGTCCGCTGCGCCGATTTGTTTCCGACCTCTCTGACAGCGCCAATCCGTTCGGATTCTACCTCTTCGATACTCTGCGGCTGCCGGTGGGCCTTCTCGCGTCGGACTCGCTTACCCTATCTGCCGGGGTCAGATTCGACAGAGCAAGTCACTCAATCACCGATGCCAGCCCGGAGCAGCCCGGCCGCGCGACCGGAGACGCCGTCTTTCATCGGTGGATCCCGACGGCCGGGATCAGCTACAGCCCCTCCGAGCAATATGGCATCTACGTGGCCTACAAAGAGGGGCTGCGCGTGCCGGCGTTTCTCGAGCTGACCTGCGCGGACGCAAACGCCCCCTGCGTTGGCTTGCAGGCAGGAGTGGCTCCGGACGCGACCTTCGCGTCGCTCCAGCCAGTCAAAGCTCGCAGCTATGAAGCGGGGTTGCGGGCCGCTCCAGGAAAATGGCTCGATGGCAGCCTGGCTGTTTTCCGGACCGACTTGATCGACGACATTTATTCCGTCTCACCGGCGATGACCTCGGTTTACTTTCAGAATGTGGGGAAGACTCGGCGCCAGGGAGTTGAGCTTTCCGCCGCGACCTCGTTTTCCAAGTGGCGGGCATTCGTCAACTACACCTACACGCTGGCAACTTTTCAGAGCAACTTTTCAATCGCAACGCCTCGGACTCCGGGCGTGAGCGAGGAAGTCAAAGTCGGCGATCAGTTGCCGCTGGTCCCGAACCATCGCCTCAACGCGGGGGTGAGTTTTTCTCCCGCGGATTGGGTGACGCTTTCGCTGGACGGCAGCTACGTCGGCGATCAGTTCTTCCGAGGAGACGAGCACAACACGCAACCCAAGCTCGCCGCTTACTTCGTCGCCAGCGCCGGTGCCCAGCTGCGCTGGAGAGCGATCAGCGGCTTTATCCGAGTGAACAACCTCTTCAACGCCTCCTATGAAACCTTCGGAACCTACGCGAATAGCGGCGCCGGCATCGAGCCGTTTCTCACCCCCGCGCCGCCGATACACTTCGTGCTCGGAGCAGCCCTGCAACTCTGAGGGATTCCAAGAATTTGCCGGGGTAAGCGAACCGTGTTTGAAACTCGCCAGTGAAGCTTCAGTGGCAATGGATTGCGTTGGCGGCTCTCTGCGCGGCGTGCGGCACCGGCGCCGACCTCTGCGATCGCATCAGCCTGGTCGAGCTTGGCCTGCTCGATAAAGCCAAGGCTTGCACCAACGTCACGTTGACCGTGATGTCCAGAGCGACGTGCGAGCAGTCCATCAAAAGTTGCAACCCCAACGATCAGCAGTTGCTGTCAACGTATCTGGATTGCCTTGATCATTCCGTGAGCTCCTGCGTGCCAGGGCAGGAAAACATCTATTCGGGCGCCGTCGCGCTGTGCAACGGCCTGGCCACCGGAATCAGCAGCGCCTGCAAGGCGGCCGGCTTAGGCCCGCAATGACTCTCAGGAAGCCGCGACGCGCTGATCCCCATTCGCGACGTCTTCCTGGGGAACGCCATCGACATAGCTGACCGCGTTGCCCATGACCGCTGGCACCCGCGGTCCGGGCGTCACCAACCCGGTCAGGTTCAGTGGATCCACTGCGGAGATGATGATTCGATGTCCTGTCGTGGGGGCCCTCCTCACCGCTCTGGCAATGTCCACCGCGTCAGGCAATGCGAACTGCTCGCCGGCGAAACCGCTCAAGAACCGGCCCCCTCGAATTTCTCCGCGCGCTTCCAGTCGCCGGTAGACGTAGAGCAACTCCCTCCAGGAGGGAGACAGCGGTTCTCGCACCACCAGATCTCTCCAGACAATGCCGTAGCGCTGAAGAAACAGGCGAGCGACGTGCTCGTGCACCTCGTGAGTGGGCCGTAGCTCGCCGGCGCGCAACAGACTCCATCGGCCGGGTCCGCCGCGGCGAAGCGCCCTTTGTCGGCGGCGCATCTTCGGCGACTGCAACACGCGAAGGTTGTCCACCGCGTCGGAGCTGACCACGCCCCGGGCGAGCAACTCCCAAAGCGCATCCTCGACCTCGCTCGGCAGCCGTCGAGTGGCAGAGAGCAGATCGGCAAAGAACAGTGCACCTCGCCGAGCGAACACCTCGGCGATTTCTCGGGCGACGTTCGAAAGGTCTGAGGGAAGGCCGGGGTCCGCGTTGCTCTGCGCCGCCAACGGCCTAGAGGCGCACAGCAGCCAATCCAGCTCTTCTCGGCGCACGAAGGTAAGACTCGCGTTTCTCCCCGGGGCTGGCCGTCGGCCCTTCGGCGGTACCGGCTCAGGACTTGCGGCCACCCAGCCTCGGCGCGGTCCAGGTCCGGAGAGCTTCTGTTCTCGCTGCGTCAGCCGACCCCAAGCCACCTCCCCGTCCCAACAAAGTTTCTCGAGGAACTCGGGTTGGTATTGGTGCATGCGGATGGGAAGCAGTACTTGCTCCCAGGCCGCCGCCGGCGCTTCGAAGCCCTGGAGCAAGGCAACCGCCTTGAGCAGCCCGCTCTTCCCGCGCAAGGCATCGGCTCGCTCGAGGTGATGCCAGCGGAACAAAAAGCGCATGAAATCCTGGGCGGAGAGCGGCTCAATCTCGCGGCGCAAGCGGCCGACCGTGAGGCGGTGGATCCGCTGAAGCAGCCGACGGTCGCACCATTCCAGCTCCGCCGACTGCTCCGTCGAAGGCCGGAAGTGGCCACGCAAAACTTGTCCTTCGGACTCCCGTCGAAGAAGTGCCCGATCCACCTCTTCCTTGGGTAGCCGAAGCTTCGCGGCCAGCTCATCGCTGCGGGTGGGGCCGCATACCTCGATCCAACCGCGGGTCAGCGCCGTCGCGGCTTCCTCAAATTCCACGGGCGCATCACCTGGCAGTCGGCCCAATGCGGGCTCGAGTGGCGATTCGGGAAAGAGCGCTTGGGCGTACCCGACGCGCTCCGCGGCAACTGCGAATTCGGCTCCGCCGGTTCGAAACCGCGCAGCCCGGCGCTCGTCGGCGAGCGCGGTCAGCATCGCGGGATCCAGATCCGCGGTGGGCAGCAAGATCTGCTGCAACAGCGCATCGTGCAACTCTTCAGGATCGCGGAGCAGCGGCCGAGCATCGGAAATGACCTGGGCAATCGCCTCGGAGTCCAGGGCGCCAAACGCCGCGGCATCTTCAGGCGGAAGAGTTCGTCGGACGCTGATCGCCCGTGCCCGGCGCTCCTCGAGCGGAGCACCGTCCAGATAGGTGTAGGGTTGCGAGTTGAGCAGCTGGTGCGCGAACACCGAGGGCTCCGGGAGGTCCACCGCGAGCGTGCGAATCCGACCGTCTCTAATTCCTTGAAGGACCTGCCTCAGCCCGTCGACGTCCATCGCTTCGTGCAGGCAGTTGTCCAATGTTTCCTTCACCAGTGGATGATCCGGTGGCTCGATGTCGGCACTGCCCATGTTGTCTTGGCAGGCCACCTGCGCCGGAAATACCGACGCAATCAGGTCATCGGATCGGGCCCGCTGAATCTGCGGAGGCACACGCTTGCCGCCGGTGTATCGAAGCATCGCCAAAGCCCGGGTGGCATTCCACCGAAAGCGAGTCCCAAAGAGCGGAGTCTGGAGCACCGCCTGTACCAAAACCTCCTCCACGTTCTCGGGCGAAAGAAATTGAAAGATGTCCGCCAGGGGAAAGCTGTGCTGCTCTCCCAGGGACAGAAGTATTCCGTCATCGGATGCCGCGGCCTGCAGCTCGAAGTTGAACGTCCGGCAAAAGCGCTTCCGCAGCGCCAGACCCCAGGCGCGGTTGATCCGGCCGCCGAAGGGCGCATGCAGGATGAGCTGCATGCCACCCGCTTCATCGAAGAAGCGCTCCGCGATCACGGTATGAAAGCTCGGAACCCCGCCCAACGCCGCGGCCCCCGCCCGAAGATATCGAACCAGAAATTCGGCGGTCGTCGGCGCCAATCCCAGCTCTCGCTCCAGAAATTCCAGCGGAGCTGGCATCTTCAGCAGATCCTCTCGCAACCGGCTGAGTTGCAACGACAGCTCGTCGGTTCGCGACGGAGCCTCACCGCGCCAGAACGGCACCGTAGGCGCCTGGCCTTTGGCGTCCTCGACGCGGACGGTTCCCCCGCCCACGCGTTGGATGCGCCAGGCGGTGGAACCCAGCAGGAAGACGTCCCCCGCCATGCTCTCCACCGCAAAGTCCTCGTCGAGGGTCCCCACCACCTTCTCCTCGGGCTCGGCGATGACCGCGTAGCTGAAAGTGTCCGGGATGGCCCCACCGCCCGTCAGCGCGGAGAGCCGCGCACCTTTGCGGGCTCTGAGCTTTCCGTTGACCCGGTCTCGATGGATATGAACCCGCGAGCGACCGCGGCGCGTGGAGATGCCCTCGGACAGCATCCTCAGAACGTCCTCGTATTCGGTCCAGCCAAGGTCTCGATACGGGTACGCGCCCCGAAACAGCGCGAGCAGCTTCTTCTCGTCCCAGTCCTCGCAGGAGCACGCGGCGACGATCTGCTGCGCCAGGATGTCCAAAGGCTTGACCGGTATTTGAACCGCGTCCAGATCTCCCTCGTGAACCGCGCGCAGAAGCGCCGTGCACTCGGCCAACTCGTCCCGGGTCATCGCGAAGAGGATGCCTTTGGCGACTCCCCCTTTGTGGTGGCCGGCGCGGCCAATCCGCTGCAAGAAGACCGCGATCGACCTCGGCGTGCCGAGCTGCGCTACCACGTCGACCGAGCCGATGTCGATCCCCAACTCCAGGGACGCGGTGGCCACCATCACCTGAAGCCGCCCCGACTTGAGCCGCTCCTCGGCTTTGAGCCGAAGCTCGCGCGCCATACTGCCGTGGTGAGCCGTGACTTTCTCCACGCCCAACCGCTCGCCCAAGTCATGCGCGACGCGCTCGGCGAGCCGACGGGTGTTCGCGAAAACCAACATCGTCCGGTGGGCGGCGGCCAGGGCACAGATGCGGTCGTAGATCTGCCCCCACATCTCGTGCGTGGCCACCGCGGATAGCTCCTGGTCCGGAGTCTCCACGCTGATTTCCCAGGGGCGCAGGTGCCCCACCTCCACCACTTCCACCGGCGTGGGCGCATCGACTCCGGTCAAAAAGCGCGAAATCTCCTCGAGGGGCTTCTGCGTCGCGGAGAGCCCGACCAATTGTGGCCGAGCTCCCAACAACGCCTTTAAGCGCTCCATCGAAAGCGCAAAGTGACTGCCGCGCTTGTCTCGAGCGAGCGCGTGAATCTCATCGACGATCACCGCCTTCACGGTACGCAGCGTTTCTCGCGAGCGCCGAGCGGTGAGGTACAGGTACAGCGACTCTGGCGTGGTGATCAGAATGTGCGGCGGCTTTTTCACCATGCCGGCCCGTTCGGAAGCGCTGGTATCACCGGTCCGCACCAGAACGCGGATCGGCTGGGGCCTGAGCCCCACTTGCTTGGCCCGCTCGAAAATCTCCTCGAGGGGTTGAAGCAAGTTCTTCTGCACGTCGTTTCCGAGCGCCTTCAGCGGAGACACATAGAGGACCTCGGTCTCGTTGTTGAGCGTCCCGGCCAATGCGCGCCGCAGCAGGCGATCGATGCAGCTCAAGAAGGCGGCGAGCGTCTTCCCCGACCCCGTCGGCGCGGCGATCAGCACGTCGCGACCGTCGGCGATCAGCGGCCAGCCGCGCCGCTGCGGGGCCGACGGCTCGCCCAACCGCTCGGCAAACCAGCTTCGAATCAGCGGATGAAAGGCGGAAAGGTCAACGTCCAAGGAAGACGCCCCGCCGGATGCTTGAGGTCCTGAAGGCATAGCTAACACTGAACACAGGTGCAGTCGCCGGTCAATCCATATGGACTGCGTCAGAGGGAATTAATCCACCTCTTGATAGGATTCATGGTTGCGGTGCTGGAGCTAGTTGTGGCGAAGCGAGACAAGCCCTTTCATAATCCGTTTGGCTCCTTGAAGCGCTTGGCTCCGACCGCTAAGCCGGTCGCAGCGTCGCCGTCGCCGCCGCTCTCACGGACTGAACAACCCGACGAATCCACCCTGTTTCGGGAGGCCATTGGCGAGGTCAGCCCGGTGAGGGGCAAGCACCAGGTGGCTTTGCCGCCTCCGGAGGTAGACCTCAGCCGGGTGCCCAATGGGGACGCCGAGGCCTTGGCGGAACTGTATGCCCTCGTCGAAAGCGATGGGCCGATCGAGCTGAGCGACTCGGACGAATACATCGAAGGCGCAATTCCAAGCTTCGACCGCAAGACTCTGCGCAAGCTCCGGGCTGGAGACTTCGCGGTGCAGGCGCATCTCGACCTGCACGGGTGCACTCGGGAAGAAGCCAAAGTCCTCCTCGCTCGCTTTGTCGAGGATTCGCGGCGCAGGGGAAAGCGACTGGTCCTTGTTGTTCACGGCCGCGGACTGCATTCCAAGGATCAAGTGCCGGTACTCAAGGAGAGCATGCGCTCCTGGCTCTCGCAGGGTCGAATTGGAAAACAGGTCCTGGCCTACGCAACCGCCCGCGCACACGACGGCGGGGCGGGAGCGGTCTACCTGCTGCTTCGGCGCTGAGCCGCTGGGCTACTGCTGCTCGAGAAGCTCGACGTCGCCCTCGTTCAACGCCTGCGCGGCCTGCGTCGCCGCCTGCTTCCGCGCGCGCTGACGGGCTTGAAAATCGCGAACCTCGATCTGAAACTTCGCAAAGTAGATGGCCATCTTGGCGCGCTGTTGAGGGGTGAGGCCTTGGCCGAGGGTGTTGAACATCTCCTGGTTCAACTGAGCGAGCTGGGTGCGCGCAGTGAACATTTGGTTCAGCGCCATGTCGGCTTGTGCAACGGCGGCGACATCGCCGTCCGCGGCCCGTTTGACGACTTTAGCCGCCTCGGCAACCTGCTCCTGCAGGGGCCGACGCCGCTGCTGGAAGCTCTGAATGATTTGACTCACGCGAAGCGCATCCGCCTCGGTCAAGTCCAGTGCCTCGGCGAGCCCAAGCACTTGCCGCATTCGGACCTGTCGAGCCACCGCTCCCGGCGCGGGGTGATTGGGCGCACCTGAATTCGCCGCCAACACACCCCCCAGCGGGATCAAAACCAGCAGCGCTGACCTCCACATACTTCCTCCGTCTTCGCGTCCCTGCGACGATAGCTTATTCGTCGAGGACGTCCCCCCCTAGGATACTGTCCGCGAGTGAATCGGCGATCGGATCCTCCGCGCCCCAACTCTCCAGGGCCGCCAGCGTTGGATCTTCCACCTGCACTGCGGAATTCTTCGTTGGCACGTTGCGCTTCAAGGTCGGCAACACGGAGACCAGAGCCACCGCGGCGGCAGCGGCGATCCCCAGTCCCGCTCGCCGGAAGAGCCGGTTCCGGCGTTCCGCGCGATGCCAGGCGGCAAGTGCTGAGAGGGGCATGCCCTGCAGTGAAATCCGCTCCTTAGGCGTCAGCGGCGGCAGCTTCGCTAAAGCCACCGTTTCAACCAGGGCCCGAGCCTCGGCGGCACATCCGGCGCAGATTGCGAGATGCTTTTCGAGGCGCGCCGACTGCTCCGGCGTCAGCGTGTCCGAGGCACGCTCCAACAGAAGCCTTTCGAAGTCTGAGCACGCACTCATGACTCTTCCTCCTTGTCCCCCCGCTCCGCCAAAACCAGGCGCAGTCGCTTCACCGCGTAGTGGAAATGGACTTTGGCGCTGTTCTCACTCATCCCCAAGGCGCTGCCCACTTCACCAAAGGAGAGCTCCGCGTCGACCCGCAGGGTGAACACTTCCCGTTGCCGGCGGGGCAGTTTGAGCACCGCCTTTCGAACCAGCTTTGAAGCTTCCGCCCAAACCAGAGCGTCGAGCGCCGACGTCTGAGGCGGGCCGCTCAGCTCCACGTCTACAATTGGGGCCCTCTTCCATCGCCGCTCTTGACGCGCATGGTTTTTGCCGAGGTTGACAGCAATTCGAAACAGCCAAGCTTGAAAAGGAATCGAGTGTGTGGGACCGAAGCGCGACAGCGCGCGACGGGCCGCCTGAAAAGCTCTGAGAAAAGAGCGTTGCGTGAGGTCTCTGGCGTCTTCTGAGTCCGGTGCATAGCGGCGCACCACGCTGTAGACACGTACCTGGTGACGGCGGACAAGGTCGCCAAAGGCGGATTCATCTCCGGCCAAAAAAGCGCGGCAAAGCTCGTCGTCGTCAAGCTCCGGTTCAGCCACCATTTCGACGAGCCGCAGGGCGCGGCGGAGCCTGGAGTCCACGGATTGCTCGGCCTTTGCATCGAACGGCATAGGTCAGAAGACCCGCTAATCCTTTAAAAGTTAAGGGGTTCCCATCATGCCCTTGGATGCAGCGCAGTGAATAGTCAGAAGCGAATAACTGTTGGGGCTTAGGGCTGGTTGGCAGGTATGGCGCATTCGCATTGGCGGCCCCGGAGTGTTTGAAGGAAAATTTCACCCATGTGGTCATTGTTCAGATTTTCCACGTTTTTTGCGGTGGTAGGGGCGGTGGCGGCCGCTGTCCACTTTTACCTCTACCGGAGATTGGTACGCGATACGACCTTGAGCCACCGGCTTCGGCTCGTCGGACTCATGACAGCGGCCTGGCTCTTCACGCTGTTCATTGTCTGCCGTGTGCTACAACGTTTCATCCCCGCGAATTCTTTCCTGCTTCCGCTGTCTTCGATGACTTGGTTCTGGATGGGGTTCGCGACCTATCTGGCGTTCGCGCTTTGGACCCTCGGAGTCCTGCGCTGGTTGGTGGGTCGGTTTCGACGCACCGCCGGCGCCTTGGCGAAGCGGCCGGTCCAGGCCACCTCCGCCGAGCGGCGCCTCTTCTTGTCCCGGGCGATCGCCGGAGGTGCGGTCCTCGCATCAGGTGGCCTCACCACCTACGGCGCATGGCGGGCCTACTCGGCGCCCGAAATCAGTGACATCCCCGTCCGGCTGCCGAGGCTCTCCCCAAAAATGGACGGATTTACCATCCTTCAACTGAGCGACATTCACCTAAGCGATCTGATCGGACGGCGCTTCATGGATGAGCTGGTGCGCCGGTGCAATGCCCTCAAGCCGGATCTGGTGGCGATCACCGGGGACCTGGTGGATGGGTCGGTGTCTCACCTTGCCAACGCGGCATCGGCGTTGATGAACCTGCGCAGCCGCCATGGGACCTTCTTCGTCACTGGCAATCACGACTACTACTCTGGGGACCGGGCATGGGCCGAAGCACTGACGAAGATGGGCATCCGGGTGCTTCGAAATCGCTTCACGACCGTTGGTGGACCGGATGCCGGCTTTGACCTCGTGGGCGTGGACGACTGGGGGGCCGCGGGGCGTTACCGGATGACTGGCTATAATTTGGACAAGGCGCTTGCGGGGCGCGATCCCGATCGCGCCGCCGTCCTGCTCGCGCATCAGCCCGCAAATTTCACCGTCGCAGCCGAGCGGGGAATGGGTCTGCAGCTTTCCGGCCACACCCACGGCGGCCAGTTCTTCCCGGTGACTGCCTTGATTCCGTTGCGATACCCCAGGTACGCCGGGCTCTATGGGCACGGCGACTCGACGCTGTACGTCTCTCGGGGAACCGGCTTTTGGGGCCCTCCCTTGAGGCTCGGCAGCCCCCCGGAGATTGTTAAAGTTACGCTCACTTCGTGAAACCCGGCACCGCACGCCGCCCATGAAACAGACCGACAAGCGCCGCGAGAAGCTGCTACCGATTGCGCGCTGGCCTTCGCGCGATGAAGCCGCTGCCTCCCTCTTGTTCTCTCCAGTGCGGTTGGGCCCCACCGAGCTTCGCGAACGCACCTGGGTGCCGGCAATGGTGCCTTGGCGCGCCACTGAGGATGGTTTCGTCACCCCTGAAGTCCTCGAATGGTACCGGCGTTTCGCGCAGGGGCAACCCGGGGCTCTGGTCGTCGAGGCCACGGGAATCCGAGACGTTCCGAGCGGCCCACTGCTCCGGGTGGGGCACGACCGCTATATCACCGGCCTCAGCCGTCTGGTGGACACGGTTCGTCGAGCCAGCGTCGGTCGGACGAAGCTGTTCATTCAAATCATCGACTTCCTCGCGATTCGACGCCGTCCGACCAAGGAAAACTTTTTTGGCCGCTACCTCGCTCTGGATTTCCACTACCGGCGCCGGCTCTCGGAGCTTTTGGGAGACTCTGAGTGGGAGCGCGCCGACGAGCCGTTGGTACGACAGCGCATGCTGCAGCTTGGCGAAGAAGAGATCGCCACCCTTCTTCGCCCCAGAGACCTCGAGAGCTACCGCTTCGGTTACCGCGAGCGCGTCACGGACGTCGAGAAGCCCCACATCCGGGACCTGCCATCGGTGCTACCCGGGCTCTTCGCCGACGCCGCTCGTCGATGCGCACAAGCAGGTTTCGACGGCGTCGAGCTTCATTTCGCCCACGCCTACACGATGGCGAGCTTTCTCTCCGCGCTCAACACGCGCTCCGATGGGTATGGCGGGGCTCGCGAGAACCGGGTTCGACTGCCGCTCGAAGTTTACGCAGCGGTGCGAAGCGCTCTTCGGTCGAGCGTCGTGCTCGGCTGCCGATTTCTCGGCGACGAGGTGATCGCCGGCGGCAATCGCGTCGAGGACGCGGTATTTTTTGGAGTCGCGTTCGCCAAGGCGGGATTCGACTACTTGAGCATCTCCAAAGGCGGCAAATTCGAGGACGCCAAGCAGCCCAAGGTCGGTACGGCGGCCTATCCCTACACCGGACCGAGCGGGCACGAATGCATGCCCACCACCCATATTGGGCCGCCCGGGCCCTTCGGACGCAACGTGCCGTTGGCGGCCGCGATTCGACATGCGGTGCGCGAAGCCGGCTGCTCCAGCTTGGTCGTCACTTCCGGCGGAATTTCGAGCTTCTGGCAGGCCGAGGATATCCTGCGGCGGGGTGAAGCCGATTTGATCGGAGCCGCTCGGCAGTCCCTGGCCGACCCGGACTGGTTTCGCAAGACTCGGCTTGGCGTGGGGGAGCAGGTCCGCCGTTGCCTATTCACCAATTACTGCGAGGGGCTGGATCAAGCACACCGACCCGTGACCTGCCAACTCTGGGACCGCCTCGAGCTGCCGGATGAGGGCGAGCTCGCGCGCACGCCCGATGGGCGCCGCTGGACCGCGCCGGCCTGGTCGGAAGCTCGTCGTGGGGGGAAAGGGTGTAGGTAACGGCGGTCGCCGTCTCATGTGCAAGAACGCGTCAACGAATTCCGCCAGGCCTATGGCCGGGT